>VFSW01007695.1_pt1 | contig 15593 bp, 6 predicted proteins | sample 5358111 | NCBI WGS metagenome assembly VFSW01 (sample SAMN11554181, study PRJNA540505) | mine drainage metagenome | isolation source: sediment from site ElyBrook_90M | place: USA: Ely Copper Mine, Vershire, VT | collected 2017
TTCCCACTTTGGCCAGGGCGCGGTCTTTGTGTTCGTCGAGCCTACGAGCGGCTGGGCGTCGGAGCCGACGACGACGCCGTTCGGGACCCAGACGGCCAAGCTGACCGCTTCTACCGGAACGGCGAACAGCTATCTCGGTTGGTCTCTGGGCATCAGCGGAAACACGGTCGTAGCTGGCGCCTATCAAACCAATATTGGGTCCAGCGCGGGGCAGGGTGCGGCCTACGTGTTCGTCGAGCCCGCGGGCGGTTGGGCGTCCGCACCTTCAGAGAACCAGACCGCCGAATTGACCGCCTCTGACGGAGCGGCAGGGGACGAGCTTGGCTCATCGTTGGGCATCAGCAGCGACGGGAGCACGATCGTAGTCGGCGCTCCTTACGCTAAAATTGGGTCCAATGGGAGCCAGGGCGCGACCTACGTGTTCGTCAAGCCCGCGGGCGGCTGGGCGTCGGAGCCGACGACGACGCCGTTCGGGACCCAGACCGCCAAGCTAACCGCCACCATCGGAGCGACGGGCGATTTATTTGGCTCGGCAGTGGGCATCAGCGGGAACACGGCCGTAGCCAGCGCTCCTGACGTTAAAGTTGGGTCCAACCCGAACCAGGGTGCGGTCTATGTCTTTTCGCAGGATGAGCTCGCAGCCTACTCGCCAACGCTGGTGGATTTTGGCACTGTCGTCGAGAACGTTCCCAGCTTTCAAACCGTAACCGTGACCGATAGTGGCAGCGGGCCGCTGATCATCCAGCAGGTGGTCCCGACAGGAACCGGTTTTTCCATCTCGCAATACTCGTGTAATCAAAGCGGCGCAGTCTCGTCGCCCGCATATCCGATCACTTTGAACCTAGGAAACCCTGGCGACTCCTGCACGTACACGGCGCAATTCGATCCCACTACTGCAGGACCTTCTTCGGGAACACTCCAATTCGAGGATAACGCCGGGGTGGGACAAAGCAACCTGACAAGCACCCCGAATGGGTCGTACTTTCTGCAGAGCGTGCCGCTCTCCGGCACCGGCGGTCCGGGCATTGCTACGACTGCGAGCATCGCGTCGACCAGTAGCAGCTTCGAGGGCAAGACTCTAGGCACCAATATTGCTTTAGTGTCGACCTCCACGATCAAAGCCCCGGTCACGGTGAAATTCACGGTTCAACCGACGATAGCGGGCAACACCACCCCAACGGGCGGCACCGTCCAGGTCACCGACGATCTCACCCCCCCTGACACGTGTACGGGAACGCTGACCGCTGGCGCGGGGCAGTGCGATTTGAACATTACGCAGTTCCCATCATCGGGGTTCACATATCTGACGGCAACGTACAATTCGCCAGCGAATGGGTATCTCGCGAGCCCCCCTTCGGCTCAATTCAAGGAGCTGGTTGTGGAGGTGATCCCATGCGGAGCCGACGTTTCTCCCATGACGGTCAGACAGGGCGCGTCGAATGTCGATTCGTTCACAGTCTGTCTTGCCGGCAACGTAAACGCAATCCCGGACGCCGCTTACTTAGGTGACTGTGTGCCGCATGGCCAATGTAGTCTCACGGTCACTCTGCTTGCGGGCACGACGAACGTGTACGTGGTGTCTGTCAAAATCACCACGTCATTCCCTGGCTGCGTTTCCCAAAGCGGCTGCGTAACGTCGTCGGGAACAGCGGGGGCCGCCTTCCTCTTGCCGCGCAGCGGGCGTTGGCCGCGTAGCGGTCCTTGGTGGCCGCTGGCGCTTTTCGCCCTCGCCACACTTCTAGCTCTGCGCATGGCCTGGCTGCTGGTCCGGCGCCGCGGACGGCGTCTGAGGCTTGCCTATTCGGCCGGACTGATCCTTGCTCTCGTGCTCACCGGCATTTCTGGCTGCAGCTCGAGCTCCCATGTAACTCCGGTCGGTACTTACACGGTAAACGTCAAGGTCGCGGCAGGCGGCTTCTCCGTGGTAGTGCCCGTGACCGTGCAGGTGACACAATAGCCGCCTCACCGAGCGGGAGGTCGAGCCGCCGGAGTCGTAACTCTCGCGGTCTCGCCCTTGAGCTCTATCTCTAGGTATAACGGTAGGAATAACAGCGCAGAGCGACAGCGTACTGCTTCACTAGAGAGCAAAATCGGTCCCAGCCGCCGATCGTTTGCGGAAGACTGGGGTCAGAAGCTACGCCGGCGCAGGAGGCCAAGCCTGAAAACATTTGGGAACCATCGAAGAACCGAGCGCGCCGGACACCGTCAAATACCCTGCACAACCTGTCGGTAACGACAAGAGGAATCACTTCAAAAGTCACTACTATCCACTATCCACGGGAGCGACAATCACAGGCTATCGCGCGTCTCCTTCCGCCACAATCCATATCTATATTCAACCTAAGTCTAGCTGGGACAATGGGTTGGCTGTACAGATCTAGTTCAGAAAGAAATCGGTTTCCGTCCATTGACCACGCTATTGCCTCTGTAGCAGATTATCGGCCATTCGCTATCCAGGAGCGAGGTGTCCGATGGCTAAGCGGCACGTACCGTCGTGCGAAGCGGAGTTCGAGCAATGGCTCGCGGCCGCTTTGGAAGGCGAACGAGCGCGCTTGCGTGAGGGAGCCGAGCCGTCCGGCCGGAGCGGGGATCCTGCACCGCAGTCACGCGACACGATGAGGAGAGAGAGCATGAATTCCACACAGAAGAGCGGAGCAATGGAACGAATCGCCCGATGCGGCATGGCGGTCGCCTCCGTCCTCGCACTGGCGCTCGCCATGGCGGGTGCGAGCCTCGCGCAGTCGCAGCCACAGGCGAGTGCGGCGAAACCCGCGGCCGTGGCAGCAAAGACAGCCGCGCCTGCGGCGAAATCCGCGCCCAAAGGCCTACACGAAGGAATCACGATCCATGGCCACTGGGTCATTGAAGTAAAAAACCCCGATGGAAGCGTGGCGCGGCACGTCGAATTTGAAAACTCTCTTGATCCCGGCATTTACCTTCCGCAAGGCTTCCCGTATGCGGGCGGCACTCTCGCGAACGCAGTTACGGTTCCGGGCGGAGCGGCCCTTTTAGCCGCACTATTGAGTGGCCAAGCAGCAGAGGGCGCCAACTCCTGGGAAATCGCGCTGGTAGGCAGCCCAGCACTGTCTGGCGCTGGCAATGCCCCTTGCCAATTCGGGGGGAACGGCGTACCGGTCCTCAACTCCTGCTTTATATTTCAGGGGTCATCGTTTGCTTGTACAGCGGGAGGGGGCTCGACAGCAGGGATCGGCTGCAATCTTTCGGCAACCCCTTCCGCGACTGGAATTCAGCTATCCGGGAGCGTCACGGCCGGGGTTGCTGGGTCCATCAGTGAAGTTGCGACGTTTGTTGGGAACGCGTGCGCGAACATTTCGAGTTGCTTCTTGCCGTCGTCCGCACAGGGCGTCGATTCTTTTACCAGCGCTACCAATTTCCCCGGGGTGCCGGTCAGCGTCAATGCCGGCCAGTCCATAGCGGTCACTGTGCAGATCAGTTTCCAGTAATTTTCCGGCTGTGGCGTTTGGGCAGCACGGACCGGAGACACCGTGAAAGCGAGGGAGGCTGGCAAGTGAAGGGCGGAAAGCAAAGCGGAGACTACCGGAAGCTTACGACTATATTCGCTTGCGGCAGAATCCTGCTGGGCGGGGTGGCCTTCGCCGCGCCGAGGGGATTCTGATGATGCTCTCGCGGAACGGACTCGGCCGGCTGGGAACGGCGCTGCTGGCGGCAGTGGGGGCGCTTTGCTTCGCCCCGCCGGCGATGAGCCAAGGCAATCCGCCGGTGTTCAACAACGCCCCGATAATCGCGTTGCCGTCAATATGTTCCACACAAACCTTCTCCTTCAGTTTTGCCCTAGGCAATGTCATGAATCACGCCAACGGCACACTAGACCTCGTGATGATCTGCGGGCAGAACATTGTCACCATACCCGGGAACGGCGATGGCACGTTTGCGACCGCGTCAGCGCTGACCACTCCTATAAGCAGTAGTTTCACTACTCAGATTTCTCAGATCTCCTTGGCCGATATTGACGGCGACCACCAACTGGATCTTGTTGCCACCGATTATACCTGCCACGTGGATGTCTTCCTCGGGACGGGCACCGGGACATTCTCGCCCCTGCCGACGCAAACAAGTGAAGGGATTTCTCCTTGCAGCACCTCGAGCGGTTCTGGGACTTTCTTTGTGGCCGATTTCAATGGCCACGGCAAGCCCGACATTGCCATTCAGAACTCATCTAGTAGCGGAGTTCCTTCCATCATCGTGTTGATAAACGGCAGCACGCCGGGCGCGGTCAGCTTTATCGCCCCGATTATCATCCCGCTAGGCATCCCGGCGAATTCGAAAACCCAGCAGTTCGGCGGGATGGCTGTTGGCAATTTTACTGGGCATACTGCACCGGTCGTGCCGGACTTGGCGGTCGCGATCGGTACTTTTGTTTCGGGGGCCGGATTCACGAATTCGGTGTACGTGCTTCAAAACAACGGCTCCGGAACCGGCTTTACCGCGCTGCCCGGCGTAACGCTTCCTGCAACTCCGACCACTGGCACGCTGGTTGGACTTGTAGCAGCGAACCTCAGCAGCGATGGCTCTTTGGACGTGGCCGCGGTGGATTCCGGCGATGGCGCGATGTTTGTTCTCTACGGCCATGGAACGGGCAATCTAACGAGTTGTTCTCCATCGGGCAACACGGCCTCCCTCACGTCGTGCCAAACCAGCGCCGGACAGACGATTACCGGCTTGCCGCTCTTTTCCGCGCGCCAATTGCTCCCCGGAAATTTCAGCGGCCTTGGCGGCCCGCCAGGGCTCCTGTTCCTGGGCCCGAACCAATGCATCAGCGTGCTGCAGGGAGCCACCGGAGGCGGTTTGCAAACGACCGCCGCAAATTACGTCGCGAATGGCATTTCGAGCGTTGTCGTAGGGGATGTGAATAACGACGGGTACCCGGACGCCATCGCCACTGCGACTACTGGTCTGAGCGTTTTTCTGAACAACACGGGCGGCACGCTCGAGGGAACGCAAGCGTTGATTGCCGGGACATTCCCCGGAGAACTTTCATTGCTTCAGAACTATTTTGGGAATGGCGAGCAGGATGTGGCCATCGTCCCGGCCAATGCCGGCATTACCGGCAGTGCCGCCGCCGTCACGGTATTTGGCGCGCCCGCCAGCGGCCCAAATGGCACGCTCCCCCAGAATTCTGGACCTATTCCCGTTCCTCCGGGAGAAACCATCACTGCCATGACCAGCGGATGTGTTCTGACGCCGGTTAATTCCAGCCCGTGCGCAACTCCCTTCGTCGCCTACGCTACCTACGAATCGGCTATCACCACAGCGTTTGGATTCGCTTTCACGACAGCAACGGGCGGCGCCGCCAAAGGTATCGGCGCGTTGTCTTCGCAGCAAATAACCGCCATAGCGGCCGGGGATTTCAATAGCGACGGCAAGACCGACCTGGCATTCGCCATCGGCAAGACCAACACCATACTAGTGTTCACCGGCAACGGGGATGGAACGTTCAGTACCACTCCGCTGACAATTTCCCTCGGCGCGGGAGTGAATCCGGTTGCGCTTGCGGTTGCCGATTTCGACGGCGATGGCAAGGCGGATATTGCCGTGTTGAATCAGACCGCCAACACCGTGGGAATCCTTCTGAACGATACTCCGAATTGTTCCGGCGGCGCCCCCATATGCTTTGCAGCCATGGCGAGCTACCCCATAGGATTCGGCTTCCCAGCTGGATTCACGGTTGGGGATTTTAATGGCGATACCAAACCGGATATTGCCGTGGTAGGCGGCCCCTCGATTGCAATTCTGTTGAACCAGGGCGGCGGTGTTTTTCCTGCAACTGCCCCAACACCGATTGCGCTTCCGGCCTTGTCTTCTGGGGCCGCCATCGCCACTGGGGATTTTAATGGCGACGGAGTCCTGGATCTGGCCGTCGCACTCCCTTTTAATCCGAACAGTTTGGAAATACTCAATGGAAAAGGGGACGGTACTTTTGCGACGGCCACGGCGACGCTGTGGTCGGTCGGAGCGAATCCGGCGGCGATGGTTGTGGCCGATTTCAAGGGCAAAAACGGCGACGGCCGCCCAGACATTGCTGTGGCCGACGGCGATCCAGCAAGCAACACGGTCGCGCTGCTTCTGAACGGAACCGCGGCGGCCACCACGCCGCCTCCGCCGTCCGCCATTCAGATTTCACCCGTGACGCTTCCTGTCGGCTTTGTGGGAGAGAGCTATTTTGAGAACTTTACCGCAACCGGGGGCTCCGGTACCGGATACACATGGAGCGTGACCTCCGGAACAGCGCTCTCCGCCGTAGGCCTGAGCCTCACGTCCGCAGGCGCAGTCTCAGGCAGCCCGAACGCGGCTGAAACCGCGGCTGCTTTCACGGTGCAGGTCACCGATTCGCAGGGCAGCACAGCAAAGCAAAACTATACGCTCACCATTTACCCAACCATTTCAATTGCACCCACCACGTTGCCGGCAGGCACAGTGGGAACACCCTATTCGCAGACCTTGACGGTCGCCGGTGGCAGCGGCGGCCCGTACACGTTCGCCGTAACCGCGGGAACGGCGCTCTCCGCTGTGGGACTCGTGCTGTCGCCCGGAGGCACAATCTCCGGCACGCCCAACGCCACTGAAGCTGCTGCTGCTTTCACGGTGCAGGTCACCGATTCGCAGGGCGATTTCACAAAATTTAACTACACGCTGACCATCAACAGCGCGTCTTCGGGACCCATCTCTGTTAACGTCGTGGAAACCATCACCGTGACGGACACGCCCTCGTTGCCGGATGTTTTCGACAGCGAGCCGATTAAAGTTACGGACACTCCGATCGTCAGGGTTGTGACTCCGCTCACAATCACGGCAAACAATTCCACGCGGGCCTATGGCGCGGCAAACCCGGCGTTCACGGGCACGGTAACGGGCGCGCTCAATGGCGACTCATTCGTGGAATCTTTCTCAACGACAGCCACTGCCAGTTCGCCGGTTGGCACGTATCCGATCACTCCGGCCGTGACCGGCACGAACCTGATCTTCTACTCGGTGACCGCAGTAAATGGAACGCTGACGATCACGCAGGCAGGCACATCCGTGCAGTTGTCCACTTCAGCAAACGGCTCTGTTGCCGACGGCACGCCCGTCGTACTCACGGCCAACGTGGCGTCGGCGACCACAGGCACGCCGACGGGAACCGTTACGTTCCTGAATGGCCCGACAACGGTGGGGACCGCCACGCTGTCGCAGGGGGTTGCGACGTTGACTATCAGCACGCTTCCGGCTGGCCAGGACAACATCACGGCCCAATATGGCGGGGATACGAATTTTACCGGCTCAACTTCAGCGGTCGAAACGGTCAGCGTCAACTCGCCGGATTACGCAGTCAGTGCGAATCCCAGTTCAATCACGCTGGCCGCCGGCGGGACCGCACCTATTCTGATCACGGTGAAGCCGGAAGGATTCAGCAAAACGGTGAGCTTCTCCTGTGGGAGCTTGCCCACGTACGTCACCTGCGCGTTCAAGCCATCCAGTTCCCTCGACTTCAGCCGCGATGCGACAACGCCTCAGACGCTGACGTTGACGGTTTCCGTGGCTTCGACGGTCGCCATGCTCGAGCGAAACCATTCCGCGATGCTGGCGATGGCAATGCCGCTCGGTCTGCTGGGACTTTTGCCATTTGTGGACAAAAGCCGAAAGCGCCTCCGGCTATATCTGGGGATTATTGCACTGGCGCTGACTGTGGGAGGCGGAATTGCCGGATGCAGCAGCGGCCCCCTTTTGCCGCCGGCCGGGACGCAAACTTTTACGGTGATGGCATCGTCTGGGACCATCTCGCACCAGTTACATCTGACGATCACGATTACAAACTGAAAGATAAACGGACGCCAAAGAAAATCCGACCTTGCTCAAAACGGGCGCGCACGGAACGCTACCGCCCGACTTTTTGCGCGGCACTCGCCGACGCGGCCACCGCACAAGCCCACGTGATTCCCTCGACATTCCCTCCAACAGCGATTGACAGGGCGCGGATTTCGAAGTAGCGTTGCGCGCACGTCACTAAATCGCAATCAGGCGCGCGTCGGGCGCCGGAGGGCGAATGTGGCGATTCCGCCCGCAGGGGTCCGCGACCTGCGGTGAAAAGGCCGGGGGACCACCATGAACCGCACCTTATGCTGGATATTCAGCACCACCGTCACCCTGACGATCGGTATTTTAATGCTGGGCGTATTGCCGGCCACGGCAACCGTGGGATGGCTGCCGCTCCCGCCCGAAGACCTGGCACTGAAGGACAATCCGGCCAGCCCGGGCGCCGACGCCATGATTCTTTACCGGGAAAGCGTGGTGGATGCGCGCAAGATGAACACGGATGGGGACTCCGTCGAAGAGTACGTCCGCATCAAAGTCTTCACGAAGGAAGGAACCAAGCAGGGGCATGTCGAAATCGAGTTTGACAAGGCGTGGGAGGACATCACCTACGTCACCGGCCGCACGATCCGGCCCGACGGCAGCATCGTAAAGTTTGACGGGCAGGCGCTGGAAACCACAGTCGTACGAGCCGCGGGGTATAAAGCCCTGGTAAAGACGTTTACGCTGCCGGATGTGCAGCCCGGCTCGATCATCGAGTACAAGTACAACCGGCAGAGCCAGCCGGACTACGCGCACAACCTGGAATGGGTAGTTTCGGAATCGATGTTCACGCGCGAAGCGCATTTCACGTACATGCCCTACACCGGATACGGGTCCGAAGGACTCAGCCCCCGCTGCCGCTTCCACAACCTGCCCGGCGGCACGCTGCCCAAGGAGCAGGTCGACGGCTCGTACAAGATGGACGTGCAGAACGTCCCGGCGCTGCAGGAAGAAGCGCTGATGCCGCCGGAAGCGGCGATTGCCGCGATCGTGGAATTCTACTACGAAGAACCAAACGCGCCCTCGGAGTCGGATTCTCCGGCGAAATTCTGGAATAACTACGCCAAGAAATGGAATGGCGAGCTGGAACACTTCATCGACAAGAAGAATGCGCTCGAAGCCGAAGTGGCGAAAACCGTCGCGCCGGCCGATCCGCCGGAAATGAAGCTCCGGAAGCTATATGCGCGTGTGCTGCAGCTGCGCAACCTGAGCATGGAAGACTACCGCACGCAAAAAGAGAACAAGGCGGAAAACCTGAAACCGCCTTCCAACGCCGAAGAGGCTCTCAATCGCGGTTACGCCGATGCGCGCCAACTGAACTACCTTTTCGTCGGCTTGGCGCGGGCCGCGGGGTTCGACGCCACGGAAATTTTCCTACAGCCTCGGAGCATCGCCCTGTACTTCAGTCCCAACGACAACGAGGCAAGCCGTATCCGAGCCGATATTGTCTGGGCCCACGCCGGCTCGCAGGATTACTATCTCGACCCCGGCGCCCGCTATTTCTCCTTCGGCGTTCTGCCCTGGTTTGAAACCGACGCAGGCGGCATCAAGGTGTCGAAACGCGGCGGGGAAATTGTGACCAGCGGCCACGCGCAGTCGGCCAACGCCACGGTGGTCCGCCATACCGATCTCACCGTAAGCCCGGACGGCTCGATCGCCGGAACCATTCAGGTGGACTTCACCGGAGAGGAGGGCGGCCTCCTGCGAAGGGATGCGCGAAAAGAGGATGAAACCGGCCGGACCAAGGATCTGGAGGATCGCATCAAGGGCTGGCTCCCGGTGGGTTCCGACTTCCAGATTACCAAGATCGCGGATTGGGATGACGCGGAGAAGCCGGTCCACGTGGAAGGAACCGTGAGCATTCCGTCGTTCGCCAAAGGCGCGATGCAGCACCTGCTGATGCCGCTGGAAATATTTCAGGGAGGACAGTCCAGTCTGTTTGCGCCGACCAAGCGCGTCAATCTCGTCTATTTCCACTATCCGTACCAGGAGATTGACGACCTGCGGCTGCATCTTCCCTCGGGCTTCCGCGCGGAAACGTTTCCGCAAGCGCAGAAACTCGACTTGGGCGCCGCCGCCTATGAGATTTCGGCGGCCTCGGCCGGCGACGGCGTGGAGGTGAAGCGCCACCTCTCGGTTAACGGGTTTCTGTTTTCCAAGGATGCCTATCCCACGTTGCGTGCCTTTTTCCAGACAGTGAGAGCCAATGACAATGCCCAAATGGCGTTGCAGAATAGTGCGCCCGCCCAGAACAAGTAGCGGGCCGGCGGTGCCGGTGCTGCTTCTGGCGGCGCTACTGCTGTGGTTTCCGCCTTGCGCTTCAGCGGGGGATAGCGCTCCAGACTGGCTGCGCGCAGCCGCCCAGCAGAAATTGCCGGACTACGACAAGGACACCAATGCCGTGATCCTGCTCGATGAAACGCAGATCACGGTGCGCGACAACGGCGACATCGAAACGCGCCATCGTGCCGCCGTCCGCCTCCTCCGGCCCGAAGCTCGCCGGGAGTACGGCGACATCAGCGTCGATTTCGACAAGGACACGAAAATTTTGTCGCTCAAAGCGTGGACCATTACTTCCGCGGGACGCGAGATGGCCGTCAGCGAGAAGGAGGCGGTGGAGAGGGGATTCTCTGACGATACCGAATACGTCGACGTCAAGATCAAGGCGCTCCGATTCCTGGAGGCGAATCCCGGCAGTGTCGTTGGCTATGAATACGTCCAGCGGGCCAGACCCTACGTTTTTGAAGACACGTGGGAATTTCAAAACGAGGTTCCGGTCAAGACGGCACGCTTGGTGTTGCAATTACCCCCCGGATGGGATTTCTCCACGGGGTGGTTCAATTATCCGGAGCAAAAACCTCAGACGCCCGGGAACAATCAATACGTCTGGGAGATCCACGACCTTCCCGCGGTGCAAATCGAGCCCCTCATGCCTGCCTGGAGGTCGCTGGCCGGGTGGGCCGGGGTGAAATATTTTCCGCGCGATCCGGCGCAGCGCGCGAAGAGCTCCGGCTCGTGGACCGATGTGGGCCTCTGGGTCAACAAGCTGACGCAATCGAGCCGCGTCGCCTCTCCGCAAATCCAGCAGAAGGTGGCGGAACTCACCTCCGGCCTTACCGATCCGGTCGCCAAGATGCGTGCTTTGACGGAATACATTCAGCGGAATATCCGCTATTACGCGGTCGAAATCGGAATTGGGGGCTATCAGCCGCATCCCGCCGCGGAGGTTTTTGCCCACCAGTTCGGGGACTGCAAGGACAAGGCCACGCTGTTGAGCACGATGCTCCATGAGATTGGAATCGAATCCTATTACGTGCTGATTGACACGCACCGGGGATTCGTTCACCCGGCCTATCCGTCCATCGCCTTTAACCATGCGATCCTGGCCATCCGGCTTCCGGACAGCGTGCCGGGCGCCTCGCTCTACGCCATCGTGAACGATCCCAAACTGGGGAGGCTGCTCATCTTCGACCCGACCAATCCGTATGTGCCCCTGGGATATGTGCCGTCCTATCTCCAGGACAGCCACGCACTGGTCGCAGGTCCGGAGGGAGGCGTGCTGGTGTCCATCCCGTTGCTTCCCCCGGCGACCAACCGGCTGCTGCGCAGCGCCAAGTTCAATCTGAGCCCGGCGGGGGATCTCTCCGGCGAGGTGCAAGAGATTCAGTGGGGAGGCCCGGCAGCGGACGAACGCGAGACGTTCATCGAGGAACAGCCTTCGAGGCGGAACGAGATTCTGGACAGGTTCCTGGGGAACTTTCTCAGCAGTTTCACGGTGACCAGCGCCTCGGTGATGAATCTGGAGAAGTACGATCAGACGTTTATGCTGGACTACAAGTTTGTCTCGCCGGGATACGCGAGCGCCTCGGGCAACCTGCTGTTCCTGCGTCCGCGGGTGGTGGGCGACAAGGATACGTGGCTGCTGCGACTTTTCACGCAACAGAAGCCGCGGAAGTATCCTATCGAGTTCGATGAGGCCACCCGGCAGGACGATTTGGTCGACATCACGCTGCCGGCGGGTTACGTTGTGGACGGGCTTCCGCAGCCGGTGCAGGCCAGCTGCGACTACGCCACCTACCGCAGCGAAACCAAGGTGGCCGACGGCGTCCTGCACTACAAGCGAACATTGGAGATCAAGGACGTGCTGGTTCCCACGGAGAAGCTCGGGGAGCTGAGGACGTTTCTACAGCAGGTCGCCGCCGACCAGGAAGCGGCGGCGGTGCTCCGCCGGCCGGCTCCCTAACCCGAGCTGGATTGTTCCGGCGGGAGCGCGGCGGGCGAGTGGCGTCAGGATTTTCCGGCCAGGCGTTCGCGAACGCGGTCGCTCAGCACCTTGCCGTCGACGCTCTTTCCTTCCAGGCGCGCGCGCGCGGCCTTGATCACGGCGCCCATCTGCTTGAGCGAGTCGGCGCCGGCCTCGGCGATGGCCTCTTCGATGGCGCGGTGGACTTCTTCGTCGTTGGGAGCCGCGGGCAGATATTCCTCGATGATGGCGATTTCCTTCTGTTCCTTGTCCGCCAGATCCTTGCGCCCGCCGCGGGTGAACTGATCTACGGATTCGCGCCGCTGCTTGACCAGGGTCTGGAGGACTTGCAGCGATTCCATGTCGTCGAGCGGGCGCACTTTCTCGATTTCCTTGTTCTTGAGCGCGCTTTTGACCATGCGAAGCACGCTGAGCCGCAGTTCGTCCTTCTGCTTCATCGCGGCGGTCAAATCACTCTGAATGCGTTCGATATAGCCCATTGGCCTGGCCCTCTCCCGCTCCAAAGAATAGCACACGCCTTCCCGCCCGGGCGGGCAATTGACACGAGCGGGTGCGCCCGATAATCTTAAGCGCCATGAAAATTATCGTTGCAGATAAAATCAGTGAACGAGGCCTTACTCTGCTCCGCGAAACCGGGTGGGAAGTCAGCACGCCGGCCGCGGCCGCACTCCTAAACGAACTTCCAAATGCCGAAGCGCTGGTGATTCGCAGCGCCACCAAGGTCACGGCCGAGCTGCTCGAGAAAGCCGGGCGGCTCCGCGTGATCGGCCGGGCCGGCGTCGGCGTCGACAACGTCAACGTGGACGCGGCCACGCGCCGTGGCGTTCTGGTGATGAACACGCCGGGCGGAAACTCGGTCAGCGTGGCCGAGCACACGCTCGCCCTGATGCTGGGGCTGGCCCGCTCGGTCCCGCAAGCCAGCGCATCGGTCCATGCCGGGCGCTGGGAGAAATCGTTGTTCTCGGGGACGGAGCTGCGCGGCAAGACGCTGGGCCTGCTGGGCCTGGGCCGGGTGGGCACGGAAGTCGCGCGCCGCGCCCGCGCGCTGGAAATGAAAGTGCTGGCCCACGATCCCTACGTGACGCCGGCCGCGGCGCGCGAAGTGGAAGTGGAGCTCGTGGCGTTCGACGATTTGCTGCGGCGGTCCGACGTGGTCTCCCTGCACACGTCGCTGAGCGCCGCCACGGAAAAGATGATGGACGCCGCCGCCATCGCGAAGATGAAGAAAGGCGCGCGGCTGATCAATTGTGCCCGCGGCGAACTCATTGACGAAGCGGCGCTGGCCGAAGCGTTGCGCTCGGGCCATCTGGCGGGAGCGGGGCTCGATACGTTCGCGCAGGAGCCGCCGAAGAATTCTCCGCTGATCGGCTTGCCCAATCTGATCGCCACGCCGCACATCGCAGGGTCCACCAAGGAGGCGCAGGAAGAGGTGGGCACTGCGATCGCGCAGCAGGTGCGCGATTATCTGGCCGATGGAACGATTCGCAACGCCGTCAACATGCCCGCGCTTTCGCCCGACCAGTATCGCCGCTTGCGGCCCTACCTGGACCTGGGGGAACGGCTGGGAGCGTTTGTTGCGCAGGCGGCGCCCTCGCGGAGTTTCAGCCGCGTGCGCATCCGGTACGCGGGCGAACCCGCGGAGTTGGGTTCGCACGTGGTTCGCAGCGCGGTGCTGGTGGGTGTGTTGAACTCGGTGCTGGATGAGAAGGTGAATCTGGTCAACGCCTCGGAAGCAGCGGCGGCGCGCGGCCTGGTGGTGGAGGAATCCACGCGGCGGCGCGAGCACGGATTTCCCAACACGGTGGAGGTGGCCATCGCCGACGGCGGCCGCGAATTGATGCTGGAAGGCTCCGTGGCGCAGGATGGTTCGCCGCGCAGTCTGGCGCTCGACGGAATCAGCCTCGAGGCGCCCCTGGAAGGGACGCTCCTGCTCACCAGGAACATCGACGTTCCCGGCGTGATCGGGCGGATCGGATCGGCGCTGGGCAATCTGGGCATCAACATCGCGACGTTCGCTCTGGGCCGGCGCGCGCCGGTGGGCGCCTCGGAGGCCCTGGCGCTGATCGGAGTGGATGGCGAGGTGAGTGCCTCCGCGGTGCAGCACATTCTGGGCCTGCCGTCGGTTACTGACGCGCGCCTGGTGCGCCTCCCGAAAGCGGCGCAGGCCGGCGCCGGCAGCTGAGCACGTTGTTTGCGATCCGGATGGTCTTGCGGAACGAGGGATCTGCTTTTCGCACCAACCTCAATAAAAAAGCCGATTCCTTCCCGCAAAACTTCGCGGGACGCAAACACCGCGCACCCCGGTCAAACCGCGACCGGGTTTCGGAATAACATGATGTTGGGTTTTTTCCAAAAACTGGGAAGCCACGACCCACAAAGCTGTCGGAGTTCTTCAGCTCCCTGCTAACAGGGTGCTGAAAAAACCGGCATCAGGCTTCGGGGGTTTCCCGACCCAGAACGTCGGGACGCATAAACCGCGAAAACCCCCTGAAGAAAGTACACCACTTGCGGCGGAGTTCCCGCGTTGCGGGACTGGTTCCGCCCCGCCCTTCCGTCCTGCATCATTTTTCAGCACCCTGCCGGGGCTCCGACCGCCTAAGAGTTTGCCTTTCCCCTGCAAGCTTTGAAGCCGCGACCCACAAAGCCCTTCCGTGTTTTGCGGCAGCCTGCGGGAACGCGGCGCGCAGCGCGCCTTTGCAGGATGCCGTGCTAGCGGATACAATGCCACTGTGGGCATGCGTGGAAGCCTCGCGCCTGCAATCTTTCGGCGAGAACCAGATTCCTCGCTCCGCTGGGAATGACATCAGAGCGGCAAGGCAAAAAACGACCACATGAACGTTGAACAAGTCATCGACCGCGTCGTCGCGAGCTTCATCGGAACGAAGCACGAGCGCGACGTCAAACGCATCCAGCCGTTCGTCGCGGCCGTGAGCGCGCTCGAGCCGGAGTTGAAGAAGCTTTCCGACTCCGAACTGGGCGGGCGCACCGTGGCGCTCCGGTCCGAAGTGCAGGCGCGCCTGGAGGGCGTCGCGCGCGACGATCCGGACTACAAGCGCAAGCTGCAGGAGGCGCTCGAGCCGGCCCTCGTGCCGGCCTTCGCCGCGGCGCGCGAGGCGGGGCGCCGCACCGTCGGGATGCGGCACTTCGACGTGCAGATCATCGGCGGGATCGTCCTGCACCAGGGCAAGATCGCGGAGATGAAGACGGGCGAAGGAAAAACGCTGGTGGCCACGCTGCCGGCGTATTTGAACTCGCTGGCGGGTCTGGGCGTGCACATCGTCACGGTGAACGACTACCTGGCGCGGCGCGACGCCGAATGGATGGGCCCGATCTACAAGATGCTGGGGCTGACGGTGGGCGTGATCGTGCACGACCTCGACGACGTGCAGCGCCGCGCAGCCTACGCCGCCGACATCACCTACGGCACGAACAACGAATTCGGCTTCGACTACCTGCG
>VFSW01007696.1_pt1 | contig 15591 bp, 31 predicted proteins | sample 5358111 | NCBI WGS metagenome assembly VFSW01 (sample SAMN11554181, study PRJNA540505) | mine drainage metagenome | isolation source: sediment from site ElyBrook_90M | place: USA: Ely Copper Mine, Vershire, VT | collected 2017
ACCGCGGTGTGTTGGGCGGTGATCGGGTTCCTGTTTCGGGCTGGAAGATTCGCGAAACAGCGGGTTGGGCCTCGGAGCGCAGCGCCTCTTATTTTTTTAATGATCTTCAGACCATCGGGGCGTTAACCTACGATCCGGGGCAATACAGCAAGGATGAGAAGGCGCGTGAAGGCTCTATCACCGCGCATCTGGGCATCTTTTCCTACCCCGAATACTGGGATACTCGTAACACTGAGGCGAGGAAGAAGGGGCGCGAGGCCGATAAAGAGCGGCGCGAGAACCTACGGGCGCTCATTCTCCAGTGCGAAGAGTGCGGAAGCGATCAAATCAAGTACACCCTCCTTCCAACCTGTAAATCATGTGGGCATAAACACGCCGCCATTAAAGATGTGCCAGGCAGTAGCATCACCCTTGCGGCGTCCGAATCCGATGAGGATAATTTGCCGGGCGGGGTGGATGATTTTGTTGAACCGGCGCGGCCTGCCCCGTCTTTTCTGGATGTAAACCTTGATAAGCGGGCCTGGAACTGCCACAGCCCCACGCTGCATAGGCGTCAATGGCAGAGTGACTTGAGCGGCGGGACACGCTGCCCGATTTGTGCTAGGAGAACCGGACGATGAGAACACGCGAACAGCTTGAAAAAGCCTCTCAGGAGCTTGCCAGCGATCTTGCCGAGGTTGGGGCCATGCTGGAACTATCACACTCGGATTGGGCGCTCAAATGGGCGCTCAATCGCCTGAACGCGATTAAAAAGCAGCAGGATGCACTTGATAGGGAGATAGCGGAGGGCATCGAGCTTGTGAAGGGGCAGGCGCGGCTTGCGTTGCTGCTGAGAGAAATGCATTTAGTGAGGGAGTAGGATATGGCAGATGCTAGAAATTCGGGCTTGGACTGGGGCAAGTTTCAAGAGCTATCGAAGCAGAAACCGATAAAATGCCCGCGTTGTAATAAGTCCATGAGCCTTAGGCAGCAGTTGCTACGCACAACGGGCGGTATCATCTATCACAAAGAATGCTGGGAAGAAAGCCCTGCACCTGACAAGAAGTAAGTGAGGGATAAGGCATGATAGCACTTGTACATGTGAAGACCGTTGAAGACGTTGAACTCTCTATTGGCATGTCTGGCCTGTTCACACGCGGTCAGTACGACAAATATGGGCCTCAGTGGGCTGCCCGTAGACTCTTGCAGGTGATCTGGCGCGATAGGCCGCACATATTGCAGCATTGCACTGTCGATACGCGCGATCTGCCTTTTGTGGACGCGGCGCGCGATATTGCGTGGCGGCGCGAACTCACCGAGGCGATGATCGGCTGGTATGTTCACCACTTCGATAAGAACGGGGATTACCTGGCGGCCATGCGTGGGATGTACACCGGGATCGGTGATCCTACGCTTGTGGAACCGTGGGATGATTACGAGACGCTGAGGCCGGGAATTTACAGTGTGGTTTGGAGTACTGGTAGTTCACCTTTTGACGGGCATTCCCTGCCGTACATTATCGAACCGGGGCAGGAATGGGTCACGAAAGATATGTTGCTCTTTGCGAGGCGTCAAGGGTATGAGGTGCATATTATCAAGGCGTGGGTGTTTCATGGTCATGCGCGGGTACTGGATGAGTACGCGGCGCGATTGTGGGCGGCTCGCCAGGCGCTGCGCGACATCGATAAAGCCTGTTCGGACAAAATGAAGATGATAGCGGTAGCTGGTAACGGCGCGTGGAACTGGAATCAATCGGCGCGTCCGGGGCTGGAATGGATTCACTCGAACTGGTGGTGTGACACGATAGCTAGGGCGAAAGAGCGCGTGCTGGCTAACCTCGTGACCTATGGCCAACCGCTGCTTATCAATGATATCGATGGCATCTACTATGCCTCGCGCAACCCCGATCCGCGTTCAGCGGTGCTGGGTATCGAAACAGGTGTGAGCATTTTAGCGCGTGAAACGGAGAGCGGAGGGTATAAGCACAAGGGGAGCTGCTTAATTACAGCCGAAATGGTAGAACAGGCGAAGGGCCTGTCACCTTCCAAACTGGCGACACTCTTGAAGGGGGCGATGCATGGCCTTCAGTGACTTTCAATCGAAGTTGGATAGAGCGATAGAAAGCAAGTACGTCTATCGCACTACCTACACACCACGCGCGTCTAAGAGCGATGTGCTTGAATATTACAAGCAGGAATATGGCAAAGCAGGGACGCGCAAAGCTGCTGAGAAAATCCACGAATTAGGGCTTGTGGTGAACAAGAAGACGGGTGAAGTCCCAAAGGTGGAATCGCTCATGCGCCGCTTTCAAACGCGCGGTGGTAAGTCTCAGGGCGAGACTAGCGCGGTGTATGCGGCTCTGGGTAAGGAACTGCCAGCGAAGGCGACACATTCAAAAGTGTTGCCGAATCAATACACCATCAGGGTTGAGGGCAAGCAGGGAATGCGAGAGCGCAAGTTTACAGCTGTGACCTTCAAGGGGAGCGATGCGCGCGAGTTTGCGGAGAATCCGAGCTTCGAGGCCTATTTTGAGAAGCTGAAGTATCCTGATAGTGTGATCGAACGATTCGATCAGGGCGAAGAAGAGGGTGGGAGTGATACTCTGTTAGAAGTTACATTTGTTGGATGATTAGGAGAATTTCATATGGTAGCTATTTTGCTCAATGTTTTGTACGTCATACTTGCGGTAATCGGCGGGCTTGTTGTGCTGATTATCTTTTTCAGTGCTGTGTATGATAGACTGCTAAATTCCAGCGGGAAGCGCAAAAGGGAGTAGACCTTGATAGATCGATTGGATAGATTTGTTGATTATGGCTGCTGCGTGTTGGTTGCTGTGATCTTCCTTTTGACAATAGAGATGATGATGCTTGTGCGCCGTTTTTCCAAAGAACAGAGGCGGGCGGCATGGCGCGTATTTGAGAAGTTTGGTGCTGAAATTAGAGAGGGTGTTGATCTGCTATAATATCTCTGTTCCTATTGGAAGCATGACAACTCGCCAGTGGGGAGCTATCGTCTGAACGCTGCACATGATTGTTATATGTGCAGCGTTTCTTTTTCTGTAATTAATTTAATTTCCTCACAATTTCCCCGAATATTCCCGCGAAAAATATTCCTGCTGCAATTCTCCAGGGGTATTCCACGCTCAAAACCCCTGAAGGAGTTATTTTCATTTCCAGAATATATGCTCTTGTTCAGAATGATCTATCATTCATTTGGTCATACTTGACAAATGACAAACTGTTAGGTACACTGTCTTCAAACATGGTAACAGTAGTTCCATCATGTCGGAACCTGTTACCATGATTGGCCAATAGAAATGTAACTGAAGTTACAGTTTGAGAAGGTGATATTATGGGGACTCTTCTTCAGCAACTTGAAAATGGCTTCCATCTGGTGCTTCCGCAGATCGAGGCCGGGGTAACTCACATTCTGGCGAAAGAGGGCGATCGCGTTGTATTGCACCGGCTGGTAGGCGCGGCTGAGGCCATTACCAGCGTGGTGAATGTGCCGATGCTTACGCTTATCCTCCAGGCGCTTAACCAGGCTATTCCTGCATAAGAGGGCGATATGGTACAGGCTCCAGCGCCACATATGAGCGAGCAAGAGTTTCAGCAGGAAGTGCTGCGTTTGCTGGTAAAGCTCAATAAGTCGAACGATGAGACGGTTTCAGGCCGGGAACAATTCGATCAGACGGTCATGATTTCGGCCACTAATCCATGGCAAGTCGATTACCGCAACCGCAAACATATCTACCTCTGGTCTGGAACGGGCCTCACGCTCTCAGTTGAGGACATCGGCGCGCAAACCATTACCGCTAACATCTGGAACGACATCAGCCATCCGCACGGAACCTATCTCTATGCGCAGGGGCAAGCGACCAATGTGCCTGTACGCATTCGCCAGACCGATGAAACGCTCCCCTCCTCTTCCGGTAGCGGTGGCGGCGGTGGTGGCGGTGCTGTAACCGCTGCTGCTGGTAGCTACTCTGTTGGGTGGTCTACTGAGATCACCAGCATTCTTACGCAGCTCAATACCTTGCAGCCAGGATTCACCGCAGCGCAAGTGACCGAAATTCTTTTGGACACTGACAATCTGGCTGCAATTCTCACTCAGTTGAACACGTTGCAGCCAGGGTTTACCGCAGCGCAAGTCACCGAAATTCTTTTGGATACCGATAATCTGGCAACCATGGTAACTAACACGGCAGCCGGGGCCACCAGACAGCCAGTAGTGGGGACTACTGGCGGTTCAATCCCGTATCACAATATCACCGCGGCGAGCACGAACTTTACCAATGTGAAGGGTGCTGCAACCCAAATGTATGGGTTCGCCTTATCGAACACGTCTGCGGTTCCTATCTTTGTGAAGTTCTATGACAAGGTCAGTCTGCCAGCCACGACGGATACTCCCAAGCACACCATACAGGTACCAGGAAGTGGGACGGTGATTCGCTCGTTCCCGGTGGGCCTGAAATTCACAACGGGCTTTGGCTGGGCTGCAACCGGGGCGGTCGCTGATAACGACGGTACGAATATTGCGGCCAATTGTGTCGTTGACTTCGATCTGGGGAGCTAATGAGTTTCGCGATAGACAACTTCACACGGGGCGATCAAGCGCAGTGGGGTACTTCATCGGGTGGTGATATATGGGCAGCTACTGGTAGCGATACGCCAGCGATTAGTAGCAACAAGGGCCTGATTACCTCAACTGGCGCGGGCCATGTTGAACTGGAGTATCTGGGGTCAAATACGATCCTGAATGCTCTGGCCATGATGACGTTTCAAGGGTCAGTGGTTACGCATGACTATGCCGTGATGCTGAGGGGCAACGGTGGCACGACCTGCTACATGGCAGAAATGAACAATGGGAGCTTTGAAATCCTGAAGGTTGTGGCGGGGACTGTAACTAATCTCGCGACGGTCACTTTACCTTTTAGCGCGGCCACGAATTACAAGATGCTCTTACAGGCGATGGGGGCGAATCCGACCTGGTTAGGTGCCTCGTTCTGGCTTGCCAGTGGCGCGCAACCGGGATTTCAACTATTGCTCTAGGATAGCACTGTGTCGGGGAACTTGCAAGCCGCCGGGCAATTTGGGATTAGAACAAAACTTGGCAGCACGGATACGGCCTCGTTCTTCGCGTTTGAGGTTGATTCCGTGGCCGATACGATGCACCTGGGGTCAATCGATGGCTATGGGGGAGTCTTTTTATGAGCGATGAGCCGGTCAAGACAGAGGATGTAGCAGCACGCGCCGCGAAAGTGCGCGAGGATTTGAGAGATGGACGAAGAAATTCTAAAACAGCAGAAAATCCTGGCGGAAACGCTGAGAATGGCAATTCAGCGACTGGAGGAGGCCTCCAAATTTTATCAGGAAAAGGCGGCGGAGCTGTCCAGGACAAACGATACGGCTCTGGTGCTGATCGAAGCGTTGAAAAAGAGCCTGGACGAATCGGACACCCAGATCGACGATCTGGCGGGGATAACCCGCCGTCAGATGGAAATGTATCAGCAAATGCAGCAAGGCGCGTCATCGGGCGCATAGAGGCCGGCGATGCCATTCCACAACGCTTTCCTGATGTGCCTGAAATTCCGACGCCACAACAAATGGCAAAGCGTCCGGTAGGCAGGCCGCGCAAAGAAGCGCTCGAGGGGGAGCAGGCCGAGCTGCCGAAGGAGAAGCGTGGCTGGTTTGGACTTGGAGGATCCTCGAAGAAAGAGGGCAAAGTCCTTTCTGACAAGGAAGTCGAGCGATTGCGCGAACCGCTGCGCTCTGCGTTACGCGACGATGCCACCTATGGAGATCAGGCGCTATGGGAATACTCAAAAGACCCCACGAAGCCACAAATCTGGAGCAATCTGGATGATGAGGAGATTGGTCTCTACGTGGAAATGTTTCTCAGGCGTGGCCAGCGCAGCCCGCAGGCCGCTGAATTTGTCTACAACGTGATAGACGGAGCGGATTACTTTTCCATTTTTGTTATCACGATTCCGCGTATCATCCAGAGCATCGAGCAAGCCAGGAAGCGACCGAAGAAGCCGAAGCGGGAAAGGAAGCTGGCCTGATGCACATCGACATCGACGGCAAGCTCTATGAGATACCAGCGGCTATGGAAGCGGCCATGATGGGGCAGCTCTTTCAGATGATTGTCGATGGGATGTATCCGCAGATTCCGACGATGGTGCGCCAGGGCTTGAAGGTGTACACCCGCAAGGAACTGCTGAAGATGGAGCAGGCGCTGGATAAGGCCGGGTATGATGGCAAGTCCATCAGGCCGCCTGCGGGCGAGGATCCGACGCTGCATTACCTGCGCATCCAGTTTTACAACGGGCTGAAGGGGATACACGATGCAATCCTTCTCATCGACACGGCGGAGGGCAGCAACACCATTACCGCTTTCGCTCTCTCCCTACCAGAGCAGAATCAGGGTCAAATCGGGGGACCGCTTCTTACTGGCGGGAACATCGGGGAGCGGGAAGACGTGGGCGATGAAGGCACTGGACAGGCATCTGGGGAGGCTGTACCCGACCCATAGGCACTATATTTTCGATAGCAAGGATGATGGGGATTACGATGATTACCCTGGCCGCGTGGGAACGGATACTTGCCCGCCGCGCTGTACGGGCAATCAACTCTATCAAGTCTGGAGTCCCGTTCACCGTATCCCGGAGGAGATAGAGAAGTGGCTTGATCAAATCTTGCATGATGCGCCGGCGATTCTAGATGTCGATGAGCTAGTCCACTTGAAGTATGGCGCGAAACTGTACAGCCCGAATTACGAGACAATCCAGAAGACGGGCAGGTCGAAGCACATTATCACACTGACAGGGACTCAAGCTTTAGCACGTATCCCGCCTGAAGCCTATGAGCAAGCGACTCATAGATTCGGCTTTTATATCGACAAGGCGGCGCGGTACAGCCGCCAGGCGCTCACAGCCTTACTCAAAGCGGATGTGCCAGACCCGTCGGATGAGTTCGGCTTTTACTATCAGTCCGAAAAGGGACGCGGCGATCCGCTCTACTTTTCATCGATCCAAATGTTTTTAGGGCAGTAAGAAGGAGACAGTCACTCATGGGGAGAATTGTAAAGATGGCTGAAAAGCTGGGGATGGATTTAGCAAGCCTGCTACTCTTGCTCATCCTGCTTTTCGCGGCGTTGGCATACGTGGCCAACAAGTTTAGCGGAAACGCTATAGGCAACTGGGCCGCGTGGGCCGAGTCTCACGCCGTGCCTCACCAGTAGGGCTGAAAGGAAAAGACGCACATGGCGACTATGACAGCCCAGCAGGCCCAGCAGCAACAATACAACCAGGCGATGCAGGCCTTCATCCAGCAGCAACAACAACAGGCGCTGCGCAAACAAGATTTGGACTTCATGCGCTCACTGGAGCAAGTCTTGAGCTGTCCGATTACGGGCGGCAACGGCACCACCGCGAACTACGTGGTAGGTTCGACCCTGTACTTTGACATCCCGGTACAGCCATCTGGATTCGCCAAAGGCTTTATCATCAAGTACAACTTGACGGTGACGCCGGCCACGGCTGGCGGTGCCTCTTACGCGGTGAATGCGGCCAAAGCCTTCGCGATCTTCTCAGAGATTCAGGTGCAGTTCAACGGAATGCAAGCACGCCTCCATCCCTACCTGCTGAAGGTACAGGATATGGTGAAGGGCTTCCTGCGCGGCGCGCAGAATGATGTGTTGGCTGGCAACAAGGATTCCACTATCCAGCAGAACATCGTTGGTAGCACGCCGGTTGTGGTCAACACGGCCAATACCTGGCAGGGCCAGTTCTACTTGCCATTGAACGCTCTGTCAGAAGATGATGTGAAGGGTATCCTTCCCGTAAGCGGGGCTGGCACACATCCTCAGCTCAAGTTCACGACCCCGGCATCATTTATGGGCAATGACCCCTTGATCTATCCGATTGCGGGTTCAGGCGGTACGACTCCGAGTGTGGCGGTAACTGGCACCGTCTCGGTTGATATGGTCTTTCTGGATGGCCATAATTTAGATGCGCCTTCCCTGCTTTCGCCTCCGCCCTCGGTCTATGGGCCGACACTGCAATACTACTGGGAGCCTTCCCTGTCGCCATTGCAGGTGAACGCCTTTTCGACGCAGACTATCTCATCCAAAATGAAGCATCACTACATCGTATCGGTTATCATCGACGGCGTGCAGAGCAACCAGTTTGCGCAGTGGTCGAATATCAACGCCTTTGAGCTGACGGGCGACTATGGCCGCTCGCAGAAGCTCAAGAGTTGGAACGTCTCCAACAACGTGTCGATTTACGACTTCTTTGATCGTGAGGTTCGGCGCAGGATTGGGCAGGATTTGGATCCCGGCGTGATTCTGTGGGCCTGCTCGCCAGTGCGAGGTACCGTCAATGCCTCGAATCGCATGGGTACGATGGCAGCCAATATGTATCCTGGGGGCTTCCCAACGCTCTCGCATAGCTATCAGGTGGTTGCGCCTGGCTCACCTACCGGCTACTCGCCACGCGTCGAAACCTTCCTGATCTCTGAAAACAGGGATGGCCTGAAGCTTCAGAACATCACTGCTGGTTAGAGGGAGCTGCCATGAACAAGACGGGGCTTGCGCTCATTTTAGGCTTGCTGATCTTCTCAGCAGGTGGAATGCAGGGCCGTCTTGGGTCGCTTCTGGCGGTGTTCATCGACCCGGCCTCGCTGCAAGATGTAAGCGGGTCCAATTCAGGGACCGTAACACCGGGCAATGGCTCGAATCTGCCAGCCGTGCCGAATGGGCCATTGACGCATGGCACGCCGTCCGGGCCAGCGACCATGAAGCCTGATGCAAACGGGCAATGTAAGCCGGGCTACCTCCTGATTAGCGGGGTGTGCTACCGCTATGTAGAACAGGCGAACTAATGAGCGCAAAACGTCAAGCGGATATGGCAATCATTGAGGCGGGCCTACCTGCCAACGCACTCTATATCGATGGCAAGCCGATCATGGGGCCGGATAACAAGCCGCTCACATCGGGCGAACAGGATGATGTGCCATCGCTTGCGCCGGGGCCGGTGGGCAATCTGACAGAGCCTGAGAAAGCGCCTGATAAGAGCAAGGACTATGCCGACTACGTGAGGCGCACGCATCAACAGGGCCTTACGCTGGAGCAGCAACAACAGCAGCGGCAATCATTGCTGCGGGCGCAAGTCCAACGCACGGTACAGGGGGCTGGCAGGGCGCTGAATGGCTTTCAGAACGGCGTAGGCTCATTATCAATGCTAGGGGGAATCGGGCTGCCGTTGGCAACGATCATTGTCATGCTGATGTTGCTGATTCCGGTAAATGGGCGTACGCGCTTTAGCTGGCTCTGGGGCGTTGTAACGGGAACGGCGGGCCTGCCCTCGGCAGTTGTGAGCGGCGGTGTTGCTGGCCCAGGGGGAACGAGTTCTACTGATTCTGGCAACTTTAGCACTGGCACGGCCAAAGGCGGCGGCGGGCCATCAGGGGCAACAACGATGTTTATGCCGATGGGGTTGTATCTCTCTACCGGGTTAGAGGGGGTGCAACTGTGAACCCAACGCCTACATCGACTCTGCCGAATGCCGGAACTGGAACGGCCTTGCAGTGGCTCACATCGTGGATCGCGATTCTACTCTTGCTGGCATTGCTGGCAAAGTCAAGTTGGGGCAAGCCGCTAGTCTACTATACGCTGTGGCTTGCCGTGGCGTTTCTGGCACTGACACATGCAACCGACATAGCCAGTCTCATCAATCCATCTCAAGCGCAACAAGGAGGCACAACCACTAGTGGATAAAGACAAGCAGCGCCGGGCGGCTATGACCATCGTCTATGTGATTCTGGTCCTCTGGTTTGCTTATGCGGCCTATACAGAGTTTACCGGAAAATGGGTCACGTTCCCTGTTTCGGGCGAGCCTGAATCCAGTGAGCCAGAAACGGCGGCTCCAGCGGAAATGCAGACGCCGCCTGAATTACCCGTAGGGGAGGAACTAAACAATGGGTGACGCTCTCACAAAAACAGAGGAATATCTGTTCATCCTGGGCTTGATCTTGATCATCCTCGTATATTTCGGGGGCGGCGTCAAGCTCTTGCAGGCAGCCGGGCCGCAGGCTGTGGCTCTGGATTATGCAGCGACGGGTAGAACGCCGCAAGGCACCTTCGCGCCATATGCGACTGGCGGGCCGATCGTCTAAAGGGGGCATCATGGACCTGAACAATCTCAATGAGTTTGACCTTGTGCCCGTGAAACCGGCCATCCAGCCGCGCTTCTATCCGGCAGCGGGCGTGAAAGAGCCGACTTGGAATCAATTTGGCCTCGCAGTAGCAAGCCAGATGGGTGTTACCACGCTGGATGTCTACGCCGCGCCGAGGACTCCAACCGCGCCTGCCAGTGCGCTGGGTCACTCGCGCGCGATCGCAGGCAATGGCATCGTTCTGGCGGGTAATGCGCCCTATGCTGGCATCTATACCGGCATTCAGCAGGAGTAAACGATGGAAGTGTTCGAAGACATCAAGGCGCGTATCAAGAAGAATCCCGCTTTGGGCATCGTGCTTGCTGTGGTGGTCATCGGCCTGATTGTGTATCTGCGCAATCGGGTCAGTGCAGCCAGCGCGGCATCTGCCACCCCTGCAAGCACAGCTCCAACAGGATTCGCGCCTGCAACGGGCGGCTATACACTGGTGGAAAACATCCACCAGATGCCAGGTCCAACGCCAGTAGCGCCTGTTCCCCCGGCTCCGAAGCCAGTGCGCACTGGAACCGGGAAGAACTACATTGGTCCGAATCCCTGGCTCCAGCCGCCGCCGCCCTCGGTTGCTGCATCAAGCTGGAATCCCTACCAGTACAATACGACGGTTCCAACGGCCAATCAGTGGCCGAGGCCCAACTGGTACAACTCATGGTGGGGAGCCGGTCACACATCACCACCACCAGGAGCAAGGTAAACTATGCCGATACAGGGACCTGGTGGCCAGACACAGAACCCGTCGAGCCTCACGATAGCGCAAGTCTTCGCAAACAAAAACTTGTGGCTATGGTGGGAGCAGAACGGGGGCAAAGGCACAAACATGTTTGATGGTGTCTCGGAGAAAGGTATAGATTATAGTACCAACTTTGGGACTCCTGTAGGTGTCCCTGTGGGCGGCAAGGTGCTGCGCATCGTGCATAACGTAACCAGCGTGGGCGATGTGGTTGAGCTGCAAGATTCGAGCGGGGCCGTGTGGCTCTACCAGCATATTACCGCGACCGTCCGGGTCAACCAGACATTGGGCGTGGGCGGGATCGTCGGTACAGAGAACGGCCTGCCCATCGATCAGTACAGCACCGGGCCGCACATCGAAGTACGCTATGCCATGCCTGGTACCTGGAATCCGGCCATTGATAGCTGGTATGAGCCGTGGGTGAATCCCTACGCGATCTTTTCTCAGCTCAGCAGCCAACTGGCATCAGGTTCTATCGATAGCGGGGGCCTGTTTGCGACGTTCGCGAATCTCAAGAATCCGCTTGCGGCCAATGCAAACGTAACCGCCGTCCTGATTGCGATAGATCAGTTTGGAGCTTTGATCAATCCATTCGACACATCACAGGAGAATGTACCGACGGACTCTATAGCCGGTGCGACCTTTACCGACCCGATGGCATGGCTTGGAGCGGTTGGCGGGAATCTGTTTGGTGATATGCGGGCGGTGATCTTCCGCTTTATTCTGATCCTTATAGGCGTTTTGCTCTTTTATCAAGGTCTAAAAAAGTTCGTGGATGTGGGTGCTATTGTCAACACTGGCGCGCAGATCGGGAAACTGGCGGCGATGGTATGAGTGATTTAATCGCGACGTTTGATCCTGCTCTAGCCGCGAGTGGGACATTCAAAGTCAGGTATCTGTCCAATGGCATTGGAACGCTGGTAGTGCATAACGATAGCGCACGGACGTTGCAACTGATCTTCCCTGATGGCAACACCGATGTTGCCCCGGCCTGGCTATCGTCAAAGTTTTATGTGACTGGCCCTGGGGGGGATGTGACATGGAAGCAGCACAGCACCGTCAACAACCAGGCGCCCGATCTCTCGCAAGTCGATGTGGTGGCCTATCGCAAAAATGAACCAGTGCCGGGTGTCTATCCCGCAGCGCTGACGCGGCAAACCAAATCAGGAGGCGGCAATGTGAGTTCGACCAGTACGCTTACTCTGAATAACACAGGCAAAGCTGCCAATACAAACATTATCTTTGCGGAGCCAACGGGCGACAATAGCGCAGGTGGGGCCATATCTGCTGACAATGCAGGTACTATGACGCTGGGTGATGCGACCTATGGGGGGTTTCTGACGATTCAGGGGCCGGGCAGTGCCAATATCCAGATGATCCAGAATTTGATCCAGATGGTGAGCGCGACGGGTAATCCTGATGTGACGATCGAGCCGGGTAACACCATCGTTAACGGGGCGACGAGTGGAACCGCGACCATGTACGAAATCTTGCGTGGCCCGGGTTTGCGCGTGGTGATTGTACTCTTTAACAACTTTCAAAACAATAGCGGCGCGGCGCAAGCACAGGCACTGCTGACATCCTTCAATGGCTCCGTGCTGATCTGGGCCAGCAATGTGCCAAATTTGCAGCTTACGCTGGGAGGCGTAGCGCAAACGATTCAGATACTGACAGCACTCGCTGTTGGCGGGGGAACGATCACTGGAACGACGAATTTCAAAGGCCACTCGCTAGGCGAGGTCGGGCCAGTTGATACCGTCTCGTATAGCGCCGGGGATGGCTCGGCGCATACGGGAATGCTGCTCTTAATCGGCAGTTAGTAAAGGAGTTTTTTATGCCATTCAGTACAGAAACGGGCGCGATAGAGCGCACAAAGATCGCTGGAATGCTGCAATTTGTCGATGAGTCTACCCGGCTGGTGCAGGCCGTGGCCACTGGTACAGCAGTGATCACTATCCCGGCTGGTCAGTCTATCGTGCGGCTCAGCGCGGCAGCCGCCACAACTGGCGCAAGTCTTCCAGTGGGCGTCAATGATGGTGACATTCTCATCGTCAAACTCAGTACAGCAGCGGCAAACACCGTCACCTTCGCGGCCAAAGCGACCAGTAATGTTGCTGGTGGCGCGGCTGTCTCCATCGCGGGCCTCGCAGCTCACCTGTTTTATTGGGATGCAGCGGATACTGCCTGGTACCAGTTTGGGCCACTCGCAAACTGATTAAGGAGCGTAGGGCGTGATACTGCTGCAACGAAACCAGAGAGGATACCGCAAGGTGAACGAGCGGACCATGATTACCGTCTGGATAGGCATGGTAATCGTTTGTGCCACCGTGCTGATTCTCTTCGGCCATGCCTACATCAATGCTGAGGTCGTCTATACGGGAACCATCAGTATGGTTATCACGCCCATTGTGTTCTATATCAGCAATCTGAATAATCGGCCCCCGTCCGGGGGGAGTATGCCATGAATGATGATGGCCTGTTACCAAAGTTCTCTAAGTCGTTCAAGCGCATGGTGTCGCGTGATTTTACTGCGAATGGCCTGCGGGCCGCTATCATCATTTGGGCCGTGTTGGTGGTCATTCTGGCGCTCAATGTGCAGGATAAATACAAGTTGGCTGCGATTCTGGCCTGGGAGGTCCTTCCTTAGTGAAGTTCAAACCGCGCAGCTTAGAAAAGCTCGCCGCGCGCAGGCCTCGCCGCATCGACCCGAGGCGCGGCGAAAAATGCCCGCCGGGCTATACCAAACGCTACGTCTGGCCTGATAGCGATTATGTGACACACAGGCGGGCGGTGTTTGTGCGCAAGGAAACAAAGAAGGGGAAAAAGTGATGCCTCTGCTTGAAGCTTTAGCGGCTACTGGCGAAGTCGCTGAATTTGTGGATGATGATCAATTCGGCTGGGGCCAGTCTGTCATGAAATGCGGGTTTGAGATTTTCTCAATATTCTGGCATTCCACAAAGCCGGGAACAAAGAATATCTATACATCTGTGCAAGTTCACGAAATGGCGCATAACGATTATCAGCGCGAAGTGGGGCTTGATGTAACGCGCGATCGCGCTGGCATGACGAACCAACAGTTGTACAACCTCATCGACTTCCACAAGTTCAAGTATGCCCGGCTCAATAGAGACTGGAAGCTCATTCGCCTCTTCATTCGCTACGGCTACCCTGTGATAATCGGGGGCGTGGCTGAAAATAGTGTGTATGATCTGGCAATTGGCGACCACGTTCCTTATCCCTGGATTCGCCCTGGCGTGAACTACTCTCATGTGATTATGGCTACTGGCCTCGATGGTGACTATTCGATCAAGTGTAGAGATACTGCCAACGTCGATGCGAAGGGGGCGCTGCGCAAGGGGCCGCGCATCTACTCAACCATTGAAATGCAGTTCACCACTGCTACCGCGCTGGTACCGACATGGCTGCCCTTACCGCCTGCCGGGTTGATGGTTCCGCAGCGCATCCCATAAAAAGCGCCCCGCGGAGCCGGTACACTCAACGCGGGGGCGCTTTCCTCTCCAGGGGGATGGAGAGTTAGAGGATGTCTGGTACTTCAGGATTCAGTATCTTGTTCAGTGTGCTTTGCTTAATGCGAAATGATTCGCGTCTTCCTTTGTGTGGAAGCCTGACAGCTTCCAATGTGCCTTGTTTAATCCAGCGCCGCACTGATGATTCATCGATGCGCAACTGGCGCGCAACTTCACGCACGGTCAGCAACTCTTCTGTCATGTTCATGCCCTTCTAATGATCTGTTAATGTCGGTGTTTCCGAAATATCGTTCAGCTTCTTATTGACCTGCTCCTGCAAAAATTCATACTTTGCGCGCTGCCAGTCGTTATGTGCCTGTCGTGCTTTCAGGATGGATGGCAGCACTAAGATTTGATTGATGTGGTTTGTCAGTTCAACGAGCTGCTCTCGTTGCTCTGTGGAGATGCGCGTTTCCTCTGCCAGCATCTCTATCATTGCCCTGTCATTCTCTTCCAGCACGCGAATCCGCGCCTTCAGTGCGGCGACCTCTGGCGATTCTTGCGCCGGTTGCGGCCTGTTTGGTGGCCTGAAGATATTAACCTTCATGATGGTCGGTATCTCTCCTTTCATAATTCAATCCAACAATCTGATCGAGCGGCGTTTGCACCGCGCTGGAAATCTTCTCTGCGCTCTCAATCGAGATGCGCTTGCCGTGCATAGCCTTACTGACGACTTGCGGCGAGAGTCCTGTCAGATGTGCCAGTTCCCCGATTTCCAGCCCATGCACGGCCATAAGCACGCGCAAGGTGGGAACTACTTCGATGCGCACCTCTGCTACTTTTTTGCCCATGTGGGAATCTCCAGTTCTTGCGTGATAGGCTCCCCCGATTCATAATTCGCTTTGAATGTCTCGTAGGGAATAGCCTGAGATGGCTTTTGCGGGGGATAAAAGTAATAGGCCCCCAGAATGGTGAGGATGAAAAAAGCTTCGATGAGCGTAAAAAAGCACCAGGCCAGAAAGCTGGCCGGGTCCCAAGACAGCCACCAGCGCAGCAAAAAGCCATAGCCCGTTGACAGCCCCGCAATCAGTGCAAAACTTAAAAACACATAGCCGGATCGCCTCATAAGCACCTCCGTAGCTCTTGTTCTTGCATATCGAATGTGATATGTTTTATGGAT
>VFSW01007697.1_pt1 | contig 15590 bp, 26 predicted proteins | sample 5358111 | NCBI WGS metagenome assembly VFSW01 (sample SAMN11554181, study PRJNA540505) | mine drainage metagenome | isolation source: sediment from site ElyBrook_90M | place: USA: Ely Copper Mine, Vershire, VT | collected 2017
ATCCATAGGTATCAACTGGGTAATATACATGCTCCGTGGTATCACTACGCATTGGTAACATATCTCTATGTGGGTTGCGGTTTCCTTGACGGGGGGGTATGTTAATGGTATGAAGCTGCCTATCGTTCAATCGCAATGGAATGGGTTCAGAATAGACTCTCTGCACCCTGACATAGTTCTTGATGTCAGGCCCACAGAGGCCTACCCCAGGGGGCGTGAGGCATGGCACCTTTCTCGTACCTGGCTGGATATCCGCGGCTGGAACGTCCCCGGTGTCCTGCTGCTCGGCTGTGACGTCGCAGCAGACCCCGATGACTACCAGGCCATGAAGTCCGCCGTGTTCAGGCGCCCGGAGGTGGTGCACACCGGCCTGGTGAAGCTGTGGCCGGCCTCGACCGGCCGTCCGGAGTGGATGTGGTCGCACCGGGGGGGCACGATCAATGATCCCGAGGCCGGCCAGCTCGACATCATTCACCCGGTGTATTTCTCCCTGGGATTTGTGTACATACCGCGTCAACTCCTAGACCTCGCATTCCCTACCAACGACAATTGGAAGTGGGGCGAAATGGACGTAGGCCTGTCAGAGATAGCCTACTTCCACAGCATTCCCATCAATGTGGTGTACGGCGCAATGCCCAAGCATCTACATTTCCGTGATGCACACAACAAGTAGCACGGGGGATATCGTGACCGATAATCTATCCATGGAACTGACCATAGTCGTCGGTGAGAAGACACGCGGCAGATGGCGACACAAGAGTATCCGCTATTTCAAACTGACGGGTATGACACTCAGTCAGTACCAAGCCGCCACAGACAGGCTCATGACGGTTATGGGTACACTCAGCCAAGAGTTCCTGGACAGCGGATACGACATGTATTTCAGGGGTAAGCACATAACTAAGGACGGCGAATAGTATGAAACTCAATCTTGGCTGCGGTATGCACAAGGCGGAGGGCTGGTACAACGTCGATATCTGGGCGGGGTGTGATCCTGATATGGTGGCGGACGCGGTGACGCTCGACATGCCGGCGGGTAGTGTGGAGCGGGTGTACCTCGGTCATCTGCTTGAGCACCTGCCCTATGACAGCGTCTATGACTGCCTGTACAATGTGTGGCGGATGCTGGAACCGGGTGGGTGGATGTGTGCGGTCACGCCGGATCAGGATCGGGTGAACAAGCTGGCGGACCCGTTGCTGTGGGAGATGTTGCAGACGGGCAGCGATGAAGAGCGCACCGACCGGTTCGCCATCAAGAGGTGGGACTGCACGGAGCGCGAGCTGCTGCACCATGTGCAGTGCTATTTCCCCAATGCCCAACCGGTGCATCCGGGCCGGCTGACACCGGACTTTCCGCTGGTCTCGAACGTACACTGGCAGTGTGCCGTGATGGCGCGCAAGCCGAACTGGTAGGAGACGCATCGTGAGTGAGATGGTCGGTAACACACCGGTGGGTGGCGGTGCGCCGCCGGCTGGTACGTTCACCGCGGTCGCCGGTATCGCGTCGGCCAGCTCTGGGACGTCGATCCCGGCCGGCGCCGAAGGACCGGTGTGGCAGCCATGGGTCACCGTCCAGTCCCAAGCCCTGTCCACGTTCAAGACGCAGATCAACGCCGGCCTGGGTGAGTACGGGCGGGCCATGGGTGCGGCTCAGCGGATCCTCGACGGTGCGATACAGCTCGCCGCGGCCCAGACCGGGCCCCTGCAGGCCGCGGCGTGGGCGGCGTATACGAAGTACATGACGGAGGTGGAGCAGGTGAACGCGGCCATCATGGGGCCGGCGATCGACGCCTACAACGCCGCGGTGGCGCGGGCGCACACCCAGCTGTGGAGCAACCTGACCCCCGCCGAGCGCTCTTACGCCCGAGTGGTTGCCGACGCGTCCTGGACCAACGGGCTCGCGAACGGCAATGCTAAGCTGTCCTAGAATGGCACAACCCCCCCTTAGAGAACCCCGTACTCCAGCGGGGCGATCGCAACACACTGCGCCCCCCAGACCTGAGACCTGGGGGGCGCAGTCGTGTTCGGGCTCAGTGACCGTGCTTGTACGTATCCATGCGCTGCCACAGCACCTTGACCCTGTCGTCCATCATTAAACCCACCGACATCACGGTCCAGGGCCGGTCATAGCTCAGCGTCGTACGCTCCTTCTTCACCTGCTCATTACGGTCTGCGGCATCCTTATTGAACGCCTCCCAGTCCGGATAGTACACAAGCTCGTAAATCATGGGCGTGCGCTCCTCATGGTGTAGGATCGGATCGTTCGGTCGGTGAAAGCGTTGACTAGTCCTGCAAGCAAGTCCCGGGAGACTACGCGAGTAACCCGCACAGAAAAGCCTGGCAGCACTTCGTGTGACGAGGCAGGTTGACAGCCACCGTGTCACAGACCGACTGTGCGGCCCCAGGTCCGTCATGCCGGGGGCCGCATTGCCGTCACCCGCCCGACAGGGCGAACAGCGGGTCTTGCTCTAGGATGTCTCCATGCCGGTCCGTCTCGATACGCTCTCGGGGCGGGCCGGCGACCGGTGTCGGTGGCGGCGTGTAGAGTCCGACCGCCCAGAGCGCCTGCAGCTGGCCGAGCACGTCGCCCGTGGTATGCCACCTGGTCTCGACCCATGGCAGGATCCGGTTCACCCCCTGGTCGTCCACCACAGCCTCGGGTGGTCGCACGACGCCATCGGCCAGGACCCAGCCGGCGGCATAGGGCCCGTTGATCGTGAACTCGGCCGTGCGCACCGGGGCGATACCGCCGGGATCCTCAGGACCTGTACGGCCTAGCCGCGGTCGGATCTCCGCCCGGTAGACCCCGGGCTTGACTAGTCTCGCGCCCCTGGGTACACCCGCCAGTTTGAGCATCGTGTCCGCCACCACGTGCTGAGGACCGTACAGCACGATGTGATCCATGACTGTCTTCTGGCGGATGTTGAGAGGGTAGGATAGATCGCACCAGTGTTCGAGCATTGCATCGATATCCGGCACGGGCCGACCGTATTGAGATCGGGTAAATCCCTGCTCAACTGCCAGAGCGCCGAGGCGGGGAAGGGACACAATGACCCCGTCTGTGTCCCATTGCACGATAGCGTGTCGGTATCGTCCACCGATAAGCCCGGACAGCCTGGTCCGCACGTGAGCTTCCACGAATGCAAGAACCGCCGGTCGTTCATGGTCGCCTCTTTGGTCTGCTTCGGACAGGTAGTAGACGCCATCGAGCGCTACGGTGACCACGCGGTGTGTCTTGCCGAGGATCGGGGTCTCTTCAATGACCCAGCCGTCGCACGGCGGGCCGACCCAGGGCTTTGTGGACCAGCCGCGTTGGGCGAATTTGCCGATGACGGCTCTGGACCAGTGTTTTGCCGCCCGGCGGACCGGGTCGGGCAGCGATTGCTCCGGGGCGGCTATCAGGTCCCTGACCCATGCCCCCCATGATCCCATGTGCCGTGACATGCGGTACCAGTGTGCTTCGTGTACCTCGGTGATGACTTTCTTGTCCCAGGCCTCGGCGAGGTCCGGTCCGGCGAGCACGGTGCGGAACGTGCCGATCGGGTAGAACACTTTCCCGTCGACCCGGCAGGGCCACCGGGCTTCATCCGTGGTGACTGTCACCTCGGCGATGATGCCCACTGACGGGTTGTGATAATGCTTCGGGTCAAGGTGCTGCGGGTCGATTCTCCCGCCGTAGGCGCACGGCAGCGGGCACTCCGCTGCGATCGTCGGATAGGCTCCCTCGAAATCCATCTCAGCATATTGCGGTGCGCCGGGTGTGCCGATGACCGCGACGTCGCGGCGTCCCCCGTACACGGCCTTGCGCTCATAGGCGATAAGGTCTTCGTCATGATCTATCACAACCTGCTTGGGGTGCAGGGTCGCGCGGTAGCTGGTCCACCCGAGCGCGGCGCCGGTGACCGACCAGCGGCCCAGGCCGGCCCGGTCCCACCAGTCCATGAGCGTGAGCACCGGCCCGGACAGCACGTGAGCGTCGAGCTTGCACGCCTCTACGTCGCCGCCCGGAACTATGTGCAGAGCCTGGGCGTCGGCGATCGTGAGGGTGTGGGACCAGGTGACACGCTGCACGGGGTCGCCGTCTGGTCCGAGGCGATCGTTACGCGCCTTGACGCGCTTGCCCTTGTGCAGCACCACCCACATCGCGCGGGAGGAAGTCCCGAACTGCCGCGACAGCTCCCACCCGAGCCCGGTCAGTTCCTCGGCTAGCTGCGCGGCGTTGAGCACGGTCACGGTATCGTAGGCGTAGCACCAGGCCGCTTCGGCGGTCACCGCCCACGCATCCAGCTGCCGTGCGAGCGTCTCGGTGCCCTCACCGGCCTCGGCGAGCAGCTCGCCCGCGTGGCGCCGATGCCGGCGATACACACACACCGCATCCCAGGCCAGCTCGCCACCCTGACCGTGCCGCCCGCCGGCCCCGTCGTCCGTGGGCAGCGCCACGAACATCACCGTGCCCGGCGTACTGCCCGCCTTGGTCGGCTTGAGGTAGTGCGCGCCCTTCGCGTCGAACCCGTCCATGACCGCTCCTCCAAGCCCTACACCGTCATCAGGGTAATCGAGTCCACCGACAGCAGCTGGCCGCGCCGGGGGGTGCCGTTCTCCGCGACGCCGGTCAGCATCTGGTCGATCGAGTTGCTGACCTGTGTCCTCAAGCTGCCCACCGTCGGTGGCAGCAGCGTGTCGATGCCGATCGTGAAATATTCGGTCACCTGTTCGCCGATCTCGTTGACATAGGACACCGAGGTGCGTGCCTGCCACGACGGTGCCGCGTTCTGCTGGTCGAGCGGCCGCGACCACGGCGCCTCGGGAATGTTCAACGTCGCGGTCAGCGTCTCGTCCGACGCGTTGCCGATGGTCTGCCCGATACGGGCGATACGGCGGGCCGCGGAGAACAACTGCGACAAGCCGATCGGATCCCACGACGCGAACACTCCACCGATGTTCCTGGCGATATCCGCCGCCGCACTGGCCGCGTCGGTCAGGGTGTACAGGAACTGCTGAGTCGCCGTATTCACCGCGCTGGCCGCATAGGACACGAAACTCCACCAGGTCTTGTACATCGCTTTGGCGCGGGCCGGTAGATCCACTGCACACCTCCGTCAGACCCATCGGATACGCCTACCCCCCGCACGCGGCAGGGCCGCGTCCGGGGGGCACAGAACAGTATTCCTACTCGCCGGTAATATCTGGTGCAGTACCGCTCAGGCGACGACGACGCGCATTCTCAAGCCACGTCAGATACACGAGATACGTGCACTGGCCGGCGCCACAGCGGTCGAACGCCGGATGCCGACATCCGTCCATCTGGCAGGTGAGCGACCTACCATCCCGCCCACCGGTGATCGCAGACCCGGTGGCCTCGGCCACAGGCTGATCTTCCGGTGCGTCACGGCCGGTCATGCCGGGTGCGCCGCATTGGGGCCGAGTCTCGGCACGGCCAGTTCCGGATAATCTTCGACCGCGGACATCAGCAGCTCGATCATATGCGGGATACAGCAGGCATCGTGCGCGATCGACATGGAGTTGTCGATGTTGAGACTGACCACGAAGTATCCCTTGATCATCTCAGGATTGGCTTCCAGGATATCGGCGACCCGCTCCAACGCGGCCTTTCGATCAATCTGATATACGCCGTATCCTTCGGGCCTATTCGACGGGTGGTTCTGCGGCATCCGATTCGCCTCCGCCCATCTGTATGATCATCAGCAGGTTGCTGATGGCGGCGGCCAGCAGGGTCACGGAGCCGTGCGTGGTCGGCTGGTACTTCAGCACGTCGACCCCGCGCAGCAGATCCTTGACCACCTCGATACGCTCGTTCCTGGTCATGCGGTCACGACCGGGATGGACTCGGTGTCGTCGTCCTGGACGAGCAGCTCGATCTCGCCCGCCTTGTACGACACCGGGAAGTCGCGGCCGTCCGAGGCGACCGTGGCCACGACCGGGTACGGGTCACCCTCGTCAATCTCCAGCACGCGCCCGGTGTAGGTGAAAAACGGCGCCTTGGCGTCGGTCACCGTGAACCGGTCACCCGGCTTCCACTGCCTCATCCTCGCCCACCTCCGACCCCGGTTCCTCGGGCTCCATCTCCAGGGGCACCGATTCGGCCTTGGCCTGCTCGGCCGCGGCCTGCTTCTCCGCGGCGGCCACGGCCTTGCCCAAGATCTTCTCGATCTGCCCGTACAGCCATTCGCCGTCCACGCTGTGCAGCGTCGCCAGCAGGCTGATCAGGTTGACGTCGATGTGCGCCTCGCACGAGTGCACCGTCGCCGGCGGCATGAGATGCGTGAGCATCCACGTCGTCCGGTTCGTCGCCTCGCAGAACACGCATCCCTCTGCCGGATCCACGGTCACCCACCTTCCTTATCGCGCCGCACCCGGACCGTGGTGAACAGCAGCGACGGGCCAATCTCCTGCGCGGTCAGGGACCGCCGCTCGTGCCACTGCCCATCGTGGCCGAACCAGAGCTCCTCCTGCCACATCCCGTACGCCACGACCCGATCCTTCGCGCGCAGGGACTCGGCCGCGTTCTCCGCCTGTACGCCCCAGCAGACCACGTCCACGAAATCGATCTCACCGTCGACCCACTTGCCCGTGGCCTCGTCCTTGTGCCGCGTCTTACGCGAGACACGCAGCTTGGCCATTGACTTGCCGGTCGGCGTGAACCGCAGCATCGGGTCCTCGGTCAGCCGGCCCACCAGGGAGCCGTGACCGAGGTTCCTACGCTGCGAAGCCGGACGCGGCGCCGTCTCCGGGACGGATTGCTGGTCGCTCGGCGCGCCCGACTGCGGGGCGCCGACACGGCTCCCGCCGGGCCCTACCGGGGCGTCGGCCGGTTGCCCGGCATCCCAATCAGCCACTTTGTGACATCTTCTCACGCTGCAGACGCTCGGTCTCGGCCATCAGCTGCCATCGAGCGGCGGTGGCCATGGCCGTCAAGTTGGCCGTTCCACCCACGCCCGCGGAGACCAACAGCGCCAGCGCGTCCGTGACGTTGTCGAGGATGGTCTCCAAGGCGTGCTCGCGCGTCAGGCCACCAGCCATCAGGCGCATCACGGCCGTGTTGAGCTGCGTCACCGCGTTACTTCGTGTTCCCTGCATGCCCGTAGCGGGCCCCTTATCCGTCATGCTTACAATATCCCAGACTATTTGCGTGATCGGTAGCCACGTGTTGATCTCGGGTTGATCTCGGATTAATCACGGCACCGGACAAACGCCACAGGTGCGACGTAGAGCCCGGTCAGTGCAGCGCGGCCACCAGGATCTCCGAAGGGGTGATACTGCCCGCCGTCGCCGTGTTCTGCAGCTCCAGCAGCATCGGCGTCGCAGGCAGGGTCAGCGGCTGGGACAAGGTGGCGCCGGCCGCCACGACGCCCTTCCACAGCGTGGCCCCGGCCGTGCCCGACGCGAACCCCGCCGGATCCTGCATCTGCACCGTCACCGACGACGCGGACCCGGAGTTGTCGATGTTCAACACCGCGTCGCCGAGCCACAGCGCGCACAGCACCTTGTCCGTACCCGACGCCGCGATCGTCGGAGAATGCTTGACCAGAAGGTTCGTCGACGGCATCCCAAGCGGATTGGTGAACCCGATCGGCGCCGTGCCCGCATACGCGCCCTGCGACGCCCAGTCGTGCTCGAACACGTGGCTGGTCTGGTTCACCGTCCAGTCGAACGTGGCCGTGACCGCCGGATCCAGATTGAAGGCGACCACCTGAATCTGGTCGCCCTGCACCGGCCCCCACATGCGGGTGTGGACCGGATTCGTCGGACCGTTCCCAGCCGTGATCACCACGTTGCGCTGGAACACCGTCAACCCGGAGGCCGAGTCGATCCAGATGAACGCGAGCTGCACGAACGGCACCGTGCCCGACCCGGCGGGGAACCACAGCACGAACGACGCCTCATACCCGGGCTGATTGATCGTCGTCGTCGGCACGAGTGTCACGGTCGCGCCGCCCGCCAGCGTGGTGAGCGAGGCCGTGCCCGAGTTGTTCGTCAGGCGCAGCAGCGGCACGCCGGTCAGCGCGATCTGCGTCGCGTGCGCCTGCGGGGTCTGCCAGTCCGGATAGTCGGCTACCGTCACGGCTTGGGCTTGTCCGACTCGGGCGACGCGGTCGGCGCGGCACCCGGCGCGGCCGGCTTGTCGTGGTTGATCATGTGCACCAGCAGGCCGAGCAGCGTGCCCACCGCGGTGAGCAGGCCCGTGAACGCCACCACGAAGTTGGTCACGCCCACCGCCGAGAGGGTGTCCGCCATCTCGGTCACGGCGCACCCCCGTCCGCACCCGTCGCCGGCGGCTGCCCCTGGCCCGTCTGCGCCTGGACCTGAGCGGCGACCGCCTTGGCCGCGTCCATCACCTGCCGGTGGCGGGCCGCCGCGGTACGCGCGGTCTTGATCAGATGCTCCACCGTGAGCTGCATGTACTCCTCCATCTGCTGTCAGCACACTGCTACGTCGTGCCGGGGATGACCGTGGTGGCCGCCGCCGCGTGATCGTCCGGCGGAGGATCGGGCAGCGGCGCCTTGTTCTTGATCGAGAGCACCACCCACGCGTCGTACGGGGAGTACCCGATCGCACCCAGCAGCTCGATGGCCGTGGGTTGGCTCACGATCGTGTAATACCAGGCGTCCACGATCTGCGCCTCGGTCAGGATCCTGACCGTGGCCGCGGCCTGCAGCTCCCAGTCCGTCAGCGTCTGATCGACCGTGGCCGCCGGTATCTGCAGCTTGAGCAGCGCGGCCCGCGCCGTCTCGACCCCGATCTTCCGTGCGGCGAACAGCGACTCCAGGCGCGAGACCGTGCGCACCACCGAGTCCACCGCGTACCGCACGTCCGCATACGACAGCAGCAGCGAAGCGGCGTCCGGCGCGACGTGCAGATCCCCCAGGATCGCCACGGCCTGATCATGGGAGAGCAGATGCGCGAAGTACATGTCCGTGACCGCCGACTGCGCCAGCCCCCGGTACTCGGATACGTTCTCGTACTCCGCCTCGGCGATGTACGCGGCGACCTGCTCGGAGGTCATGTTGTACGCGAGCAGCTGCGTCGTGGCCTGCTCGCGCGTGATGATCTGATGCTCCAACATCGTCATGATCACGCCAGGGGCCGGTATGTGCTCGGCCAGCGCCTTGTACGCGGGCGTCCACTTGTCGCGGAAGTGCGACTCCTTCACGGCCTGCTCGTACGACGTCGAGCCCGCACCGGTACCCGTCCACGGGATGATGCCGCGCGCGGCCAGCGTCGCAGCCTCAAGAGGCGACGGGCCCTCGCCGATACTGTCGTACAGCCAGCCCTCGAACTGCGGGTCGCCACCCAGCTGGGCATACAGCGCGGTCGCCTGCTCGGCCGTGAGCTGGCCCTTGACCTGCGCGTCCAACGCGTCGACCGGGCTCGGCCACAGCTGCGCCAGGCCCTTGATCACCGGCGCCCACTTGTCCGCCAGCCGGCCCTCGGCGATACCCTGCTCGAATGACGTCGATCCCGCCCCGGTACCCGACTGGGCAATCAGCTTCCGGCGCAGCGCCTCGGCCAGCTGCTGCGGCCCGGGCGCATCGCCGGCCAGCTGCACCATCGTGGTCAGTGTGGAAGCGGGCACGCCCTGCTTACCGGCCACCGACTCGGCCGCCGCGGGCGACAGGAAGTTACGCACCACCGCCTCGGCCAATTCGGGCGGTGAGAGCAGCTGCTCGGCGAGACCGGCCAGCACCGGCCCCCACTTGTCGTGCAGCCGGGACTCCGCAATGGCCTGCTGGTACGAGATGGACCCGGCGCCAGCGCCTTCTTTGGGGATCAGGCCGCGCTGCAGCGCCCGCACCGCCTCCTCAGGCGCGATCGCGTCGCCCGCGAGGTTGACCAACACCGTGAACTGCTCCGGGGTTAACCCCTGCGGGCCCGCCTGGTCCTGCGCCTGGCCCTCGGTCATATAGGAGCGCAGCACGGCCGTGGCCAGGTCCGCCGGCCCCAGGCGCACCGTGGCCAGATCAATCAGCGTCGCGAACCGGGCCGCGTCGATCCCGGACTTCGCCGCGTCGGCCTGAGCGGCCTTCACCGTCGTCATCCCGCGCACCGCAGCGCCCGCCAGCGTGCTCGGATCGAGCACGCCGCCCGGATGCGCGCCGTACACGTCCTGGCGCAACTGGTCCAGAGCCGGTGTCGTCGAGGTGCTCACGACCTGGTTCACCAGGCCCCACACCATCAGGCTCTCCAGCCACCCGCTGCGGCCGAACAGGTCACCGAACCCCGACACGGCGCCGGCGCCGATCAGGCTTCGTGCGTCAGCGCGTTGATCGCGTCGACGAGATTCGCCTTGGTCTGCAACGCGGCCTTCACGATCGCCGTAGTGTACTGGTCGTCACTGACAAAGATCGTGCCCTGGTGACCGTTGCCGGTGATGAAGCTGATCGTGTGTCCCAGCACCGGGGTCGCGGAGCCCGTGGTGGAGAACTGGTTCGGCAAGTCGCCGGTAACCGTCCAGGTAGCCGCCATACCAACCCCTTACACGTGGCCGATGAGACTGATGATACTGCCGATGGAGGCGTTCGCCACGACCCCGACCGTGTCGTTGACCTCGGCGGCCCACCCGACAGGATCGGCCACGGCCTGCCCGAAGAACGCGAGCAGCGCCGCGTCCACGATCAGGGAACTGATCGATTTCCACTGCTCGGCCGCGTCTTGCAGCTCCGGACCACCGTCGAGCATGAACGTCGAGATCCAGTTCTCCAGCTCGCCGATCCGGTGCGCCAGGTCCGCGATCACGCCCGTCAGATCCTTCGGAGCGGCCCCGCCCGCACCCGGTGTGATCAGGCTGTCGATCCAGTTGCCTAGATCATCGCCGATGCCGGACTTCTTGATGATCGCGGAGATGATCCGGTTGGCGGTCGCGGCCAGCGCCGGATTGTCGATCGTGACCAGCGCGTCCACGGTCTTGATCAGCAGCTCGGTCGTGACCGTGTCCAGCAGGCCCCGCACGTTCAGGTCCCGGGCGAGCTGCTGCAGCACGGTCGTGCGGATCCCCGAACCCGCCTTGTAGCCGGCCACCGCCTCCTGCTCGATCGTCTGGTGCAGCTGGCTAGTCAGCGCGCGGGCGTAGGCACGGGCCGAGTTGACGTCCGCGACCCTCGCCTGACGTTCCTGGGCCACCTCGATCTGCGTGTACCGCTCTTCGACCAGATGCAGCACGTACACCAGGTTCGTCAGATACGCGAAATGCGCCGCCGTCTGGATCTGCAGCACGAATATCTGCATCTGCAGGGCGTTACGCACCGGCGTTATCATGTAATTGAATATCCACCAGGCGACACGGTCCAGTGCGTCACGCAGATCGGTGAATATCTTGATCGCCGCGATGAACTCGGCGATGATGGCCACGATACCGGGAGAGATCAGGTCCGTCACCAGCGAGGACATGGCCGTGTATATGCTCGATATGAATTTCCATATCGCCTGCAGCGCCGTGCCGACATCACCGGTCAGACCCGCCAGGATCGACCACGCCGACTTGGCCCACGACCCTATCGAAGAGAAGACGCCCACGCCCGCCACCCCGGCTGGTACATCGCGCTGACCGTGCGGCTGTTCGTCAGCGTGTTCGTCCGCAACTGCGGCAGCACCAGGTTGATCGCCTGCTGCACACCGGAGATGCTGTTGTCGATAGCCGCGCCGATCTCAAGCGCGGGCTCGGGAAGCGCAGTCATCGTCGCGTCCAGGCCCAGCGCCACACCGGCCACCGCGATGTTGTTGAAGTCGGCGCTGCCCTTTTCCGGATACGCCAGGAACGAATACCGGCCCGACCGGGAGATGTTCGCATAGCAGGAATCCCACGCGGCGCAGTTCGTGCCGCCCCCCGACATCAGAACCGCGACCTTCGCGTTATAGTTGATGTTGTACAGGTCGGATACACCCCCCCCGCCGATCGAGGCGTTGAACGGCATGATCTGCCATACCCCGATCGCGCCGGCGGGCGAGACCACGGAGTCGTCGAGCGAGGACTCACCCATCGCGATCGCCACCCACTCCACCACGCGACTCGCCGGGCCACCGGCGTTCTTCCACGCCGTGGCCACCTCCTGCACCGTGCGCACCGCCACTAGAGCCTCCTGACCGGTGGACCGGACCGCGACAGATCAGTCACGGGAGCGAGCTGCACACTCGAGAGCAGCGCGGGCACGGGGGCCGGCCGCGCAGGCAGATCCAGATGGAACACCAGCAGCACCGAGTGCGGATAGGCGCCCGTGTTGTACCCGATCACCTGCCACGCGCCGGAATCCGGGTAGCCGTCCAGGGTGAACGTCCCCCCGGTCCCGTCGTCGACGACCCACGTGTCCGAGCCGGTGGGCACCACCTGCACACCGCCCATCGCGAGCTGCCAGCCCATCACACCCTGAGCGCCCGGCGGAATCCGCCAGTCCACCGAGCGCACCACCCGCGGCGGGAACCCGATCGAGACCGTGTGCGGCGCCGCAGCCGGCGTCCCCGCGGGGATCGTCGCCGTATAGTGCCTGACCTCGACCGCCATCGCACCTCAATTGCTGGGCGGGGTGATGTTGTACGTCCACAGCGGAACCGCCAGCGCCGAACCCGACACCGGGCCGGCCGACGGAGAGATGAACAGGCCCATCTCCAACAGCACGCCGCGCGGGCCGAACGACATCTCACCCGTCAAGCCCGCGGCCGCGCTGACCACACCCACCATCTGCCCGGTCGCGTCCTGGCCGTCATAGCACGACAACACCACCGCCGCGGCGGTGTTGTTCACAAACGAGACCTGCCGCAGAATCCACCGGCCCGATATCAGGAACTTACCGGCCGACAACGCGGCGAACGCGTTCGGATTCGACGGCATGTCCCCAAACACGGACATGGCCTCATAGGACAGCTTCAGATCCTGCCCGCGCAGCTTCTCAGCCATCTACGAACTCAACTGCGCGCAGACCGCGTACACGTTCGCCGCGACGGACGCGGTGTTGGCCGCGATCGAGATGTTCGTCGACGCCCGGTCGTTCGCCTTGAACACCGGGATGTGCGGCACCCCGTGGCGATTGGACATCTCGATGAAGTACGAGGTGATGTCGAGCGTCGAGGTCGCGCCCGGCGCACAGATCCGCAGGTTGCCCGTCGACGGGCCCTTGATGCCCATGCACGTCAGGGCGACATTCGACTCGAAGCCCAGCAGCGCGTACGTGTAGTCCGCCTTCAGCTGGTTCTCCGTCGTGGTGATGACCGTGTCGGTCCACGTGCCGATCGTCGCGGAGCTCGTGCACGCCACCTCGAAGATCTTCGTGCGGATCATCGAGGCCTTCACCTGCGCCCACGTCGCCAGGTTCGCCGCGATGCCGTCGACGTTGCTGTAGTAGTTCAGCAGCGCCAGCAGCGTGTCCGACGAAGCGGCCGCGTCCATCTGCACCTGAAGCACGTCGGAGGAGTACAGCGGCTCTCCGACGTCCATCGGGAACACGAACTCCGTGGGGGACTCGGCCGACTGGAACGTCAGGCCGGTGACGTTGTCGTGCATCCGGGGCGAGAGGATACGCGCCTGTCGGGTGCCCGAGCCCTGCAGGAACATCGCCTCAAGCTTCGCCCACGCCCCGGTATCGAACGACCGGACCCCGAGCGAGTCACCCGAGTTGGTGATCGTGCCGTTCGTGAGTGCGGCCGCGTTCGTCGAGGTGTTGTGCAGGTCCACCAACACCGTGTCGATGCAGACGCCCATGATCAGCCGCCTGCGGCGAAGGCCTGGTGAAGGGCCATCTGGAACTGCGAGGACCGCTGGATGTTCTGCTCGACCGTGCCCCGCGGCGGAAGACCCGCGATGATCGACGCCTCCGCCTGCAGCACCGCGGCGATCGCGGTCTGATACTTCGGCATGCCGGCCGTGGCGCCCGACGCGAGCCGCGACGGGCCCTTGGAGGTCGCCGCCGCCTTCCACTGCGCCAGGGTCACCGCACCGGTCTTGGTGGCCCACTTCTGCACGTTCGTCTGCACCCCGGACAGGTACCGGGACTGCGCGGCAACCGCCAGCTGCCCCGGCGCCACCTGCACGTTGTTGATGCCGTTCGTCCACGCGGTGCCGGCCGCCGCGAACCCGGCCTGCCACTTCGCAGCCGCATCCGCGGCCGAGGGAATCGCCTTCGCCATGTCTAGACCTCCTTGCTGTGTGAACTGGTCGAATGGGCCTTGAGCAGACCCTCGACGTCTTTCCGCAGGATGCTGATGTCCTCACGGAACTCGTCGCTGTGCCCGCCCACGACGTACTCACCGTCCGGCGGAGTACCCACCAACTTGACGGTAGGCGTACCGTTACTGACTGTAACGGTGATGCTGTAGCTCATAAGTTAAAGTGTATTACTAAAAGCCCGGAAAAGTGTTCCACGTGGAACACCAATCCGGACTTCGTATCGTTTACGGGGGCCTCCCCCCCTGTGCGGGCTACTGCCCCGACACCGAATCATCAGGCTGCTCATACGCTACAATCCGCGCGCGGGCCTTCTCCACCGCAGCAGCCATACCCATGACCCACTTCTCATAGTACTCCCCCCGCCCCGCATTGATCTCAGTCGCAGCCTTCACATGCCGAGCAACCCCGCATCGAGCACACCGGTAGCCCATGTCATACCGGCCGCGGGCAGCACACGGCTCACCACAGTCACGACACCTGTGCTGCACCCGGGGCCGGCCCATCCTAGAACGCCCCAACCGCCAGGCTGACACGCTGCGCAATGCCCGCCAGGGCCGCGGCATCGGCCTTGAGATCGCTCACCGCGGCCACCGAGAGCATCGTGCCCAGCGGACACCAGCCCTCGTGATACACGATCGACGTATCCACGTGAAGCCCGAACGACGTCGTCGGCGCGAACTGGACCAGCGCGGTGTACTGATCGTCCACGTCCATGTTGCCGTCCAGCGTCGCCACCCACACGAACGGAGTCAGCGGGGCCGCGGCAGCCTGGAACGCAGCACGCTCCGACCGGTTCACATACCCGGTCACGTACCTGCGGCCCTCGGTCGTCCACTGCTTGACCTTCGCCACACCCTCGTCGATCGAGAGCGCACCCGGCTCGATATCGGCGACGTGCGCCAAATTCAGCGGATCCCCGTGGCCGCGGTCGATCACCACCAGGCGACCGGCGAACTTGGCCACCAGAGCCGGTGTCAACAGATCCGCGTACGTCGCCACCCGGTTCTCATTGAAGATCGACTCGGCCAACACACTCGGATCATCCGAGTCGAACATCAGGCTGGGCATGGAGACCTGTCCCTTCATCACTACACCGATAGGCACGGCCCGCCCCGGGTGTGATCTAGACGGTGGTCAACCCGGGCGGGCCGCTCCTATGAACCGTATCATTCACCCTCCCCCCCGTCACCCGGTGTTCCACGTGAAACATACCCGCGAGAGGCCGGCTGTACGGGCGAACAGCAGGCAGATGTTCCACGTGGAACACCACCACAGGAGACCGGACATGGCCACGGCAACGATGTTCCACGTGAAACACCACCAGGCGCCACGCCGGTGGCCACACAGCGTGAGCATGCCGACACGTACGGGTGATGCCAACACGATGCCGATACATGGGTTTCGGCATGTTTATGAC
>VFSW01007699.1_pt1 | contig 15585 bp, 17 predicted proteins | sample 5358111 | NCBI WGS metagenome assembly VFSW01 (sample SAMN11554181, study PRJNA540505) | mine drainage metagenome | isolation source: sediment from site ElyBrook_90M | place: USA: Ely Copper Mine, Vershire, VT | collected 2017
GCGCTCCTTTTACCTCTGATTCAGTACGGGTCGTAGGGATCGGGTGGTGAGCCGCCGAAGCGCCGCCGACAGCCGCTATAGCCGAGCGTGGATCCCACGACCTGCTCCCAGAAGGGCAGCAACGTCGGCGTGACACGAAGCTCGATCGCCGCGTCAACGTGACGGTCGATGAGGTCATAGACGTCAACGCGCTCGGTCGAATGGACGACGTCGTTGCTTACCCAATAGCCATTGACGGTGTCGGGTCGGAAGGTGTCGCTCGGCATGCGATAGGCGTAGAGTCGACACTCGCGCATCCGTTCGAGCCAGGCCGATTCGATCACGTGGATGCGCAGTGCGTCGCTCTGGGAGAAGAACGTCGCCCGATCACGCTGCGACGTCGTCGGTGTCGCCCAGATGCAGGCACGAGGACAGTCACGGGGAAACCAGTAGGACGGGGAGTGACGTGTGTCGATGGCCCACACCAACGGGGGCATCGCAGGATTCGTGACCGGCGTGTGCGGAGCGAAGCGGCCGAGCGTCGGGTCTTCGGAGAAGTGCCACAGCGCGAAGTCGCCCTCACCCTGATAGGGCGGCGCAGAGTTATCGACCGCGGGCGTCACTCAAAGTCGCCGAAACGTCTCGTCATCCACCGCTTCGGGTATCTTGAACTTGACCGCCACGATCTCACCACCTCGACGATCGATCGCGTTCTCGTCCGAGATTCGAAGCAGCAACGCCACGATGAGGTAGTTGGCGAAGAGCGAACTCCCTCCGTACGCCACGAAGGGGAGCGTGATGCCGGTGAAGGGAAGGATGCGCAGGATCCCCGCCATGATGATGAACGCCTGGAAACCCATGAGCGCCGACAGTCCCGCCGCGGCCAATCGCACGTAGTCCGACGTCGACTTCTGCGCGATGTGAAAACCCTCGCCGATGAAGGAGGCGAAGAGGCACAAGATGAGGATGATGCCCAGGAGTCCGAGCTCTTCGCCGACCGCCGCGAAGATCATGTCCGAGGTCAAGAGCGGGATGTTGCCCGACTGTCCGAGACCGAGTCCGGTGCCGGTGACGCCACCCGCGGCCAGTGAGTACCAACCCCAGGCAATCTGGCAGTTCTGCGTGACACCCGCGCACACCGCCCACGGATCGAGCCAGAGCGTCACGCGGTCGTGAATCTGCGTGAAGAAGTGCGCGGCGACGTAGAGTCCGCCACCAAAGAGCGCGACGGCGAGCACGACGTAGGTCTTGAGGCCGGTCGTCACCCACAACATCGAGATGAAGAGCGCGAAGAGGAGCATGGCGAAGCCGATGTCGTTCTCGGCGCCAAGGACCGCGATGGAGAATCCCCACGCGAAGAGGATCGGCAGCAGCGTCCGGGGCGGGACGATCAGGTGACGGCCGATCCTTTGCGTCGGTGTCGAGAGCAGTTCGCGATTCGCGGCGAAGTACGAGGCGAAGAAGAAGACCAGGAGGATCTTCGCGATCTCGACCGGCTGGAAGGAGATGGGTCCGACCCGGACCCACAGACGCGCGCCGTAGACGTTGACGCCGATCTTGGGCACCAACGGCAACAGGAGTAACCCCATCGCGGCCAACAGGGTTAGGTAGCGATAGCGGTCGAGGTCCTTGACGTGGCGTACGACGGTGAGCGTGATGACGAGGGCGATCGCGCTGAGTAGAACCCAGAGTGATTGGTTCCCGGCCGCCTGCGGGTTCCAGCGAGCGATCTCGACGTAGCCGATGCCGTTGAGGAGCGTCGCGATCGGCAACAGGACCTGGGAGGCGTTGGGGGCGAGGAAGCGGATCGCGAAGTGCAGCGCGAGCGAGATCGCCACGATGAACGTGAGGAAGACACCGAGTCGGGTGGGGAGGTGGCCCTTCGCTCCGAGGGACGCGAGCACATAGAACGAGGCGATTACGATCCACGCCAGGATCATCAATCCGAGTTCGGTGAGACGGCCCGGTGACGGCTGTGTGACGTGTGTGCGCTGCGCGGAAGGCAATGCAGTGCTTGCGTGTCTCGCCACAAATCAATGGTAGTCGTACGATGTACGAATGGACCTTATGGACGCCGGGCAATCTGGCGCACCGTTTATTGACGTGCAGGCCTTCGGTCCAGAGAGGTTCTCGAGTCGGGAACTCTCGCGTCTGGAGTTCGGCGCCCGGCTCCTCGACCTGGCTGACGACCACATGCCGCCGATCCTCGACCGCTTCAAATTCGTCGCCATCTTCGCCGACATGATCGACGAGTTCTTTCAGGTTCGCGTCGTGAGCCTCGAGGACAAGGTGGCCGCCGGAGTACAGACGGCGTCGGTCGACGGCGTGCGACCCCGTCAACAGCTCGAACTGATCCGCGAACGCGTGCTCTCGCTCGTCGAACGCCAGGACCGACTGATGTTGGACGTCTTGTTACCCGAGCTCGCGCAAAAGGGCATTGCGATCGTGCCGTTCAACTCCCTCAACGGAGCCGAGCACGACCGCTTGACCAAGTACTTCGACGAGAACGTCTATCCGGTCCTGACGCCGCTCGCGGTCGATCCGGGTCACCCGTTCCCGATGATCTCGAATCTGTCGCTCAACATCGCGGTCTACGTGCGCGACGACGTGACCGGTGAGGAGCGAAGCGCCCGCGTGAAAGTACCCAATTCGCTGCCTCGATTCCTCCAAGCCAACGACGGCGAGTGGTGCATGCTGGAGGACCTCATCACGTCGAACCTGGGGCGACTCTTCTCCGGCATGACCGTCGGTCGCGCCGATCTCTTTCGCGTCACGCGCAACGCCGACCTGTCATTGGAAGAGGACGAGGCCGATGACCTGCTCGTGGCGCTCGAAGTCGAACTGCGTCGTCGCCGCTTCGGCGAGGCGCTTCGCGTGGAGATTCAGAGCGGCATGTCACCCGAGTTCCTCGAACTGCTCGTCGATCAGCTCGACCTCGATCGATCGAACGTCTACGTGACCGACGCACCGCTCGGGTTGCACGACATGTGGAGTCTGTACGCGATCGACCGACCCGATCTCAAGAGTGAGGGATGGTCCCCGATCACGCCGCGACGACTCCTCGACGGCGACCACGTGGGCGACATCTTCGCCGCGATCCGCGAGGATGACATCCTCCTTCACCACCCTTACGAATCGTTCACCGACTCGGTCGAGATGTTCATCGCCCAGGCGGCCGCCGATCCCAAGGTCGTCGGCATCAAACAGACCCTTTACCGCACGTCGGGCGACTCACCGATCGTCGCGTCACTCATTCACGCCTCCGAGGCTGGCAAACAGGTCGTGGCGCTCGTCGAACTGAAGGCCCGCTTCGACGAGGCGGCGAACATCGAGTGGGCGAAGGCCCTCGAAGACGCGGGCGTCCACGTGGTCTACGGCATCGTCGGGCTGAAGACCCACTCCAAGACCGCGCTGGTGCTTCGAAGTGAGGGCGACACGACGGTTCGCTACGTCCACATCGCGACGGGCAACTACAACGGCAAGACCGCCCGGTCTTACGAGGACTTTGGACTCCTCACCTGTGACCCGGCAATCACCGATGACGTGGGGGAGCTCTTTAACTTTCTCACCGGCTTCAGTCGCATCGGGGAGTACAAGAAGATCATGGTGAGCCCACTCTCGACGAGGGCCCGGGTGATCGAACTGATCAATCAGCAACGTGACCGGGGGCGCTCGGGGCGCATCGCCATGAAGGTGAACGGTCTCACCGACCCGCCGATCATCGACGCCCTGTACGAGGCCAGTTCCGCGGGCGTCGAGATCCGTCTCGAAGTGCGCACGCTGTGCGCGCTTCGCCCCGGCGTCGCCGGCCTGTCCGAGAACATCACGGTGCACAGCCTGGTCGGGGAGTTCCTCGAACACTCACGGATCCTCATCTTCGGTTCGCCCGGCGAGACGGAGTTCTCCATCTGGATGGGTTCGGCCGACCTGATGGAGCGCAACCTCGACCGACGCGTCGAGGTCCAGGTGCCGATCGAGAATCGCACCCTGCAACAAGAGCTCCTGGAGGCGTTCGAGGTGACCTGGCGTGACGACCTCTACACCTGGGTACTGGGCACCGATCGGCGGTGGCGTCGTCTCCAGCCGGTGAACAACTTCTCGGCCCAGAGTGAGTTCAAACGGCTGGCGCTGCTCCGGTCCCGGGCTCTGGCTTAGGCGCGAGTCCGTTCTCCTTGCGCCACATCAAGGTCGCGTAGGAGACGCCACCCACCGGGATGGGGATCCAGAAGTTCACGAGGCGATAGGCGAGGACCGCGAGGATCGCCTGGCTGTGGGGCACCCCGAATCCGACGAGCGTCGGGATGAGTACGCCTTCGATGATCCCGAGACCCGAGGGCGTAATGGGGATCGCGGCAAGGATGTTCGCGAGGCCGTAGGCGACGAGGAGGTCGATCGGTGAGATCACACGCCCGAAGGACCAGATGAAGACCCACAGACAGGCGGCGTCGAACAGCCAGTTGAGCGCGGCCCACATGAACGCGCCCCACAACGTCCGGCGATTGTTCACGAGCATCGAGATGCGATCGGCGACCTTTGCGAGGAGCCGGGTGATCTTGTCGGGATCGAGCGCGGGGATTCGTCGTGCCAGCCACTGCAACCAATTGGCCGCGTGACGTTGACCCCTCGTGATCAGGAGTATGGTCCCGAAGAACGCCGCCATGAGGAAGATGCCCGCGAGCGCGGCGAACCCGTACGCGGGGTTGAAACCGCGCAGCGGGATCGAGATGACGAGTGCGAACCAGAAGATCATGTTGAGCACCACCGCCGAACCCGTGCCCTGGACGGCGAGTCCGAACGCGTTCGTGTCCTTGGGCACGCCGAGCTCGTTGAAGATGCGATACGACAGTGCACCGGCCGGCGCCGTGCCCCCGGGCACGACGTGGCTGATCGCGAGACCGGCCAAGTTCACGCGCAACAGGCTGAAGCGACTTGGCGCGTAAGGGTAGAGCACCGATTTGGTCAGTTCGACGTAGGCGTAGATTGCGGACATCTCCATCAAGACGGCGAGCGTCACGAGCACCGGATTGACGGTGGCGAGCAAGTGCAGTGAACGCCTCGCGGAGGAGAACTGTGGCAGGACCAAGTACTCGAAGACGAAGACGAGCGATCCGATGCTCAAGATGATGCGGACCTCGCGGGGCAGCGCGAATCGCTTCTTCTTGACCGGTTCTGGCATAGCAGTACCTTAAACGGGCGCATTGCGCGACCTCAAACACCTTGACCCCGTGGCCGATTGGCGCTCATCGGTAGAATTGTCCGATGCGGACGCTCGTGGTCCTTCCCACGTACAACGAGATCGAGAACGTGGAGCTGATGCTGCGCACGTTACGCAAAGTGACGCCGCAGTGCGACATCTTGGTCGTTGACGACGCGAGTCCTGACGGCACGGCGAACCTGGCCGAGGAGATCGGCGCCGAAGTCGGGCAGATCACCGTGCTCCGTCGATCGGCGAAGAGTGGGCTCGGCGGGGCGTATCGCGCCGGCTTCGCGTGGGGCATCGAGCAGGGCTACGACCACTTCGTCGAGATCGACTGCGACTTCAGCCACGACCCGCGCGCGTTGCCGTCGCTGCTCAACGCGGCCGAGGATCACGACGTGGTGATCGGATCGCGCTACGTGCCCGGCGGTCACATCCCCCAGTGGACCCTCTCGCGTCGGATGCTCTCACGCGGCGGGAACCGCTACGCCTCGATCATGCTCGGCCTCGGCGTCGCCGACTCGACCGCCGGTTTCCGCGTCTACTCGAAGGACGTCCTCGAGCGGATCAGGTTCACCGAGGTGAAGGCCGACGGCTACGGTTTCCAGATCGAGATGACCTATCGCGCGAAGCGCGCGGGTGCCTCCATCATCGAAGTGCCCATCTCCTTCACCGACCGCGAACACGGTGAGTCCAAGATGTCCCAGGCGATCGTCGTCGAGGCGTTATGGCTGGTCACGAGGTGGGCGATCGAACGGCCCTTCACGAAGTCACCCGACCCGGCAAAGACCGCCGAGGTCAGTTAGGGAACCACGTCCACCAACACCGAGGAGAGGAAGCTCGCCAGTTTCGCCTTGGTCTCTTCGCGTTCCGCCGTGGGATCGGACTCACTCACGATGCCGGCGCCGGCCCACGCCTCGAACTGGTTGTCCTTGACCTCGATGCCACGAAAGCCGATCCACCACTCGCCGTCGCCCCGCGCGTCGATCCATCCGAGCGGCCCGGCGTAGTAGCCGCGATCGTGTTGTTCGAGACGCTGAATGAGTTCGTACGCGCTCTGGCGCGGCACGCCACCGACGGCGGACGTCGGATGGAGCAGGCGCAGCACGGCGAGGGCGTCGGGCGCGCTCGCCGCGTCGCGGCACGAAGCGTTGATCCAGGTTCCCAAGTGCGCGAGTGTTCGCAGCGCGACGATCGAGGGACTCGACTCGGCTTGGACGTCGTCGTAAACGGACGCGAGCGCGGTGACGATCTCGTTCACCGGCACGCTGTGCTCGTACTGGTTCTTCGAACTGCCGAGCAGCCAGTTCAGGTAGTCGTCCGGTGCCACGTTGGGTGGCAGTGCGATGGTACCCGCGAGTGGATGACAGGCGAGTGTCGCGCCGATGCGGCGCGCGATGAGTTCGGGTGTCGCGCCCACGAAACGCCGGCCACCGGTCGTCGGCATCGAATAGATGGTGCACAGCGGTTCTCGGCCGTGCAGACGCTGGGCGATCGCGGCGGGGTCGATCGCGGCGGGTACGGTGCCGTGCACCGAGCGCGCCAGTACCACCTTGTCGATCTCCTTGGTGCGAAGTATCTCCACGGCGAGCGCGACGTTGTGGGCGTACTCGTCGGGGGTCGGTTGCATCGTGAGCGAGCGAAGACTCTGGGCTTCTTGCACCGGGGCGAGCGTCTCGTTGAGAAGGGCGGCCCACGCGCGAGAGTCGTCGTGGGCGCTGAGCCACGCGTCTCCATCTCGGTGCTGGGTGATGACGAACTCGGGGACCTCGAAGCGCCCACTCGCCCCGCGATCGAACGGCAACGCGCCAAAGGCGACGACGCCCGACCCCGACGGTCCTTCGACGCCGTCGAGCGTGTGCCGGCGAAGTTGCGCCACCGCGTCGAACTCGTCGTTCAGCCCGTGTGCGAGGGTGATGACGTCGACCGCGCGGCCAAAGCCCACCCGCAGCACGTCGGTCGATTCGAGCAGCCAACCCGTTCGAGCGCCGAGCGCGCGCAGCACGTCGCGGCGCTGGGTATCGATGCGAGACCGGACGAATCTCACGACGACCTCGTGGCGATGAACTGCTGACTGAGCCCGCCCATGACCCAACGGTGGTTCACGGCGCAGAACCCACTTCGGTTGAGCATTCGCGCGATCTCATCGCTGGACGGCAGGTAGGCGGTCGACTGGGGGAGGTAGTGATACGCCGCGCGATCAGAGAGCAGCGAGCCTATGAAGGGAACGACCGTGCGGAACCACATGCGAAAACCGACTCTCAAGAGTCCCGAGCGCGGCTCGGCGACCTCGAGGAGCGACAGTCGTCCGCCCGGGCGTACGACACGCGCCATCTCGTCAAAGGTGGCGGCCAGGTCGGTGAAGTTGCGCAGCGCGTACCCGCATGTGATGCCATCGAAACCAGCGTCGCGAAAGGGCAGCAACGTCGCATCGGCCTGCACTCGGTCGTTCATCGCCCGCCCGGCGCGCAGCATCCCGTAGCTGAGGTCGGTCGCGACACCTCGCAGTCCCTGTCGGGCCAGTTCTCGGGTGAAGTCGCCCGTACCGGCCGCCACGTCAAGCACGACGCTCGACGGTGGCAGACGCAAGTCGACGACCGCTCGACGTCGCCAGCGGCGATCGAGACCGAAGGTCATGAGGGTATTGACGAATTCGTAGCGCGACGCGATGGCGTCGAACATGACACGGACCTGACGAGTCTTTGCTTCGCCTTGGGGGAGGGGAGTGACGGGCAACGCTCAGCTGTAGTAGCGAAAGACCACTTGGGCGACGCAGGAGGGCTTCGGGGCGTCCTTGACCTCGACGACGACGTCGAGTGCGACCTGGACACCGCCCGGCACCTCTTCAACGGACGCGAGCGTCGCGCCCGCTCGGATCGGCGAGCCGACGGGCACGGGACTCGTGAAGCGGACTTTGTTGGTGCCGTAGTTGACACCCATGACGACGCCGTCCACCTTCATCACACCACCCAAGAGGACCGGGATAAGCGACAACGTGAGGTAACCGTGGGCGATCGGCCCACCGAAGGGACCGGCCTTGGCTCGCTCGGGGTCCACGTGGATCCACTGGTGGTCACCCGTCGCGTCGGCGAACAGGTTGACCTCTTCCTGGGTCACGGTCCGGTAGTCCGAGTAGCCGAGATGGGTGCCGACGAGCGGGGTCAAATCGGCGATGCTCTTCACGTGGGTCGTCATAGAAACCTCCACGAGCCATTGTAGTTAGACCGTCGTTCGCACGGCCCGACACTGTGAGAAACGTAGGATGAGACGATGACGCAGAACGTCCACGGAGAAAAGCACCGTCAGGTCGCCGGTGGTTGGTACCGTGCCGCGGTCTTTGGCGCGAGCGACGGTCTCGTCACCAACGCGTCGCTGATCCTCGGCTTCGCCGGCGCGAATCCCGGGCACAGCATCGTGCGACTGGCCGGTTTGGCCGGACTCGTGGCTGGTGGCTTCTCGATGGCGAGCGGCGAATATGTGTCGGTACGCGCGCAGAAGGAACTGCTCGAGTACGAGATCGATGTCGAGCGTAGGTCCATCGAAGCCTCGCCGGTCGAAGAGCAGGAGGAGCTTCGCGACCTCTTCGTCGAACGAGGCATCGAAGCGGAGCTCGCGGAGCGTCTCTCGACCGATCTCATGCGCGACCCCGAGATGGCGCTGCGCACACACGCCCGCGAGGAGTTGGGTGTTGACCCGTCGGCGACCGGTTCGCCGTGGGGCGCCGCGATCTCGTCGCTGATCTCCTTCGGTGTCGGAGCCTTCGTCCCACTCCTGCCCTGGATCGTGACGACGTCGGGCGATCCGATCCTCTGGTCAATCCTCTTGGCGGTCCTCGCCGCCGGTGTGGTGGGCGGGATGATCGGCTGGTTCACGCGCAACGGCATCATCAAGTGGGCGCTGCGCCAGATCTTCGTGGGTGCTCTCGCCGCCGCGGTCCCGTTCGGGATAGGTCGTCTCGTGGGCGTGCATTAGCTGCGCGTGAAACGCAGCAGTCGGTCGTCTCGTTCGACCTTGAAGCCCAGCGACTCGTACAACGCAACGGCGTTCACGTTGGACTGATCCACGAAGAGGATCGCCGTGGCGACTCCCTTTCGCCTCAGCGCGTCGAGTCCCTGGGTCACCATGACCCGGCCCAGGTTACGACCCTGGAAGTCGGGGTGTACCGAGATGATGTAGATCTCACCGAAACGGTCGGGATGCAGTTCGTGGACCTTGGTCCAACACGACGCGGCGAGGCGTCCGTCGATCTCCAAGAGGAGGAAACCCGAAGGGTCGAACCATGGTTCACTCGTGCGCTCGTCGAGGTCGGACCTGATCCACGCCCCCTGTTCGGGGTGATGGAAGAAGGCCGCGTTGTTCTGTTCGAGCCAGGCGTCCTCGTCTCGTCCCGGTTCGTAGTTGCGCAACGTCGCGCCGTCCGGAACCGCGACCACGGGAACCGGCAAGGTGACTTGCATCAATTGCAACGTGCGAACCACGTGACAGGCCGAGTGCACCGGGACCTGCGCACCACGCGTCCACCACTCGAGGACTTCGTGGTGCTCGAGGAGATTGCGGAGTAGATCCTCGTCGACCTCCCCGCCGCACATCTCGACCATGGCCTTCTTCGCTCCCGTGGCCATTGCGTACTTGACCAGAGCGCCGTCGACATACAAGAGCCAATGTTCCGCTGACCACCCGTGTACGACGATGCGCCGTCGACCTTCATCGATCGCTTCACGTCCGAGGATTGATTCGGTGCGATTGAGCAGGTTCAGTACTTCGAGTCGCTGTTCGGGCGTCAGCGAATGGCTGCGTTGCCACGAATCGGTCATAGGCGAAGGCTACCGTCGCGTCAGGCGATCCGACCGGCTACTCGGTTGAGTCGACGAAGCAATGCCCCGATCGTTCGCTCTGCCGCAACGAGCTCGGTGTAGATGTCGGGCGGCATCGCCGAACCTTCGGTCTCCACGAGCGCGGTGATCCGCACGGCGAGGTCGTTCATCGTCGAGGTGATCGTGTTGAGTTCGGTCTGCATGGTCATCGAAAAGTGCCTTCTCGTGGGGAGGGTCCGTTGCGTTCGCCCATAGAGTAATTCGCGATGAACGAGACCACGCACGCAGTGACCCCGCCGAACTGGTCACACATCGTCGCGACCGGTCCCGACGCTGAATCGTTCTTGCAGGGGCAGTTGAGCCAAGACCTCACCGACCTGCCCGACGAGGGCCGTTGGGCGCTGCTGCTCGCGCCCGACAGTGTGGTCATCACCTCGTGCCTCGTGACCAAGGCAGGTGACGACTTCGTCCTGTGCGTGCCGCGCGACCTCGGCGAGGTCGCACTCGCACGACTTCGACGATTCCTCCTGCGCACGAAGTGCACGCTCGAACTCGTCGACGTCGTCGAAGGACCGCTCGCGACGACCGCCGAGCAGATCCGAGCTGGCGTACCGGGTCCCGCGGAGTTCGCACTCGCGCTCACGCCACATAGCTTCGGCGCGTCGTTCGTCGCCACGACGATCTCCTTCACGAAGGGATGTTTCACCGGTCAGGAACTCGTCGGTCGCCTCGACGCGCGCGGCTCCAGCGTCCCGTGGCGCCTCGTGCGCGCCTCGGGACCAAACGTCGAACGGGTGAACGAGGTGTTGACGTCCAAGGGACCATCGGGCCCCCAAGGTCTCACGACCGTGATGCACAGTGGTGACGGTGTCGTGGGCTTGGCGGTCGTCCATCGCTCTTTGTTGGACGCTGACGAGCTCGCCGGCGCTATCGACGTCCACGTCGAACCGATTGCCTGAAAGTTCGCGAAGAGGCCGTTAACGTTGGTCGCAAGGAGATCACGTGCGCTTGAACAACGAAGGGCTCTTCATCAAAGTCTCCGGCGTGACCAACGAGGACGACGCCCTCTTCTCCATTGGACTCGGCGCGAGCGCGGTCGGCTTCGATTTTGGTCCGACCCCTCGACAGATCTCGGTGAACGCGGCCCACGACATCGTGCGCCGACTGCCGTTGGGCGCGACGTCGGTCGGCATCTTCAAGAACGAGATGCCACGACGCATCGTGGAGATCGCGAACACGCTCGGTCTGAGCGCCGTGCAGATCGAAGGAGCGATGTCGGGCGATGACCTCTCCTACGTGTCCGAGCGCGTCAATACGGTGCTGCGCACGCTCGCGAGAACGGCGAATCGTGAGCACGTCGCGTCACTCGTGGGTGTTGACTACGTGGTGGTGCCCGAGTCGGACGATCACTACTCCTTGATGGACTGCCTCGAGCTCTTCGGTGACGCGCATCTTCGTACGCCGATCATCGCGTCGGGGGGACTCACACCGAGCAACGTGGTCGACATCGTGCAGAACTATCCCGTCTGGGGAGTGGACGTGCGCGCCGGCGTGGAGAAGTCGCCAGGCGAGAAGGATCCGGTATTACTGGGCCAGTTCATCGCGAACGCGCGATGGGCCTTTGACAACGCTTACGTCACCCGTCACCACGATGAGTGGCCGCTGTAGTTAGACAGCGCGGCGAAAGACGACGCTGCCGTTGTGGCCCCCGAAGCCAAAGGAGTTCGACAATACGACATCGACGTCCGCGCGGCGCGGCGCGCCGATCACCACGTCGAGCGCTACGGCGGGATCGATCACCGTCGTGCCGGCCGTCGGCGGGATCACTTGATTGATCAACGTGAGCACGGACGCGACACCTTCGAGGGCACCGGCCGCGGCCAGTGAGTGACCGAGGTGACCCTTGATCGACGTGACCGGCGGCACGTCGTCGCCGAAGATCTCGTGCATCGCGACGGATTCGGCCAGGTCGTTCAGCGGTGTCGACGTGCCGTGCGCGTTGATGTGTGACACCTCGGCGGCGGTGACCCCGGCGTCGGCGAGGGCGAGTTCCATGCAACGCACCGCGCCACGACCGGAAGGGTCGGGTGCGGTTATGTGATGCGCGTCGGCCGTCGACGCGGCGCCGAGGACCTCGGCGTAGATCGTCGCGCCCCGGTCCAGCGCGTGCTCCCACTCCTCGAGGATCAAGATGCCCGCGCCCTCGCCCATCACGAAACCGTCGCGATCGCCGTCGAAGGGCCGCGAGAACTCGGTGTTGCTGAGTGCGGTCATGTTGGCGAAGCCCGCTTCGGCGATCTGTACCATCACGGCCTCGGCGCCACCGGCGACGGCGACGGTGCTGCGTCCCGTCGCCACCAGTCGTGCGGCGTTGCCAATGGCGTGCGTGCCCGCGGCGCAGGCGGTGGTCACGGTCTCGCACGGTCCACCAAGACCGAAACGCATCGAGACGGCGGCGGTGGCGGCGTTGGGCATCATCATTGGGACCATGAACGGTGAAACGCGATCGGGTCCCTTGTCGGTGAGGACACGAATCTGTTCGATCACCGTCTGGAGTCCACCGATACCGGTCGTGACGATGCTGCCGGCGTCATCGAGTGGACCCTCGAGACCGCTCTGGTGCCAGGCCTCATCTGCCGCCATCAAGGCGTAGAGCGTGAAGGGGTCGAATCGTCGCAGTTCCTTGGGACCACCGATGTGCGTCGCGTCAAAGGGGGCGATCCGTTTGGTCTCGGGGGCGACGTCCTTCAGCAGTGCGTGCCAGAGCGCTTCGACACCGACGCCGGCGCACGAGATGGCACCGAGGCCCGTGACGGCGACCCGATAGCCCGCTACTGGACCCGACGGGGTGACCGCGACGCGCACTACAGCTTGGCGTAAATGAGTTCGAAGGATTCGCCGACGGTGCGAATGTCCTTCAGCTCATCCTCAGCGACTTCGATGTCGAAGGTCTCCTCGAGAGCCATGACGAGCTCGACCAGGTCGAGGCTGTCGGCGCCGAGGTCGTCGCTGAAGGAGGCTTCGAGTGTCACCTTGGAAGGGTCCACTGCCAGTACTTCGACGACGTTGTCGGTGAACTTGCTCAATGCTTCGTTACGGTCCATGGAAATGCCCCTTGTTTGTCTCGCTCAATCGTAGTCAACCGGCCCGCTCGCTTCGGCGTTTAGAGCCCCATCGCCATTCCGCCGTCCACTGGCAGTACCGCGCCGGTGACGTAGCGCGCGTCGCTGCTGGCGAGGAACCCGACAACGCCCGCGACATCGCCCGGGAGCCCCGCTCGCCCCATGGGGATGAGAGCGGTCATGGCCTCTTTGGCGTCGCCGAGTTCGCTCGTCATGTCGGTTTCGATGAGCCCGGGCGCGACGACGTTGACGGTGATGCCCCGTGACGCGACCTCCTTGGCCAACGACCGCGCCAGACCCACCATGCCGGCCTTCGCCGCGGCGTAGTTGGCCTGACCGGGAACGCCCATGAAGGGACCGACTGAGGAGATGAAGATGATCGATCCACTGCGCGCACGCACCATCGAGGCGAGCGCCGCGCGCGCCAGGAAGAAGGCACCATCGAGGTTGGTGGCTAACACTTCGCGCCACTGTTCATCGGACATTCGAAGCGCGAGCCCGTCACGCGTGACCCCGGCGTTCGCGACGGCGACGTCGACCGATCCGAACTGCGCGACGGCGCCCTTCACGGCGTCGCCCAGCGCCGTTGAGTCGGCGACGTCGACCGCGACCGAGAGGGCGCAGCCGCTCGGCGCGTCACCCGAGCGCGAGAGCCCGACGACCTGGTCGCCCTGGGCGATGAAATAGTCAGCGATCGAGGCCCCGATACCACGGCTCGCGCCGGTGACGATGACGTGTCGGCTCACAGCGAGATCGCCTTCAACTCGTCATAGGAGGCCGGTGCGTACTGGGAGGCGAAGGGACGGATCCGTTTCGTGAGGCCGTTGAGCACACCACTCGGAGGCATCTCGATGGTCGTGGTGACCGAGTCGGGGATGGCGAGCACCGCGTCGAGGTACTGCACCGGCGACGTCAATTGTCGAGAGAGCAGTTCGCGCCACTCGTCGGCCGACGTGTGCACGTTCGCGTCGACGTTGGAGATGAGTATCTGTTCGGTCGTGCCCCACGCCACGCTCGCGAGCGCCTTGTCGAGTTCGAGTTGCGCTGGCTCCATGAGCGGCGAATGGAACGCGCCACCGACTGGTAACGGCGTCGCCCGTCGCCAACCGAGTTCCTTATGGCGCGCGAGCAGATCGTCGAGACCGGCACGAGTGCCGCTGACCACGATCTGACCGGTGCCGTTGATGTTCGCGGTCCAGACGTCACTCAGTCCCTCGAGCGCGTCGCGTGAGCGGTCGTCACCACCCATCAGGGCGACCATGGACCCTTCGTTCGCGGCGGCGGCGCGCGCCATCGCCGCGCCACGTACGCCGATCAGTCGAGCCCCGTCCTCGAGCGACAACAGGCCCGACGCCACGAGGGCGCTGAACTCCCCGAGGCTGTGACCGAGCAGGTATCGAGGACGGATGCCCTGATCGAGCAGGTCGTGCCAGCCAACGAGCGAGAGGGCGTAGGTCGCGATTTGCGCGCGATCGGTGCGTACCACGTCCTCGTCTGAGGCCGTGAGCAGGAGTGCCGCGACGTCGAGGCGTGCGGCATCGCTCACGCGCGCGATCAGGTCCCAGAACCGTGTCGACTGCCAGGTGACGCCGGCACCGCCGCTCAGTGATCCTTGACCGGGGAAGAGGGCGACGACGTCGTCGCGAAACGCAAGTGCCGTGGCATCAGACATCCTCCAACGCTAACAGTGCCCGGAGTGGTGTCTGGTTCCAAGACATAAGCGACATCAGTTCTTTCGATGTGGCAAGACATAGGAGACAACTTCTGAGGAGGTCTTCCTATGGACGTCGGGCGTTACCTGGTGGAGGCCCATCTGAAAGAGGGCCGTTCGGTCGCCTCGTTGGCGAGAGACCACGGACTGCACCGCAGTTGGATCTACAAGTTGCTCGATCGCTATCAACGAGAGGGCGACGCCGGACTCGTCCCGCGCTCACGTCGACCGCACTCGTCCCCGACGGCCGTGGGCCACGAACTCGAGGATCGCATCGTCGAGATCCGCAAGGAGCTCTTCGACGCCGGTCATGACCACGGCGCCGAGACGATCCAGGTCCATCTCGAACGTGAGGGCTTTAGCGCGCCGTCGGCCAGTTCGATCTGGCGGGTCCTCAAGCGCCGGGGCTTCATCACGCCTCAGCCCCAGAAACGACCGAGGTCCTCCTACCAACGCTTCGTGGCGGAACTGCCCAACGAGTGCTGGCAGTCCGACATGACCCATTGGGTCTTAGAGGGCGAGAGGGGCGTCGAGATCGTGAACTTCATTGACGATCACTCGCGACTCTGTCTCGCTTCGGTCGCCCTGCCGGTCACCAAGGTGCTCGACGTCGTGACCATTTTCCAGTCGATCACCCAGCTCTACGGCGTCCCGGCCTCGGTCCTTACCGACAACGGTGCCATCTACACCGGCCGCTATCGACGCGGCCGCACCGGCTTCGAGACCGAACTCGATCGTCTCGGCGTCGTCGCCAAGCACTCC
>VFSW01007700.1_pt1 | contig 15583 bp, 8 predicted proteins | sample 5358111 | NCBI WGS metagenome assembly VFSW01 (sample SAMN11554181, study PRJNA540505) | mine drainage metagenome | isolation source: sediment from site ElyBrook_90M | place: USA: Ely Copper Mine, Vershire, VT | collected 2017
CATCCAAAATCGTTCTCATGAAGAACTAGCATTCAGTTCTACTTGCGCAGAGTACTTCCACGAGCTTCTTCCAACTCCTTCCGCAACTCCGCATTCTGCGGCTGCAACTTCACTGCCGCCTCGAGATTCACCACCGCACTTCCTACATCGCCCTTCGCCAACTGCAGCCGCGCCAACACCACATGCGCGTCAACATCCGAAGGATTCAGGCGTATCGCCATCTCTAATTCTTCCGGTGCGCCCGGACTCTTCTCCTCCGCATACGCCTCGCCCAGTGCGCGGTGCACGTCGGCTGCATTAGGATTCGTTTTCTCCAACGCCAGTAGCCGTGCCACTCCGTCGCTCGTATCCCCCGTTTGAAGAAGCGACACTGCATACGCAAGCTGCAATTGCGGAGCCTCGCCACTCCTGGCATCCAGCGGCTCCAGTGTTTTGCGCGCACCTGCATACTCCTTCGCGATGTACTGACTCAGCCCCAACACAGCGCGCGCGCCTTCATCCTCTGGATGCGCCAGCAGATATCGGCCCAGCGGGCCAACAGCCTCCGCATACGCTCCCGCCGCAAATGCCGCGCGCCCCCAGTTGTAATCCAGCCCCGGAAGCGCAGGATTCCACTCCGCCGCCTTCTCGAAATTCTGGAGTGCCGCGCGGGAGTTCCCTGCACTTCCGGCAATCGCTCCCAAGTTGTTGTAGCTGTCGGCAATCGCCGGCCCCAGCTGCGCCTCGAGCGCGTCCACCTGACGGTCCACATCCCCGTCCGCTTGCTTATCCACCGTCGCAATCCTCACCGGCGCACCTGCCGTCTGCGCAGCCCGCTGTTCTTGCAGATAGTCGGAGAGCCGGTTCTGATCCCGCGTTAGATCCTGATGCATCAGCGCCTGTGAAGCAGCAATCTCCTTCTCTCCCTCATCTGTCTCGCCGGTCTGCACCAGCAGGCGACCCAGCAAATAATGCGCCTTCTGCACCTGATAGCCATTCCGGGACACATCGTTCGTCAAAGCAATCGACTGACGCAGCGCAGCCTCCGCCGCCCCCGTCCTTTTCAACTGAGCATAAAACTGTCCCAGGTAAAGAAATCCATCCGGACTCTTGGGATCCAACTCCGTCGCGTGCTTCAGATAGTTCGCTGCCTCCGCCTCGCCGGCAGCATCGTGTTCTTGCCCAGCAAGCAAGTGGCCAAGTGCAGCATAGGCGGCCGCGTCCTTCGGGGAGATTAGCATTTCATTCCGCAACTCCGCTTCCGCCTCGAGCAGCCTCGTGTGTCCGGCAGTAGAAAGATAAGCCGCCGCCAAGGAATAATGCAGCCCCGGTAGCCGTTCATCCTTCGCGATCGCGCTCTGAAACTCCGTCACCGCATTCGCCTGAAAATCAGACTTCAGATAAGCCTGTCCGAATCGCATGTGAATCGCCGCCGTGTTGCCAAACGACGCCAGCATCTCAGTGAAGATCGTCGCCGCGCCGTTTCCATCGCCCATATCAAGATCGACCACCGCCAACTCGTATCCGTTGTCAAAGGTTGGATCGAGCGCGACAGCTTCTTCCATCTGTTGTTTTGCCTCCGCATCCTTATCTGTTTTCATCAGCACGCGCCCCAGAATCACGTGCGCATCCGCCTCCACTTTGGGGTCGCTCGGATCATCTCGGATCACGCCCATCGCCAGCAGCTTTGCGCGCTCCAGCTTCCCACTCTCCAGCGCAGTCCGCGCATAGTCAATTCGCATCGCTGGCGCATCTGGAACTAGTCGCAGCGCTTCGTCAAACGAATCCGCCGCCTTGTCATACTCGTCCGCACGTGCTCGGCCCACCGCCAACTCCCCCAGCGCACCGGCGATAAACATGCGGTACTGCTCCGCGGCGTGGTCAAGATCATGTGCAGCCTGATATTTCTGAGCCGTGTCGTACCGCCGCTGCAGCTCCGATCCTTTCTTCCGCGCCACATTTGTCTGCGCCTTCATTCCAGAAACCAGCAGCCCGCCCGCCAGCAACAACAAACTCACCCACATGCGGTTCCGCCGGTTCGTCTCGCCAAGGTCCATCGAAGCATCCACGCTCATCCGTTATCTTATTCGTACAGAAAAAAGAAGGTGGCCAGGAGGGCCACCTTCCGGTTATGGAGGTCAAAAGCTTGAAAAAATAGCCGGAGCGCAATTGGTCTCGCACCCCGGCTTGGGGGGACAGCTCACTTAGAAGGTGTACTTCACATTGAGCTCCAAAATTCGCGCGTATGGCGTTGCAGTCTTCGTATCCATATAGCCGAAGGTCTTGGACGTACCGCCAACACCCGTGTTAATCGTAGCGGCTTTGCTTTGATAGTCGACCAGGTAACGCAACGTCACCTGATTCGCTGAGCTGAACTCCGGCAACGCATGATTCAGCCAGTCGAATGCAGATATGCGGAATTGGATATTCTGCGTGTTGTGGAGATGGATGGTTCTGTACAGAGCCAGATCGTTGTTGAAATAGGCCCCCATACTCATGTATGGATACTTTTCGCCGCCGAACTGGCCAATCGTACCAGCCCCGCCGATCGCCGGAGCTGAGAAGCAGCCCAACTGGATGCGCTGGTACTTGGCAAGCCCCTTATTCGGATTGCAAGTCAGTACCGGCTGGATAGCGAGAGGCGCATCCGTTCCGTAGTACGTGGCCGCACCTACGCCTTGATTGATGCCCAAAGTGCTGGCATTGGCCGGCAGGTTTGTGTAGCTCTCCGATAGCCCAAAATTCGGAACGTTGTTTCCAAGCTCCGACAGCAAGCTGCCGCCCGCCTGCCATGTAGAGATGCCAGAGATCGTCCAGCCGCTCATAATGGCCTGTACAATGGCATCTCCGTGATGGAATTCGCCAGTCTGGTAGGTGTATGACGAGTTGAAGACATAGGGACGATCAATCGAAGCCGCGCCATAATTAGCCCCTCGGACCACAAACGGATTCGCCTGCAATACTGTTCCCAACGTCTTCGACCACGTGAAGTTGAAGTCGAAGGTCAGCTTGCCCGTCTCTTTGAGGTAGGCAACCTGCAGACCGTTGTAGTTCGAGTATTGGTTGCTCTCCGCTTTCGTTACGCTGTTCGTTCCATAGGCATAGCCGTAGGGATGGTAATCCGCAGCGCTATTGCCCGTAGGTGTCCCGTCCGTTTGTTTAGCCAGGTTCTCCGGGTTGTTGGAGGTCACACCCGTCTTCGGATCCGGAAGGAAGAACGCTCCAATCGGCGTCTTGTTCTGATTAGCCAGGCCTGCAAAACCGCTGCCCTGGATCGTCTCGCCGTTATCCAGAATCTGGCTGCTGGTATTACCCACGTAGGCAACATCTAACAACGTATTCCATTTGAATCGGCGATCGATCGTGAAGTTCCACGCATACGTGATCGGCACGCCATAATCGGTGGCATCCAATCCAGTCTGCGAACCAGTGATTCCGCATCCTCCGTTCAGATTCCCAGCCGTCGGATAAGGAGATTTACAAGTAGGCGCCGTCAGTGAAGAGATTTGATTGAGCAACACGCTCTTTTGCCCAGGCAAGTTGTACGTGACGACGGACTGAGCCGTGGTCAGAGCCGCAGCGTAGTCATTATATTGGCCAGCGAAGCGATACACGCCCCACCCGCCACGGAGAACCGTCTTGCCATTGCCAAACGGATCATACGATACTCCCAACCGAGGAGACACAACAGCCAGACGATTCGGCTGTCCACTCAACGGCACAGCCGGGTCGATCGCATGCCAGTAGAAGCCGGGATCCTTCTTCCCTGAGTAATAATCGGAGAAAACGCGGTCAGGGAAAAACGCAGCCATTCCCTTACCCTGCCGATCGTACCAGTGACCCACATGTTCGATACGAGCGCCTAACTCTACACTCAACCGGTGGTTCACCTTCCAGGAGTCGTCGACGTAGACGGCAGTATTCTGATATGCCATATCGCTTACAGGAGCCGAATTGCTCTCCGAGTAGCTTGTGGCGTTTCCCATCACGAAGTTCGCGTCTGGATTGTTCGGAGAACCGGTATTAATACCAGTGATGATATTCGGCTGCTGCCCGCTGAAGCTGTTGATACTTCCATTCGGACTTACGCCATCATTACCCTGCAGGTTGCCGGTGTTCTGTGTATATGCTCCGACTTTGACAGTGTGTGCTCCCCAGACCTTCGTGAAGTTATCCGTGAAACTCGGAACTTCCTTGCGGACGAGGTAATAGCCGTTCGGCTCGAACCAATCTCCTTGCGAGAAGTCAGGGAAGGTGCTTGTTCCAGCAGAGCTGTACGACGGAACCAATGCCGAAGCTCCGAAGACCGAACCGTAGGTATATCCAAGCGTGCTCTTATCCGCTGCCTTCTGGTTTGGCGGTCCGAACGGGAAGCTGCCGAAACCCCACGCCGCGATAAATTCGTTCGTGGCCGATTGGTTGAAGACGTGTACGAAGTGACCCGAGATTGACTTGGTAAACACCTGGCCGACCAGTCCGCCGCCCGGAGCAGGAATCGAGTTCCCCGGTGTCCAGTAGATATGAGCACCATTTCCCTGTGCGAGCGTCGAGCTGTATGCCTGTTGATACGCCACGTAAAATTTGTTGTTGTCGTTGAGGTTGTAATCCATGCGAGCCCGGTACACCCAACCGTTGTTAGGGGCGACAATGGGCTGATAATAGTTGTATCCACCCGGCGTCGTCGCCGGATTAGCATTCGCCTTGGGCCAGAAGCTTGCCAATGCCGCAGCGCCAGGATTGATGTATTGCGAAGGAATCTTGCTCCCGTCAGGCGTTCCAGGGCCAATCAAGGTTCCGTCCGGCAACACTGTGCCCGTGAGGTCATTGCACCAGTCGGTAGCTGTAGCTGAAAAGCCGGTTGGGTTCGTCGGCGTTGCGGGGCACAGGGCTTGGTTATCGGCATTATCGTTGGTAAAGTTTCCGGCCATCATCTCCGGGGTTGGGATATATGACTGCAGAACGTTTCCATTTCCCGGGTTCTGCAAGAACCGCTCGTAGCCGCCCCAGAAGAAGAGCTTCTCATGGGTAAACGGAACCGGACCGCCAAAGTTGCCGCCAGGATAGTAGTAATGCGCGCCGGCCTTGGCGATTCCCTGGTGGTTCTGCTGCCAGCCATTCGCATTCAAAACGTCGTTGCGAGCATCAAAGTAGGCTGCGCCATGGTAGTGCGTGGAACCAGCCTTACTGATGGCGCTCACAACCACAGGACCGTTCTGAACATACGCACCGAAGTTGGACGTCTGCACGCTGACCTCAGCCGTCATTTCAGGGCTGATGATGCCGATCGAACCCGCCATGTCGCCAGGATCGAGAACACTCACGCCGTCCGATAGCAGCGCCGTACCGCCACGGTTCGGAACTCCATTGATACTGATGCCACTACCGATGGCGCTCTGATTCGCCGAGATACTGAGATCGTTAAACTGTGGGCCAGCTCCAGTAAGACCACCGGATACCGTGGTCGCGCCCGGAAGGACTTTCAACAGTTCCGTCGTGTCTCGCCCTTCCAAAGCCAGGTTTTCGATGTCCTTGGAGGAAAGAACGGCTGAACGCTCGCCGTTATCTTGCGGAATCATCTCCGCAGATGCTTCAACTGTCACCGTCTGATTGTCGGATCCAACCGCAAGCTGAAACGCGGGAACCGTACGCTCGTCACCGGCATGCAGCACGAGGCCTGTTAAATTCTTTTGTGTGAAGCCTTTCGCCGTCACCTTGATCGTGTACGAAGAAGGCAACAACGCCGGGAACGAGTACAAACCGACGCCATTAGTCGTAACGATACGGGTGTCCTGGGTGGCTTCATTTACAAGCGAAACCTTGGCTCCCGGAATTGCCGCTCCCGTTACATCTGTAACGATTCCCGATATCTGCGCCGTCGTCTGTGCGTGCAGAGCTGGCATCAGCAGCATCAGCAGCAGCCCCACCATCACGACGATCCCCGCTCTTAGTTGCAGCACGGCTCTATACAGGACTATTCCCTGCCTCCTGCTCCGTGATTGTGCCTGAAGATATGGACACTCGGATTTCAGGTGTACTTGACTCATTTGCATACGACCTCCAAGAAGATGGTTCTATTGACGTTTCTAATTTCGCTATCGTTTGCTATTCAAATTAAATTGTCAGAGCGCAGCTAATACGATTTAGTTGTGCTTATTGTCTTTACACATCTCGCCCAACAGTTGTCAATTACTTTTTTTGTCGAAATTGCAGCTTCACTTCGTCGCACTCGTTCATTTTTCGCTATTATTGTGGTCGAATTTCTATATTTCGCTGATAATTCCTTTAATATCTGCCGCACATAAATACTGGGAAAATCACAATGTCGCGTTCATAGAATGATTAGTTTTACTGCCATCTTATATATAGATTGACTCACCTATCTACCGACGGACCGGTACTCTGCTGTCCGACAGTCGCCTCTCGGAGGGGGTCGGCTATGTCAGTCACCGCGACAATTTCGCTACTTATGCGCCTTATGTGCTCCAACGAGCCGAAAGACTTCTCCGGTAAATGGACAGGAGCAGCGCACTCGGGTCGTCTCTATCAAAGGTCAACCGAGGCCTTAGCCAATGGAACTCGACAGGAATTGCTTTCAATTAAGAAGATTGCGACGACTCGCAAGGGGAATTACCTGATATTGTTATCGCCCAGCGCAAATGTGGTTCGTCTAGTCGAATATAAAAAACAAACAAGACACCCAACATGGCATTAAACAATCCTCCCAGAGAAAGTCAATCCTTGGTATATCGTCACCACAATTTTCCGAGCTCGCTTCTCCTTATTCTTTCGCTATCGGCTTTGCGACCTTGCATGGCAATGGCCCAAACGGGATATGGTCACACCACATCTCACACTAACGGCCCGTTGGCCAATACTCCCCGCATGCTAGGCGACGGGGACGGAGCGTACAAGACCCATCACTATCGCGATCTCTTAGCCGAGCAGGGGCACACGCCGACCGAGATTCGCGCAAAGATTCAACACGCCTTCCAGCAGCTATTTCATGGAGATGGGCAGGAACAGCGTGTCTATTTTGAGACCGGCAACAACGCAAATGGCCCTCTTGCCTACATCACGGATTGGGCCAATAACGACGCACGTACCGAGGGGATGAGTTACGGCATGATGATCGCCGTGGAGATGGACAAGAAGCGTGAGTTCGATGCTCTCTGGAACTGGGCCAATACCTACATGCTCATCACGGATCCGCAAAATCCATCCGTAGGATATTTTGCGTGGTCGATGAACACAGATGGTTCGCCCCGATCGACTGGGCCTGCTCCAGATGGAGAGGAATATTTCACGATGGCGCTTTATTTCGCCGCTCATCGCTGGGGTAACGGGAAAGGCATTTATAACTATCAAGCTGAGGCGGATAAAATCCTGCGTGGCATCCGCCATCATCCAGTGCTAACCAGCACGGGTCCGTTCCGCATCCATCCTGGCGATCCCCCGTTTGAGCCGCCCAGCCATCCCTGGCCAAGCCCCAACAATACGGACATTTCGAACGCAGCAGCATCCCACGCAAATTCCGTTCCTGACTCGTTGGCTCCGCACCATTTCCAAGCTCCTCGAACTGTGTCGATAGGCCCGATGGTGGATGAGGCACGCGACATGATTCGTTTCGTTCCAAATACGGATGATGGCTTCACGGATGCGTCTTATCACCTTCCTGCTTTTTACGAGCTGTGGGCTCGATGGGGGCCAGTCGAAGATCGTGCGTTCTGGGCCAGAGCCGCAGATGTCAGTCGTAACATGTTCAGCAAGGTGACTGGTCCACTGACAGGATTAACCCCAGACCGTAATAACTTCGATGAAACGCAGATCATAGGACGTGACGGTAAGCCAACACCGTTCAGCTACGACTCCTGGCGAAGCGTAAGCAATTGGTCCGTTGACTACGAGTGGTGGAAGAAAGACCCACAGGAAGTGATCCTCAGCAATCGTATTCAAAGTTTTCTATATAGCCAGGGCATCGATTCATTTGCCGATCGCTATACGCTCGATGGGAAGCCGCTTTCAACACGACACTCGATCGGCATGGTTGCGACCACTGCCGCTGGCAGTCTTGCAGCAACTGGACCTATTTCTAACGCGTTCGTTGATGAGCTTTGGAAGGCGCCCGTCCCATCAGGAGAGCAACGCTACTACGATGGAATGTTGTACCTCATGAGCTTGCTGCATTGCAGCGGGAATTTTCGCATCATCGAACCGGTACGAACAGGACTCACAACACATGGAAGCCATTAGCCGCCGTTAACTCTCCACTACTCGCAGCGAACGCAGAATCACGCTGGACTTCTTCTGCGCTCGATCAACACACACTAGGCGCAAGTGGAGGCCATCCGTAACCAGCCACGCGAAGCATCTGCAGATTGACTTCGCGTGCTCATGATAGAGTTTTGTCTGCATCCTTGTCTTTAGTTTGCCATGCAAAGAAATCTACCTTCATCGACTCCGTTTGATCTGTCCGGCTGTTGCGCTGTGGTTATCGGCGGAACAGCAGGGCTTGGGCGTGAGATCGCTCTCGGTCTGGCACAGGCAGGTGCTGATGTTGTTGCGAGCTCGCGGCGCAGCGCGCAGGTGGATGAACTCGCTGCCGCAATCGAAGCGGAGGGTCGGCGCACGCTGCGCCTGACTTCGGATGTGCTTCGTCGAGACACGCTCGAAGCCCTGCATGCCAGCGTGCTGAAGGAGTTTGGCCGCATCGATATTCTGGTGAACTCTGCCGGAATCACCGCACGGCTACCGACTATTGATTGTCCGGAAGAGACATGGCAGCGCATTTTCGAGACGAATCTTACCGGAACATTGCGTGCGTGCCAGATCTTTGGTCGAACGATGCTGGCGCAGGGCCGAGGAAGCATCATCAACATGGCCTCACTCTCCAGCTTCGTCGCGTTTCACGAGGTTGCAGCATACGGAGCGAGCAAGGCTGGCGTTGCCGCGCTGACGCGCTCGCTAGCGGTGGAGTTTGCACCGAGAAATGTTCGTGTCAACGCCATTGCGCCCGGCATATTTCCCACGGCGCTCAATCAGGAGTTGTTGTTCACAACGGCTCGCGGCCGGGAAGAGCTACTGCGCACGCCAATGGGGCGTTTTGGGCGTCTGGAGGAAGTTGCGGGCGCTGCGATCTTTCTTGCATCGCGTGCAGCGTCGTTTGTCACCGGTGAGATTCTTACAGTGGACGGCGGGTACCTAGCGAGTGGCGTGAATCAATAATCGTTCTGGTGAGGGCTACAATTGTGGCAAACACGAGAATAAGAGGTCTGCGTGGCGAAGCAGGATAGAGAGTTCAGGGCTATGCGGCGTGTCGATCTCGCTTACGCACAAGTGGCGTCGAGCGAGGTAGCGCGCGATATGAATCGCGATGTCGTGCTGGAGTTGATTCGAGCGCAACAACCAGTGTCACGTGCGGACCTGGCGCGGCTTTCGGGTTTACAGCGAAGCACGGTGTCGGAGATCGTCGAGGACCTGATGCGCGAGGAGTGGGTGCGCGAAGGTACGGTCGCGCGGCGTCCTCGGGGTCGTCGGCCAACCATGCTCGGCCTCAACGAGGACCTGGTCATTTTGGTCGCGGATATCCATCCAAGAGAGGCGATCATCGCTGTCGTGGATCTAAATGGTCACTTTCTTTCGCGCGACGTAGTGACGATCGTCTCTGACCCGCAACGCGCCATGGATAACATTGCCCGCTCCATGCAGCACATGCGAGAGAAGCATCCTGGCAAGTCGTTTGAAGGCGTGGGTCTCACACTTCCCGGTCGCGTCGATCCCGATTCGCATCGCCTCATATTCGCACCCAATTTGAAGTGGGCGAACTTCGATATTCGCGGAACCCTCGAAAACTCCATGGGGCTGAAAGTCGAGATGGATACCGCCGCAAACGCATGGTTTCTGTCCGAATTGTTGTTCGGGAAAATGAACGGCGTGCGGAACGCCGTGCTCGTCACAATCTCCGAAGGTGTCGGCACAGGCATCATTGCCAACGGGCAGCCAGTCTCAGGGATGCATGGAATGGCCGGTGAATTTGGACATATCGTACTTGATCCCTCGGGCCCGCGTTGTGCCTGCGGATCGCGAGGATGCTGGGAAACATTTGCTTCCTCGAACGCCGCAATCCGCTTCTTCGCCGCCAGCAAGGGAGGCCATCCGAAGATCGGAGTCGCTGAACTCCATGCGCTTGCGGAAGAAGGCGATAAGCATGCCATCGCCGCGCTAACCGAACAGGCAAGAAACATAGGCCGCGGTCTTCGCCTGGTTACAGCGGCCTTATCACCTGAAGTGATTTTGATTGCCGGTGATATCACCGTAGTCTGGCGACTGGTCGGACCGATCATTGAAGCTGAGATGAAGTCCACGCTGCTCGCTGGCACCGCGCCACGCCTGGTGCCCTCCGAGGAAGGCGGACTGGCGCGCCTGCGCGGCGCGTCTGCACTTGTACTGCAGCGCCATTCCGGCAAACGACACTCGCGCGATGGCCCGGCAGATGGACAGAGGACAAAGAAGAAGAAGACGGCTAAGTAGTATTCCTACCAATTATGCAGCGTGCCATCTCTTAGGCGGCATACGGGAAGATACGCGCGTTGATAAGGAAACGTCGCAGCGAGCGCTTCATCGATATCGACCCCGTGGCCCGCGGTCTCCCCCGGATGCATCATCCCATCAGCAAAGTTATACGCATGCGGGAAGACCTCATCCGTAAGCGCCGTGTGCGGCATATGCTCCTGCATACCGAAGTTGGGGATGCTGAGATCAAAATGCAGCGCCGCGCCCATACACACGGGCGACAGATCCGTAGCACCGTGACTCCCCGTCTTGACCCCGTACAGATCGGCGAAGCTCGCGATGCGCCGCATGTGGGTGATGCCGCCCGCGTGGACCACCGTAGTGCGAACGTAATCGATCAACTGCTCGCTGATTAGACGTTGACAGTCAAAGATAGAGTTGAACACTTCGCCCACCGCCAACGGTGCTGTCGTGTGCTGACGAATCAGTCGAAACGCCTCCTGATTTTCTGCAGGGGTCAAATCTTCAAGCCAAAATGGTTGAAACTCCTCCAGACTCTTCCCTAAAGCTGCTGCCTCGATCGGCGTCATCCGGTGATGCCCATCATGCAATACCGCGAGATCGAAGCCAAACTTCGAGCGCACAGCATCCATCAACTTCGGCATAAAACGCAGATACTTCGCTGTGTCCCAAACCTCTTCTCGAGGAAGGTCGCCATCCGCCGGCTCATAAGGCTTCTGTCCATGTGGAACCCCATACGCATCCGGAACGCCAGGCACAGCAGCCTGCACGCGAATAGCCTTGTAGCCAAGTTCACGATGCTTCGCCACGGACTCGAGCAGATCGCTGATCTCATGTCCATTCGCATGCGCGTAGACCATGACACCTTCGCGGCAACGGCCGCCAAGCAATTGGTAAAGAGGCATGCCCGCGCGCTTGGCCTTGATGTCCCACAGCGCGACATCGACCGCGGCGATCGCACTCATGGTCACTGGACCACGCCGCCAATACGCGCCGCGATACAGGTACTGCCAAGTATCCTCAATCCTATCGGCATCGCGACCGATCAAGCACGGAACAACATGCTCCTGCAGATAAGCGACGACGGCAAGTTCGCGCCCGTTCAACGTACCATCGCCTATGCCATAGACCCCATCGGTCGTTGTGATTTTAAGCGTGACGAAGTTCCGCCCCGGGCAGGTGACGATGACTTTGGCATCAATGATCGTTGCATTCATGTCTACATCCTCAACGGGCTGCACGTTTGATGACGGTCGAATGGACTGCGTTTGGCACAACACTCAGATAATCGATTGGCGCCAACTCAGGCCCGTCTGGCCATCCTGTCACGCGGAGGGTATGCCCGCGGTGGATCGCCACATTGTCCAGTGTTATCCGAGTGGACGTGCTGCCATTCAGCTTGTCGCTGGGCAACGTGTCGTCGGCTACCCAGTGGTCGACTTCGTTGCCCGCAATCGAAAGTGAAAACCGTGAATGCCCATGCAGCAAATCGAAATACTGCACGGCGATGTCGTACCAGCCATCGGCTTTGTCCCATGTCGTCTGGACCGCGCACTCCGACAGATCGCAGATAACAGCCTTCCCACCCGACGCTGTCTCCCAAGGCGTTACATCAACCGGTTTATAGCCGTCGAGTTCCATCGACTCTACTTCGATCCGCCCAGGGTAATGACCAACTCGGCCCAGTGCGTCGGGGATGCCAGACATTTTCGTGAACCATTCAGTAACCGCATCCCTCCATACGATGGCGTGCCCAGCCTGAAACTTGAGCCGCTTCAACACCTCGGCATAGGTCGAGTCGGGAACCTTCCCATGCAGCGTCTCCCATGCAGGAACCTGCGCAGCGGCGGCCTGCGCACCCCAGTAGTGCGTGTTATCGATGTACTGCATCACCGTCAGCCCGGAGTGCAGACGATACGTATAAGGCACATGATGCATGAACAGCAGAAGATTGTCCGGGCAGGTAGCAAGGGATTCGTATTCAGCAGCGAGCGGCGCGGGGTACTGGCCAATATAGCCCGTCCCCGTCGCGACAGTACGATCCATACCCACACCATCGTGATCGGCTCGAATCCACTGCCCCCATCCATTACGCTCAGCCGATTCAACGCCCGGGCCAAAGTGAATCCCAATGATGTCCGTAAGCGTTCCGACGCCAAGCGGCCCAGTGTAGCTCTCGTAGATATGCCAGGAGTCAAGCTCCAGCTTATTGATCGTCGAGCGCACCTCCGGATCGTTGCCGAAGCTGAGCCGTGTCCACTCATCGCTGATCGCGGCTGAGCTAAGATCTGGATCCCACGCGAGCCTTCCGAAGCCATAAAGATTAGCCAGCGCCAGCGGGCTCCCAAGCCAGCCGTCTGTACCTACATTTGAAACGCCAACGAAGCCCCCTGCCGTGTGGTGTTGTGTAGCAACGGCTCGCCCTCTCACAAGCTCCTTGACCGGCAACGGCGCCGCACCAGCAGAGGCGCGCATGTCCGTGTCCAGCGACTCCTTCCACATCGGCACCAGGTACACCAGGTGACGCTGCTGCCCCGTATACTCCTGCGTGATCTGCAACTCGATCGCCTCATTAGTATTCGGCAGCCCAGCGAAGAGCGGACTAATCGGCTCGCGCACCTGGAAGTCGATAGGGCCATGCTTGATCTGCACAATGACATTGTCGTCGAACTTTCCGTCGAGCGCATGGAAGTTGTCATACCCAGCGCGGGCGCGATCCGCCTTCATGTCGTGCCAGTCGAGATGATTGTTGTACACGAACCCGCGATAGAGCACGACGCCACCATGCGGCTTCAGAGCGCGCGCCACAACATTCGCCGCATCCGCCGGGCTGCGGCCATACTGCGAAGGCCCAACTCTGCCTTCGGAGTCGGCCTTGATCACGACGCCGCCGAAATCAGGAATATCGGCATAGATCGCTTCGATCTTCGCCTTCCACCACGCTGCGACCTGAGGGTCGAGGGGATCAAAGGTCTTCAGGCCCCCGATGACTTGCGGACTACTCATGTCGACCGAGAGAGATAACCGAACGCCGTAGGGGCGAAACACGTCCGCAATGCGAGCGATGTCTCTTACGTTTTCTGGCTTAAGCAAATCGATGTTTGCATTCACGTTATTAATAGTGCATCCATCGATGCCCACCGAGCTTAGCAAGCGAGCATACGCAGCAGCGCGCGATAAATCACCTCGCACCTTACCGCCCTCAAAGAAGATAGACGGCCCCGCGTAGCCACGCTCGATCGTGCCATTGGGATTGTCCCATTCGTTAGTCCACCGAACCAACGCCCAAGGCGCAGAAGTCTCATCGAGCACACGCAGCGAATGCTGTTCAGCAATAAGCCTCAGCAGCGCAAACGCTCCGTAGAGAACGCCGCGAGCATCGCCACCTTCGACGACCAGGACATCGCCCGCGCGATAAAGTCTGTAGGCATCCGGAGTGAGATGCTTCTCATGCGTTACTGGAGGACGCCATGCATCAATCTCCGCCTGCGTTCCGATAACGACCGTTCGTCCGGGACCAGCGTCCGCGATGCTGCGGACGCGTGGCCCGTGCTGCAACATGCCTCTCCAACCCAGCGCCAACTCGTGTGCGGCGGAGTCCTCAAGCAAGTTATTCCCGAGCTTCGCGATAGTATCCGGAACGCCTCCGGGAAATTCCGCAGCAGCACTCACTGGCCGATAGGCCAGCCATGCCGGCTCACCTGCCCCCAGAATAGCTTGTGCCGCGACGAATTGGCCTGCCAGCAACGGGAATAATATTGCCGCAGAGATGGCCGAATGCCACGCCACGCCACGCCCAGAAGAACTCACCGCGGCAACTCTTCACTACCGCGAATCGTGAACGACACATTCTGCGAGTCGTCACCACTTGGCTGCGAGCCGCCAAGATGCAGCGTGTACTTTCCCGCGTCGACTGCGCGCGATCCATCCACGTGCACAGTGCTCAAGGACCGCGCGGCCACCACAAACTGAATGTGCTGCTTTACGTGTGGCGCAAGGGTTGTGCGTTGAAAGCCCACCAGCGCAAGCTGCGGTGACACCGGAGTGGCTGGCGGCGTCAGATAGAGTTCGCTTACAGCATCGCCCGCCCGCGAGCTCGTATTCTCCACATCGGCTTCCACCGTCAGCGGATCACCGGCCTTAAGCGAAGTCGAAGAGAGCTTGAGATTCGTCCACTTGAACGTCGAGTAGCTAAGGCCATAGCCGAAACCCCATAGCGGCGTTCCATGGAAGTAGCGATACGTGCGGTTGCTCATCGAGTAGTCATCGAACGGAGGAAGATCCTTCGTGCTTGCATAAAACGTTACAGGCAGACGTCCTCCCGGATTGATCTCGCCGGTCAACACCTTCGCGATGGCCGTCCCACCTTCCTCGCCCGGATACCATGCCTCGACAATGGCATTCGCGTGTTGCTTCACCCAGTCAACGGCCAACGCGCTGCCATTCATCAGCACCACAACCAGCGGCTTCCCGGTCGCTGCAAGCGCCTCCAGCATCTTCTGCTGAACGGCGGGCAGTTCAATGCTGGTGCGGTCGCCGCCATCGAATCCCTCTACGTGTACGGGCATCTCCTCCCCTTCCAACTCCGGCGAAAGCCCCACGAACGCTACGACCACGTCTGCCTGCTTTGCAGCTTCTACCGCGCCTTCACGCTCGGCATCGATCGCTGGCATCCAGTTGAGCGTAATGCCTGCGCCGAAGAGCCTCGCCTGATGCGTGTACTCAATACGAATCGCATGAGGCTTCGCATCCGCAAAGTGCAGCGTAAACGGCTTCAATCCACTCGAGCGAAATTCACTCGCCGCCACCGGTTGATCGGAGAGAGGCTTATCGTCAAAAAATACCTTCACCCCTTCCGCATCACCACACGGATAACAATGCGCCAGAGTAAAACTCATCGGATAATCGCCGGCCACAGGAACCTGGATCGTCCCCGTCCAACGCACGCCGAAATGTGCAGCGTCGATCATCTTATCTGGCGACGCCGCATTCCAATCAAACTCCACCTGCTGATCGACACGCGTCATCGCGGGCGTTCCTTTGAAGTCCACGTTGTCGAAGTACTCGCCCTCCA
>VFSW01007701.1_pt1 | contig 15582 bp, 14 predicted proteins | sample 5358111 | NCBI WGS metagenome assembly VFSW01 (sample SAMN11554181, study PRJNA540505) | mine drainage metagenome | isolation source: sediment from site ElyBrook_90M | place: USA: Ely Copper Mine, Vershire, VT | collected 2017
GGTTGCGGCGCGACGTGTCGTTCGTTCGACGACGGAGGACCGACACCGTGGGCGCCACGTCGTCGCGTCGGAGCCAGAAATCATCGGGTGACCCGACCAGGGTGACGCGCGACCGCCGGGCGGAGTCCTTTGAGGTGATCCCCGTGCGACAGAGGGCGAAAGTACCCGCGAGTGTCAGCGATCCGCTCTGGCTCGCACTTTCCGTGTGGGCGCGAGAAACGCTGCGGACACGCGGACGTAGCCCTGGGGGTGGGGGTCACGGCCACGCCCGCATGACCTCGTGGGTCCGAGAGTCATTCAACCCAGTGAGGTGAACGTACCAGTGCAACTGAAAGCGACTCGCGCGCACCGTGACGCCGGAGGTCGCGGTGGCGTCACTGGGTCGTTCTAAGGTGGGCCATGGCCTTCTCCGCGCGCGATTCGCTTCAACGAATAGTGGAGGCCCCCCGGGCGCCGAATTGGGCCGTAGGCGTTGATCACGCGGGGGCCGTCAGGGCGACGCACGAATCAGGGGTGATTGGACTGCCGTGGGTCGTCAAGGCGCGATCCCGCGGGCGTGGGATGACGGTGTCCTTCTACGCTCCGGGTGACGATGACGATCTCGAGGGTGACGTGATCGGAGATGTGACTGGTAACCCGAGGGAGATGGGGCGCCAATTGCGTCGTCTCCTCGAGGATCTCGAGTTGGTCGAACGCCGTAGTCCCTCCTGAGGTTAAATAGAATCGATGCCATGAACCCCCCCGCGCCGCGCGCTTTTCTCGGCGTCTCGCCTGACGCGTTGCCGTCGTTTCTTCAGCCATGGCTTAAGCGTTTCCACGTGGACTTCTCGCCTCAAGTACCGCCGACGATGTGGTCCGTCGTCTTGGCGACGGCGGTGGCGATTGTGGCATCACTCGCCGCCGACGCCGTGCTCGTGAAGATCGGTGTGTCGATTTTTCCCGCCACCAAGGGGTATTCGCACTTCCGGTTCTCGGACTACGCCAGACTGACGGTCATAGGCGTGATCATTGCCTGCGTTGGCTGGCCGATTGTGGCGCGCGTCTCTTCGCAACCCAAGTGGCTATTCTTGCGCGCGGCGGTGGCGGTGACGTTGGTGCTCTTCGCACCCGACGCCGCGATTTGGTATCTCGGCCAGTCGGCTTCCGCGGTCTTCGTATTGGTGTGGATGCACCTCGCCATCGCAGTGGTCACCTACCTCGCGTTGATCATTCTGGCACCGGTGCGGGGTCGGCACGCCCGTCGATGAGTTAGTCGCGGGCGAAGGGAAAACCTGGCGTAGCGCGCATCGAGCCGTCGCCGTCGATCGTCATTGCCTCGTACCCCTCCACTTTGTCGATCAGCACCATTACGTCGTGTCCGCCCACGCTTAAGGCCGTGGCAAAGGCGTCGCACACGCCGAGATCAGGTCCCGTGACACTGGCCGAGGCCACGGCGCTGGTGAAGTGGTGGGTGAAGGGATTGTAGAGGTGTGCTCCGCGCTCGGCTTCGCCCGAAGTGGCCAGACACGCACGCAACTCAACGACCGCGGCGAGACGCTGGGGATCATCGGGCCGCACGATGCCGGTGCGAAAGACGGTGTCGAGATCCGGGCCGCCGAAAGAGGCGATGTCACCGGCGGCGTTCACGATGGCGCCGGTGACATCGAGTCCATAGAGTTGCTCGAGAGCGAGTTGCGCCGCCCACCCTTTGACGTATCCCGTGGGGTCGACGCCACCGGGCAGAGACCAGGGATCAAACCAGCCGGCGGTCAGCGTCTTGGCCCGCTGACATAGGTCGAGGACATCCGCAACTTGGGGTGGCGTCTCACCGAGGGTGAGTTCACCCCGACGGAGCCGGCTCACCGGGCTCGAGTCCTTGTAGGTGCTAAATACCCGGTCGACTTCCACCAGTAGCTCACGAACCCGTTCGACGCAAGAAGTCGCGGCATCTTCGTCGCCGAGGTGAAAGAGGTCGATAGTCACGACGGTTCCCATGACCTCGATGAGGTGGCGCGTGGGCGACGCCACGTCGGACACTAAATTCCAAGCTTCTTGAGCGCGTACTGCAGCGACATCTGGAATCCGGCGCTGGTGTAACTCGCTCCGGAGACGCTCTGGATGTTGCTCGACTGCGCGGCAACCGCCTCCTGCTCCAAGATTGGGGTCGAGTACTGGTCGATCTGAATGGATCGCGGATTGCCACCATCGGTGATGGAACCAATGGTGACGGCGGTGATCTTCTTGCCGTTCGCAGTGACCTTGACCGAGAGGACGCCGAAGTAGTAGTTCACCAACGGCCCAGTGACACTGCGAATTCCCGTGGCAGCCACCGTTGTTGTCGTGGGCGTAACAGTGGTCGTGGTGGTTGGCGCAGTCGTGGTCGGCGTGGCGCCTGGGGAATTGTTCGTGTGCGATGCCGTGGTAGTGGGTGTGACGTTCGTTGTGGATTGACTCTTGGTGGGCTTGCTGGTCGTCGTCACGGGCAAGGTGGTGGTAGCGCTCGTGGCGGCGCTCAAGCTGATCTTGGCCGGACTCGAGTGGAAACTGAGGACCGAGGCGAGTCCAACGACGGTGCCGACGGCAACGATGGGTGAGCGCTTCATGCGGGGCAATTTTCGAGAGATGTCATAAGAGAAACGGTCCTTAGAAGGTGAATGACTCGTGGTGGACTTGGTCGTGGGGGACACCGAGTCGGCGCGTGGCGGCGACGACGTCGTCGGTGAAACCGGAGGGGCCACAGACGAAGACGTCGTGCGACGAGATGCCCGGAACCAGACTCGAGAGCGTATCGTCGTCGAGATTGACGTCGGCGCGACTTCCAATCAATTCGAAATAGTGTCCTTCACGCGCGGCGACGAGCGCTCTCATCTCATCGGCGTGCACGATGTCTTCGGCGTGGGTGGCGCGCACGATGAGCGTGACGTTCGTTGAAGGGGGCAGGTCTTCGAGCATCGCGCGAATGGGGGTGATGCCGACGCCCGCCGCAATCAACGCTACGTTGCTCGTCGTGGTGGCGTGGTGGGTGAACACGCCGTAGGGACCTTCGACGAAGACGCGGGTCCCGGGCTTGAGGCGAGCGACCTCACTAGATTGGTCGCCCACGCCCTTGACCGTCACGCGAAGGAACGGCGGTCGTGGCAGGGCCGAGAGCGAATAGGGGTGCGAGTGCAACCAGAGCCCCTTAGCCATGAACCGCCACTGGAAGAATTGACCGCCCGACACCGCCATCTTCTTGATGTTCTTGCCAGTGACGGTGAGTGAGTAGACATTGGGTGCTTCATGGGTGACACTGGCGACGCGCAATTTGTACTGTTGGTTACGAACCAGCGGAACGCCGACGCGTAGTAGCACGATCGTCGCGCCCGTACCGATCCATAGGGTCGTCCAGACCTGGATGGTGTGCTCGTGACCCAAGAACATCACGCCCGTACGAATTTGGTGCATGAAGGCGAGGCCCAGACCTAGGTAGGTGTAGAGGTGCACGATCCACCAGGTCTCGTACTTCATCTTGGAGCGGGCGATGCGGATCGACGTGAAGGCGGCCATCAACAGCAGCGCGAAACCGACGGTGGCGCTCAACATGTCGGGGTAGTTCATCCAGAATGTCCAGAGCATGCCGAATACGTTCTTGTTGAGCATCTGGCTGTAGCCGAGAATGACGCTCAGGACGTGCAACGAGATCAGCGAGACGGCGTAGGGGGCGATCTTTCGGTGCCAGCGCACGAGTTTGTCCTGACCGACCGTGCGCTCGAGCCAGGGGATGCGGGCGGTGAGCGCGATCATCACCAGCAGCAGGTACGAGCCGGCGAATGAACTGACGCGGCCGATGGCCAATGGCCATCCACCGGCACTGGCGAGGGCGGCGCGGCCCTCTACGGAGAGACCGAGGGCCACGGCCAGTCCGAAGCCGATGCCGGCGATCAACTCGATGATGCGGACCAGGTTGGGTTGAGGGGCGCGTCCGGGTCGGTGTTGGCGCACGGCGCTGGCCTGGTGCCACGACGGTGTCACCGTCGACTTACGCCGTGGGCGAGCCCGATTCCGCTCGGGTTGTCGATTGGTCACCGTGTCCATTCGATCGAAAGTACTGTGATTACATAAGTTTTTGACAAAATTAGGGTTCGAAGATCGACAATTCTGAGCGAACGGAGAGCAAAAGTCAGGATGCCGCGGGTGGCCCCTGGTCCGGCTCGAACTCACCCGCTAGGGCACCTAGGTGCTTGCCGATCTCGGTGACGTGCCGATGAAGCTCCTCAAGTAGGTCGGTGTTCTTCTTCACCGCACTCGTCAATTCGGTGTTCTCCATGAGCAGGATCTTGATGTCATCGGTGTTCTTAGCCGTATGCACCGCCACCTCGGAGGCGATGGCGTCGGAGCGCTTGGCGGCGATGAGAAGCGCCGCCGCCTGCACGCCAGCCATCATCGACAAGAAGAGGTTGAGCAGGATGTAGGGGTAGGGGTCGAAGGCCTTGTGGCGAAGCACGTGCTCGAGCAGCCAGGTGTTGGTGAGGGCCCATATGATCATCACGGCGAAAAAGCCGAAGACGAAGGGCCACGATCCCATGGCGTTGCGCATCGTGTCCGCGGCGCGCTCGCCGAGACTGAGTTGATCCCCGGTGCGCACCCCGGGGTGCGCGTGCCATTTGGTCGGCCACGACTTCTTTTGTGTCACGTCAACATGGTGACACAATCTGTGCGTCGATCGAGATCGGTTCAGAATGGAGGTTCGAAGTGCGGACGCCAATCGACGCTCGATCGGCCGTGAACGGGCTTGACGGTGAGCACTTGATGAATCTCGAGATGTCGACGTTCGAAGTTCACCGCGGAACCGGCCATGTAGAGGCGCCACACGCGCGCTCGTTGCTCGCCGACTTCCGATGTCGCCTCGTCGAAGCGCTTGACGAGGTTGTCCACCCAGTGACGCAACGTAAGCGCGTAGTGCTCACGAAGGCTTTCGAGGTGACGTACCTCGAGGCCGTGAGCCTGGAAGAGCGAGACCATGGTGCCCACGTCATGGAGTTCACCATCGGGAAAGACGTAGCGCTCGATGAAGTCGCTACCCACTCGCGACGGCCCGCGCATGCCCCACGCGATTTGGGTCTGTCGCCAGGCTTCGGAACGTCGACTGGGACGAGGATCGTCCTTCATGGAGATCGGACGTCCGATGGCGTGGTTGAGGAATCGGCCACCGGGGGCGAGGAGGTCAAACATTTGCTGCGCGTACGGGGCGAGAGATCGCCGGCCTACGTGTTCGCTCATACCAATGGAGCTGATCGCGTCGAAGGGACCATCGCGCACGTCGCGAAAGTCCTGTAGCCGGAACTCGCAGCGCTCGCCGACGCCCAGATCACGAGCGCGTCGAGCGGCGTAGGACTGCTGCTCGGTCGACAGGGTGACACCCACCACCGTGACACCGAAGTGTTGGGCGGCGTGTATGGCCATCGCTCCCCAGCCGCACCCAACGTCGAGTAGGCGCATGCCCGGTTGGAGGTCAAGTTTGCGGCAGATCAAGTCGACCTTGCGACGTTGGGCAATCTCCAAAGTGTCGTCCGCGCTCGCGAACACTGCGCACGAATACGTCATAGAGGGTCCGAGGACCATCTCGTAGAAACGATTCGACACGTCGTAGTGGTGCGAGATGGCGTCGGCGTCGCGTCGCCGTGAATGCAAGATTCCGCGCTGGCGGGCCTCGATGCGAGGCGCCGCGATCGGGCGAAATGCCGAGGCTCCGATGAGGCGCAGAAGCGGTCCCAGAGTCGAGGGAGAGAAGAGGTGACTCAGGTGAGGAGGCTCCAGGGAGAATAGTGCGTCGAGGTCGCCGTCGAGTTCTAAGTCCCCGGCGACAAAGGCCCGCGCGAGCCCGAGCTCCCCGGGGCGTCGTAGCACGCGGATGAGGGCGTCGGGCGTCAGAATCTTGAGCGTGAGCTCGTTCGCGGGTGACTCGATGGTCGGTTCAGCGACACTTGCGTCGAAGGCCTCCACGCGAAAGGGCAGTCGCCCCTCGAAAAGGTTCGCCACCACGGACGCCACTGACACGCCACACTCCCTTTCAGGTTGCCATGGCCCATGGTAGGCAGGGTTGGCGTCGAGACTCAAATGTCGTGGCACACTGCACGCGTCCCGGCCAGAATTGGTGTCGGCAAAGCGCCGGGTTGAGCAATCGGGCCGCGGCGGGCGGCAACATCCCGGCGCCGGGGCCGCCCGAGGCGCACTCGAGAGTGGCGGCTTTTCTCCGCGCGCGTCTGTGCATATTTTCATCAGTGGGCGCTGCACCACTCGTGCAGCCTCAGCCATGGACCCTACGATGACAGAATGATCAATCCGTCGCACGCCCGCGCGTCGTCACCCGACAAAGTGTCGACATTGACGCTGGAGTCCCGGTTGTTGCGTGGTCTGATGTTGGCGCCCGCCGGCGCCAACGTGGTGATGCAATTGGCCCGGCCCGGCGTGGGTCGCGGTGTCGCGCAAAGTCCCGTGACGAATGGGTCACTGATGAAGCATCCCCTTAAGCGCACGCGTACCACGTTGACCTATATTTGGCTCGCACTTTACGGAAGTGATGACGAACGAAGTGAGCTACGTCGCAACGTCGACGCGCAACATCGTCATGTGCGATCTCGTCCTGGTGACGCCGTCACCTATGACGCCTATAACGCGCAACTGCAGTTGTGGGTCGCGGCGTGCATGTTCGTGGGATCGTTACAGGGCTACGAGACCCTCTACGGACGCCCGAGCGATGAGGTCGCCTCCGCTCTTCTGCGAGAGTGTTCGCGATTCGCCACCACCCTGCAGGTCCCCGCGAGTCAGTGGCCGAGCGATTTGACGGCGTTCGCGGACTACTGGACGCGAGGCCTCACCCTCGTGGCGTTCGACGACGTCACCTCGCAATACGTCATGGACTTCATCGATCTGCGTTTCGTCGCACGGCCTTTGGCCGCGCTCTTGCGCCCGCTCCATCGTCTGCTTTGCGTCGGATTCCTCGAGGAGACCTTTCGCCGAGCCTTGTCGCTTTCGTGGAGCGAGCGCGATCAGCGCGATTTCCGACGATGGTGTTCGGTGATGAAGTGGGTGAATCGGATTGCGCCTCGGGCGGTAGCAGAGTTCCCTTGGAACCTCGTTCGCTACGACACTCGCCGTCGTCTCGCGCGCGGGCGCGCACTGGTGTGAGTCAAAATTGCGCGGTGCGTTCTAGACACCAATCCCATAGTTTTACCTGGTCACGACCGGGGTCACGCGAGAGCGTCCACGGTACTTTGTGTTCGAAGCGCGGGTGGCGATCCAACCAAAAGTCCCCAGTGCTGCGCGAGGACTCACGAGCGCCAGCCAACCACACCAGCGTGTCCGCTCCCTGGGCGGGAGTGCGCAACAAGGGCTTGGCGAATGAGTAGAACGTAGGAAGTGAGGCCGCGAGACCGGGTGTGTCGACCCACCCCGGGTGCATCGCGTGAAAGACCACGTCGCGTGGGGACACGTGGTGCACCCATTCGTGATTGAGAACGAGTTGAGCGCGTTTGACCTTGGCGTACGCGGCGACACCGTCGTAGCGGTCACTATCCAACTCCAACTTGGTGAGCTCGAAACGTTGCGAATACATACCACCCGATGACACCGTCAGTACCCGCCCGGGGTTCGCTGCAGTGAGGGCGGGCAATAGGAGTCGGGTGAGGTGAAACGGTCCGAGCAATTGCGTGGCCACCGTCACTTCAAAGCCCTGCGGGCTCAGCGAGCGCGTAGCGGAGATGGCGCCCGCATTGTGAATGAGGACATCCAGCGTCCCCCCCTCGGCCACGGTTTTGGCGACACGTCGCATGGCGACGAGGTCCCCGGTGTCTCCTACGAGATATTCAATGTTGTCATTCTTAGAGAGTGACTTCAGCGCCGTCACCGTCGAGCGAGCCCTCGACTCGTTGCGTGCGACGAAGGTCACGCCGGCCCCTAGCCCGGCGAGGCGTACCGCGGCTTCGAATCCGAGACCCGACGTGGCGCCGGTAATCAATACTCGTTGACCAGCCATCGAAGGTGGATCGATCCAGGCTTCGAGTCGAGAACGAGTCGCGTACCCCACGCGGGAGAAACTTCCGATCACCGTGGACTCCAGGAACTTGTCCACCGCGAAAGGTACGGGATTCATCACACGTTGAGCTCGCGTCGAAGGCCAGCGCGTGCGCGATCACCAATGTCCCCGAATAGCGGGGCCACTACCAGTGCGGCCAGCTTGAGCCAACCGCGAGTACGCGGGTCGGCGTCGTAGGTGACGTGGGTGCCCTGAGCGTTCGGGGTGAAAGTGATCTCGTCGGTTGAGCGGACTGTGCCAGTTTCCGCCCGCAATACGACGCGACGTGGGGGATCGAACGCCGACACTTCGTAGGTCGGTGGCAACTGACGACCGTTGAAACTGGCACGCAATTCGAAACGAGTGCCTAGGCCGACGTCACCGGAATGGAGTTTTTCGGCCTTGAGGACGCCAGGGTCCCATGTGGCGGCGTTGGTGAAGTCGGGAAAATATGAAAAAGCCCTGGCTACGTCCCATTTAGATGCAACGGTCGTGCGGTAATGGGCCACGAATTCTCCTGTCGAACTGCTGCCAGAGTACCGGTAATGTCGGGATGTTGAGCGGCTTCGCACTGTCAAATGAGGAACGAATCTTCGACGCCTCACCTTCGCTCACGCGTCGTGAGATCACTTCCGCCTCACTGGGCGAGCCCGTTTGGCGTCGCCCGTTGCAAACATGGGGCGTCAGCACCGGCATCTATCGACGGGCACTGAGCCTGTGGCGAAAGAGGGCACCGTTCGTCTCGTACCCGCGTCAATGTGAAGCGCAGGCGGCATCGACGCCTGCGACGGTTACGCGTGGCTAAGTCAATTATCCCGACCAAGGGTATCGCGGCCCGACGTGCTCGCCGGGCCCGGCGTGCGTCAGAAATCTTGGTGCGAGCCCTACTGACTCGGTCGCGCCACGGCACGCTGGTGCTCAGCGATTTCTCAGGTGCGCGACGCTACGGTCGAGGCGGCCCCGAGGTGCACGTCGCTGTCTCTGACCCGCGCACGTTTGACGCTCTGTTGCGCGGGGGATCCATTGGCTTCGGCGAAAGCTACACCGAAGGCTGGTGGGAAAGTGATGATCTCACGTTGGCGGTGCGCTTCGTCATCAAGAATCTTAGCCCCCTGATGAGTCGGGTCGACGCCGTGGCGCGAGCATTGGCGCCGCTGTCGCACGTTTGGCAGCGACTCGAGCGAGTGGACAAGGAACGCGACCGGGCCAATATCCGTGCGCACTACGACTTGGGCAACGACTTTTATTCGCTGATGCTCGACGAGACGATGATGTATTCCTGCGCATACTTCGCCGACGAGACCACTTCGCTCTACGAGGCCTCGCTCGCCAAACTTGAGAAGCTGTGCTCCAAGTTGCGCTTGGTCCCGCAGGATCACGTGCTCGAGATAGGTACGGGTTGGGGGGGTTTCGCCATTTACGCAGCGCAGTATCACGGGTGTCGAGTGACGACCGTCACGATCTCGGACGCGCAGTTCGAACACACGCGAGCGCTGGTGCACGAGAAGGGCCTCGACCACTTGGTAGAGGTGCGCAACCAGGACTACCGGGATCTGACGGGAACCTATGACAAGTTGGTCTCTATTGAGATGATCGAAGCCATTGGCTGGCGCCAACTCGACACATACTTCTCGACGTGCGCGAAGCTACTAAAAGCGGATGGCCTGATGGGACTGCAGGCCATCACTATTAATGACTCCAGTTACGAGCGAGCCAAGAACCGTGATGATTTCATCAAACGGATGATATTTCCAGGTGGCTTCCTACCCTCCTTGGAGTCCATCATCCGCTCAAGTTCCTCGGTCAGCGACTTGCGGGTCGTGGACCTCGAAGACATCGGCCGACACTACGCCGAGACGCTCGCTCGGTGGCGCGCGCATCTTGCTGAGCACGCGAGCCAGGTTCAAGAGCTTGGTCTCGGTGAGGAATTCGACCGGATGTGGCATATGTACTTGTGCTACTGCGAGGCCGCGTTCTTGGAGCGTCACATCAGCGACGTGCAAGTTGTGCTGTCGCGGGGCCAGTGGAACGCTCCCCTCGGACCGACGGTGCCGCGTTAGCGCGTCGGTGCCAGTCGCCGCCGCCACCATCGTGGCGCCAGAGCCACGCCGATGAGGGTTACGGCGGCCAGTGGGTAAAGGACGTCGTAATGGCTGTAACCGTGGTACGCGAAGACGACGACGTGGCGGCCGGGTGACACTGTCACGCCGAGCAGGGCCGGGGCGAGCATGACCGTCGAGGCGGCGCGACCGTCGACGCTCACTCGCCAGCCCGGGTCGTAGGCCACCTTGAACAAGACCGCCGCTCGTCGACGGGCCACCACCGTCGCGCGCGCGCTTTGGGCGTAGACGAGGTCCTGGCTCAGTGACAGTACTTCACCCGCCGCACCCCGCTGTTCGGCCAACGAGGCGAGCGTCGGCACGGCCCCGGTGGCCCCGGTGGCCCCGGCGAAGTCGATGATCGGGTACACCGCCCGGCTGGGCCACGTGGACCGCAAGAACGTCGAGGTCCGCGTGCCCAGGTCGGCGTTGTTGGCCCCGATGATCCCAAACGTGTCCACCACTTGAAACAATGCCGACGAGCGAGCGCTGCCGACTAGCCAGAGTTGATAGGGACCGGCAGTGTGCAACAGCGTCGCGCGCACCGGTGGCGTGTGACCCACCGGCAGGATCATGTAGCGCACCGCGAAGGCTGCGTAGTCACCGGGAATGAATTCGTCGAAGTAGGCCTCGGGATCGGTCATCAGACCGCTGGTGCGCAGCGTGAAACCTACGGCGTCGACATCGAGTTGCTCGAGGTAGATATAGACCGGGACGGCACCGACGTAGAAATGGTGCCCCCAGTTCGAGGGCATGCCCGCGTAGATCCGTCCGCCGCCGCGCGCCCGCGCGAGGGCGACCAGTGAGTCCACCTCTCGGCCCTGGGTGGACGTGGCGTGACGTTGAAAATTGATCCATGAAGCGGAGTATCCGTCGTACGTCGAGATTTGAGTCCAAGCCGGCGCGAGAGCGGCGACGACGACGAAGACGACAAATGTGGTCCGCAGCCAGGGAGCGTTACCCGGTATGAAGCGTCGGACGGTGTTCGCCCACTTCGACCATCGTCGCGTGGTCTCTCGGTGGAGAAGGGTCACGATGGCCATCGAGCCGACGCCGGCCAACACGAGGCCCGCGAGATGGACTCCCATGATGTAGCGCTGCAGCAGCAGATTTTGATTACCCGGTAGCAGGTTGATGAGTGGCCCGAGTGTGGGACGACCGAAGAAGAGGAGCAGGCTCAGCAGCCACGCGCCCAACATGGCGCGGGCACGCTCGTCGTAGCGCCACCGCCGCAGGCAAGTGACCAGCCCGACACCCACTAAGACGGTGATGAGGGGCAATCGATGCCAATCGTAGATCTGACCGGTGAGGAGCCAACTGAGCACGCGCCAGGCACCATAGGAGTCGTTGATGGGCGTACCCACCTGGAACTGATTGACGGCGATCCACTTGGCGTGCACGAAGAGGGGCACCGTGATCCACGCCGTGGCGAGCAACGCGCAGAGGCCCAGCAACAGGGCTCGGCCGGCGCGAGCGAAGAACTGACTAGGACGAATCAGGATCCACACCGCCAATGTGAGACCAGCCAGGTAGGCGGACAAGAAGTGAAAAGCGATGGTGAGGGCGAGTGTGAGGACCGCGGGGAAGAGAGACCTTCGCTGCGAGATGTAGCGCCAGCTGAAGGCCCACGCTAGAGGAAGGGTCCACATGGCCCACAATTGAGACCAGAGGCCGCTACCGATCCAGATATAGCTCTGGTGTCCGAAGCCGCGGCCCGTCACGGTGAAGAGCAGAGGCGAGAGGGCTGCCGCGACGGCTGACTCCCATCGCCCCCACGAGAGCAAGCGTGTTGACCAGTAGACGCATAGTGGCCACAAACTCAGGAGGAGGTAAAGGGTCCAAGCGACGGTGGCGTGAGGCCCGAAGATGAGCGAAAGTGCCCCCGATACGATTGCCGAGAAGCTCTGATACTGCACGAAGAATGCGGACCCCAGCGACAGCAGTGGATACCAGTGATCAAGCGGTGAAATACCGTGACGCAAGAGATCCTCCGCCAACGTCGTCATCTGCAGGTGCATGCCACTGTCGTTGGGGTAGGTGACACTGAGGCGTTCGAATCGTAACGACCAAAGATTGAAGAGAACTGCGAGCACCACCAGAAGGTGGAGTGCGCGCAGACGCCCGAATGCGCCGCCATCGCGCGTCTCGCTCGAGAGTGGCACGAGAGCCGTCGCGGGCTGCAATCCTCGTGTGAGAATCACCCGTGCTTGCGCCAGCCGAGGGATCAGTGTGGACCAACCAGTCGCGGGAGAATGCTCCATGTGAAATCATCCTTCAGTGAGTAGCGCGGCACCACGGAGGCGGGCCTCTAGAGATCACTTCGTCCAACAAAGCTAGGCGTGGAGGGGATCGCGTCGAGTGACTCCTGGAGCACTGATTCTCTCACCCTCGACGTCACCCGTCGAGAGAAAGAAGATCGAAGAATATGTCTACTGACGTGGACGCGCTTAGTACTATCGCGAAGTTGGTCGCCTACGGGGCTGACGGCGTGCCGATGGCCTGCTGTAGAAAGTAGGCCTGCTCGTCAAGGGCTCGCTTCCCTACGCTGCTGCTGGGCGCGATGACGTCGAAGGCATGGTACGTCGCGCGGTAGTGATGGAGTTCCACGCTATTCCCCGCGTCCAAGAGCCGCTGGGCGAAGGCCAGGTCCTCGTCGCGTAAGGGGTCCTCTTCGCAACACATTAAGTACGTCACCGGCAACTCACTCAAGTCACTTGCGCGAGCAGGCGCGGCGTAAGAGAGGGCGTCTCCGTGGTGTCCGAGGTAGAGGGGCCACATCTTGCGTGTGCGGTCGCCGTCCCAAGGATCGTAGTTCTCGAAGGCCTCAATTGAGAGAGTGCTGAGACGGTCGTCGAGTACGGGATATATCAACATCTGAGCAGCGATCGAGGGTCCGTGTTCGTCGCGAGTGAGCAAGACCAGTCCGGCGGCCAATGACCCTCCGGCGCTGGCACCGCCCACACAGATTCGTTGATCATCTATACCGAGATCGGACGCGTTCTGAGCCATCCATTTCAGGGCCAGAGTGACGTCCTCTAAGCCCGCCGGATAGGGGAACTCCGGTGCGAGGCGGTACTCGACAGAGACGACGACCACGTCGGCATTCGCGGCGTAGTGGAGGCAACGATCGTGCTCGCTCTCCAAGTCACCAAAGACGAAGGCTCCTCCGTGAATGAAGAGGAGAGCGCCACTAGGTGAGGGGACGCCGTCGCGTCGATAGATCCGAACCAGGACGCGGTCGCCGAACGAATTCTCAGCGAATTGGTCCTGGAAACTTACTCCGGCCGGTGGGGGAAGCCTCTGCGCGACCGCTTCGCTCGTGAGAACTTGTGCGCGTGCGCGTGACCCGGCAATGTCGTTCATGTCAGCGGTACTTGGTCCGGCGAGAAATGGAAGTAGTTCGGGATCAATGGGCACGGCAGAAATGTAGCCGTCATCTTGGACGAAATGATGTTGAAACGTGTCAACTCCAGGTGCAATAGTGGGCAGTAGAGCTTGTCCGACCGACGGCTCGGGGGGAGAATCGCAAGATGGTTGACATCACCGTGGGGGCGCTTCGCCGTTCACCAGCGCGCAACGCACGACCCAAGATCGGACTCGTGGCGGGAGGGCTCGGAGCCTATTGGCCGCAGTTTCCTGATTTGTTGCCTCAACTCCAACGCTCGGCGGCCGAAGTAGCGCGGCGTATCACCGCATTTGATGCTGACGTCATCGACGTTGGTTTCATCTCGGATGCGCAAGAGGCCGACGTTGCCGCCGAGCGGTTACGTGCGGCGGGATGCGATCTCATAGTGATGTTCCTCACCACGTACATGACCGCCACGATGGTCGTGCCGATCGCGCAGCGTACGAAGGCGGATGTGCTTTTCATCAACCTCCAGCCCAGTGAGAAGATGGATCATGAATCGTTCGACACGGGCGCTTGGCTCGCGTACTGCGGAGCGTGTCCCTTGCCAGAGATGGCAAACGCATTCGAGCGATGCGGCATAGAATTTCGTTCCGTATCAGGTTATTTGGCAGATGAGCGAGCCTGGCGTCGTATCGAAGGTTGGGTCCGAGCTTCAGCGGTGAAACGTGCGCTTCGTCACGGTCGCCATGGCCTCTTGGGTCACCTCTATCCCGGTATGTACGACGTAGCCACCGATCTGACGATGGTTCCCGCAGTGCTTGGCGGCCACGTGGAGGTTCTCGAGATTGACGATTTGCGGGTACGTGTGGCGCAGGTAAAGGACGAAGAAGTGGCCCAGCTCCTCGCAGAAGTACACGATACGTTCGAACTTCTCGACTCGGTTGACGAAGATGACCTTGACTGGTCGTTACGCGTGGCCATCGGCATGGAGCGGCTCGTGTCAGATTTCGAACTCGACTCGATGGCGTACTACCACCGGGGACTCGAGGGCGAACAACACGAGCGCTTGGCGGCGGGAATGATCTTGGGCGCATCTTTATTGACCGCGAGCCACCGGCCGGTGTGTGGAGAGTACGAGTTGCGCACTTCGCTGGCGATGCTGGTACTCGATCGCTTGGGCGCTGGCGGTTCATTCACCGAGTTGCAGGCTCTGAACTTCATCGACAACGTCGTTGAGATGGGGCACGATGGGCCAGCCCATCTCGCGATTAGCGACCGAAAGCCGATGTTGCGTGGGCTCGGCGTGTTCCACGGCAAGCGCGGGTGGGGAATTTCGGTGGAATTCGACGTCAAACACGGTCCAGTCACGGCGCTGGGGCTGACTCAGTTGCGTGATGGTTCCTTCCGCTTCGTGGTGTCAGAAGGTGAAGTAGTCGCGGGACCACTTCTGCAGATTGGCAACACGACCTCGCGCGTCGACTTTGGGCGCGACCCGGGGGAATGGTGCGACGAGTGGAGTTCCACAGCTGTTGCACACCACTGGGCCTTGGGTACAGGCCACCGAGCACTCGAACTCAAGGCGGTGGCTGAACTTCTGGGCGTGGAACTGGTGAGGGTATAGTAACTGCACGTATCACCCTTACGGCAAGAGTCCCGCCGATATTGATCGGCGGGACTCTTGTTTGAGGTGGCGAGGGGGGAGTCGCCACCGGGATGGTCAACTACATGTCAAACGTCGAGAACCCCCGCCGCGAATGAACGCGACGGGGGTTCCTTGGGTTCAGGTTAGAAATTGAACTTGGTGACGTTCGACTTGTTGAAGACGAATGGCGGTCCAAGAACGACCGATGGCCCGGTTCCTGCAGCAGCGGGAAGGATCGTGTAGTTGCCCAGTCCGGGAGCATTGAACTTCTGGCCAGCGGCAATCTTGATTGTGCCCGACGCCAGGTTGGCGACAGCGAAGCCCGCCAAACGACCCAGGTTGACCGGGTTCCAAAGCTCAAATGACTTCACGGTGCCGTCCAACACGTACTTCTTCATCTGCGACGGCAGACCCAACCCGGTAAGGGTGAGGTGCTTGAGCAGTGATTTGTGGGTGTCGA
>VFSW01007702.1_pt1 | contig 15580 bp, 10 predicted proteins | sample 5358111 | NCBI WGS metagenome assembly VFSW01 (sample SAMN11554181, study PRJNA540505) | mine drainage metagenome | isolation source: sediment from site ElyBrook_90M | place: USA: Ely Copper Mine, Vershire, VT | collected 2017
GAAATTTCAGCCAGTCCTCGCGAGGATGCACTTGCAACTGCGGCCCCAGCGGCAATTGCCGCGTTTCCGAAAAAGGAGAGGAGGAAGCCGGCTCCCCCACGTCGTGCACCGAAAAGAAGCGGAACATCCCCCAGCACACCAAACCCGTAAGCGCCAGCACGATGCTCATGATCACCAGAAAACTAAACACTCCGCCTGCATTCGCGTCGCTCGTTTCGTAGCCGGCATTGGTTGTGGAGGCGTTGTGCGGATGTTTATCCATGTTGGGCCGCCTGCTCGATAATTTCTTCCATGCGCGGATCGTGGGCCGGCAAAAGCGGCATGCGCTGCAACTGCCAGAGGAAGTAAGCGAACCAGAGCCCTCCCATGGCTAACGGGAGGGCCACGTCCATCCACATGAGATGCACACTTCCGCCGCCGAACGCCGGCAAGACCATCCAGTACATGTCCACGAGACGCATCATGAGAACCAGAAAAGCCACCATCAGCAGCGAACGCGTTCTTCTCTTTACGTTCCGGAACAACAGCAGAAAAAACGGAAAGGCAAAACTCAAGATAACCAAAAGCAATCCGACGTGGCCCCAGACACCTTCCATCCTGCGGAGGTACCAGGGGATTTCGTCGGAAAGATTCCCGCCCCAGATGATTAGAAATTGCGAGAATTCCAAATAAGCCCAGAGCATCACAAACGTCAGCAGGAAGCTGCCCAGGTCCTGGAATTGCGCGGGCCTTACTACCTGCGAGAGCGGCTTGTGGCCGGAAAGCCAGACCAGCATGATGATGGAAAACGCCATGGCCGTAAGCGCCTGTCCCACCATGAACAGCAACCCATAAATCGTGGAGTACCAGTTGGGCTCCAGCGACATGACCCAATCGACGCTCGCGAACGTCACGGTAAATCCGTAAATCACCAAACCGATTCCGCTCAATCCCTCGAGGCGCATCCAAAGCGCGACGCCCGCCTCGCCCGCGTCCTCCTGCCTCGACCATTTGTTCAGGAAATACGCGAGCGTGAACCAGATCGCGAAATAGAAAACCATACGGACGGCGAAAAATGCGGGGTTAAGATAGAACAGCTTGGCCAGGATAACCGGGTCGGTCTGGCCGGGGCGCGACCAACTGTAAAGCGTCTTCATTCCCGCGAGAAGCGGCAGCGCGGCAACGGCCATGAGCGGAAGCGTGCGAGTGCTTGCTTCGAGGATTCGCCGGATGACCAGCGACCACCTCCCTCCCGTCAGGTGTTGCACCATTAAGAGCGCGAGGGACCCCAGCGTTATGCCAATCCAGAATAGAAATGCAATCAGGTAGGCGCGGAAAAACTCCGCTCTGTCCGAAACGCCGACCGCGACGCATACCGCCAGCAGCACCGCGCCCGCCAGGACCAGCCGCATGGGCAGCCCTTCGAATTTCAACGTTAATTCCGGGTTTTCGTTCATTTCGATTGGGCCGTCAATTTTGCCCGCTCCGCTTCCGGCACATCGTCAATCGGCACTTGCCGGCTGAGTTGCAGCGCCCGTATGTACGCAATGATGGCCCAGCGGTCGCGCGGCGGCACGCGGTATCCGTACGGGTACATCACGCCGAATCCGTTCGTGATCACGTCGAAGTAATGTCCCACGGCCTCTGTCCGCAGCCGATCCTCGTGAAACGAAGGCGGATGGCGGAAGCCGCGCTGCACAATCATGCCATCTCCATCACCGGCAAATCCGTGGCAAGGAGAGCAAAATACGTTGAAGCGCTCGCGGCCGCGTTCCAAGATTTCCTTCGTCACCGGATACGGGAAGACATCCGACGGCTGGCCATTCACTTTTCCGGTGAAAAGCAATTCCTCCGGGCCAAGCTTCAATTCACCGCGAGGAACAGTCCCCGGAACGGGCAAGCGCGCGGATTGTCCGTCGCCAAAAAAATCGGTCGGATCATAAGGATTGTAGCGAGGCTGGACGTGCATATCGAGGCGGCATCCCCCGCACACGAATAAGAGCCCCAAGGCGGCCAGCATCCATCCGCCCGCGTACGATTTTCGGGAATTCGCGCTAGACCTCAATCTCGGTCACCTCGCGCGGGTTAAGTGTCTGCATGAACTTCCGCGTCAATTCCAGGTCAAACATCGGATCTCGCGCCTTGATGCATAGAAAGAACCTGTCCCGCGAAGCCAGAGCGAACCGCGGCACGTTGAAGACCGGATGATAGGGCGTCGGCAATCCGTTCATGATCAGCATGCCAAATACGGCGGCGGCAGCGGCGAACAGGACGGTCAATTCAAATGTAACGGGAATAAATGCCGGCCAGCTATTCAATGGCCTGCCGCCAACGTTGATGGGATAGCTCACCACCGCGGCGTAATACTCCAGAGAAAATCCCGAGGCGCCGCCGAGCATCCCCGCCAGCAAGACTACCAAGGGCAACCTTGTGCGGTGAAACCCGATCGCGTGCGCGAGCCCTTCAATGGGGAACGGCGCGAACGCATCGATGCGGCGGTATCCCGCGTCGTGCGTCTGGCGGGCCGCATCGAGCAATTGCTCGGGAGTGGCAAACTCCGCCATCAATCCGTAGATGCTTTCGTCGTGCTTCATCGCACCTTTTCCATGGGCGAACAATATAAGATCGTGGCGCGCATTAGTTGGCCGCCTTCTTCTCTTCCTCGCTCGCCACCAGAGTCCGCATTTCGAAAATCGAGATCAGAGGCAGGAAACGGATGAAGAGAAACACCAGGAACAGGAAGAGGCCTATGGTTCCGACAAACGTAAAAATGTCCCACCGGGTCGGGTAATACATGCCCCAGGACGACGGCAGAAAATCGCGATGCAAGCTGGTTATCACGATCACAAAGCGCTCGAGCCACATGCCTACGTTTACGACCATGGCAATGGCGAAGAGCGCGCCTACTTTCGCCCGGACTTTTCGGAACCACAAAAATTGCGGCGTCACGATGTTGCAGGCGATCAGCATCCAGTACATCGGCGCGTAGGGTCCCGCCATGCGGTTCAGAATCATGAAGCGCTCGTATTGATTGCCGCTATAGAAAGCGGTGAATGCCTCCACCATGTAGCCATAACCAACGATCAGGCCGGTGGCGAGCATCACCTTGCCCATATTGTCCAGGTGGCGCATGGTGATGAAATCTTCCAGGTGGAAGAGTTTACGCACGGGAATGGAAAGGGTCAGCACCATGGCAAATCCGGCATAAATCGCGCCCGCGACGAAATAGGGCGGAAAGATCGTGGCGTGCCATCCCGGAACGATGGCGAAAGCAAAGTCAAAACTCACGATCGTGTGCACGGAGAGGACCAGGGGCGTTGCCAGGCCCGCCAGAAGCAACGAAGCCGTTTCGTGTCTCTCCCAATGAACCGCCGAGCCCCTCCATCCCATTGAGAGCAGACCGTAAATCATTTTCGCGGCGCGATTTGTGGCGCGATCGCGCAGTGTGGCGAGGTCCGGAATCAGCCCGATGAACCAGAATAGCAGCGACACGGTCGCGTAGGTTGAAACCGCGAATGCGTCCCAAACCAGCGGACTGCGGAAATTGGGCCACATCTTCATCGTATCGGGATAAGGAAAGAGCCAGTAGCCAAGCCAGGGACGGCCCATGTGAATGAGCGGAAATAATCCCGCGCAGGCAACGGCAAACAACGTCATCGCTTCCGCAAACCGGTTGATGGACGTGCGCCATTGCTGCCGCAGCAGGAGCAAGATCGCGGAAATCAGCGTGCCGGCATGGCCGATTCCAATCCACCAAACAAAGTTAATAATGGCAAAGCCCCATCCAATCGGAATGGTGATGCCCCAGACGCCCACCCCTAAAACAAGGAGGTAGGTGACCGACACCATGAGGAGCATGACCAGGGAGAATGTGACGAGAAAGCCGATAATCCACCACATCGGCGTCCGCTTGGAAAGCACGATCGAGCTAATTTTGTCGGTAACGGAAGCGAAATCGTGTCCCGGGCCTAAAATCGGCGCGTTCGCGAATTCTGCCGCCGCCAGTTTGTTGCTTGGACTATCTGCCATGTGTCATTCCGCTCTAAACGGCTCCCGTCTTTTCGATCTCCGGGTTCGGGTTGCGCAGCTTGGCCAGATACGTCGTCCTGGGCCGCGTATTCAGATCTTCGAGCAATTTGTAATTCCGGTCCTTCGCCTTCAACTTGGCAACACGGCTATTCGGATCGTTGATATTTCCAAACACGATGGCTTCCGACGGGCACGACTGCTGGCAGGCGGTCACAATTTCGCCGTCCCGGATGGGGCGGTCCTGCTCTTCCGCGTCGATTTTCACCGCGTTGATTCGCTGCACGCAATACGAGCATTTTTCCATCACGCCGCGGCTGCGCACGGTCACATTAGGATTGCGCATTCCGAACAGGCTCGGCGTATCCCAATCCGAATAAAGGTAGAAGTTAAACCGGCGAACCTTATATGGGCAGTTGTTCGAGCAGTAGCGCGTGCCCACGCAGCGGTTGTACACCATTTCGTTCAGGCCTTCGGGGCTGTGCACCGTCGCGGCCACCGGGCAGACAACTTCGCAAGGCGCATCTTCACAGTGCATGCAAAGCACCGGTTCGTGATACGTCCCTGGATCGTCCACGCCGCCTTCGTAGTACCGATCGATTCGGATCCAGTGCATGTGCCGTCCGATGATTACCTCTTTCTTTCCGACGACGGCGATATTGTTTTCCGCCTGGCAGGCCACCACGCAGCCGCCGCAACCCGTACAGGCGTTCAGGTCAATAGCCATGCCCCACTGATTGCCCTCATATTTCACTGCGGGGTAAAGCGAGAGGGGATTCTCTTGCGCATCGGCTTGCGCAAATTTCGGATCCTTTTGATATTCGTCAAGCGTCGCGATGCGAATCGGTTCGCGCCCTTCCATGGTGCTTTGCGTCTGCGTGGTTGCCAGCGCCCAGCGCTCGCCGGTTTTGCGGATTTCGAGCCCTGTGCCAATCCAGGGAGTAGCGAGAGGACGAATCCAGCCCGCATCAAAACCCGTCCCCGTACCAACACGCCCGGCGCGCGTGCGCCCGTAGCCGAGAGATACCGCTACGCTTTCATCGGCGTGGCCCGGCGCGACCCAAACCGGAGCGATAATCGTTCGCCCCTGATATTTGAGTTCGACGGCGTCCTCGCTCTTGATTCCCAGACGCTCGGCCGTTTTCGGACTCACCATGGCCACGGCATCCCACGTCAGCATGGTCAGCGGCTTGGGCAATTCCTGCAGCCAGCCGTTGTTTGCGAAACGGCCATCCCAGATAGTGTGATCCGGCCGAAAAACTATTTCGAGACCCTGCGCCGCGGCGGCCGGCGTTTCCGCGCCAAGCCCCGGCTTCAGCGAGACTTCCTTTGGCGGGAGAGCCGTGTCGGCGACGACGCCGTCCCGCAACGTCTTCTCCCAAAACGCGTCGAATCGAGCCACGTTGGGGCGCTGCGCCTGCCAATAGTCATGCACAAAATCGTGATTCGATTTCGAAGATTGTCCGTTGATCGCGGCCAGAAAATCGATGTCGGATTTTCCGCCGTAAAGCGGCGCGATTAGCGGCTGAATCACGGAAGCGGTGCCGTCATATCCTCGCGCGGCGCCCCACGATTCGAGTTCGTGGGCTTGCGGAATGTGCCAGTGGCACAACGCCGAGGTTTCATCTTCATAGATGCCGAGACGCGCGCTGAACGCCACTTTCGGTATCAGTTCCTTAAAACTCAGATCCGCGGGGGCATCATAAACGGGATTATTGCCCACGATCAGCAGCGTCGTCACGCTTCCCGCGCGAATATCCGCCGCCAGCTCGCCGATGGAATTCCATTGGTTTTCCGGGGACACTTCGATCGGGTCCGTGAAATAAACTGTCTTCCCGAAATTTCCAAGGGCTTGATTGATGGCATGCGCCAGGGCGTGCACGATGGGCGGTTGCTGATCCCCGACGACCACCAAGGTCGCACCGGGACTTTGCTTAAGATCGCGAGCAAGGGCCGGAATCCACCCTGACGGAACGCTGGGAGCAACGGATGGCCCTGCCACCGAGCTCACCCCAAGCTCGCGCGCCAGGGCGCGCGTGAAGCCTTCGATGTCGGAAGCCCTCATTCGCAAGCGGTGATCGGCCATCGCCCCGGTATTCGTGAGACTGGACTCGACGGCGTACAAGCGATTCATTTTCGATTCAGGTCCCTCGACGCGCCGCTTCCTCGCAAACTCTCGCGCGTAGCGGATACATCCCGGCCCACTGGTCAAAATATCGGAATCGAGCGAGACAATCACGTCCGCCTGATCCAGGCGATAAACCGCGTTCACGGATTCCCCGAATGCCAACTTCGCGCCTTCGCGCACGTTGTCGCGCGTCACGGATTCGTACTGCACCCACTTCGCGGAGGGATAGGCCTTCAAAAGCGTGTTGATTTGATCTCCGAGCGTCGGAGACGTAATCGTCCCCGTCAGCAGCCTTACGCCGGAGCCGCCGTTTCCCTTTTCCCCTGCCAGCGCCGTGGACAGCTCGTCCTGAAACTCGGCAAAGCTTCCGATGCGACCATCGTGAATTTCCGCCTGCGAGCGGTCCGGATCGTAGAGCCCCAAAACGGAGGCCTGAGAAAACGCGTCGGTCGCGCCCAGGCTGCCCGGGTGGTCGGGGTTGCCCTCGACTTTCGTCGGCCGCGCCATATTGCTCTCAACCAGAACGCCGGCCGCCACGCCGCTGAGCGTCACGGCAGTCGCGTAAAAGAGCGCCTTGCCGGGGATGATTTCCTCCGGCTGGCGAACATAAGGGACAATTTGTTGCGTGGGAAGCTTCGTGCAGCCGGACAGCCCGGCAAAGGCGGCGGACGCCGCCATCACTTTCAGAAGATCTCGCCGGTCGAGTTTGGCCTCGGGATCGTTTGCTCCGTGCGGAAACTCATTTTCCTTGTGGTTCCGGAATTCCGGCGTATCGGCGAGCTCATCCAGCCCGCGCCAAAATCGAGGAGTTTCTCCGCCGCTGGCGGCCTTGCGCAGCGCGGAAATATCCACATCGGGCTGACCGGCGTTTTTTCGATCGATGTCCATGAACTCCCTAATCCCTTACCTTAAATGATCTTGCGGGCGGTTCGCCGCAACGGACCTCCCGCGCCCGCTAGCGGTGGCACGTCGTGCAGTTCGTGAGTTTCTGCACTTTGTATTCCTTCATCAGCCTGTTCCCCAAAGCCTCCTGGTCCGACGGAGGCTCGTAAAACGCGTTAAACACCTCGGATCGAGGGCGCAAAAATTTTTCCGGCGCGTTGTGGCATTCAAGGCACCAGCGCATGTAGAGAGTATTCGCGCGCCAGGTAATGTTCATTTCCGCGATGGGCCCGTGGCAGGTGGTGCAGCCAACGCCTTTCGCAACGTGAATGCTGTGATTGAAATAAACGAAATCGGGGAGCGCATTCACGCGCGTCCAAGAAATGGGCGTGGAATCGCGATAGCTCGCGCGCACCGGCTCGAGGATTGCCGCATTGGTCCAGATTTGCGAATGGCACGTCATGCAGGTTTGCGTCGGAGGCATGCCCGCCGAAGAAGCCACTTCCACCGTGCTGTGGCAATAGCGGCAATCCAGACCAAGTTCACCCACGTGATGTTTGTGGCTGAATGGGACGGGTTGCGGCCGCGCGTTGTGCACCTCGGTAACGTAGGAGGTTTGGTTCACTACGTCCACGGCGTATCCCAGAACTCCAATCAGGATTACCGCGCCGTAGATGCTGACGCGGGCGATGGTGTTGGTGCTGCGATGAAATATCTGTCCCATACTTGTCGGCCTCGGCAAACACACCGAGGGATAATGTCTGGACGATCTTAGCGCCTCTCCGTCAGCCGAAAATCCGGCCTCAATTTGGTGCGGGAAACGACGCCTTCGACCTGGGAAGGAGGATACAAACCGGCGGTACTGCCAGTATCGCTATTTGTTATTCCGCCGGACTGTCACACGGGTATTTCTAAAAATGCCATTTATTATGTATTTCGATTACCCGTCGCCCGCGCGGAACACTATACCAGTAATGCAAAAATAATTTCAATCTCTCAATTAGTTTTTTTTTATGGCCAGCAACAGCCCAATCCGCCGCGACGCCAATCGCGATTTCCGTTGCGCCTCCAATATCCTTGGTTCATGTAGTTTCATGAACGGCGCTCCCCCAAATCGCTCGTCCTTAATTGGAACAAATTGGCCGTCTCTTGTGCGCGGAAGGCTTGCGTGCGAGGCCCTTTGAGCCATTCATCGTACAACTTGATGTAACGGGCCGGGAGATTTAGGCATCCAACTTAGTACCAAATCCGGAAAAGTCGTATATTGAAATTCCTCTCGCGAATTCGTTCGCGGTAAAATTCTCGGTGACTTCGAGGGCAAACGCATGTGGATCGTTCGGATAGCGCTGAGGCGGCCCTACACGTTTATTGTCGCCGCGCTTGTCATCGTACTGATGACGCCGATCGTCTTGCAGCGTACGCCCACCGACGTATTTCCTAACATCGACATTCCGGTGGTCGCCGTCTGCTGGAATTACACAGGATTGTCCCCGCAACTGATGGAAGACCGCATCGTCTCGCCCTACGAACGCTTCATGACCACGGTGGTGGACAATATCGAGCACACCGAGTCGCAGACGGTGGCGGGGCGTTCCATCGTCAAGGTTTTCTTTCATCCGGGTACCGACGTTCATGTGGCCGTCACGCAGATCACCGCCATCTCTCAAACCATGATTCGGCAATTGCCTCCCGGCATTTCCCCTCCGCTCATCATCACGTACTCGGCCTCGAGCGTACCCGTTTTGCAATTGGGGATGAGGGGCCAGGGGCTTTCCGAGCAGGAATTGTTCGACCTCGGAGCGAACCTCGTCCGCAATCAACTAGCAACAGTGGCCGGCGCGGCCATTCCGTGGCCTTATGGCGGAAAGCAACGCCAGGTTTCGGTGAACGTGGACATCCCGGCGCTGCAGGCGAAAGGCCTGGCGCCGATCGACGTCATCAACGCCGTCACCGCGCAGAACCTGGTCTTGCCTTCCGGCACGGTCAAGATAGGTTCGACCGAATTCAACGTGGAAATGAACGGGTCGCCCGATACGATTACCGAGCTGAACAATTTGCCGATTAAAACCTCCAACGGCGCGACGATTTACGTGAAGGATGTCGCCTTTGTGAGCGACGGTTTTTCGCCACAGATTAACATCGCGCGCATGGACGGGCAGCGCGGCGTGCTTCTAGCCATCTACAAAACGGGTGACACCTCAACCCTTGACGTCGTATCCCAGGTTTACGCCAAGCTGGTGCAAATTAAAAACCTGCTGCCGCCGCAAACGGTGATCACGCCCTTATTCGATCAATCTATTTTTGTGAGAGCCGCCATTCAAGGAGTCGTCCGCGAAGGAGTGGTTGCCGCCGCCCTGACCGCGTTGATGATTTTGCTATTCCTGGGAAGCTGGCGCAGCACGCTGATTATCGCCATTTCGATTCCGCTTTCCATTTTGGTTTCCATCACGGTTCTAAGCGCCCTGCATGAAACGATCAATCTCATGACGCTCGGCGGCCTGGCGCTCGCGGTTGGCATCCTGGTGGACGATGCCACGGTGGAAATCGAAAACATCAATCGAAACCTCGCACAGGGAAAGCAAATCATTCAGGCGATCCTGGACGGCGCGCAGCAAATTGCCGTGCCCGCTTTGGTGTCCACCCTTTCCATCTGCATCGTGTTCGTGCCCATGTTCTTCCTGACCGGTGTCGCGAAATACCTGTTCGTTCCGCTGGCGGAGGCAGTGGTCTTCGCCATGCTGGCCTCTTACCTCCTTTCGCGAACGCTGGTGCCGACGATGGCTATGTACCTCTTAAAGGAACACCACGGGGAGGAACACGCCACCGGAAACGATATTTTCTCGCGAGCCCAGCGCGGATTCACGCGAGGGTTCGACCGCATGCGCGGCGGCTATCGGGCGTCGCTGGCCTTCTGCCTGGAGCGCGCCTGGCTTTTTGTGGTTTTGTTTCTCTTGTTCTGCCTGGCCTCGCTGTCGCTGATTCCCGTGTTGGGCCGCGACTTCTTTCCAACCGTGGACGCGGGCCTGATTCGTTTGCACATGCGTGCCCGCGCGGGACAGCGTGTCGAGGAAACCGCCCGCGAAGCCGATGGAATCGACGACCTGATCCGGCGCGTTATTCCTCCGGAAGACCTTGGGACCGTCCTGGATAACATTGGCTTGTTCAACAGCACCGTCAACACGGCCTACAGCAATTCGGGCGTGATTGGCGAAATGGATGCGGAAATTCTCATTGGCCTCAAGCCCGAGCGCAAACGGAAAACCAAGTATTACATCGACGAGTTACGTAGCCGTTTGGCGAAGGACTTCCCCGGCACTCAGTTCTTTTTTCAGCCGGCGGACATGATCAGCCAGATCCTGAATTTCGGAGTGCCCGCGCCAGTCGATATCCAGCTCATTGGGCCAAATCAAAAGGCCAACTATCAGGTGGCGGAGCAGATTACCAATCGCATCCAGCACATTCCCGGCGCGGTGGACGTCCACGTCCAGCAACTGCGCTCATATCCAGCGATTTTCCTGGACGTCGACCGCACTCGAGTGCAATCCGTGGGCTTGAGCCCTCAGGACGTGGCCAATAGCGTCTTGCTGTCGCTAAGTTCAAGCGCACAGGTTACTCCATCGTTTTGGGTCAACCCATCGAACGGCTTTGAATATAATGTTGCCGTGCAGGTGCCGCAGTACAAGATCGACTCCATGCAGACGCTCGATAACATACCGATTTCCTCGGTACTGACCAAGACCCCGCAGATTCTGGGGAACATGGCGGCCTTGAGTGTAAACACCGAGCCGGCCCTGATCAGCGAATATAACGCCCAACCCATGATGAACGTTTATGCCTCGGTGGAAGGGCGCGACCTGGGCGGCGTGGACGCCGATATTCAGAAGGTGCTGGCGGAATTTCAAAACAAGCTCCCCCGCGGTACGCAGCTAATTCGCCGCGGGCAAGTAGCCACGATGACGTCGTCCTTCGCCGGGCTTATCGCCGGGGTGGGCGTCGCCATCGTGCTGGTTTATCTCCTGATCGTTGTGAATTTTCAATCGTGGATCGATCCCTTTATTATTATTACGGCGCTGCCCGGAGCCTTGGCCGGGATCATTTGGATTCTATTGCTCACGCACACCACTCTGAACGTGCCGTCATTGACCGGCATGATCATGTGCATGGGTGTTGCCACGGCGAATAGCATCCTGATGGTGTCTTTCGCGCGCGAACGCTTGAATGAAGGACTAAGCGCGACGCAAGCGGCGGTCCAGGCTGGTTATGTCCGCATTCGTCCCGTGCTGATGACCGCTTTTGCCATGATCATCGGCATGGTTCCCCTGTCGCTCGGGATGGGAGAAGGCGGTGAGCAAAACGCTCCGCTCGGCCGGGCCGTGATTGGCGGCCTGATCGTCGCCACGTTCGCGACTTTGTATTTCGTGCCGTGTGTATTTTCCTTGGTGCACAAGCACCATCGTCCGGAAACGCACGTCGGAGTCCCGGAAGTGGGAATTGTCGAGTAACGTCATGAATTCGGGGAGCAAATAGGGAATGTCTCAAGAGCCAGTCGAATTGCAAGACGAGCCAAAATATAAGGAGGCGCCACGCGGGGCCGATAAAGGGCCGGGCGCGCTGCTGCGCTGGTTTCTGATCCTATTTATTATTTTTCTGGTTCTGGGAATTTATGCCGTCTCGCAGCGCGTGTCCGAACACAAGGCGCTCGCGCAACAAACCGAGCAGATGGCGGTCCCGTTCGTCTCGGTGATTCTCGCTACTCCCATCGACGCCGATTCCGATATGGTGCTTCCTGGGTCCCTGAAGCCTTATGTCGAGTCCCCCATCTATGCGCGGACCAACGGCTACCTGAAAATCTGGTACAAGGACATTGGCAGCCATGTCCAGAAGGGTGTACTGCTTGCCGAGATCGATACTCCCGAGATCGACCAGGAACTTGCCCAGGCCCGCGCCGACCTGGTCACCGCGCAGGCCAATCTTAGCCTTTCTTCCGTGACGGCCACGCGATACCAAGGGCTCATCAAAACGGATTCCGTTTCCCAGCAAGATCTCGACAACGCCAACGGCGACCTCGCCGCCAGACGCGCCATGGTGGAATCGGCCGGCGCCAACGTGAGACGCCTGGAAGAACTCGAATCGTTCAAGCGCGTGTATGCTCCCTTTACGGGAATCATCACCCAGCGAAATGTCGATCCCGGCACGCTCATCAATGCCGGCAATGGCGGGACTGCCACCAAGGAAATGTTCGATCTGGCGCAGATCGATCCGATGCGCGTGTATGTGGCCGTGCCGCAGGCGTATTCTCCTTCCATCCACGTCGGGCTGAAGGCTTGCCTCTCGCTAACGGAATTGGCGCAGCGGAGTTTCTGTGGAGAGGTCGTGCGGACGGCGAACGCCATCGATCCCAACACTCGAACTCTTTTGACCGAAGTGGACGTCCCAAACCCTTCCGGAACGCTGTTGCCCGGAGCGTACGCCGAAGTGCACTTTGCCGTTAAGCTCACCGGCCAGCGCCTTTCCCTGCCGATTAACGCGCTTCTGTTCCGCCCGGATGGAACCATGGCCGCCGTCGTCGGCCCCGACAATCGAATCAATCTTAAAAAAATCACGGTGGGGCGGGATTTCGGCAATTCCTTGGAAGTGCTGCAAGGGATCGATCCTACCGACCGCATTGTTATCAATCCCCCGGATGCGCTGGAACAAGGCGAACCCGTCCATATCGCTCCGCAAGATGCTCCGGGAAGCGCGCTTCCCCATACTGCCCTTCCCTCCAAACCCTGACGACCCAAACGGACTCTTTCCTTTCAAAAATTCGAAAATTCTCCCGCCTCCCTCTTGACTATTAATTTGCAGGCGTGTAGGTTCTTCTAGCCGCGCTGTAAAAATTCCCCTCGGTAATCCCTCTCCCAGCGCGATGTGGGAGGGTAGTATGTCAAGTGGACCGCAAGTTTCACCCGCAATCGAATATCCGGGCGGTAGGTTCGAAAATAATTCCTCACAAGCTTCGCGCTCACAGGGCGCCTCGGCCGTTCCGGGCGCCGGCGTTTTGCTGGTTGGCCGGAGCGGCTCTTGGGGAACATTGGTGCTGAAATCCCTTGAAAAATTTGGGACCGAATTGTTTTTCGCGGCGCCGCAAACCGTCACGCCGGAATACGCTAGAAAAAGCGAATGCAATCTTATCCTTCTCGATTCCACGGTTCTTCCGGGGCAACGAAGGCGCCTCGCTTCCGAACTCGCCGGATCGAATGTCTCTATTTTTTACACCCTTCCCGTGGAAAACGACTGTTGGTGGCTGCCCACTTTGCGATACGGACAGGATTGCCATGGCGCACCGGCATTTCGCAGGAATGAGTTTCCGTATGAGTTGGAACGCATGCTGCAAGGCCGACCCGAAGCGTAACCCGGACTTTTTCAAGTCGGCAAGCCAGTTATATCTTACTGATACATTATCAGTGAAGGTAATACAGGGCGGCATGCCGTGTCCATACTATGGGACTGCGCGATGTCGCCTTATTGCGGGTTCGGCTCGCCCAGAATGCAGCGCGCCGTGTCCCGGGCGATCAACAATTCTTCGTCGGTGGGTATGACGTAGGCGGCCAAACGGGAATCCTCGCGGCTGATCATGCCTTCCACGCCAATTGTTTTCCTGTTCTTTTCGGCGTCCAGCGACAATCCGGCCCATTCGAGCCCTTCGCAAATGTTTGTCCTGGCTGCGGGCGAATTCTCCCCAATCCCGCCCGTGAACACGATGGCGTCCGCTCCGCCCATGGCGGCGAGGAAAGCTCCGATGTACTTTCTCACGCGGTAGCAGAAAATATCGATGGCCAGTTTCGCGCGGCGGTCGTCGTGATTCCTCGCTTCATCTTGCAGGACGCGCATATCGTGCGTCAGCCCCGAAATTCCGAGCAGGCCCGACTGTTTGTTCAGCAGCGTCTCCACTTCGTGAACGGAAATTCCTTCCTTTGCGGCGATGAATCCCAGAATGGCGGGATCGACATCGCCGGATCGCGTTCCCATCACCAATCCTTCCAGCGGCGTCATGCCCATGGACGTGTCCACCGAGATGCCTCCGCGGATGGCCGCGGCCGAGCATCCGTTTCCGAGATGAAGGCTGACAATATGCGTTTGCTCCCTCCCGAGATTGCGAATCGTGCGATAGCGGTATCCCATATAGCGATGGGAGATGCCGTGGAAACCGTACCGGCGAATTCGGTAGCGAAGATAGAGATGGTAGGGGATCGCGTACAAATACGAGCGCTCCGCCAGCGAGTGGTGAAACGCCGTATCGAATACCGCGACTTGCGGAATCCGCGGGCCCAGCAATTCGCGCATCGCGCGAATTCCCCGAAGATTCATGGGATTGTGCAAAGGAGCGAGGTCGATGCAATTCTCGATTCCCTTTATCACTTCGTCGGTGATGAGGACGGAATCCGTAAAAAACTCGCCACCATGCACCACGCGATGCCCGACCGCATGAATGTCAGCCATGCTTTGAATTTCCGAAACGCCCGACTCCGGCGAGGCCGCCCAGCGAATGATGTAATCCAAGGCGCTGGCTATATCTCGCAAGGAGGCGGTGAGCTTCTGCTTCGGAGCGTCGCCCTTCTGCACGGTGACAACCGCTTCGGCGCCGATTCGCTCGATGTCGCCGCGCAGCAGGCGGACGTCCTTTTCCTGGCGGATCCGCTCGAGATCGGTGGCGATGATTTGAAACTTCAGGCTGGAGCTGCCGGCATTGAGAACGAGAATGTTCATGGAACCTCTTCTCGGGCGTTCGGAATCCGTGGATGCGGCGCGGCACGGGTTTCCGTGGCACAGGCTTCAGCCCGTGGGTTTTATTTTCCGCAAAAGGCAAATTCCACAGACTGAAGTCTGCGCTACTAAAAGCTACGCATCGCGAGGCGAGATACTTAGCTTCACGTCAGCCGTAATTCGAGGCTAATACGGCCACTTCCAATTCTTGATTTCCGGCATGTCATCGCCAACTCGCACGATGTATTCCTTGTGATCGATCAGCTTATCGCGGAGGAATTGCTTGAAATGCGCTCCCGCGCGCTGGAGGCGAGGCACTCGATCCACCACGTCCGCGGCCAGGTGGAACCGGTCCATATCGTTCATCACGGTCATGTCGAAAGGAGTGGTCGTCGTTCCCTCTTCTTTGTAGCCGCGCACATGGAGGTTTACATGGTTCGTGCGGCGGTACGTCAGGCGATGAACGAGCCATGGATATCCATGAAAAGCGAAAATGATCGGTTTGTCGATCGTGAACATGGAGTCGAACTCCGTGTCCGGCAGGCCGTGCGGATGCTCGCTCTCGGGCTGCAGCGTCATCAAGTCCACTACATTAATGAAGCGAATGCGCAAATCGGGAAAATGCTGGCGCAGCAAGTCCACCGCCGCCAGAGCTTCGAGCGTGGGAACGTCTCCGGCGCTCGCCATTACCACGTCCGGTTCGGCTCCCTGGTCGTTGCTGGCCCAATCCCAAATGCCGATTCCGGCCGTGCAGTGCTGGACCGCGGACTGCATGTTCAGATATTGCAAAGCGGGCTGTTTGCCGGCCACGATCACGTT
>VFSW01007703.1_pt1 | contig 15577 bp, 15 predicted proteins | sample 5358111 | NCBI WGS metagenome assembly VFSW01 (sample SAMN11554181, study PRJNA540505) | mine drainage metagenome | isolation source: sediment from site ElyBrook_90M | place: USA: Ely Copper Mine, Vershire, VT | collected 2017
CCGCGCGCGCCGCGGCCCCCCGCCCCCCTGGCGCCGCCGCAAGCCCGGGCGCGGCGGGCGGCTTGGCCGGGGGCTCCTCCGGGGGCTGGCGGGGCCGCGGATGCGGGCAAATCGGCGGCCGGCGCAGCCTCTTCGGCGCCCGCGGCGCCGGCGCGCCCGAAAATCCGCGCGCTCACCGCCTTTGTGAAGCTCGATGAACTCGGCTACCAGAAGCAGGTGATGCAGGCCGTGGCCTTCCTGCATGCGGCACGGCAGGCATTTGAGAAAGCCGGCTTCCAGGTGGAAACGCTGCGGATCACCACGCAGGCATTTCCCCAATATACGGGGGACCTGACCGGCCAGCTCACGATGGATTTTTTCAAGGACCTCGACAAGCTGGCGGGCGCCGAGCAGGTGCAGGTGTCTGTGGGCCCGGCGATGAGTTCCGATAGCGATGACCCGCGCGAAGCGCAATTGCTGGGGCGGGCGCTGGCGGAGACACAGAATCTCTCCGGCAATGTGATCGTGGCGCAAGGCGATGAAATTTACGGCCGGGCGGTGGCCGCGGCCTCTGGCGTAATCGAATATCTTGCCGGCCACACGCCCCACAGCCAGGGCAATTTCCGCTTTGCCGCGCTGGCGCTGGTGAAGCCCGGCACGCCCTTTTCTCCCAGCTCCTATTACGATGGCGTGGGAAACCGCTTTGCCATCGGGCTGGAATCGGCCGGCGTGGTGGGCACGGCCATGAGCGGGAAACACACGCTGCTCGATGCGCGCAAAGCAATCGAGAAGGATCTGGGGGAAGACGTGGCCGCCGCGGATGCGGCGGGACGGAAGATTGCCGAGGGCAATCCGGAGTGGATTTGGGGAGGCATTGATTTGTCTCCTGCGCCGATGGGAGACGTATCCATCGGCGCGGCCATCGAGAATTTCACAGGAGCGAGGGTGGGTTCGAGCGGGACGCTGATGGCCGCCGAGGTGATTGCCCAGGCGCTGCGCGCGATTCCCGTGGCTCACGTCGGCTATTCGGGGCTGATGCTGCCGGTGGTGGAAGATCGCGTGCTCGCCGAGCGTTTCGGCGAGGGCGAATTGCGGCTCGATGGGCTGCTCGCGTACTGTTCGGTGAGCGGAACGGGATTGGACGCCGTTCCTCTGCCCGGAGACGTTACACGCGACCAGCTCGAGAGAATCCTGGGAGACGTGGCCACCCTCGCGGTGCGATTGAATCGCCCCCTTTCGGTTCGCCTGCTGCCGGTCGAGGGGAAAAAAGCAGGCGAGCGCACGGAATTTTCAGGTCCCAACCTGTTCAATACCGTGCTGCAGCCGGTTCCCTAAGCAACCTCCACGGCGATTCCCCGCCTGGATAATTTGCGGAAAATTTCGCAGGGAGTGGCCGCGAAGGCCCGTTTTGATTATGATAGGCGCCCGCGGTTGCGGCGGCCCACAGCCATGGCCGCGCGCGGACGCGGCGGGCAGGCGGAAATGACAGCGGCAAATAAACCAGGAGCGGCTATGGAACAGGTGCTGAGTCTTGAATTCCTTCGAGTGGTGGAGCGCGCCGCGATCGCGGCCGCGCGGACCATGGGCTTCGGGGACCGTCACAGGGCGGATGAAGTTGCGGTGGAAGCCATGCGCCAGGCAATGGATACGGTCAGCATGGATGGGACGATTGTCATCGGAGAGGGCGAACGGGACGAGGCCCCCATGCTCTTTATCGGCGAAAAAGTGGGAGCGGCGGTCCACGAAAAGGGGCGCGACTATCCCGGCGTGGATATCGCGGTGGATCCCCTCGAGGGAACCAACCTGTGCGCCACCGGTGCGCCCAATGCCATTGCCGTGCTGGCCGCGAGCGAGCGCGGCGGATTGCTCCACGCCCCCGATTTGTACATGGAAAAAATAGTGGTGGGTCCGGCATGCAAGGGCGCCGTGGAGCTGGATGCGCCGGTGGAGGATAATCTCCGCGCCATCGCCAAGCGGCTGGATCGAGGAGTGGATGATCTGGTGGTAGTGGTGCTCGAGAGGCCGCGGCACGAAAAACTGATCGACGAGATCCGGCGCGCCGGAGCCCGCATCCGCCTGATCGGTGATGGAGATCTCTCCGCCGGCATCAGCGCCGCGGTGATGGGCACAGGTGTGCACGCGGTGATGGGCTCTGGCGGAGCGCCGGAAGGCGTGCTGACCGCGGCGGCCTTGCGCTGCCTCAATGGACAGATTCTTGCCCGCCTGGTGGTCTCGAAGCCCGAGCACGAGCAACGCCTGGCGGCCATGGGAGTGAAGGATCCGAAACGAATCTACGATACCGAGGAGCTCGCGCCGGGGAAAAACATCATCTTTGCCTGCACAGGAGTGACGGAAGGCAGCATGCTGGGCGGCGTGAGGTTTTTCGGCGACGGCATACGAACCCATTCTCTGATCATGACGCTCGAGCACCGGCAGGTGCGATTCGTAGACACCGTCCATCTGGAGAAAAGGCCCGACGTAAAAGTTCGTTTCACCTAAAGTTTCGGCGCCGGCGTCTGCCGCCCGTCGCGGTGGCGGCCGGGGAACATTCGGTCTCGCCGCTGCGTAATGGTAGTGCAGCAGGGAGGCGAAACATGTCCACCACACCTACGCCTGGGCCGGGGCACGAGCCGGGGCCCCGGCTGCATTCGCCTGAAGCGGTCCGCGCAGACACGCGCAAGGCCATCTACCTCGTCCTGGGAATTGCGGTCTCGCTTGTGGCCGTGCTGATTGTGGCCGGCCTGCTGATTGCGGGGTACGTCTTCCGCCGCGTGGGCATCCATTCCAGCGGCAATCACGTGGAGATTTCCACGCCCGTCGGAAGCATGTTCGTCAATGGCGATGAGGGCCGCACAGGCCTGCCCGTATATCCCGGAGCGGTGGCGAGCAGCGGCCACAATGGCGCAAATATCGAATTTACAGAAGGCAAAGACGGCAAGCGCGCCGGGCTGGCCGTGGCGCATCTGCAAACTCCAGATTCTCTCGAAACAGTTCAGGCATGGTACCGCGCGAAGCTTCCGGCCAGCTTCCAGCAATCGCCTGGAGCGATTGGGTCGCGCAGCCAGCCCAGCGTGGAAATTACCACCGATGGCGGTGAGCCGGATGTCAGCTTCGCGGAGAAGGATGAGCGCGGCGCGCGTGTGGTGGCGCTGAAGCGCAATGGCAGCGGCACGGAGATTGAGCTGGTGAAGGCCGGCGAGCGCGAACCACAGTAAGCGAGGCGCCTGGGCAGCCATGCACAGGGCGTGCTCCCGGAGGGGCCAATTCCAGCAGTCAGGGAGATCTCCTGGAAGTGAGGCGGAATCTCAGGCGCGCTGCTGGGAGCTTTTGGCCACCAGGTTTGCCGGCGCGTGATCGGCGCGGTGGATCATGGCTGGCATGCGTTCACCGGAAGAGTGAGCCGGGGGGGAGAAAGAGGCCCTGGAAGTGACGTTGTCGCTGATAGCTTGCAGGCGCCTCAGAATGGATTGCCAATCACTCCATTCGATTTGGCGCAGGTAAGGGTGCAGGCAGCGGATGAATGGGTCTTCGAGGACGGTTTCACCGTCCGATTCCGGAATAAAGAAGCGGTTCAGGCCCACTCCCAGTGCCTCGGCCACCTTCTCGAGCGTGCCCAGGCTGGGCGTCATCTGGCTGCTTTCGATGCGCGAAAGGTAAGAGCGGGATACGCCCGAGCTGGCTTGCAGCTGGCTTTGCGTGATCCCGCGGGACTCCCGCAGGCGGCGCACGCGCTGGCCGATATTCTCCACCACCGCCTGGTTCGCCCAGGTCTCTGATTCGACAGGATTGGCTTGTCGTTCCTCGGGGGGAGGGGGCTTGGGAATAACGAAGGTCACCCGCGCCGGCAGTAATCTCATGCAGCGGCGGCAGTTATCCGTTTTTGTGCGGTATTGGACCAGGCCGCAGGCCTGGCAACGGATCACTTCGCGTTCAGCCTCTACTACTACAGATTTTGCCGTCCTCTGATTCACAATAATCCTCACAATTCAGTTAATGGCTACGGAAGGAGGACTACCCAACTGCACAAGGGAGGCAGTGACTGGCGCGATTCAGATTGTGCGCGTATTAACATTACTCGTCAAGTAATATTTACAACAAAATTCAGGGCGGCCCGGAAACCGGCTCCAGGCGCCTCGTATGCGGCAGAAGGCAAGGGCTTTCCGGCTCGCCGGCGGCTTTGCGGCTGGCGGCTGATTGTCCTCTGCCGGCCGGCCGGGGAAAGGCCGGGGCAGCGCGCGGCCGGGATGGTAAATTACCAGGGGCGGACCCAGGGAGGGAATCAGGGATGACAAGGCGGGAAGCAGCCTGGCAGTTGCTATGCGAGTACACGAAAGGTGACAGCCTGCGGAAGCACGCGCTGGCCGTGGAGGCCTGTGTGAGCGCCTATGCACGGAAAGAGGGTGCGGACGAGGAGCTGTGGCGGCTGGCGGCTCTGCTCCATGATTTCGATTATGAACGCTGGCCCAATGCCGCGCATGAGGCCGAGCGCGAGCATCCGGCCTCCGGCGCGGCCATCCTCCGCGACCGCGGCTATGAGGAAGAGCTGATCCACGCGATCCTGGCGCACGCGGATTATACAGGCGTGGCGCGCAGCTCGCGCCTGGATCACGTGCTGTTTGCCTGCGACGAGCTCGCGGGATTTCTGACCGCCTGCGCACTGGTGAAGCCCGGCAAGACGCTGGCGGAGGTCGAACCAGCCTCGGTGATGCGAAAGCTGAAGGACAAGGCCTTCGCCCGGGGGGTGAGTCGCGAAGACGTGCGGCGCGGGGCGGAGGAACTGGGCGTGGCTCTGGAAGTGCATATTGCCTTCTGCCTGGAGGCCATGAAAACCGAGGCGGCGGCGCTGGGATTGGGGTGAACGATTGCGGCGGCCGCGCGGTGCAGAGCATGGCCGGGGGCGCCGCCACGCTGTGCTAAGATTCCAGTTTCCAATGGAACGAGTGAGCGAATTCATGGGCAAGACCATCCGCCGCCTGGGCGGAAGAAATGCGCCGCTGGCGTGGCTGCGCGGCGTGTGGATGGAACTGGCCGGAGAAGGGCTGGCGAGGCACGCGCGCCCTCGAAAGCTCGAAGCCGGTGTGCTGGAGATCCTGGTGGGCACGGGAGCGCGCGTGGCGGATATCGAGCCGCTGGCCGGCCTGCTTCGCGAACGAATCAATGCGGCTTGGGGCCGCCCGCTGGTGAGCGACATCCGTTTTTCCGCGGAGAAAATCGCGGCCGCCAGCCACGCCGCCGATCCCGATTATCTGCCCTGGATTCGCCAGCCCGGCAAGGAGCGCACCAAGTGACCATTCGACGGGAAGACGTGCTGCGCGTGGCGGAGCTGGCGCATCTCGAGCTGGAGGAAGCGGAGCTTGAAACCTACCGCATCCATCTGGATGAAATCCTGGCCTACATCGGAAAGCTGAACGCGCTGGATACCTCGGACGTCGAGCCGATGGCGCTGGGTTTCGATGCGCGGGGGGGAAAGGCCGCCGCAGGCGCCCGCAGCCAGCTCAGAGAGGACGTGGTGCGCCCCGCGGAGATCTCCGAAGCCGTTCTGGAGAATGCTCCGGAGGCGCGGCCGCCCTATTTCGTGGTGCCGAAAGTGATTGAGCGATGAGCGTGTGGCGCCGCTGGAGTGTGGCTGAAATCCGCGAGAGCCTGCGGAAAAAGGAAATCACCGCGCAGGAACTCGCCGCGGAATTTTTTCGCCGCATCGAGCAGCGCAATCCCGAGCTGAACGCCTTCCTGCAGCTCTCGCCCGAGCGCGCGCTGGCGCAGGCACGGCGCGTGGACCAGATGGCCGCCCGCGGTGAAGATCTGCCGGCGCTGGCGGGCGTGCCCGTGGCCGTGAAGGATGTGATCAGCACCCGGGGCGTGCGCACCACCTGCGGCTCGAAAATACTGGAGGACTACGTGCCGGCCTATGACGCCACCGCCGTCGAGCGCCTGGAAGCGGCGGGCGCGGTGATCCTGGGCAAGACGAACTGCGACGAATTCGCCATGGGCAGTTCAAACGAGAATTCCGCCTTCGGGCCGGTGCGGAATCCCGTGGCGCCGGGTCGCGTGCCGGGAGGCTCCAGCGGAGGCTCGGCGGCGGCCGTGGCGGCGGGCCTGGCGGTGGCTGCGCTGGGCACCGATACCGGAGGCTCGATACGCCAGCCGGGAGCCTTCTGCGGCGTGGCGGCGATGATGCCGAGCTACGGGCGCGTATCCCGCTACGGGCTGATTGCTTTTGCCTCCTCGCTGGACCGCATCGGGCCGCTGGCCGCGCGCGTGGAGGATGTGGCCGCGGTCCTGGGGGCCATCGAGGGCCGCGACCCACGCGACGCCACCAGCCAGGACCGCCCGCCGGGGGATTACCGCGCGGCCCCCGACGTCAAGGGGATGAGAATTGGGGTTCCCGAGGAATATTTTGGCCAGGGGATGGATGGCGAAGTGCGCGCCCGCGTCGAGGAAGCCATCCGCCAGATGGAAGCCCTGGGCTGCCGGCGCGTAGCCCTGCGGATGCCCCACACCGAGTATGCCATCGCCACCTATTACCTGGTGGCCACGGCGGAGGCCAGCTCCAATCTGGCGCGCTTCGATGGGGTGCGCTTCGGCTTGCGCGTGGCCGCGCCTTCGCTTTCCGCCATGTATCGCAAGACACGCGGCCGCGGATTCGGCCCCGAGGTGAAGCGCCGCATCATGCTGGGCACCTACGCTCTTTCCGCCGGCTATTACGACGCCTATTACCTGAAGGCGCAAAAGGTGCGCGCGCTCATCGCCCGGGATTTCTCCAGAGCCTTCGAGCAGGTGGATCTGCTGGTCACCCCCACCACTCCCACGCCGGCGTTCCGCCTGGGCGAGCGCACCGCCGACCCGCTCGCCATGTATCTCGCCGACGTCTATACCGTCACGGGGTCGCTTGCGGGTGTGCCTGGCATCTCAGTCCCTTGCGGAAATACGGCGGCCGGATGGCCCGTGGGGCTGCAGATTTTCGGACCGCCCTTCGAGGAAGCCCGCGTCCTGCAACTGGCCCGCGCATACCAGAACCGCCGGGGCGATGCATAACGCGATGAAAGAAGAAGCGTGCAAGGCGGTGGCTTTGCTGGAAAGGAAGCGCGCGCTGCTGCTGGCGGAGGTTTCCCGTGTCTCCGCAGGAGATTTTGGCAGGCGGCCAGCGGAGGGGTCCTGGTCAGTGGCGGAAATCCTGGTGCATCTTGTGCAGGTGGAATCTGCCGTGCTTGCCGGCGCAAACCGGGCCGTGCAGCGAGGTCCTGCGCGAGTGGCCTGGAGCAAGCACTTGCACGTTCCGCTGCGGCTGGCCGCCTGGCGGGTGCGCAAGGTGAAATCTCCCATTCCCCTGGATTCCAGGCTGATGGGCGAGGGCGAAGCATTGCTCGCGCGCCTGGGCGCCAGCCGGCAACAGCTCTTGCGCTTTCTTGAGGAGATCGAGGAGCGGGACTTCCGGCAATACGGCTTCGAGCATCCTTTCTTCGGATACCTGAACCTGCGGGAATGGTTCTCTGTGGTTGCCTGGCACGAAGTCCGCCACGCCAGGCAGATTCGCGAAACAGCGGTGAGCCTCGGCCGCCATCTCTAGCTGCCTGCCCGTGGCAGGGGGATGGCGGAGCGCCAGGCGCCTGCCCGTCCCCCGCCTGCGAGCGGGCTATTTCGCTGGGGCGATGGCCACCGTGGCGCTGGTGGTTTCCCAATCCAGATGCATCGTGCAGCCACTTCCGGTCTGATCGAATTCGATGGTGAAATTTTCGATCGGCGCGGGCAGCTTCGCCACCGTCATCTCCACGCGCGCAAAATCACTGGCCTGGCCGGGATAGGGGATGCCCCATTCGCCTGTCTTCTTGCTGATGATGAGCGTCCAACTGCCGGGATTGGGGATGGCAAAAAGCGTGTAGCTTCCGGCGGGCACCTTGGTGGTGCCCACCATCAGATCCGTGGCGGTGACAAACGTGGTGGCCTCATTGGCGCCCACACGCCAGACCTTGCCGTAGGGCACCAGGCCGCCGAAAATTTTTCTTCCCTTCATGCGCGGGCTGGAATAGTGGATCGAGAGCGTCTTTCCGCCGGCGAAGGTGCAGGAAGAGGAAGCGGCAGGGCTGGGGCGCGGTGATTGCGCCGTGAGGCAAGCGGTGGAGAGAAGCAATGCAGCGGCGAGCAATGTGAGTTTTTTCATGGTGCCTCCTTGATGGGCGTTCAGGCTACAAGGGGATGATACCACCGCCGGAAGGCGAAGGAATCGCCGGTTCTGCGCAGCCGGGCCGCGGCCGGCGGCTCATTGGAGGCGCAGCCGGAGCCGCTCGGCGAAGGCCTCCGCCTGAGGTAGCGCCACGATGCGGATATCCTGTTCGGCGAAGAGCTCGGCGATGAACCGCTGGCGCGGGTTCTCCGGCGCGGGCTCCGATTCGGTGATGGCTGTGAATTCCGCCCGTGCAATTTTCTCGCGGATACTGCGCGCGGTATAGGAAAGCACTTTGGCCTGTGCGGGATCTCGTGCCAGCGAGATAGCCTGCAGAAAGCCTTGCGTGCCATTGAAGCGGTAGGCGAAATCCAGCCGGAACGGATCGCCCGGGTGGGTAAATTCCTCCACGGGCACGCGACGCTGCATGCGGCCCAGAATGCGGTGGCTGCGGAAGACGTGATTGAGCCGGTCGCGGATCCAGGCGCGCGTGTTTTCAAACAGCGTGGCCCGCCCTTCGCCCCGCGGAGGCGCCACATGCGTGGCGTACAGGCGATCGAGCTCGCTGGCCGCGTCTTCCGCCTCCACAGCTTTTCGCGGGCTGAACTGAATGGCATTGGAGAGAGTGGCGCCCAGCTTTTCCATGTAGTCCTCGGCGGGAAGGCCCATCTCGGCGCGCATGCGCGCAAACTGCCCGGGCAGCGCCCGCAGCAGCTCGAGATCCGCATCGGGGTGCAGGCGCTTCACCCGCGCGAATTCCCCCTCCTGCTCGATCAGTTGCTCGGAAAAGGCGCCGGTGCCAGGGTCCAGCAGCAGCACGCCCACATTCACCCATTCGTCGCGCACCAGATTCGGCAGAAAGCGCAGAATGTAATAGGGAAGTATTTTGGCGCTGGCTTCATTCATGGGTCACGTCCAATTGGGAAAGGGATGACGGTAGGATTTTTTTGCATCGAGCAGCAGATCGGGGATGCGGGCGCGGCGGCGCGCCAGATGCTCAAGCAGCCGCTCGAGCTCGTCGAATTCCCCGGCATACCATTCCGGAGGAATCTCCGAGCCGTATTCCCCCAGCACCTCTTCATCCAGGCGGCGCAGGCGGCTGAGCCAGGGATCGAAAGATTCCATGCCGCGCACCGAATCGTAGACCAGCGAGCGGGCGTAGAGGCCGCGCAGGGGTGCGTCGGGGAAATTCCACTCTCCGGCATTGAAGCAAAAGCCCTGGTCGATCATCAGCGCCCGGTAGCTCGGCGAGGCGCCGGTGCGCAGGCGCGCGCCCGCAGGTGGCCGCAGAAAAATCGCCTGGCGGCCATTGGTGTTGCAGGCCCACTTGTCGAAAACCAGCATTCCCGCAAAGGCGCTCAGATTCTCCACCGCGCGTAGCTGCTCGTCGGGCAAAAAATCGAATACCTGCGTGCTCGAGGGCTCGCCGGGATACTGCGCGCCGAATTGCCTTCCCGGCGGGCAGCGCCTCCGCCCGCGCCCCAGCTCCACCACCAGCTCTTGCGTCTCACCTATCAATTCCGCGCTCACCTCCACCACGCCTACCTGCGGCATGGGCAGGCCCAGACGCGCGGCCAGCCGCGTAGCCAGCAATTCATTGGCCAGTACACGCGTGTGCTGAGGATTTTCCTGAAATTTCACCACATAATACTTCTGATCGTCGCAGCGCATCAGGTGTGACTGCGCTCCGCCTCTCATTCGCCGGATGTGCTCAATGGCTCGCGGCATTCACGCGTATGCTAGCCATCGTGGGCCGTTCCAGCAAGGGGAAAGGTTTTCAATCCGGGAATGTGCCAAATTGATACGGCGCCGCTTCCTACCCCATTAATCCTCGCGAAGCCTCTCGCCATCTCCCTTGGCAGCATCTCGGCTCATTCAAAGCGCAAAAGACTGGCCGCTCCTCCAGTCAGGGGCCTCCCTGTTCAGTTCATCGAGCCGCCGGGGGAAGTCCAGCGCAAACTCCCCCCTCCGGCTGGAAACGTTCCCGCAAGCGCGGGCGGTGGATCAATCGGAGGGAAGCGGCCGGACTAGCGCTTGCGGCGTGCCGCCTTCTTTGCCCGCTTCTTCGCGGCTTTCTTCGCCGGCTTTTTGGCGGCCTTCTTCTTTCGCGCTTTGCCGGCAGCACGCTTCTTCGGCGCTTTGGCCGCTTTCTTTTGGCGAGCTTTGCTCTTCGCGGCGGGCCTGGCCTTCGCGTGCCGCCCCGCAGAGGGGCGGGGAGCGGGCGCCGGTCTTGGTGCCCGGGAGATGGCCGGGGTCTCCTCGACAATGAGCTCCTCGGTTTCTTCCTCGATTACTTCGGGTGCCTCTTCGGCAGCCTCATTTTCGTATTGGGGGATTTCTTCGTCATCACCCTGATTCATGAATGCCATCCCGCCCTCCGTTGTGCTGCTGGGGGTTCCTGGCCGAGCAGACCCCTCGCGCTGCTTATAAACTTGTCGCAGGGCGTTTGTCAAGAAACTGTGTTCGTCCCTGCAACATTTTGGGTTCAGCGGGCAGGCGAAGGGCGAATATCGCGTGGCCCGAGCGGCTGCGGGAGCGGGCGGCGAAGAAGATTCAGCGCGTGGTGATGAGGAGCATATCGCCCACTTCCAAAGGCCGGCGGGCCAGGAACGGGTTGGCGTGGCGGAGCGCATCCACGGTGGTGCGATAGGCGCGTGCGATGGAATAAAGGGTCTCGCCGGCGCGGACGCGGTGTTCGATGCCTTGTGCGCTGGTGGCCGTGGCGGAGGCGGGGCCTGCCACTGGGGCGCTGGGCTCCTGCGAGGAATCGCTATGCGATGGATGGGCGGGGGCGCGGCGCTGGCGTCCCGCGGTAAGCTCCGTAGCACCGCCCAGGATGATTTTCAGCCGCGCGCCACGCGGCGCATGGTCGCCGCGCAGGTGGTTCCACCGGCGAAGCTGGGCGCTGGTTACCCCAAAGCGTGAGGCGATGGCTTCCAGCGTGTCGCCTTTGGCCACGCGGTAATGCACCACGCTGGTGGCGGGCTGGGGCGCCGCGGGAACCAGTAGCTTCACGCCAGCCACCGCTGGCGCGCCGGCTTCGAGGCCATTGGCCGCGGCTAGCGCCGCGGGAGTCACGTGGTAGCCTCGCGCAATGGATGCCAGCGTCTCGCCCTCTTCCACACGGTGGCAACGCCAGCTCAGCCATTTCTCGGCAGGAATCCGCGCCATCGTTTTCTCAAAGCGCGCCGCCGTTCCCGCGGGCAGGCGCAATGTAAATTGCGGGTCGTCGGGAGTCTGGAAACGGAGCAGGGCGGGATTGAGCTGGCGGAGGGTCTCGATAGAAGCATCGGAGGCATCGGCTGCCAGGCGGAGGTCCAAAGCGTGGCCGGGCTGGACTGTATCGAATTTTGGAGGAGTTTCCGGCTGGACGTGGATGCCCCAGCGCGGCGGGTCCTTCGCGATCATGGTGAGCGCCAGGATGATGGGGACGTAGTTGCGTGTCTGCTGGGGAAGGGCATCGAGCCTTTGCAGGTCCCAGAAGTCGGCATAACCGGTGCGCTCGATGGCCCTGGCCACGTTGAGCGGTCCTGAATTGTATGCGGCCATCACCAGATACCAATCGCCGAAGATCTGGTAGAGATCGCGCATGTGGCGGGCGGCGGCGCGCGTGGACATTTCCGGGTCGTCGCGTTCGTCGATCCATGCCGTGCGCTTCAGATCGTATTCCTCGCCCCGGAAAGGCATGAACTGCCAGATGCCGCGCGCCCCTGCACGGGAAAGGGCCTGCGGTTGGAAGGCGCTTTCCGCCTGTGCCAGATAGATCAGATCCTGCGGGACGCCTTCCTGCTTCAGCACGCGCTGGATCATGGCCTTATAGAGGCCCGCGCGGCGCAGGCCGGTCTCGACAATCATTTTCCCGCGGCGCGTCTGGAAGTAGCCGATGTAGGAAAGCACGGAATCGTTCACGGTGAGCGGCAGGTCATGCGGCACGGAAATCAGCTCCTGCTCGGCGCGCTGCGCCAGCCGCGGATCTCCCGGCGGCAGCTCCATCTCGGCGATCTCCTCGATAGGAGCAGGCTCGCCCTCCTCGATGTCGCCTCCGGCGCCCGCGGTTCCGGCCGCGGCGTCGGGCTTGCTCTCCGTTTCCATTTCATCGTTGTGGATGGTATCGGCCAGCTGGTTGAAAAGCTCGCGGATGCGCGGGTCTGGCTGCGCGGCGGGCCCGCGCGCGAGCAGCAGGTTCACGGCGCGGTCAAAATCCGCCCGCGCGGTATCCAATTGCCCCGCCTGGTAGGCGCTCCGGCCCTGGTCAAAGAGCGATTGCACCTGCTCGATCAGCAGATCGGCGGCCGGGTGGGGGCGCGGCGCCAGCAAAGCGAGATTTGGACCCAGCGAAGGCAACGGGAAAGTCTGTCCTACATTCACTGGTACGGGCGTGGGAGCGGGGACGGGAACCTTGGCATGCTGGCTGGCGGTCTGGTCGCATCCCGCCGCGAACAGCAGCAGGAAGGCCAGCGCGCCATACGGAATTGCCAATTTACATCTCATTTTACCCCGGTCACCTATGCCACCATGCGGAAGCCACCGCGCGGCAAAAATGCAGGATGATGGCGATGGCCCTTTCAGGTTATCGCCAGCACCTTTGGCCGATGCTTGGCGCGCGGATAGAGTTGATTCTACGGGGCATGTCGGCGCAGGTCAACGAAAACCAGCGGGGGCACCCAAGCCCCGGCAAGGGTGCGCCCGGTGGGCCGCCCCGGCAGCATGCCGAACGAATGCACTCCAATGTGCTATATTGGCCGCGCTCCGGGTGCATTTTCCGCCATCACGTGCTCGCGGAGCGTTTGTCATTTCGCCTGTCCGCCGGCTGGCCGCGGCGCGCCAACCTTGGCTCGCCATCCACCCGCGCGAGGGGGGGAGACGAGCGATTGAATTCACGCTTCGAGGGCATCAGCAGGCGCGCTTTCGTCAGAAATTCCGCTTCCCTTCTTGGCGGCGCATACCTGTGCGCACTGCACCTCGCGCCAGCCGGGCATGCGGAGCGCCCCCCCGCGGCGCAAGCCGCTGCGGGTGCGCCCGACGAAGTGGAGCAAATGATTCAGTACATGGGCGCCCAGCCCGTGATTCGCCAGCAATTGCGCCGCAATATCTTCGTGCTTTCCGGTCCCGGCGGGAACATTGGCTTGCTGACCGGGCCCGATGGCTCCGTGGTGGTGGATAGCGGGCTGGAGGTGGCGCATGAGCGCATCCTGGCCGCGGTGGCGGGGGAGGGCGCCGGCGCGCCGCAGCTGCTCATCAACACCCACTTGCATTTCGATCACACCGGCGGCAACCTTTCGTTCCATGCCGCCGGCGCACGCATCCTGGCGCAGGATAATGTTCGCGCGCGCCTGAGCATGCCCTACACCATGTTCCTCTATCAGCATACCTTTCCCCCTCTGCCCCCGGCGGCGCTGCCCACTGTCACCTTTGCCAGCAGCACGCGGATCTACGCCAACGGCGAGCAGCTGGAGATTGTGGGCGTCCCTCCGGCGCACACCGATGGCGATGCCTTCGTCCATTTCACAGATTCCGACGTGATTCAGACCGGCGACCTGCTCTTCAATGGATTCTACCCGCTGGTGGATATGTCTGCGGGAGGCCGGATGCAGGGCCTGATAGCCGCGGCAGACAAAATTCTGGAGATTGCGGGACCCAAAACCATCCTGATACCCGGGCACGGGCCTGTGGGAGCCACAGCGGACCTGCGCGCCTTCCGCAACATGATGGCCACGGTCACCGAGCGGCTTACCAAACGGATCGCCGCGGGCGATCCCAATAAAGCCATCGTCGCAGACCGGCCCACCTCCGATTTCGATGCGAGATGGGGCGGGGGATTTATGAAGCCGGATCAGTTTGTAACCATGGCTTGCGACGTGATTCGTATGAATCACTAGCGCCGGCGGCGAAGGGCCGGCGCCCGCGAAAGCGGCGCGGAAGCTGGCCGGCTATCCGCCGGGGCCAGGGGAGGCATCGTATCCACATGAGCGGTAGAGTGGCAGCAGCGGAGGCAAGCAGCGGGCACGGCGCGGGCCGGGGCGAATCCGCCGCGCGTGTCTGCCTCGCCGCAATGCTGTGGCTATGGATGCTGCCGATTCTCCCGCCAGGAGCAGCCGCGGCGCCGGCTCCCGGGCCGCGCCAGCAGACTCAGCAGGAATCCACACAGCCCGCGCCGTCCAAGGTGCCGGAAAAAGGCACGGAAGGCCGCGGCCAGCGCCTGATCATGAAAGATGGCACCGACCAACTGGTGAAAACCTACCAGGTGGAAGGCGATAAGGTCCGCTTCTACAGCGTGGAGCGCTCGGAATGGGAGGAGATCCCTGCCGCGATGGTTGATTGGGAGGCTACCAAAAAAGCCGAAGCCGCCCGGACGCAGCGCGACGCCCTCCAACTGGCCAAAGTGAAAAAGAGCGAGGCGGAACGCAAGGCAGACCCCATGGACGTGGACGCCAGCATCGAGCTTGGCCCCGGCGTTTTCCTGCCGCCCGGCGAAGGCCTTTTCGCCTACGACGGAAAGGCCGTGCTCCCGTTGGCGCAGGCGCAAACTACGGTTAAGCTCGATAAAAAGCGCCTCATCGAGCAGATCATGTCTCCGGTTCCGGTGGTGCCCTCCAAGCACAACGTGATGATTCCGGGCCGCGCCGCCGCCCTGCGGCTGCATAGCGCCGATCCTGAATTCTATTTTCGCACCACGAATGCCGCCGAACCGCAGCTCAAGCTCCTCCAGGTGAAGGTCAAGGGTGATAACCGCATCGTGGAAAGCAAAAACACGCTGATCACTGCCACCAGCACTTCTGCCAGGGAAATTCCGGTGCAATTTTCCTCCATCGCCGCCGGCCTCTACCGGCTCACGCCCAGCCAGTCGCTTGCCCCGGGCGAATACGCGATTGCCGGACAGATGCTTCCGGGGGCGGCGCAGGAGAGCGATCTGATCTGGGATTTCGGCGTGGATGCCCCGGCCGATTCCGGAAAGCGGAAATAGCAAGGGGCTTTACGGTGCTTGACGGGTGTGCGGCGGGTGGATAGACTGTAGAATCCAGTTGTAAATGATTTACAACTGGATGATGGCCCGCTGGGCCCCGCGCCCTGGGAAAAGAGGCTTCCACTTACATGCTCTCCGCGCTCCTGCTCGCTCTTCGCGAAGGTCTCGAAGCCGCCCTGGCGGTGGGCATCGTGCTGGTCTATCTGGAGCGTACCGGCCGCCGCGACCTGGGCAAATTTGTGTGGGCCGGTGTGGCGGCGGCCGTGGCGGCCAGCTTCGGCGTGGCCTTGCTGCTCAATCGCTGGCGCGTGAGCGAAGACGGTTTCGAGGGGCTGATGATGCTCGCCGCGGGCGCCCTGGTGGTCACCATGATCGTGTGGATGAACCGCGTGGCGCGCACTTTGAAAAAAGAAATCGAGGCGCGTGTGGCCGGGCTGGCCGGCAGGGAAGGGATGGCCGCGGGGTGGGGGCTG
>VFSW01007704.1_pt1 | contig 15574 bp, 19 predicted proteins | sample 5358111 | NCBI WGS metagenome assembly VFSW01 (sample SAMN11554181, study PRJNA540505) | mine drainage metagenome | isolation source: sediment from site ElyBrook_90M | place: USA: Ely Copper Mine, Vershire, VT | collected 2017
GTATTGATGTTTTAATGTTTAAGATATTTAAACATTGTGTTTAATAAAAGTAAACAATATGTTTAACGTTATTAAACAAACCGACGGATAGCAGCCTTGATAAATTAGAAGGCAGTTATAGCGCTATGCCTATGCCAAGGCTCCTGTCGGTCTTGTCTATGGACTTTGCCGCGTCCGCCTCTGCGCCGCACATCGCCCGTATTGCGTCTATGTTCTCAGGCACCACATCTGATTCCTGGTGCACCGCCTGCATGTACTCAAGCCGCCTTCCTTCGGCGCGCATCTCCTTCCATACGGCTATCTCATACAGGTCGCCGCTCCCGCGCCCCAGGTCCCTCGCAATGTCCATCAGGTGCGCAGTGGACGTTATGCCGTCCTTTACCGATACTGCGACTATCCTGCGGTACTTTGCCCATGCACCGAGTATATCCTCCCTTGATGCGTCACGGCCAAGCTCAACTGTGACATGGTGCACGTGCATGAGCGTCGTCGACGCCTTTATTGCAGTGGTGCTTATATCAAGATCCGGCATCACAGTCTTCACGTCGCCGCCGTGATGCGAAGGCATCCTCTTATCCAGCTCAAGCGCGTTTATCGGCCCCTTCTTTATCTCTGACGGGTCTGCTGCGCGCCTGACAAGGAAGGCATTTACAGAGTTTATGCCGAACTCGCTCTTAAGCGGGAACAGTGTTCTGAGAAGTCCGGTAGTGTTGCAGGATACCACTCTTGCATACCTTGCGCCAACAGCCTGGTTGTAGTTTGAGTATGCATTGAACGAGAGATTTGATATGGAATGCTCCTCCCCTCCCTGCCAGATTGCCCTGCATCCCGCCTTCTCGTATATTGGCTTGTTCTTCTCGCCAACGCCCTCAGGCGTGCAGTCGACTATTATGTCAACCTTTGGGAGAAGGTCGCCGAGCGTGCCTGATATCTTCATTCCTGCCTTGTCGAATATGTCAGTTCCTGATGGATCAGATGAGTAGATGTCGAAGCCCCTCCCTGACGCCATCCTTGCCTTGTAGTCAGGATGCTCCTTTGCTATGCCTACGAGCTTCATGTCTTCCTGCCTTGACACAGCGTATGCTACGCGCTTGCCTATCACTCCGTACCCGTTTACCCCTACCCTTATCATGGACTCAATCAGATAACTCTCCGAAGCCTTTTAAGCCTTTTCCGGGAGCACATGGACTGCATAGACCCTTTTTAATTTTGCCGTTTAGATATTGTCATGAAGACCATACTCTTCAACTTCAAGACATACGTAGACCTTGACAGCACGGTAAAGCTCGCATACAGGATAGGGAAGATGAGGACTAAGCACAGGCTCATAATCGCGCCCCCTACTCTGTTCATACACGCGCTGTCCATAGACCTGAAGGGAAAGCGGGTCGGGCTGTGCGCGCAGGACTTTGATTACCAGGAGAGCTACGGAGCCCACACTGGAGACGTGCTCATAGAGGACCTCAAGGAACTGGGCTGCAGGTACGTGCTCATAGGCCATTCTGAGGTCAGGAACAGGAAGTGCCCGGGCACTGGAGACAGCGAGGAGCTGATAGGAATAAAGGTAAGGATGAGCCTGAAGCACGGACTTGTGCCTGTGCTCTGCTTCGGCGAGAAGCATGCGGAGAAGGAGGCAGGCATTGCAAAGGCAGTGGTATCCAGGCAGCTAAACACCGCGCTTGCAGGCATAAGCATGAAGGACAGGAGACAGATACTGTTTGCATACGAACCCATATGGGCGCTAAGCTCGACAGCAGGCGCAAAGCGCTGCGACGTGGGCTATGCAGAGAGGATGGCAGCGCATGCGAGGAAGACGGTCGGATGCGGCAGGTGCACGTTCCTTTACGGGGGCAGCGTCGACCAGGACAATGTCAAGTCCTATCTCTCAAGCCAGAAGATAGACGGGGTGCTTATAGGAAGGGCAGGCACTGAGACAGGATCGCTTAAGCGCATTGCAAAGCTGCTATAGCTTCGACGCTGCGGCCTTGTCGATTACGAATACGCAGTTGCTGTGCTCCTGCAGGAATGATGCGGGCACGTCGCTTGTGATGCCGCCGTGCACAGCAAGCCTTATTGCCTCGCTCTTCTCCTCCCCTGAAGCAAGCAGTATTATCCTCCCTGAATCCATTATCTCCCTTATGCCCATAGTTATGGCCATGTTTGCCCGCGCATTGTTCCTGCGTATTGTGTCGCCTGACAGCGAGACCAGCCTTATTGTCGAATCCCTGCCTGAGCCGGGCTCGTTGAAGCCTATATGGCCGTTGTGCCCTATTCCCAGTACCTGGAGGTCTATTGGCCCCCTGCTCCTGTATGCGTCCGCGTAGAGCCTTACAGAATTCTCCCCGCTCAGTTCAGAGTTGGGGAAGAATATGCTCTCCCTTCCGATGTCTATGTTCCTGAACAGGTGCTCTTCCATGTAATGGCCGTAGCTGCTCGGGTCAGACCGGCTTATGGGGTAGTATTCGTCAAGGTTAAACGACACTTTGTCGCTGAACGATATCCTGCCTGAAGCGCACTCGCTTGACAGCATGCCGTACAGCATGACCGGAGTCTTCCCTGTGGCAAATCCAAGCGACCTTGAATCCCTCAGGGCGTCCTTGAATATCAGGAACGCCTTCTCTGACATATCTTTATAATTATCGCACACTATTATCTTCATCAGCACTTTCCCCTTCTGTTGTATTGTTGAACATATTGCGCGTGATAGTTTATGAATATTTCTATTTCTTCTGCGCTGAAAAACACACGTGGGTTGATCTTTTGGGAATAACCGACATATTCATGCAGAATAGGAAGTTCGTCAAGTGCGACCTCAACCACCTGAGAAAATACTCGCAGATCCTGTCCAGAAACATAATATCCAAAAACGGAAGGCCTGACGCGATAATATACATAGAGAGGGGGGGCATGGTGATAGGCAGGCTGCTAAGCGACGACCTGTCCGTGAAGCGCGTTGCTGGCATAAACGCAAGCTACTATCTTGGCATTGGGAAGAGGGCGCACAGCGTCTCGGTCGGGGAGGTGCCGAAGATAAAGGAGGAGGGAGGATACCTGCTTCTTGTTGATGACATCGCTGACACCGGAAAGACGCTGAAGAAGGTCGCGGCGCAGCTGGCCATGGCTCACGGCGAGCGCGTGCTGACATGCACAGTGTTTTACAAGCCGAGATCTGTCGTGAAGCCCGATTTCTATGTGAGGGAGATAGGCAACGACAAGTGGGTTGTGTTCGGGTACGAAGAAAGGGAGTTCAGGAGCCTCAGGGAAAACGATCCATAAACACCCGGAAATTAGGTAAGGAGTGGTTTGGTGATATCGACTTTCATAGTGCACGGCGTTGTGCAGGGCGTGGGATATAGGGCGTTTGTCAAGGGCGCGGCAGAGGCGCTGGGCATACGCGGGTTTGCAAGGAACAGCGACAACGGGTCGGTGGAGATAGTGGCAGATGGCAGCGTGGATGCGATAGGCAGGTTCGAAAGGAAGATAAACGTATCGTCAAGGCGCGGGGTGCAGGTCATGAAGATCGAGAGGCACAATGGAAACCTGCTGCCTGAATGCGGCAGGATTACCGAGGGATTTCAGATAATTGAGTAGCACAGGACCAGTCTTAAGAAATCATTCGGAAAATAGTTGATTGTATCTTTGTTGCACCCTTCTACGGGGTTTATAGGTGTTTGCGAAGCTCGCAAACGTTATCCATCCCAAAAGCTTTGCATCAGCCTGCTCCTTTGTTAGTTTTCCTTTATCATGATCTTTCTTGAGCTTCTCAAGCCTTTTCCAAATCCTTCTTGCGCTACTCTTCTTTACAAGCCTGGAATGATGGAAGATTCTGAAACCGAGCAGCGTAATGCCTCGGTCCAGCATTATGATTCCTGATTTTTCCGGATGCAAGTTGACTTTCAATTCGGCGGCAAGGAACATGCTTATTTCATTCTTCCATTTCTCAAGTATTTTCCTGTCCCTGTGGAAGATTACAAAATCGTCAACATACCTTAGGTAGTACTTCGCTTTGAGCACATTCTTTACGTACCGATCCAGCTCATTCAGGTATACATTTGCGAAGAACTGCGAAGTCAGATTCCCTATAGGCATTCCTTTTCCAGGGATCTCGGTCTTGTGATTATCCAATATGTACGAAGATGCGAGCTGAGGGTGGAACACCTCGTACTTTGATTTCGGGAACTCCTGCAGCTCAGCCGGGCGCAGCGAGGTTGGTGCTGATTCGCGGAGCGAGAAATAGGCAATGTATTTTAATAACTTAACTTCGAATACCATATGATGGTTGTATGCAGACCCAAGATGGAAAGACGATTACACTTAAGATCCCGCGACACGTGGATGAAAAAGCCATACGAGAAGAGGTAGAAAGAATGATAGAGAGAAGGTATGGATACGTTAAGATAGAAACTGTTCGCAAAAGACTTGGAATAAAGAAGCTTAAAAAGAATGTGCACACAGAAGGCGACGAAGAGGTTTTGAAAGCGATGAGAGAGAAGGGTAAAAAACGAGTCATGAGTGCATGACCATTTTAGATTCGAATATCGTAATAAGAAGGACAAAAGCAGGGGATGAGGTATTTGACGATATAACTGGAATAACGCAGGTTGAATACCCACCAATACTTGAATACGACAGATTTTGCGGCGAGATCGTTTATCCTTCAGAACAAGATATAGATCTGGCAGGTTCAATCCAGGCAAAGCTTAGAAAGATTGGGAAACCTCAAACAGCGCAAGATTTGATAATAGCGGCAATATGTATAAACAGGGATGAATTGCTTATAACCACTGATGATGATTTTGAAGATATTTCGAGTGTTAGTAACTTAACTCCGCCAAAACAGCACATGACGTAATCTATTTCTAATTGCCCGTGGCAAGTTTCCATTGATAACCATGGAAAACATAACGACGCCACTGGGCGGTATATGTGTGATAGACAAAGTAGAAAAGGATTTTGGTCTGATCTCTTCGGTGTTCGGAGGGGTGCTGTCTGCAGGTTAGTAAGCTGCGGGTAAAGTTTGGGTCTCGGAGTTAGGCGTGCCGATAGGAAAGTTGCCCTCAATTCACCATCGGGCCCCAGGCGCCGCGCCTCGCTGCCCATAGATTCGACTGGAGAATGTCAGATGCTGTACGAAGGCGCGGGCTGCGGATGGAACGCCTCTACTTTGGCTTCTGGGACTCCTGCAACTCCAGCCGAATGAGGCGCTGTATTATTCGTCTGTAATGAATACGCTGTCATTTCTGTAGTCGTATTCTAGTCTGTACTTATTGAGTATGTCCCTTCCAATCATGCTCGGTACGCTTGGTGTTATGGGACCTGTTCTGTAGATTCTAGCGATGCGGAGCCGTTCCATATGGATAGTGTGCTCTCCTCCGGATTTAACGACAAAATGCAGGCTGGCATTCTTCGCTTCGTAAGTCTCTATTGTGCCACCGATGCCTATAAGCCCTATTGTGGATTTTGAGAGTAAATTATAGTCAATGTTAAGTTTTTCTGCGTCTTTCTCCATGATTACTGTCCTTGCTGCGCCAGTATCTATAAGAAATCCGACGCCGCTTCTGAGTCCGAGTTCTGGCAATACTACGGTTGCATCTAGGTATGCTGCAGTTATCGTTGTTTTGAAATGACCGTATATGCGCATCAGCACACCAGGATCATATTATCTGCAGTGTACTTGGAGATATAGTCTATTGTTACTTGTTCATACTTCCCATCATATTTTTCCTTCAGCCTGATCCGCATTTTGTTTATGTTCTTGCCGTGATCAACTACGGAGTTGTTGAGAACTGCTATCCATTGATTGTTATACTTGACTACTAGGCTTTTGCGATGCTCATCTATCCATCTTTCTGCAGCACTAAATCGAGAAAGTATTTGCATTGTAGATTGCATATTTACACCCAATATTATTTACCTGTTTATAATTTTAACTCTTTCGATTTGGGTTAGAGGGAGGGAAAGAGGTTGTTTTAAGTTCATCGCCTGAGGCCTTCGGACTCGGGCGTTGCCTCCCCCATCCATAGATTCGCAGCAAGAATATCAGATGCTGTACGAAGACGCAGGCTGCGGATGGAATACCTCGTACTTCGACTTCAATGATTCCAGCAGCTCAGCCGACCTCTCCGGCTCCCCGTGCACTATGAAAATTTTCTTGAGCCCCTTTATCCTTCCCATAAGCGACATGAGCTGCTGCCTGTCCGCGTGCGCAGAGAGGTTGTACTTCTCCACCTTCATGTTGAACTGGACCTTCCTTCCGTCTATCTGCACTGACTTGGCCCCCTCGAGTATCTGCCTTCCCAAGGTGCCCTCTGCCTGGTAGCCCACGAATATGAGCTTGTTGCCGCTGCTCCCCCCCAGCCGCTCAAGATACTTAAGCACGGGCCCTCCGGTGAGCATGCCGCTTGTGGTCACTATGAGCGCCGCCTCGCTGCTCGCCATTATCCTGCTCCTTGCCTGCCTTGTGATCACGTTGTGGAAGTTGACGCTCTTGAAGGGGTCGTCGTCGTTCATGAGTATCCTCTTCTGCAGCTCGTCCCTGCAGTAGATCACGTTGTGCCTGTGTATCCTCATAGCCTTGCCTATCATCCCGTCCATGTACAGGTTAATCTTTGGCATCAACCCCGATTTTATGTAGTCGTCGAGTATGAGGAGCACCTCCTGCGCCCTGCCCACGCCGAAGCTCGGTATTATGACCTTCCCTCCGCTGTTTATCGTCTCCCTTATGCTCGCTATCATAGCGTCAAGCGTCTTCTTCTCTGGCTGGAAGACGTCCTTGCTGCCTCCGTACGTAGACTCCGTTATCAGCGTGTCTGCCTGCAGCCCCTCTGTCTGCGCAGGGTCGAGGAGCTTTGTAGTCCTCAGGTTTATGTCGCCGGTGTATATGAGGCTGTGGCTTGAGTCGCTGACCTGTATCATTGCGCTGCCGAGTATGTGGCCTGCAGGAAGCAGCTTTATGGCGAAATCCTTGATCCTGAACTCCTCGTTAAACTCCACGAGCTTGTGGTGCGTCTGCATCGCTGCCAGGCCCTCCTTGGTTATGTTAGCTGGATTGGATATGCGCATGTAGTCGCTGACAAGGACGTTTGTGAGCTCGAACGTGGGTTTTGTGGTGTACGTGAATCCCGTGTATCCGGCAGAGTATATGTGCGGAAGATATCCTGAGTGGTCAAGATGGGCGTGGCTTATCACTATGCCGTCCAGCGTCTTTATCTCTTCGTCGGTTATGAGAGGATACTCTATCTGCTTGCCCAGCTTTATGCCGGCGTCAAGGAGTATCTTGGTTTTCCCGCTCTCGAGCATTATGCAGCTCCTTCCGACCTCGTTGGCCGCACCGAAAAAAGTCAGCTTCAATTAAGCACCGATTCGTCGAAGTCCGTGTCCTCCTTCTTCTCGTCCTTCTTCTCCTTCATGACCGCTATATCGGCGAAGCTTATGTCCTTGGACTTGTGGTCGTCCTTGTGCGGCCTGTGCTCCTGCTTGGCCTTCCTCTTCGCAGCCTCGCCTGTCATTGACCTGAGATTGGAGTACAGCTCGTCCAGCTTCCTGTCAGACGCCTTTATCCTCGCCTCCGCCTCCTCAACCCTCTTGTTAAGCTCCACTATGTCGTTCTCTATGAACTCCAGCTTCTTCCTGAGCCTGTAGCTCTTAAGCGCCTTGCTGAACTCCTGCTCTATCTCGTTCTTCTTCCTTATCAGGTCCCTCTCTGCCTCCAGCGTGAACGCCTCGGTGGCTATCCTGAACTCGATCTGCTCCTTCCTCTTCCTAAGGAAGCCTATGTTCTTCGTGCTTGACTTGCTTATCTCCGATAGCTGGGATATGGCCTGCTTGTCCGCAAGCTTGTATGCAAGCCTGTTCCTTGCAGACCTTGAATCATGTATGTAGTTCGAGCGCTTCTTCTTCTCCTCTTCTATTGCAGCCTTGAGTGCGTCGAGTGGCGACGGCGGTCCTGCGGGCCTCGCGGGCTGCTCCTTTGCCTGCGCCTGGGCCGAAGACTTTGCTGGCGCTGAGCCTGCAGCCGCCTTTGCCTGCTGCAATGCCGGCTTACCGGCTGCAGTGGCAGCAGGAGCCCTTGCCTGCGGAACCTTTGCCTGTGGTACTAATGTCTTGGATTCGTTTCCCTTGTTCTCAGCACTGTTGTCGCTCAGTAAATCGCCTTCTTTGACAAAACCAGATTATAAACATCCACTAATTTGTCCGCCACTTTTTCCTTTGAGAATTCCGCAGCAGTCCTTATATCATTCCCTTTATACTGCCCGACGCTATTTAAAACCTTTTCTATTTTCCTTGCACATTCGGTATAATCGCCGGGCCTGAACTTCTCGCCGTTCTCGCCGTCCTTTATCAGCTCGCTTATCGCAAGGTAGTCCGCGCCGACTACGGGCTTGCCCATTGCCATCGCCTCGAGAAGCACTATGCCCTGCGTCTCGAATGTCGAGGGCAGGCAGAACACGTCTGCAGCCGCGTACACGCTGGCAAGCCTCTCCTTGGGCACGAAGCCGAGGAACGTTGTGCGATGCGTTATGCCGAGCCTCCTTGCAAGGTCCCTGTAATGCCTCTCTGCCGGCCCTGTGCCGCCTATCAGAAGGCGTATGCTCTCTTTTCTTTTTATCAGCAGCTTTGTTGCGCGCAGCAGGACTTCGAGCTTCTTCTCCCTGCTCAGCCTGCCCAGATACAGTATGACCCTGTCCCTCTTCCCGATTCCGCACGCCTTCCTTACCTGCACGCCAGAGATTCTCGGATTGAGCGACTTTGTGTCTATGCCGTTGGGCACAACGCTCAGCTTCGAGATGCCGTAGCCGTTGAGTATCTGCCTAACCGTATCTGAGGGGGCAATGACCCTGTCGCAGCTGTTGTAGAATACCTTCATGTATGCCATCATAGAGTCTGTTGCTATCTTCCTGAGATGCCGGTTCTTCGGATAATAAGCGTCGACTATGGGCTTGTTAGTCACAAGCGTGTGGAACGTGCTGACAAACGGCACCCTGAGAAGCCGCGACGCCATCAGGCCCGCAAAGCCCATTACCATAGGGGTCTGGGCGTGTATTATGTCTATCTTGAGGTCGCTGAGTCTGAATATGGAGTTGTAGGGAAAGAGGGCTACATTGTACTGCGGATAGGGCTTGAACTTCAGCCCTGGGTAAAGGAAGACCCTGCTGGACGAGTACTCCTTTATGTTCTTAGGAGCTGAGCTGGCGAATATGTATACTCTGTGCCCCCTCCTCTCCAGCTCCTCCTTGAAGTTGAGTGTGGATGTCACAACGCCGTCGACGCCAGGAAGGTATACATCGGTGTAAAAAGCTATGTTAAGCCTGCGCATGGATACACTTACAGCTGTATTGCCTCCCCGCCCGCCTGCTTTATCTTCTCCTGTGCAGACTTCGAGAATCCGTCAGCCTTTATCTTTATTGGTTTTGAGATTGATCCGCCGCCGAGCACCTTGTATCCGCTTAGCACAACCTCTCCCTTGCCCTGGGCTGCGAGCTCTACAGAGTCGAGGTTCATGACTCCGGGCTTATGCTTGTGCCATGGGGTGAACCCTGACTTGCTCAGCCTCTCCCTTTCGTACTTGACTATCCTGGTGAACTTGTGCTTCTTGCCTGCGCGCCCGACGCCTCCCCTGCTCCCTGAGCCCCTCCTGTTCTTTATGTTTCCTGCGCCCCATCTCCTTGCGCCCAGGAACTTCCTTGCCCTCTTCTCGTATCTTAGTGCCATTATACCATCCTTTCAATGAGCCTGTTTATTTTTTCTCCCCTGTACCCGAGCGCGCCCCCGTGCGCGAAGTTGTGCTTTATCCCCTCGTATCCGTGCCTCGGCGGCCTGAGGCGTATGGGAAGGCTTATCACTTCCTTGGCGCTCTTCTTCCCTCCTGAAACCGCGTCTGCATCATCCTTCGGAGCCGCGCTTCCCTTCTTGGCCAGCACCTTCTCAAGCGTATCCCTGCTTATCTCGCCGTATGTGATGAAATCGCTCACCTTGTTCACCATGCCTATGTTTGACTTTGTGCCCGCAAGTATGGAGAGGTTGTTCACGCTGCCCAGATGCAGCCTGTCCAGGGTCTCGTTGAACTCCCTCCTGACGCCTATCCTCCCGCGTACCCTTATTACCGCAAGAAGCTTATTCTCCAGATTGGTCTTCATAGACTAATACCTTGTAAATCAACTTTTATTTTGGTGGTAAAGCTTTTTAAGACTTGGTTTGGCAGCCAATCGGCATTCCAAATATCCAGAAAGGTTTAAAAGATGCCAATCGCATTAATTAGTATCTTTACAGATGGTAATTTATGAGGAAAATGCTCTTGTGCATCGTTGCGCTGTGCCTTGTATCGGCAGAGACGTTTGCCTCGATGAACGTGTCATACATAACCACAACTGCGGTGCTGAACAGGACTACGAGCGCAAGGGTCGTGGAGTCCGTGCTCATAAACATAAGCAACTCCTCGATAAACCAGTACCTGCAGGACAGGCAGGCGATAAACCTGACGCTCGGAGACTGGGGCACCGCGCTGCACACCAAGACGCTCATACAGCATATATTCAACCCCAATTCGAGCATATCCAACTTTACGCTGCTCCCCGGTCCGATCATAGATCAGACGCCGAACGGCGGGAAGGCGACGCTCACCATGGTCTACACGGCATATAATATAACTACAATAAGGAATGTTGGGCCGCGCAAGTTCGACTATTCGTTCAACAGCCAGTCGCTCAATTTCGAGCACACTGCAAGCGGCGAGTCGCTTCCGCAGAACACGCGTTTCAACATAATCATATCAAAGGGCACTGAGGAGGTGTCCATATACCCTGCCCCGGACTACCCTTACCCGAATTTCGTGGGCAACTACAATAATGTCACGACGTTTTCGTGGTATGCAGGGGAGCCGCTCTCCAAGTTCACGTTCTCATACATAGTCACGCAGTCGCTGCAGGACGAGGTCACAAGCTACTTCGCAGGAGTGTACTCGGCTTATACGCAGCAGATATACCTTGCCCTGATAATACTTGCAAGCATACTTTCGGTCTATATATACGTCAAGGTATTTGCAGGATAGGTGCGTTGCAGTTGCACAGGTACGAATCGCAGGTATTGGGGGCTTTAAGGAAGACGGGCAGCATGGGTCTTGCTGAGCTCGAAGCTGCATCAGGCCTGGGAAAGGACGGGGCACTATGGGCGCTCGAAAATCTTAAAGGCAAGGGAATGGTTAATGTCAAATACTTGCAGAAGGACGCGATTGCTCTGAGCGAAGAGGGAAAATCGTACGCAAGGGACGGACTTCCTGAAGAGAGGCTTGTTGAAAGATTGGAAAAGAAGGAGATGAAGGCCGCTGACCTGAGTACTGAGGATGAGAGGATAGGCCTGCAGTGGGCAAAAAAGCTTGGCCTTGCGTCGATAGAGAATGGTATTGTCAGGATTACTGAGCGCGGAACTGTAGCCGCAGAGAGGGGGCTTCCTGAGGGCAGGATACTGAAGGGAATAATCGACGGATCATATGAGTTTGGGAACAGGGATGAAGTCTCAGACCTGCTGAAGAGGAAGATTGTTGAACTGAGCACGCAGAGATCAATAGAGCTTATATCCATAACGGATGAGGGCAGGAAGGCGGACATAGTTGAGGGCAACGAGATAGACGCGCTTGACAGGAATCTAATTGCGGGCGGGGACTGGAAGGAGAGGGGGTTCAAGAGATACGACGTAAAGGTGGGCGTAGAGAGGAAAGCGCCTGCAATGCGCCACCCTGTTAAAAGGCTTATAGAGGAGATAAGGGACGCATACCTCAGCATGGGATTCAGGGAGATATCCGGGCCTGCAGTCGAGTCATCATTCTGGGTGTTCGACGCCCTGTTCGTGCCGCAGGACCATCCTGCAAGGGATGCGCAGGATACGTTCTACATATCAAACCTCGAGAATGAGGTATTCGACGGAGTGAAGTATGTTAATACAGTGAAGAAGGCGCACCAGAAGGGGTGGCGCGCGAAGTGGAGCAGGGATGCTGCGGGGCAGATGCTGCTCAGGACACACACTACGAGCGTCTCGGCAAGGCACATGTACGCGATAATAGACGAGCTCAGGAAGGATCCGGACAAGTATGAGCTGCCTGTGAAGCTCTTCTCAATAGGCAGGGTGTTCAGGAACGAGGCTGTGGACTACAGGCATCTTGCAGACTTCTACCAGCACGATGGCATGATAATAGGAAAGGATCTCACGTTCTCAAACCTCTTTGACACGCTGAGGAACCTGTACAAGGCCATCGGCGTTGAGATAAAGTTCAAGCCCTCGTATTTCCCGTTCGTGGAGCCCGGAGTGGAGTTCATGGCGTACTCTGACAAGACAAAGGAGTGGATAGAGCTCGGCGGCGCGGGCATGATGAGGGAGGAGATAACCGGAATAAAGAGGGGCAAACTCTCTGTGCTCGCGTGGGGGCCTGGAATAGAGAGGATACTGCTGATAAGGGATCCCAGAATAGGGAATATACCAGAGCTGTACAACAGCAGCCTTGGATGGCTCAGGGAGAGGAGGGGTGTATGACATGCCGGTAATATCGTTCAATAAAAAATATCTTTACGGCCTCATAGGATCAGGGATGGACGACGCGACCTTCACTGGGCAGGTATCTAAGCTCGGATTCGGGGTTGAGGAGATTGGAGACGAGAGCGTGTCTGTTGAGCTTACTGCAAACAGGCTGGACCTGCTTGACGCAGTGGGACTGGCAAGGGCCATCAGGAACTTCATGCACAAGAGCAAGAGGTTCATTTACACTATAACGGACAGCAATCCTGCTCTGGAGATAGTCGTGGACAGGAGCGTGAAGAAAGCGCGGCCGTTCATTGCTGGGCTTGTGGCCAAGGGCCTGCAGCTTGACGAGCAGTCGCTCCTTAACCTGTTCAACTTCTCAGAGAAGTTCTGCGACACCTATGGCAGGGGAAGGAGGAAGATAGCGCTTGGCATGCACAACCTCGACGCAATAAAGCCGCCTCTTGCATACAGGTGCGTGAAGGATGGCAGGTTTGCCGCGCTCGGGGAGAAGGAGGCGGACTACGGAAGCATAATAGAATCTACGGAGAAGGGAAGGAAGTACTCCGGGCTGCTGAGGTCAGGAAAGGGATACATGTATCCCGAGCTCTCTGATGCAGAAGGCACAATAGCGCTAATACCGATACTGAACTCCGAGAGGACGAAGGTGACAACGGGCACAAAGAACATGCTGGTCGACATAACAGGGACGTCGGCATATGCAGTTAACAAGGTTGCCGAGCTTCTTGCAGCAACGTTCATTGATATGGGAGCTGACGTGAAGAGGGTCAGGATAGATTACGGAAAGGCGCAGGTCGAGACGCCGGCAATGGGCGAGAGGAATATAATGATACCTGTAGCAAGGGCTGAGGACGAGATAGGCGTGCCGATAGGATTCAACAACGTGATCTCCCTTGCCAACAAGATGGGATACGAGGCAGCGCTGCTGGGCAGCAAGGTGAGGTTCAGGGTTCCCGAGTACAGGCTGGATGTCATAGGGGAGCAGGACGTAATAGAGGACCTTGCAATAGCCTACGGCTACGACTACATAAACCCGGTGCCGATATATTATTCACAGCCAGGGGAGCTTGAACAGGAGACGAGATTCAACAGGACTGTTGCAGAGGCGATGATAGGGCTTGGATTCAGCGAGTTCGCAAATTCCTATCTCACCAACGAGGACTTCAACTTCGACAGGCCAAGAATTAAGCGCGATGGAAGCGCGGTTGTGATCAAGAATCCGAAGACAGAGGCGATAACGATAATGAGGACCTGGTCAATTCCCTCAGTGCTCAGGAACCTGGCTGCGTCGGCAAACGACAGGATGCCCCAAGACATATTCGAGCTTGACATGGTGTTCAGGGTAGACAAGAGGACTGCAGTGGAATCGTACCATCTTGCAGCCGCATCAATGGATCCGAAGGCAAACTTCAACGTCATGAAGGCCGCTGTCGAGGGGCTGCTGTATGCCCTTGATGTAAAATACGAGATAGAGGCGCATTCGCACGGAAGCTTCATAGATGGAAGGTGCGCGGCTGTAAAAGTAGGCGGAAAGGCAATAGGCTTCTTCGGGGAGATACATCCTGAAGTGCTGAAGAACTTCGGCATAGAGGAAGCGGTCACTGCCTTTGAGATAGACACGCGGGCGATGATGCCTAAGCCTAAGAGCCGAACCTAGAATATCCGGCGACAGTAGCGATCTCTTCCTTATCAAGCTTGTAGTTCGACGCCATAAAGTCTCCGACCGCATCTTCGCCGTGCAGCTTTGACGCCGAGTTGACGATCAGGCTTATAAGAGCCATGTGCTCGTTTATCACTGTCTTCTTGTTTGCGTGCAGAAGCGGCGCAAGCTTCAGGGCTATCAGGTTTATTGAGTCCCTGCCCTTCTTCGTCTTGCTCATCCTGATTATCCTTGCGGGGAACGCGTACGTGGCAAGCGCGCTCACGTTGCCGTTGCTTGCAAGCGCCACGCCCGAGGACATGAGAACGCTCGAATACCTTAGATATCCGTAGTAGCTCTTCCTTGACGCCTTCTCGCTGAACATGCTTGCCCTTGAGAGGCTCTCGTATGCGTCGTATATGCAGTACTTCGAGAGGTATTTGCCCGGTATGTTCTGGCCTATCCAGTTGAGCATCATGTCAAGCTCTATGTCAGTAGAGGCAAGCGCATTCCGGGCTATGTCGAAATCCGATGACAGGAAGATCCTGTCAAGCACCTTGAATATCTCCACCTTCCTGTTCCTGACCCCAAGGAACTCGAGCAGCTCTGGGTTTGCATCAACCATCACGTCAAGGTCGTTTAGCGCACCCCTTATGTCGCCGTTCGACCTCTTCGCTATCTCCTCAAGCACTGGCCTGTCCACCGACTTCTTCTCCATCTCAAGCACCCTCTCCATCAGTCCCATTATCTGCGCTGAGTCCGGCCTCTTGAACTCTATCTTCTCCACCGCGTCCCTCAGGAACGAGACCTTCCTGTTCCAGTAGTCGTTGGCTATGAATATGATAGGGTGCCTTGACTCCCTCATGAGCCGCAATATCACGGATTCGCACCCTGAGTCGAATTTTGACGATATCTCGTCTATCTCGTCGAACAGTATCAGGCATTTCTTCGAGAAGAGGCTGCGCGTGGTGCCCAGCGGGAGCACGCGCGTCTTCAGGCTCTCGGCATCCCTGTAGTCGCTGGCGTTCAGCTCTATCAGCTCAAGCCCGTTCGAGTATGCAAAGGCGTGCGCGGCAGTGGTCTTCCCAGTACCGGAGGGCCCGCAGATCATTATCGGACGTGTCCGATTGTCCTTGAGCACCTCGCTGCTGAGGTCAAGCAGCCTTTTCTTTGCCATTTCGTTGGCAAGTATGCCGTTGATTGTGAATGGCGTGTATTTTTCGCATAGTGACATGGTGAAAACCGCGATATAGGCAAGTAATATATTAATATTGAGATACATAAATCTTCTGTTGCTCCGATCATCTAGTCCGGTCAAGGATGCAGGCCTCTCACGTCTGAAACCCGGGTTCAAATCCCGGTCGGAGCAATTTAATTTACGAAGGGGCCGGTTCATTGCCCATACCC
>VFSW01007705.1_pt1 | contig 15574 bp, 12 predicted proteins | sample 5358111 | NCBI WGS metagenome assembly VFSW01 (sample SAMN11554181, study PRJNA540505) | mine drainage metagenome | isolation source: sediment from site ElyBrook_90M | place: USA: Ely Copper Mine, Vershire, VT | collected 2017
CGGCGGGGGCGGCGGCGGACATAAGCCTTTCCGCGGCGGGACCTACCGCCCCAAGTCTCGCTGACCAGAGAAGTGCGCACACATGCAAAGACCCGAGCCCTTTGCAGGGGTTCGGGCCTTTGGGTTCAACGCGTCAGCGCGCTCAGGCTTAGAGCGGCTTGACGTTCGCGGCCTGGAGCCCCTTCGGGCCCTGCTGCACGTCGAACGAAACCTTCTGGCCTTCCTGCAGGCTGCGGAAGCCCTCGGCCTGAATCGCAGTGTGGTGGCAGAAAACGTCCTCACCCCCGCCATCCTGCGTGATGAAACCGAAACCCTTCGCATCGTTGAACCACTTCACGGTACCCGTTGCCATTGATCGCTTCTTTCGAGAATTCAGAGGGCGTTGGCGCCCTCCGATGGCTCGCGTTAGGTGCGAGACACCGGGCAACTTAGCCAGATGGGCGGCTCCCGTCCAGAGGGTCACCCCTCTGTTTCCGTGACGGCGAGCCCCGACCTCTGCCGAAGCGTCTTCACCGCGGCCGCGTAGCGCCGGCGCGAGGCCGTGCATCGGTCGTCCCTCTTGACGGCTCGGCCCCAGTGTTACGCATCGGTGCGCCTGAAGACGTTGCTGCCCGGGAAGCTCGCCGCGCGGAGGCGGGGTTCGACCCCGGTCCGCGCAGCTGCTCCGTTCACGTTGCGGCTATCGAGCTTCGATGGGGGTGACGATGATCTCCACCCGTCGGTTGTTGGCGCGACCCTCGGCGCTCGCGTTGTCCGCCAGCGGGCGGCTGGCCCCGAGACCGGACGCCTCGATGTGCTGGCTCAGGACCCCGCGATCGACGAGGTACTGGCGTACAGAGTCAGCGCGGTTCCGAGAGAGGAGCTTGTTCGTGGCGTCGCTGCCGCGCGAGTCGGTGTAGCCCTCGACGCTGATCTTGTGCTCCTCCTGGTCCTTGAGCACATCCGCGACCTGGTTGAGCTTGTCCTGGGCGGAGGAAAGCAGGGCATATTTTCCCGAGGCGAAGAGCACGCTGCCCGGCAAGGTGATCACCAGCCCGCGGGTCTCTTGCTTCACGGGCACGCTCGCCAGCGCCAGCTTGTTCAATGCGTCCTTCGTGCTGGCCTCGGCTCGAATGCGCGCCTGCGTCTCGGCGTTCAGCGCCGCCGTTTGGCTGTCGAGCGCCTGACTCTGGCTCGCCAGTGCTTGCCGGGTGTCGACCAGCTCACCCTGTGCTGTTCGCAGTCCGGCGGCCTGGGTTCGATTCGCGTCGGCATTGGTTCGGTTCCGCAGCTCGATGGACTCCGCGGTCTTGCCCTCCACCTCCGCCAGCTGCGCCTTGCGGTTCGCGAGGTACGCCTGGGTCTTGGTGAGCTCACCCTCGGGATCCTTGGCGAACAGCGCCTCGGCCTGGTCGAGCTCGGTCTGGGCTTCGTGCAGCTGGTCCGGCTTGTACGTCTTCGCCGGACCAGTGGAGGCGTGCAGATAAGAGGCACGCGCATCCACCAGCTCCTGCGGGGGGCTGGCGGTGGCGCATCCAGCGAGGACGACGGCACCGAACCCGATCTTGAATCCATTCATTTGGTCTTCTCCTGGCGTCCCCGAGGGACGCTCACTGGTTTTGTTGAACGTTCTTCTGGACGGTGCGGAGCTCTTCCTGGGCCTGACGGGCATCGCTGTCGGCCTTGCCCTGGCGGGTCAGCGCGAGCGCCAGCTCGGAGTCGGCTTGCGACCGCAGCAGACTTTGCCGGGCGGCCTCGTTGTGGTCGCCCTTCATCTGTTCGCGCGCCTGCTCCAGCTCGTCCTGCGCGAGCTTCACCTCGAGGGCCGCCTGCGGAATCTGGCCCGCGCCCAGCTCCTGCGCGCTTCGCAGGGCGCCTTCCGACTGCGCGAGCTCATTCGTCGGCCTGGGAATGCTCGCGCAACCCCCTCCGGCCACTCCCGCCACTACACCCAACATCCTTAGCTTCGTCGTGCTCCACATAGGGAATCCTCCTGACGCTTGACCTCGTCTTTGGTGGAGTGGGGTAACGCTCCCTCGCGGCCCGCACGACCAGAAACTTTGAGGCCCACGCGTCGCAAAAGTCGACGGTGATGCGAGACACCGGTGCGGAGCGCAGGGCCAGCGATGGCCGAAGCCACGAGATCAGCGGGCGATCGTCGAAGGGGTCCGCTCGAAGGTCGGCTGGTCGCGCCGAAAGGGCTGGGCGCTCTGGCGGCGGCGCGCCTCGCGGGAGGCCTCGAGCCGACCCTCCACGTCGATCCCCAGGGCCTCGAGCCCCTCGCGGTTGTCGTAGTGCAAGCTCAGCACCGCCGCCGGGCGCGCGCTGGCCCGCTCGAAGGCGACCTCCTCGGCGTGAGACTGCTCGGCGACGCCATATTCGGTGCCGAGGCCCGGCCGCTCGACCGGCGCGGTCTTGGTCGGGGGTGCGCTCGCCGAGAGGCGCCGCGGGCTCGCGGGGCTCCCGAGGCCACCGCCACCCGCTGCAGCGCCGGTGGCGCCCAGGCCCGTCAGGCCTGCCGGCGCCGGGGCCATCGAGGCTGCGGGCTTGAGCTCCGCCTTCTTCGCTCGACTCGGCATCGGCGCCGCCGCCGGCGTTGACGGAGCGGCAGATGCGGCTTCGTCCTCGGGCCCTCTGCCCTCCCCGATCGGGGGCGATCGCGGAGGCGACGCCTGGACCATCGGCTCCCCCTGCCGCTCCACGAACACCGCCACGCCGATGACCCCGACGTCTCGCGTGTCGCCGCCCGTACGCGCAGCGTAGGACGCCCCCACGCTGCTGAAGGTGAAGGCGGCCACGGCCTCGGTCGACATCCGGAAGCCCTCGACGATCACCTCCCCGTGTGGGTCGAGGAGGTAGCCGCGCTTCTGCATCGACGCTGGCTGTCCGTCGACGACGTCGCGGCCATCCACCGAGGCCACGACCTCGATGCGCCGCTCGGAGCGGTTGCGCACCCGCAGCGTGTACCGGTGGCCGCGGGTCCCCATCACGTAAGACCGGCCGTTCTCCTGGAACGTGGGCAGCACCTGACCCGTCTCACTCAGGAGCTGCAGCGTGTAATCACCGACCCGGCTCGAGGCCTGCGCGGCCGTCGATCCCAAGAGGACCACCCCAAGAACCACCGTGCTCCATCGACGCGAAGGCATGCAAGGCTCCTTTTCCTACCCGGTAGGACGGAGCCGTTCGACCAAACCTTACATCCGGCCACCGAGGTCGACGCGCCCACCAGCCGTAAAGTGGACACCCTGGGGTGACCCTGCCAAAACTGGAGCGCGGCATCCACGCGCAGACCACCTTATATGGCCCTTCCGGTCGCCCTCGCTTTCAGCCTGCAAAGCGTCCTCGTCGCGACGGCGCTTCCGTCGGTGAGCACCCGCTCGATCTCGCTCGCCCAGGCCAGCGAGCTGGCCGAAGCCCACAGCCCCGAGCTCATCGGGCCCCGGGCCGCGATTGCCATCGCCAGGACCTCGGTGGAAGCCGCGGGCGAGTGGCCCAACCCCACCCTCTCCGGCAGCGTCGGCCCGGATGAGCCCACGATCTCCGGCACTGTCGAGCAGCGGTTTCCAATCTTCGGGCAGCTGGGCACCGCCGTCGATGCCGCGAAGCTCGGCGCCCTCGCCGAGGAGGACGCGCTCACCCTGCGCCGCGTGCAGCTCCGGGCCGAGGTGCGACGCGCGTACTTCGCCCTCGCCCAGGCCGAGCGCGAGCACGACTTCGCGGCCCAGCGGCTGGCTCGCGCCCAGACCCTCGCTGACCTCATCCGCCCCACGCTCGACGCGGGGACAGCCAGCGAGCTCGAGGTCGAGCAGGGGGCGCTGGCCCAGGCGCGTGCCCAGCAGGCCCAGCAGGACCAGGAGCTCGAGCTCCAGCGGGCCCGCCTCGCGCTGGGCGGGGTCCTCGGCGACTGGTCGGAGAGCGGTCTGAGCACCACAGATACGCTGCTGCCACTCCCCGCCGCCCCCGACCTTCCAGGGCTGCTCGCGCGGATCTCCCAGCACCCCGAGGTCCTCCTCGCCCGGCAGCGGGCGGAGGCCGCCCGCGCCCGCGCGGTCAAGGAGGGCGCCGCGATTCGCCTCGCGCCGGCCCTCTCACTCACCGTCGAGCGCCTGTCCCCCTGCGTGGCAGGCGGCAGCGGGAACTGCCAGCCCGGCCAGACCGGCGCCAGCGTGGGCTTTCGCGGCGGCCTGAGCTTCGAGCTCCCCGTGCTCTCGCAGAACCGCGGCGCCGTCCACCAGGCCCAGCGCGAGGCGGAGGAGGCCGAGGCCCTCGCCGACGCCGCGCTGCGCAGGCGAACCGCTCAGGCGGGGCTGGTCCATGCCGGCTTGCTCGCCGCGCTGCGCCGCTCCGCGTTCCTCGAGCAGCAGGTGGTCCCCCAGGCGCTCCGGGTGGAGCAGCTCGCCCGCGTGGCCTATGAGGTCGGCCACACGCCGCTGATCGCGGTGCTTCAGGCCCAGGCGGAGGTCACCGACGTGCAGAGCCAGGCGCTGGCCACGGCCGCGGCTGCGCAGGCGATGTTCGCGGACATGGAGGAGGCCATCGGTGCGACGCTCTAGCCTTCCGCTCCTCGCCCTGTGCGGCATGCTCTCGAGCTGCCCGCACGCCGAGCCGCGGCCGGCGCCGCTGCCGACGGTGCGCGTCGTGGCGGTGGCACGCCGAACCATGAACGAGGTCGTTCACGCGGCCGGCCCCCTCTCCCCGCTGCCCGGCGCGGACGTGAAGCTGGGGGCGCTGGTCTCGGGGCGCGTGGCGGAGGTCCTCGTGGCCGAAGGCGACCGCGTCGCGAAGGGCCAGGTCCTGGTGCGCATCGAGGCGACCCAGTTTCGCGATGCGCAGGCCCAGGCGCAGGCCCAGCTGGAGCAAGCGCGGGCCCAGCACCAGAACGACGCTCGCAAGCTGGAGCGCGCGCGGCAGCTCCTCGCGGCAGGCATCGCGGCTCGCCAGGAGGTGGATGACGCGACCGCGCAGGCCTCGACCTCGGAGGCGGCCGAGAAGGTCGCCGCGGCCGCGCTGTCCACGGCGCGCAACCAGATGAACCGAACCGAGCTGCGCGCGCCGTTCGACGGAGTCGTCGCCCGCGTCTTCGCCGCGGCAGGCGAGCCCGTGGACGGGAGCGGCAAGCCGATCCTCGAGGTCGCGCGCACCGAGGTGCTCGATCTGCGCGCCGCGCTGCCGCCCGACGCGGCCTCGCGGGTGCACACCGGACAGCAGGCCACGCTGACCGTGGGCGGCAGCGGCCGCGCCTGGGGCGCGGAGGTCGTGGCGGTCGCCCCCCTCCTCGATGCGACCACCGGCACCGCCACCGCCCGGCTCCGCGTGCCGAATCCAGATGGCTTCCTCAAGGGGGGCGAGGTCGCCCAGGCCGACCTGATCCTCGCCACCCACGCGGGCGTGCTCGCGGTCCCCGAGGCCGCGCTGGTCCCCGCGGAGCAGGGCGGGGGCAGCGCCGACTCGCAGGCCGAAGCCGGAGGGGCCGGCGCGCTGGCCGTGGAGGTCGTCGATGCCCACGGCACCGCGCAGCGCCGGGGGGTGAAGGTCGGCCTGCGCGGCGACGGCTTCGCCGAGATCACCGCGGGCGTGAGCGAAGGGGAGCGGATCATCTCGCAAGGCGCCTACGCGCTCCCGGACGGCGCGCGCGTCCAGATCGCCGAAGGCGCCCCCGTCGAGGCCGCGGCGCCCCGGTGAGCGCGACCGGCTTCTCCCTGCGGCACGGGTCAGCGGTGGTCTTCACCGCCCTGGTGCTCGCCGCCATCGGGCTCGCGGTGGGGAGCCGGCTGCCGAGCGGCGTGTACCCCGAGCTCTCCTTCCCGCGCGAGCAGGTGGTCGTCACCGCCGCGGGAGCCTCGGCGAGCAGCCTCCAGGTCGGCGTCACCCGGCCGCTCGAAGCGGCGCTCGCCGCCGTGCCCGGAGTCGAGCACATCCGCAGCCGCACGATTCGCGGGGCGGTGGAGCTGTCCCTGTTCTTCGCGCCGAGCACCGAGATGACCCAGGCCCACCAGCTGGTGCTGGCCGCGACCGCCGAGGCGCGCGCGACCCTCAGCGCCGGCCTGGACATCTCCGTCGAGCGCGTCCTGCCCTCGGGCTTCCCCATCCTCTCCTACAACATCGAAGGCCCTTACCCACCCGAGCAGCTCTACGAGCTCGCGGAGTACACGCTGCGACCGGCGCTCGCCGGGTTGCCCGGCATCGGACGCGTCTCGGTCCAGAGCTCGGACGTCCCCGAGACGCAGGTGCTGCTCGACGCCACCCGCCTCGCCGCGGCGCACCTCACCGTGCCGCAGGTGGCCGACCGCGTCCGGGCCGCCAACGTCGTGCGCGCGGTGGCGCGCTTCACCGAGACCCACGAGCTCGCGCTCGGCGTGGTCACGAACGAGCTCCTCCGGCCCGAGGACGTCGGCCGCCTCGTCGTCGGCGGCACCACCGACGCCCCGCTGCGAGTCTCGGATCTCGGAACGGTGCGCGAGTCGATCGTCCCGCCGACCACCGTCATCCGCGTCGACGGCAAGCCCGGGGTGATCCTCAATCTCGCCCGCCGGCTGGGGGGCGACATCGTCGCCCGCGACCAGGCCGCGCGCGCGCGGCTGGAGGCCCTCCGCCCGAGCCTGCCCCCGGGCATCACCTTCGTGACGACCTACGAGCAGGCGGACTTCGTCCGCGAGGCGGTCGCCGGTCTCCGCGAGGCGCTCCTCTTTGGCGCGCTGTTCGCGGTGCTGGTGCTGGCCCTGTTCCTGCGCAGCTTCTGGGCCACGGCGCTCGCGGCGCTCTCGCTGCCCCTCACCCTGGCGGCCGCCCTGCTGATCCTCTGGGCGCTGGACCAGACCTTGAACCTCATGACGCTCGGCGGCCTGGCGGTCGCGGTGGGCCTGGTCATCGACGACGCGGTGGTGGTCATCGAGGCGATTCACGCCAAGCTGCAGCAGGGGCTGTCGCCGAGCGATGCCGCGCAGCGCGGCCCGGAGGAGCTCCTCTGGCCGGTGGTCGGCACCACCGTGACGACCCTGGTGGTCTTCCTGCCCCTGGGCCTCCTGAGCGGCGTGGCTGGCCAGTTCTTCAGCGCCCTCTCGCTCGCCCTCGTCGCGGCGGTGCTCCTCTCGCTGCCCGTCTCGCTGATGGTCCTGCCCCCGCTCGCCGCCCGCCTGCTGTCTCCGCTCGCGAAGCGCCCGCGCACGCCGGGGCTCGGCGCTCGCTACCGGCGCGCCCTCGACTGGACGCTGGCCCGCCGGCCCCTGGTCTTCGCCGCGGCGGGCCTCTGCGTGGCGGTGGCCGCCGGACTCTTCACCTTCCTCCCCACTGACTTCCTGCCCGAGACCGACGAAGGGGCCTACGTCATCGACTACTTCGCGCCCGTGGGCGCGTCGCTCGCCGAGGCCGACCAGCTGGCGCAGCGCGTCGAGGAGGTCGTGCGCGCCACGCCCGAGGTGGCGGCGTTCTCTCGGCGCCTCGGCGCGGAGCTCGGGCCGCCGACGGCCACGCTCGCCTCGAACGGCGACGTCGCAGTGCGGCTGAAGACCAAGCGCTCGCGCGACATCGAAGCCATCATGGCCGACCAGCGGAGGCGCCTCGCCGCCGTCGCCCCGGGCCTGCGCGTCGAGTTCATCCAGGTGCTGAGCGACATGCTCGGCGATCTGCAGGGGAGCCCCGAGCCCCTGGAGCTGAAGATCCTGGGCCCCGACGTGACCGTGCTCCACGGCCTGGCCCGCGAGGCCAGTCTCCGCCTCAAGGACATCCCCGGCCTGGTGGACGTCTTCGACGGGGATGACGGCTGCGTCCCCCAGGAGGAGATCCAGGTGGATCCGCTGCGCGCGGATCGCCAGGGGCTCTCCGCGACCCAGATCGCCGATCAGCTGGAGGGGGACTTCCTGGGCCAGGTGGCCACCCAGCTGCATCGCCCCGACCACCTCGAGAACGTTCGCCTGCGACTGGCGGGGCCGCGGGAACCCGGCCCCCAAAGCCTCCGCGCCGCGCAGGTGGCCACCGCCTCCGGTGCCCTCGCCCCCCTCGAGGCCGTCGCCGATCTCGGCCGGAGCTGCCCTCCCGCCGTGCTCTGGCGCGACAACCAGCGCAACTTCGTCCACCTGACCGCGCGGCTCTCGGGCACCAGCCTCGGCGCGGCGGCGAACGCCCTCCGGCAGCGCCTCGCCGATTGGCGCCTCCCGGTGGGGTACACCTGGGAGCTGGGGGGGCTCGTGGAGCAGCAGCGCCAGAGCCAGCGCAGCGTGCTCTTCGTCGCGTTGCTGGCCCTCCTGCTCGTGACGGGCGTGCTGCTCTTCCAGCTGCGCTCCGCCCGGCGCACCCTCGCGGTCCTGCTCGCGGCGCCGCTGGCGCTCACCGGTGGCCTTCTGGCGCTGACGCTCACGGGCATCCCGCTGAACCTCGCGGCCTTGATGGGCGGGATCCTGCTCATCGGCCTGGTGGTGAAGAACGGGATCCTGCTGCTCGACTATGCCCTCGCCGCCGAATCGCGCGGCGTGGCGCCTCACGACGCGCTGCGCGAAGCGGCCCAGGCCCGCCTGCGGCCGATCCTCATGACCACGCTCGCCACCATGGCGGCCCTCGTCCCCCTCGTGATCGGCCTGAGCTCCGGCTCGGCCCTGCACCGGCCCCTGGCGGTGGTGGTGCTGGGCGGGCTCGCCTTCTCCACCGCCGCCACGCTCTTCTTGATCCCCGCTCTCGTCGACCGCCGCGGCGCCTGAGCAGACCGGCGGCTCTGTTCCAGTCGGGTCCATGGGCCCGCGCGGCATGGAGGTCTCGGGCCAGCTGACCGCCCTGAGCCACGAAAGCCCCTTCCTTCGGCGTTGGCACGGATGATGCTCATCAGGCGTTCAAGGACAGGAGCAGCCCCATGCCCAAGACCTCGAGCGTTATCTGGTTGAAGGAGATCACCCGATCCGACCCGGCGATCGCCGGCGGCAAGGGGGCCAATCTGGGTGAGATGCTGCGGGCGGGCTTCCCCGTGCCGAACGGCTTCGTGGTCCCGGCCGCGAGCTACCTCGCCGCGATGGACCGCGCCGGGATTCGCCGCGAGCTCACCGAGCGCCTCGCCAAGGTTCCGGCGGACGACCCGGCCGCGATCGCCGCCGCCGCGCGCGAGCTGCGCGCGCTCGTCCAGAAGGGAGGGATGCCGCAGGGTCTGCAGGACGACGTGCACGCCGCCGCGGAGACGTTCGGAGCAAACACCCTGTTCGCGGTCCGCTCCTCGGCCACCGCCGAGGACAGCGCCTCCACGTCCTTCGCGGGGATGCACGAGACCTACACCAACGTGCCCCCGGCCGACCTCGTGGCGAAGATCGTCGCCTGCTGGTCGTCGATCTACACCGAGCGCGTCGTCGGCTACCGCAAGGCCGAGGCGATCGCCTCCGAGCCGGCCATCGCCGTGGTGGTGCAGAAGATGGTGAATTCGGCCCGCTCCGGGATCGTCTTCACCGGCGACCCCGCGGGGCGCGAGAACACGATGGTGGTCGAGGCCACCTTCGGCCTGGGCGAGAGCATCGTCAGCGGCGAGATCGAACCCGACACCTACGTGCTGTCGCGGACCGGGCCGACCGTCGAATCGGTGCGCATCGGCCACAAGGCCACCGTTCGCACCCGCGGCGCGGACGGGAAGGAGCAGAAGCGCGCGCTGACCGAGGCCGAGGCCACGCAGCGGGTGCTCACCGACTCCGAGATCCTGACGCTCGCGAAGCTCGCGCTGGACGTCGAGCACCACTACGGCTCGCCGCAGGACATCGAGTGGGCCGAGGAAGGGGGCGCCTTCTTGCTCGTGCAGACCCGCCCCATCACCGCGGGGCTGAAGGCCAAGACCACCGCGGGCGGGGTCCTCGCCAGCGGCCTCGGCGCCTCCCCGGGCATCGCCAGCGGCCGCGTGCGCGTGCTGCAGACGCCCGCCGAGGCCGATCAGCTGGTCGCAGGCGAGATCCTCGTCGCCCCCATGACTTCACCCGACTGGCTCTCCGCGATGCGCCGCGCCGCGGCGATCGTCACCGACAACGGCGGGCTCACCTGCCACGCGGCGATCATCTCCCGCGAGCTCGGCGTCCCGTGCGTCGTGGGCGCGCGCACCGCCACCCGCGATCTGAAGACCGGCATGACCATCCCCGTGGACGGCGCCCGCGGGCGCGTGACCGCGGGCGCGGCGGCCGCGCCCAGGGAGGCCGCGAGCACCGTGACCCAGCCCGACACCCGCGCGCCGAGCGCCGAGAGCATCGCCACCCGGCTCTACGTCAACCTCGCCCTTCCGGAGGAGGCCGAGCGAGTCGCCGCCACCGACGTGGACGGCGTGGGGCTCCTGCGGGCCGAGTTCCTTCTCTCGCAGGCGATGGGGGGCAAGCACCCGAGCCAGCTGCTCGCCGAGGGGGGGCGCGACGCCTTCATCGCCGCGCTCACCGAGCCGCTCGCGCGCATCGCGCGGGCCTTCGCTCCGCGGCCGGTCATCTACCGGACCTACGACTTCCGCACCAACGAGTTCCGGGGGCTCCAGGGCGGAGAGAAGTTCGAGCCCGTGGAGAACAACCCGATGATCGGCTACCGGGGCTCCTTCCGGTACATCCGCGACCCGAGCCTGTTCGACCTGGAGCTCGAGGTCCTCGCCCAGGTCCGCCGCGAGAGCCCGAACCTCCACATCATGCTCCCGTTCGTGCGCACCCGCTGGGAGCTCGCCGCCTGCCTCGATCGGATCCAGCAGAGCCCGCTCGGCAAGCAGAAGGGGCTGCTGCGCTGGGTGATGGCCGAGGTGCCCTCGGTCGTCTACTGGCTGCCCCACTACGCCAAGCTCGGCATCGATGGAGTGTCGATCGGCTCGAACGATCTGACCCAGCTCATGCTCGGCGTGGATCGGGACTCGGAGATCTGCGCCGAGCTCTTCAACGAGTCCGATCCCGCCGTCCTCGACGCCATCCAGCGCATCATCGAAGGGGCCCACCGGGCCGGCATGACCGCCTCGCTGTGCGGCCAGGCCCCCTCGAACCGACCCGAGTTCGCCGAGGAGCTCGTGCGGTTCGGGATCGACTCGATCTCGGTCGACCCACGGTCCGTCCCCGCCGCGCGCAGGGCGATCCTCACCGCCGAGCGCCGCCTGCTGGTGCGTGAGGCGCGGGCCCATTTTCGCGAGAGGCCCCTGCGGGCCTGAGCCTGGCGCCGCCGCTCGCCCCCCCCCGCGCGCAGCGGCGGAGTCGTAGCTCTCAGCCATTTCCCGACTGGCAGCTCGCGACTGGCCGCTCCCGCCCGGCCTCTTCCGGGCTCGCACCGGCGAACAAGCCAACTCACCCCATGAAGAGCCCGACTGATCCGATGTGGCGGCCAACTCACCCCACGTAGGCGTGGACTCACCCCACGTAGGCGTGGACTCACCCGACGTAGAGGTCGACTTACCCGATGTGGAGGTCGACTTACCCGACGTGGAGCTCGACTTACCCAACGTGGAGGTCGACTTACCCAACGTGGAGGTCGACTTACCCGACGTGGAGCTCGACTTACCCGATGAGAAGCCGCACTCACCCCATGAAAGTCGACGGCTACATCGGGTTGGCTCGCGTCTACCCCGGGTCAGTCGACCTCTACATCGGGTAAGTGGGCTCCCTCATCAGGTCGATGAGGGTTCACATCGGATCAGGCGGGCTCTTCATCGGGTTGGTTCGCGTCTACCCCGGGTCGATCGACGTCCACATGGGGTGAGTGGGCTCTCTCATCGGGTTGGTCCGCCTCTCTACCGGGTGAGTCGCGCTCCACAGGGGGTGAGCTCGCCTCTTCATCACTTTGATCACCCTTTGGTCGGTGGGGCTCGTAGGTCCTCCGCCCGACACCAGCCGCTACGTGGCCTGTGGCGGCCCCCATTCCCACGAAGGGCCGTCCGGGACCGCCCGAAGCCCCGCGCTCGCCGCCGAACGGCCGCCCTCACGCCCTTGATCGCGATCAATGACACGAACGAACGCTCGTTCATAATTGTCCACTCCCAGCACGGAGGTCGTTTCTTGAGCGCGCCGATGAGCACACCGGGGTTCGCATGGGTCTTCGAGGGGGCGTCCAAGCCCATCGCGCGGCGCGAGCGGACGCTGCCGGCGCCGGAGGCGGGCCACGCGACGGTCGCGGTGATCGGCTGCGGCCTCTGCCACACCGATCTCGGCTATGCGCGCGGCGAGGTCCCCACCCGCAAGGAGCTGCCGCTCGTCCTCGGCCACGAGGTGGTCGGGCGCGTGGTGGCCGCGGGGCCGGGGGCGGAGCCGCTGCTCGGCCGGCCGGTGCTGGTCCCGGCGGTGCTCCCCTGCGGCACCTGCGTCTTCTGCCGCTCGGGCCGCGGGAACGCCTGCCCCCAGCAGCAGATGCCGGGCAACGACATCGACGGGGGGTTCGCCTCGCACCTCGACGTGCGCGCGGCGCCGCTCGTGCCGCTCGAGATGCCGGCGGACTTCGCTCTCTGGAAGCTCGGGGTGGTGGCCGACGCGGTCTCCACCGCCTACCAGGCCGTGCGCCGGGCCGAGGTCGCCGACGGCGACGCGGTGGTGGTGGTCGGCGCGGGCGGCGTGGGCGGCTTCGTGGCCCAGATCGCGAAGGCGCAAGGCGCGGAGGTGCTGGCCCTCGACACGCGGGCCGCGCGGCTCGCGCTGACGGCGAAGCACGGCGCGGACGAGACCCTGCTCGTGACCCCGGACGCGAAGGCGATGCGCGCGGCGGTGCGGGCCTTCGCGAAGGCGCGCGCGATCCCCTCCCTGCGGCTACGGATCTTCGAGTGCACGGGCACGCGCGCGGGCCAGCAGCTCGCCTACGGGCTGCTCGACCGGGCCGCGACCTACGTGCAGGTGGGCTACACCCCCGACACGGTGGAGCTGCGGCTCTCGAACGCGATGGCCTTCGACGCCACGCTCTTCGGCACCTGGGGCTGCCCGATCGAGGCCTACCCCGCGGCGCTGGAGCTGGTCGCGCGCGGGGCCATCGCGCTCGACCCCTTCGTCGAAGCCGCCCCGATGTCGGGGCTCAACGACCACCTCGCCGCGATGCACGCCGGCCGCCTCGAGCGCCGGCTGGTCCTCAACCCCGCCCTCTAAGGAGCCTCCCATGCTCGTCGATCACGATCTCGTCCCCGGCCGCCCCCTCGAACACGTTCGCTACGAAGAGCGCCCGGTCAAGACCCGCGAGGGCGGCCCGGCGGAGGGGCTGCACAACGTGTGGATCACGCTCGACAACGAGCGGCAGCTGAACTCGTACACCACCGCCGCGGTGAAGGACGTGATCCTCGCCTTCCGCCGCGCGTCGGTCGACCGGCGCTGCGTGGCGGTGATCTTCACCGGCGCGGGCACGCGCGCGTTCTGCACCGGCGGCAACACCGAGGAGTACGCGACCTACTACGCCAACCGGCCGCTCGAGTACCTCCAGTACATGCGGCTCTTCAACGACATGGTCACGGGGATCCTCACCTGCGACAAGCCGGTGATCTGCCGGGTGAACGGCCTGCGGATCGGCGGCGGCCAGGAGATCGGCATGGCCTGCGACTTCACCGTCGCCGCGGACCACGCCTCGTTCGGTCAGGCCGGACCCGTGCACGGCTCGGCCCCCGACGGCGGCTCGACCGACTTCCTCGACCTCTACGTGGGCTACGCGGCGGCGGCGGAGTCGCTGGTGCTGTGCCAGCCCTGGTCGGCCCACAAGGCGCTGCGCCTGCGGCTGCTCAACGACGTGGTCCCGGCCTACCGCGAGGGCGGCACGTGGATTGCGAACCCGCTGGTGATCACCGACCGCGAGCGCGACGACTGCGCGCGCCCGGTGTTCGGCGAGTGGCGCACCGGGGCGGAGAAGGACGCGGCGAAGAAGCGGATCGAGGGCTGCACGATCGACCTCTCGCGGCTCGACGAGGCGGTGGAGGCGCTGGCCACGAGCCTGCTGAACACCTTCCCGGACTGCACCCGCAAGACGCTCGAGAGCCTGCGCAAGAAGAAGCTCCAGCACTGGTACCAGAACAGCGAGAGCAACCGCAGCTGGCTCGCGCTGAACATGAACACCGAGGCCGCGGCGGGCTTCGCGGCGTTCCAGTTCGGCGAGCGGCCCCACCGGGAGATCGACTTCGCGCTCCTGCGCCGCCGGCTGGCCGAGGGCGCGCGCTTCGACGACGCCCTGGTGAACGAGGTCCTCCCCGCCGCCGCGCGCAAGCACCGGGTGTCGGCGCGTGGCTGAGGTCTCGGCCACGCTGCACGAGGCCGGCGCGCTCCTGCGCGTGGTCATCGATCGGCCCAAGGGCAACGTGCTCACCGGCGCCGTGATGGCCGAGCTGCGCCACGTCCTCGGCCAGCACGCCGGCGACCGCCACCTGAAGCTGGTGGTCCTCCAGGGGGCGAACGGCACGTTCTCCTTCGGCGCCTCGGTCGAGGAGCACCGCGCGGCCGCGGCCCCGGCGATGCTGGAGGGCTTCCACGGGCTCATCCGCGCGGTGGCGGCCTACCCGGCGCCGATCGCGGCGCTGGTGGAGGGCAAGTGCCTGGGCGGCGCGTTCGAGCTCGCGCTCGCGACCCAGTTCGTCTTCGCCACGCCTGACGCGGTGTTCGGCTGTCCGGAGATCAAGCTCGCGGTCTTCCCGCCGGTGCTCGCGGCCATCGGCCACCTGCGCCTGGGCGGCGCCCTCGCCGAGCGGCTGCTCCTGACCGGCGCCTCTCTCGACGGCCGCGCGGCCCACGCCGCGGGGTTCACCACGGCGCTCGTCGACGGCGACCCGTGGAACGCGGTGGTGCGCTGGTTCCGGGAGCTGCTCGCCCCGCTCTCGGCGCAGGCCCTGCGCACCGCCGCCCGCGCGATGCGCGACGCCAGCGGGCTCACCGCGGCGCTGGGCGCCCCGCTCACCGAGCTCGAGCGGCGCTACGCGGCCGAGGTGCTCACGAGCCACGACGGCGTGGAGGGCATCGAGGCCTTCCTCGCCCGCCGCGCGCCCCGCTGGGAGGACGCGTGACGCAGAAGCGCGACACGCCGCAGAAGCGGCTGGCGATCCTCGACGCCGCGGCGGAGGCCATCGCCGAGCATGGCTTTCACGGGATGAGCCTGCGCGCCCTCGCGGCGGAGACCGGGCAGTCGCTGGCGAACTTCTACAACTACTTCGACTCGAAGGAGGCGGTGCTCTACGAGCTCCAGCGCGCGGCCTTCGAGGCGATGATCGGCACCACGCGCGAGGCGGTCGCCCAGGCGGCCACCGCCGAGGACCAGCTCTTCGCCTTCCTCCTGCAGCACGTCCGCTACGTCGCCGACCACCCCGACGTGATGCGCGTCCTGGTGCACGAGGCCCGGGCGTTGCCCGCGAGCCAGCGGGGCGCGGTGCGGCGGCTGAAGGAGCGCTACTACGAGATCGTGCGGGAGATCGTGGCCGAGCTCTACCGCGAGGGGTGCCAGGCCGCGCGCACCGAGCCCGACGCGCGCGCGCTCACCCACGCGACCTACGGGATCTTCGGGATGGTGAACTGGCTCTACGGCTGGTACGAGCCGGCGCACCACGGGACCCCCGCCGAGGTGGCGCGCTCGCTGCACGCCCTCGCGCTGCGCGGCCTGGTCGCGCGGCGCCCGCGCGCCGCCACGAAGCCCCAGCTGCGCGGCCTGCGCACGGAGACGAGATGACCCCCACCCCGAAGCC
>VFSW01007706.1_pt1 | contig 15571 bp, 9 predicted proteins | sample 5358111 | NCBI WGS metagenome assembly VFSW01 (sample SAMN11554181, study PRJNA540505) | mine drainage metagenome | isolation source: sediment from site ElyBrook_90M | place: USA: Ely Copper Mine, Vershire, VT | collected 2017
GAACACGGGCGAGATAAAGCAATTCACAATCGGGCCCCCGTCGTCGTTGCAGTTCCAAACTTGCGAGCGAGTCCCGGCTTATGTTCCAGCCACGAAGTTGAAGTTTTGTGGCGAATTTTTCCTGCGACCAGCCTTTTTTTATGCGCCATTTCTTCCCCTGCGGACCGATCAAATTCTTTTGGGAATTCTTCACCAACGGTAATGTTAGCGGGACGGCGGGGGGAAACTGTGTTCACAAAACCACAACTGGTGCAAAGGTTTTGCTTTTTAGTCCTTGTATTCTGCGAGGGAGGGTTTAAAAACTTGTCGAGAGTGAATCAGAAGTTGGACAGGGCAGACGCATCTAAATCTCTGATTTTCGGGTAGTTTTCGTGTTTTTCTTCTTTTTGGTGGTTTTGGGGATGCGGGTTGTCTGGGCCTGCCGGGTGCGGTGGATAATTTCATCGGCGTAAGCCTGGGTTAATTTCACATATTGCTGGTAACCGGCAATGGCCTGTTGGAGGCTGGCCACCTGGTCACGCGCGACATAGCGCACCACATTTCGCCCGTTTTTCCACGTCTGATGGTTGTAATAGGCCCCAGCCTGCAGCGGGCATAGTTTCCCCCGCTCCATCTGCTGGATCTGGGCGATTTGCCGCAACAGGTCGGCCGGTTCACGCTTGGCTTTCATGGGGTAATATATAGACTACTATATATGTTGAAGGCAACCCCTAATCCCGACACTCCCCAAAGCCTGCTCACCCACTTCGGTGACCTGCCCGATCCCCGCGTCAGCCGCCGCGTGGACCATGACCTGATCGATGTGCTGGTCATTGCCGTCTGCACCCTCCTGTGCGGCGGGGAGAGCTTCAACGACATGCAAGACTTCGGTCTGGCCAAGCAGGACTGGTTTAAGACCTTCCTCCCGCTGCGCAACGGCATTCCTTCCCACGACACCTTCAACCGGGTATTCGCCGTCCTGGACCCCAAGGCGTTTCTGGATTGTTTTCTGCGCTGGACTCAGAGTGTGCGGCAGGCCGTGCCCCGGGAAATTGTGGCGCTGGACGGCAAAGCCCTGCGCCGGGCTTTGAATCAGGACCAAAGCATCAAGTATATCGTCAGCGCCTGGGCCGAGAGCAACAATCTGGTGCTGGGCCAGTTGAAGGTCGCCGACAAGAGCAACGAAATCACCGCGCTGCCCGAGCTGTTGCGGGTGCTGGAATTGAGCGGCTGTATTGTGACGGTGGATGCCATGGGCTGCCAAAAGAAGATCGCCCAAGAGATCAAGGAGGCTGATGCGGACTATGTACTGGCACTCAAGGGGAACCAGGAAACGGTGCATGCGGAAGTCAAAACCTTCCTTGATCAAACCTTGGTGGAACGACAGGGGCCGCGTCTGCCGGGGGCCAAACTGTCCCCGGCCGCCACCACGCTGGCCACGTGGGAGACGATGGAAAAGGATCATGGCCGCTTGGAAATCCGTCGTTATTACCAGAGTGCCGACCTGGCCTGGTTTGCCGATCTGGCCAAATGGGAGGGGTTACAATCGGTGGGCCTGGTGGAAGCCATGCGGGAAGTCGGCGGCCAGCGGACGGTGGAACGCCGTTACTATTTGTCCAGCCTGCCGCTAGACGTGCAAACCTTTGCCAGGGCGGTGCGCGGCCACTGGGGTGTGGAAAACAAATTGCACTGGGTTTTGGACGTCTGCTTCCGCGAGGATCAGAGCCGCGCCCGTGCCGGCTTCGCCGCCGAGAATCTCGCCACCCTGCGGCGGCTCGCCCTGAATCTCCTCAAACAGGAGAAGACTAAAAAGCGCGGAATCAAAGGTAAAATGCTCAACGCAGGCTGGGATCATCCCTACCTCCTCCGCTTATTGGGCGTCCAGCCAAACAAAAATTAGATGCGTCTGCCCTGAGAAGTTGGATGACGCCAGAAGTTCTTCGCCAAAAGCGCAGACTGAATGGCGGTCAAAGCTGGTTCACCAAGTCGTGCGCTTTCAGACCGCACGCAATAGGAATTTTCATTCGACCCCTGACGAGAGCCGTTCAAAAAAGTCTTCAAGCATTCGCGGAATTCTGTCTTTGGCAGGCCAAAGCTCATGCGGTTCGACCCGCAACGCTCTGGCAAGGCAAAGTAGTTCAAAATCGGAAACCCAACGAAATTGCGCCTCAATTTTGGCGAGTGTCTGCCGGCTTAAATCCCATCCCCATCGACGGCAGCGAGCCGCCAGCATCGGCTGCGTCAGCTTTTGCTGGTCACGCAACTGGCGGATTTGCGGCCCAACCAGATTTCGCGGATTCTTCATATTCCGGTTTCAGAAACGAAACGATAGGGAATGTGCTTTTCTTAAAGGTTCGGAATTCCGAACGGCGATTTCCATTGCTCGCTTTGGCATTTTCTGCAAGGGTGGTGACGGAAACCGCCTTTTTTGGCCAATGAACAATTTCTTTAAAAAAAACCGCGATATTCGCGCCATTGTCACCCGCGCGCCATGTGCGCGCCGTAAAAACAAACAACAACGAAAATCCCATGAAAACCATCAATAGACTTCGGAAGACGATCCTTGGAATTTGCGGCAGCGTTTTAATCGTCATTGCTGTCGCACTGACCACCCTGTCTCAAACCGCACCGGTCCTGACCATCACGCCTCTGGGCACGAACCAGTTTTCCATCTCTTTCACAAACAATGGCAGCACCTACGACTTGCAGTGGACGCCGGTGCTGGCCAGCCCGGATTATCCGTGGACATGGGCGGCCATTGGCACCAATAACCAGACCAATTTCTCTTTAGACATGAGCGGTTATCAAACCGCATTTTTCCGGACGATTTTAGACACCAACAGCATTCCCCTGTGGGAAGCCGCCGATCCAAATAATCCGAGTGCTGGGATTTTGGCGGTATATATAGACAGCCCTATGAATGGAGCGGTGCTGCAATAAATTCAGAAAGTTTCACCCTATTATAACTATGATTTTCCCTTCCCAATTCGTGTCCAGGCGTTTTTTTGGATTTTTAATGACGGCAGGCTTGTTGGCCGCAAGCGTGACATCTGCCCGTGCCACTTCCATGCAAACCTACTTGGGTGCTTGCAGCTATACGGCAACCTCCGGGGGCGGGGCAATTTCTGCTTCTGCCCGTCTTGCCACGGCAAGCTGCAACAGTTCTGATCAAACGTGGGAAGGTCATTTTAGCAGCCCCATTTCATGGTGTGTTGATCTTGTTGGCACCGGCACTCACCCGATCAGCCCGTCGGACGTGAATCATTATGGAATCTGTCCATTTTCAGTGACCTGGCCCGCAAATTGGGATGGCAATGAATACTTTTCCATCAACTGCACCAACACCGCCCTGGACTACGATAAAACCGGGACTTTGGACATTGGCACGGATTGCACACCCACTGCCGGTTGCGGGTCGGCCTCCGTGACCATTTACAACATGGGTTCAGTTATGAACGCCGTGTTCGTGTCGGGCGGCAACAATTATTCAAATTGGACAATGACAAAGGGTGACGGGAATCAAAGCGTCACGTTTCGTATTGTTCGCGGAGATACGGTGAACACCAGGACGGTCACTTACACGGTAAGCGGCACTGCGGTCAATGGCACGGACTATACCGTTTCCCCTTCGTTGAGCGGTTCGGTCACAATTAACGCCGGCAGTTCAAGTGCGGATTTTACCATTTCGATTTCGGGGGCTTCGAGTCTCGTGGGTCCCAAGACGCTGACCATAACGCTTCAATCGGGATATTATCAAATTGGGAATGCCAGCGCCACACTGACGATAGTGCAAGATGTGCCGGTGATCAGCGTGTCCGCTCCCGGCCAATACGCCTCTCAAAACGGCGTCTATGCAGGACAATTCACATTGACCCGCAGCGGGGAATTGACCAATTCATTGACAGCAAATCTGGCGGTTGGCGGCACGGCGACGGCGGGCAGCGATTATACGGCATTGCCCACGTCAATCACATTCGCCGCGAATCAAACCAGCACTAATCTGAATGTTTCGGTTATCAATGCCAGTTTACCAGCAGCCAAGACCGTTGTCTTGTCGCTAAACAGCAGCAGCGCGTATTTTCCGGGACTCACGACCAATGCCACCGTGACCCTTCTGCCGAATGGTTCGACCACCAATTCAGTCGTGTCGCCGGCAGATATGTATTGGCGTGGAAGCGGCAGCGACCCGACCTACTGGTCCCAAGTGATCCCCTTGGAATATGAAACGGGAACCATGTATAGCAATTTGAACGGCAACTGCCCGGACTTGTATTCGGGACTTTTGTCATGGAGCAGCCAGACGCTCTACCACTACAACGCGACAAACACGGCCAATCGAATCGCTTTCAACAATCCCATTGTCGCCTTCGGCGAGCGGGTTGGTGGAACGCCGTTGTATTTCAGCCAGCCTTACAGTTTTGGCATCTATGCGGGCGACCCGATTCTGTCGAATCAGCCGGTCGTGGTTCAGGCATATTATCGCACCAATTATCAACTGGCTGGCACGGTCAGTCTTTACCCACCCACGGTGTCCAACCCCAACTTATGGCAGACCTACATGACGAACGGATTTCAACTCACTACCAATGCCTACGGGCTGACGACCATTCTGGCCGGCATTCCAAATTTGTATTGGGGTGAAAATTCGAGAGGCGCGTATATGTTGACGCACACCGCAAGCAACCAGGCCACCAATTATTATTACGTCGTTGGCATTGCCGGAAATCCGGCGGACAACAGCAATCCGATGGTGGTGAACGGCAGCGGACAAATGACAAACTCCCTGCTTTACTCGTTGGAATTTGAGCAACGACCGCCGTGGCGTTCGGCATTTCTCGACCAGCCGCATTTCAACGGCAGTCCGCTGCCGCCTTTTTACGCGGGCAAAACCCTGTCTGAAATGCTGACCAACACGCCGCCTGTGACCAACACCGTGAGTTTCACGCCGTCTGAGGCCACTAATTTGGACAACAGTCCGGAACTGCGGCGGCATCCGATCTTGGACAATTTTGTGGCCAGCATGGGCAATGACCCGATTGCGCTGGCCAACTACGTCATCAATCAAATCGGCCTCACCGACCCGATGGATGTCAACGACAACGGAAATGTCGCGGAAAATTCCATCAATCCGCCGGGAGTGACACGCGGCGCGTTGGGAACATTTTTGGAAAAGCAGGGTTCGCCCATCGAACAATGCGCGCTGCTGGTTTATTTGTTGCGGCAGGCGGGCGTGCCCGCTGTTTATGAATTTGCCCCGCACAACGGAATGCAAATTCTGGATGCCCGGTTAAGCCAGATGCTCAAATTCCAAGTGCATGGCGACATCAATGAAGCAGGGCAGCTTTACACCACCAACACGATGATTGCGGTGAATTATCCGTGGGTTGCCGCCTATATCGGCACGAATTGGGTGCATATCTTTCCGTGGATGAAGGATAACAGAATCAATGAAGGGCTGAACTTGTTCGATGAAATGCCCACCAATTACAGCAACGCCTACGAATGGGTGCATGATTACATTTATGGCAACACAAACCTTATGTCGCTGGCGGTGGACAATGACAACACGATGCGGGTTATCTTCCCGCGATACTTGCAACAAACCCTTTTGCAAAATCATCCGGGCGTCTCCGTGGACGACATCGGCGTCAAAATCATCAACCGCCAGCATTACTATGCGCGCTGGCAGGATTTTCCGACTCCGACATGGGTAACCAATGTCAGCACGCCCATTGAAAACCTTTCTTCCATCAGCATCACCAACATCAATCCGGCATTGACCAATGTTTTCGACACGATGAGCGTCGAAATTTACAGCCTGAACGACCCGACCAAAGACATCAAGACGGGCGACATGCGGTTGGTGGATTTGCACAACCGCGAATTTTATATCAACCAATCCGTGGTGAGCGGCAACGTGCAGTTAAATCTTGTGCTGTTGCCATTCCGCACCAACATCACCAGTCAATTTGCGTTCACCAACGACACCAATTTATTGTCGAAAGAAGTGCTTACCTTGAATTTCGACTCGAATGACTACTCATTGGGAGTGCGCTTCAAGTATCACCGCCATCGCGCCATCACACCGTCGTATGCCATTGACCCGACGCTCACATTTCTAGGTCTTAACGGCTATAACGAGGTTGACTACGAGCGATCGCTGCGAGTCGGCGACCAGGCGGCCATCTGCATGGATTATGGGCATGTCACACGCGACATGCTCAATGTCCACGCGGCGGATTTGTGGCGGATGCAAAGTCAGTTGGATGCCAATCCTTCACAGGCCGGCAGCATGTCGTCCGATGTTTATGAAGGAGCATTGATGTATCTGGCTGGCATGTCGTATTACGAAAAAGTCAGCGAGTTTGACCAGATGAACCAGCAATGGCAAAAATGGGATCAGCTTTCGGTTTTTGCGGCTGGCTTGTCGAAAATCATCCCGGCGCGTAATAGCAACGGCAATTTGAGCAATGGAACCGACCCCATCCTGCCTTGTGTGGATATGTTTTTCTACGAAACAATGCTGGCGGGCAACGGCACGCTGCACCCGGATTCGGGCCAGAACTACACGATGTCCGAATGGAATTACAATCTCTTTGGAATTGCAGATCACTCTGCCGAGGAACACCAAGTCATTAACCGTTTCTATCAGCAGACCAACGCCGTTTCCACCGTTCGGTTGTTGCAACTAGCGCAAAGCAGGGGCTTGGGAATCGTGCCGTTGAACATCTACAATTATGTGGCTCAAGGCACGACGAATTATCAAGGAAAGCAGTTGCAAAGTTGGGATTCAAGCATGTGGCAGCAGGTTACAAGCGATTTGAAAAACTCCTCGACTTACGGTTATGTCACCGTCTTCATGACGCCGGGGCCGGTGACCAATTCTGCCTATAAAGGAATGGGAGCGTTGATTCTGAATCCGTATGATTACGAGGCGTTGATCACCCCCAACAGCATGAACGGTGGATTTGCCGGTCAAAATTTGCCGGTCAACACCGTGGAAGCCGCCAATACGCCCAACTACAAATTGAGCAATAATAACAATGATTATTCGGCCGCATTGAACCAACCCGCCAGCCAGACAACCACTGTGCCGGACGAAATCACCAGTTACGATGCACCTTCGACTGCCAGCCAGATCAGCAGCGGAACATATGTGGCTGACCCGTTCACCACGGCTGCGGATGGCAACATTTCATCGCAGCTTGGGACCACGCCGGGAAACGCAAACTCAGCCCTGGCTCAAGACGCCCTGACGAGCGAGCAGAATGGCTATTTGGGGACACCGGACGACGCTGGCTCACAAAGCGGCACCAAAGTTTCCGACCCGGTGCATAACATCACCGGCGAGTTTTATGTGGATGAAACGGATTTGCAATTGCCCGGCCCGGTTCCGCTGGTCTTGCGCCGAAATTATTCCAGCCAGAATGTCGCTGACAACCAGTTCGGCCACGGCTGGAAGTTGAACATCATGCCCTACTTGAGCCTCAGCAAAAACAGCACCAACATCTATGCGGCGGACATGGACGGAGCAGTGCTGGCTTATGTGCATAACACCAACGCCGCCAGCACGAATCTTTGGACCCCGACGCTTGCCGCCAACCCGAATTTGGATAACAACACCATCGCGGGCGTTGGCGGCCTAGCGAACCGGTTGCGTGATTACATCCAGCGCTCAGTGAATGGTTCCGTTACCAACTACACTCTGTATGGGGCTGACGGCAGTGTCCGGGTTTTCCAGTTCATGACATTCAATAGTGGCGCGGTCACGAACGCCAGGCCTTATCTGCTTCAATGGACAGATAATCGGGGTAATTATTACACGTTCTCCTACGACATGAATTCGGCAGACGCCAATTTCGGCCAGATGCAACGCATCCAGTGCAGCAACGGAAACTTTCTCGGTTTTGATTACGACGTTTACGGCCACATCATTGACGCCTACACTGGCGATGGCCGCTGGATATATTACAATTATGATGAATACGGTGATTTGGTGACGGTCACCCTGCCGGACAACTCTACGCGTTCCTATCAGTATCAGCACGGTACCCAAACTGTCACCGGCGGCAGCGCAATTTATTCAACCCACCTCATCATCGAGGAAGACAAACCGGACGGACGCGCATTGGTCAATGCCTATGACAGCCAGCGGCGGGTCACCAACCAGTTATCCACCGCCGGTCTGGATTTAAATCCCATCCGCACGGCGACGTTCATCTATTCAAATAATTTTGTTTTCACTAATTCTTGGACCAACACAATCACCGGCTACACGCTCGCCATTGATGGAAACGATCACACCAACCGTTACGATTACACCAACAATCTCATCACCAAAATCACCGACCCGTTGGGCCAGACGATTCAGCAGATTTGGTTCACAAACAATGCGCCTGCGCCCGGCTATTCGCGCAGCGTCGCCACGCGAATAGACAAACGCGGCCTAGTCACTCAATTTCAATATGACTCGAACGGCAACGTGACCAACACCATTGTGACCGGCGATCTCACCGGCGACGGCATTACTTCACAAACCGCCACCAACACGGCCGCTTACAACACAAATTGTTTGCCGGTTCAAATAACCGACCCGATTGGCAACAGCGTGGTGACAGTCTATGACCCGGTGTTCACGTTCATGCCGGAACAAGTTATTAGCTATGCGGGCGCAACGCCGGTCAGCACCAACTTCATGTTCTACGGCAATGCGACAAATGTTGTGGTGAACGGCAACACCACGCAGACGAATCAAGCATTTGGTGTCTTGACTCGCCTGATTCGTGCTTATGGTTCGGCGGATGCAGCCACGAATGATTTGGCGTATGATGGACACGGATTCATTATCCAATCCACCCTTTATACTGGCACTGGCGACCCGAATGTCATCAATACTTTCTTCTACAATGAGCGTCGGCAAATGGTGAATCAGGTGGATGCTCTAGGGGCGTTCAAGTTCTTTGACTATGACGCACTCAACCGGCCAACCGAACAGGAAAACTTCGACGAGTTCGGCAATGCGCTGTCGTGGAGCTTCAATTATTACAATGATAATGGCGAACTGACCTGGGTGGATGGCCCGCGCTACAATCCCGAAGATTATGTGTTTTACGATTACGACGGCATGGGACGCCGCTCGACGGAAATTCACTGGCGTTCAGAGGCCAAGAGCGACGGCAGTGGAGTTGAGGCGCCCGCCGGTTACAACCAATATGCGCAAAGTTTTTATCAATATGATGCGCTAGGAAATCTCACGCTGGCCGTTGATCCGCGTGGCGCGATGACAACTAATACTTGGGATTCCTTATGTCGGCTGGTGCAGACCAAACATTTCGATCTGGATGGTGTCACCGTTTTGAGCACGGAAGGGTTCAGCTACGAACCGGGTGGATTGGTCCAGACACATACCAACGCGGTCGGCGGAATTGCTGTCGCCATTTATACCGACACCGGCGAACCAGAATATCGCAGTAATCCTGACGGCTCGACCAACGCTTGGCGTTACTATTTTGACGGACGAGTAAACAAGGAAATACAAGGCAACGGGGCTTACTGGCAGACGACCTATGATGATGTAAATAGAATTTCCACCCGCGTCTTCTATTCTGCCGCAGGCGTGCCGGAAGCGACCAATTCCATTCAACTTGACCGGCGTGGCAATGTGGTTCAACAAGTGGATGCCGGGGCCAACGTGTTCACTGCCGCCTATGACAATTTAGACCGCGCCAAAATCGTTGCCGGGCCGGCCATAGTCACAGTAACCAGTTACCAATTGGGCAATCCGCCAAGTGGTCAACTTTATTATACCACCAACGTCCAGCAACAAATCAGCACAAATTTCTATGATGCTGCCGGACGCTCGATGACCAACGTCAATGCACTTGGTGAAAGCACTGTCACTGCAAGGGATGCTTTGGGGCGCGCCACTAGCTACCACATTTACAATCCTTCCGGGGTACTTGTGCGTGAAAAATACATGGCTTATTCGCCCGACCACAACAGTGTCACCACCACTGACGGTTCAGGCGCTTCCGCCATCGTCAACACAATCTATACTGACAATGATGGACACACAGTCTTGGCCATTGCCCACCCATCGGCGAATGCGACCGAGTTCACCCTGAATCAATATGACCTTGCGGGAAATCTCGCTTCGGCACAGCACGATTCTTCAGCGAGTGGCGCGCTGACAACGTGGACGACCACGAGCTCCGCTTACGATGGGTTGAACCGAACCATTGGCAAGATGGATCGCGACAATGCACTTACCACTTATATGTATGACCCGATGAGCGACGTGACTAACCGCACCATGCCGGGTGGATTGCAGTGGCAGGCGGCCTACAATAACGCCGGCCAGATTTTGCAGGAGCAAAATTACGGCAACGGCACCACGACCCGCACCACGACTTACAGTTATTATTCAAGCGGCAGTCCGCTTGCCGGATTGCTTCAGTCAAAGACGGATGGGCGTGGAGTTAGCTGCACTTACAGTTACGACGACTCGCTGCGCCTCACCAGCATGGCTTACAGCGGCTCGTTGCCGGAGCAAAACCTGACGACGACTTGGCAATTCGAGCCGCGAGGTTATGTCACCGGCATCACTGAACAGTTCGCCAGCACCAATACCGGCCCGGCAACAAGCATATCGCGTTCTTTCGATCCTTACGGACAACTGGCATCTGAGTCTGTCAATGGTGGTTCATTTTCTTACGGAACGACCCAGAGCTGGGACGCTGCCGGAAGACGCACCCAGTTGGGACTTGGCTATGGTTTCACTTGGCGGGCTGATGGCGCTCTGACATCGGCCAGCGATTCGACCGGCAGCGGCAATTATAGTTACGACACTGCCGGATTGCTGACCAACCGCCTGGTCGGCAACCGCACTACCACCATTACATCTCGCGATGGAGAGGGACGTTCATTGTCCATCACTGCCGCAGTCAATCTGCTGACGCAACTGACTGAATCTCTTTCATGGTCGGGGGATGGATTGCTGGCTTCGCATACTCTGGTGCGTACCGACTTTACAGATTCGCGCTCGTATGCTTATGCCAATCAGAGCCGGCGATTGACACAGGAACAACTCAATCTGAATGGCAGCACCACTTGGACAAACACATTGAGTTATGACAATGGCGTCGGTGCCGGACTAGGTGTTCTTACCCAAATGGGACAGACCAGCAGCGCGTCCAACTTGTGGATCGGCCTTCCCGATTCTTTCTCGCGCATCAGCACTGAGACCAATAGCACTTATCAATATGCTGCCTATGGTCACGTTAATGGACAGGCCACGCTCAATGCATCTCTGGATAATCAGCCGATTCCCGTTACCGCTGTTGGAACCAATACCATGCAATGGCGGGCGATGATGGAGCTTTCGCCCGGCACGCATCAATTAAGCGTCAGCGCATTGCATCCGAGTGGACTATTTACCGCTTGGACAACCAATACGTTCACCAACACCATCGCCTATAATACCACGGCGGATTCATTCGACAGCGCAGGCAACATCACACAGCGCATCTGGACGAACCCGAACGGCACAACCAATCGCATCCAGACACTTTCATGGGATGCGCGCGGTCGGCTGCATAAGGTAAGCGAACGCGACGGTAGCAACAGCGGCTACGATTGGACGGCCACCTATGATGGTTTGAACCGCCGGTTGCAAACGACGACGCTTTCCGTCAGTAACAGCATTGCGCTCAATGTCCAGCCGGCCACCATCAATTCTTATTACGACCCACAGGTGGAATTTCTGGAACTTGGAGTTGCCTACGGAACGAAATCCGAGTGGAAACTCTACGGCCCGGATTTGGACGGTCAATATGGTGGACTCAATGGCACTGGCGGATTGGAGGGCGTTTCGCCCTATCTCAACCTGTTCAATCCCGTCATCAGTGATTATCGCGGAAACATTCTGGCAGAAGTGACCAATGGCGTTGTGTCATGGATTCCGGCACGGCCAACGGGCTACGGAGCGGTGCCTGGCTACCGGCCTGTGGCCTTGGGAAATGGCGCCGACATCTCGCTTTCATCCGCATGGCGCGGGCATTGGGTGGACATCACCGGCTATTACAACATCGGGATGCGACCTTATGACCCAATTTCAGGACGCTGGCTCTCTGGCGACCCGGCATGGAACAAACACGACCCGAATTACTACACGTTTGCGGGTGGCGATCCGATCAACGGCTTCGACCACGATGGAAGAATATCTAGAGATACTTATCAAAATAACCAAGATCCATTTGCCGATGGTGACCCTAGTTTCGCTGGTCTTACATTTACACCATTTGGCATAGATGGTCCAGGAGGGGCCTGGTTGCCTTATGGCCCTATGCCAGGCGAATATGGCTCTGCCCCTGCTGATTCAGGTGATCAATTTTACAATGCCGGTCAATCTCTGCTAAACAGCGCATTAAACACAGATGCTCGCAACCAGGCATGGGGTGAATTGAGCCATCCTGATTTCCACAGCGGCTTGGGCGTAACGACGTGGGCGGTTGCAGGAGTAAGCTATGCGGCAAATACGGCGGACGCGGCAGCCAATGCAATTCCTCTAGTTGGCACAGGCAAAGCCTTCGTTGAAAACGCCGTTAAGGTTGTAATCAAGGAATTTGCAAAACCGCTCACCGAGGATGTTTCAAAAGGCGAACTTAACTTCATAAAAAACGAAATCCCTACAATCAATGGTCGAAAGCCAATTAACAGCGATTATGCGGGACAAACCTATCCATTGGATAATTTATCGCCGGAATTGCAGGCAAAATATCCTAACAGCGTTGAATTCACTTCACAGGGCTTCCCAAACTTCTCTCCTTACGCGCAAGCAGAGGTTCAAGTCACAGGGTTAACGGGCGTTCGGCGAACCGACGAAGCTTTGGCAAATGAGGCTGTTGGGTTGTCCGATACGCCAGAAGGATTTACTTGGCACCATGTGGAGGATACAACTACCATGCAGCTAGTGCCGTCTGACATTCACGGCGCTGTAAGACATACAGGTGGATCAGCGATAATTAAGGCCGCCAATTAAATTTGGCTGCAAAACACAACATAATCGAATTTGATTTATGACAGTGGAAATAAAGCAACCTAACGGAAAAACTGATGTCGTCACCATTAATAAGTTTGAGGAGATAATTGGAAAAACACTGCCGGACGATTACCGGAATTTCTTGCTGACTTTTAATGGTGGAAAACCCGAAAGCAACGAGTTTGAAATTCCAGACGAGAGAAACGCTGCCGGAGTTAATCTTTTCTATGGCATTTTGGGAAAACTAGAATGGGGCGATTTGCTTTTTCAACGTAAAGCGTTACTTGATCGAATTCCTCATGATGTTTTGCCTATTGGAGAAGCATCAATGGGAAATGCTGTTTGCGTGTCTTTACAAGCTGCCACGTTTGGTAAAGTCTTTTTTTGGGATCACGAAGCAGAGGCCGGTGAGGGTGAAATAGCCACATTTTCAAATCTCCATTTAGTTGGTGATTCTTTCGAGGATTTTTTTGCCAAGCTCAAACAATTTGATATAAATCAAGTAAGGCTAAAACCAGGTCAAGTTAAAAAGTCATGGATTAACCCAGATTTTCTAAAATTACTCAAAGAGAAGAAATGAATTACTTCTTTCATAAACGGAACTTTAACCAATGAAAGTATTCATTCCAATAACCAAAGGAGTTTCGACAGCTTCACTTGGCGAACTGGAACGACTGTTCGGCAAGAAATTGCCGGATAGCTATCTCAACTTTGTTAGAGAACACGACGCCGCTAGACCATCGCCTAATGTTTTCAAGGTTGGCGAAAATAATAACGCTGGTGCGGATGAGTTTATTCCAGCACCTGAAAGCATCCGTATTCCTCATGTTGTGGATAGCTTTCCGGCTCATGCTTTAGCCGTTGCTAGAGCGTCGGGAGGAGATGTTGTCTATTTAGATGCCACTAATCTTTCGGTTTATGTTTTGGATCATGAATTTGAAGACGCTGACATTAAACTAGCTGACTCGTTTGATGAGCGTCTTGAAAAAGTTCAGCCATCTGATGTTGGTCAGGTTAAGCTTAAATTAGGACAGGTAAGTAGAGTTTTTGGCAATCCAGACTTTAAGCCAGAATTCTAGTTTCAGCAGCCAATGCACTATGAACAACATGTCTCTTGATAAATTTGGCGAACTTCTTATCAGAGGAGTTCGAGATAAAGCGATTGACGATTGGGAGCGTTTTATTTCTGGCGCAATCAAAGGCATAACCGGCGAGCACATTAAGCGACAAATTGTTGTTTTTACCCCGGAACAAAAGGAATCGCTTAGCAAGTTAATTCCACTGATAGCAGATACAACTCTACACCATCTGCTCTTTACTGCCGAGCAAGAGCAAGGTCGCCAACTAATTATAAATAACCCCAAAGAAGGCACCGCACAAAATGTGCGAGAAATCAGTGATGGGTTGGCTGGTGAACTTTACGGGAATCACGGGTGGATTGCTCGTTTCAGCGCAACGCCATTGGAGAAAAACAAATGAAGTCCAACTTTCAAATCATATTTTGCCTTGTTTTGTTTTGCGTCATTACAGTGCAAGCACAACTCGCCGTCACAGTATTGCCGCTAAAAATTGTCGGCCAGAAGGCGGTTGTCCCGCTGGCCATTACAAACAACTTCGCCGAAAAGGTGGAATCCGCCCGCGCGCTCTGCTTTCTTTTGGACCAGCAGGGCAAAATTGTCGGGCAGTCAGCCAAGTGGGTCGTTGGCGGCACGAAAAACCATCCCGTATTGGAGCCAAAAACCGGGACGATGTTTAATTTTGTCATCACCTGCAGCCAATCGTTCACGACCACAAATCTTACGGCAAAGGTCAGCTTTTCCCGCTTGATTTTGGACGGCGGCAAGCTGGCAAACGTGGCAAAAGACGTGAATGTGACGGCAGCGCCGCAGCATTAAGAAATTGTCTTCCCGAAAAAAATTCGGCAAACTCACAGGCTAAATAAATTGGAAATTGTTGTGGCATGAAGTTTTTTTCTCGTTTCCGAATGTTGCTGTTGCTCGCGGTCGGACTAATAGTCGCCTGTCCGCGCACCGATGCACAGAGTTTCGGCCTTTCCGTAACGGCCTCGACAAATCTTGTCGTGGGAACCAATTCTTCACTGACGTATGGCATCAACCTGACCAACAAGACAGGCATTCTGTTGACGAATGTTTTCGTGACCAACACGTTTTCGGCCGGGGTGACGCTCATCAGCGCCACCAACAGCCAGGGAAGCAACAGCATCGTTTCTTCCAGCCTCATTTTCAGCCTCGGCGCAATCACCAATGGCAATTCCGCCAACATGTCCCTGACCATCCAGTCGACAACATCTGGATTCCTCACCAACATGATTGTTGTCTCCGCCGTTGGCGTAACGAATAGCGCTTCCACGAACATCGTAACGCAAGTAGTCACCGCACAGGCCGATCTTGGAGTTTCAATTATTCCGCCTGTTCATGCTGTCATCACAAATGATTTGACGACCTATGACGTGATCGTGACCAACTTGGGGCCGAGTGCCGCACCCAACGTCGTTTTGACAAACACGCTGCCGCCCGGAGTGATATTAAGGAG
>VFSW01007707.1_pt1 | contig 15571 bp, 12 predicted proteins | sample 5358111 | NCBI WGS metagenome assembly VFSW01 (sample SAMN11554181, study PRJNA540505) | mine drainage metagenome | isolation source: sediment from site ElyBrook_90M | place: USA: Ely Copper Mine, Vershire, VT | collected 2017
CACGCTCAAGCGGCAGAGCGACTACTACAACTACGCCGAACCCACCGCGACCTTCTCCGAAAAAATCCGCTTCGCGATCAGAAAAATCGGAATACACGTCAGCGCTGAAAAGAGGCTGTTGAGGGCGAGCAATACAAACGCCGACGCTTTCGAATAAATACCGAACATCTTAAACACGCCCGCGATCAAGTAAGGATAAAGGGGCGGCTCCCATGCCGTCGGCCCCGTCGGCGGCCCGAAGGGATCGCCAAAACCGCGGCCCGATGCCAGGGCCGCACCGATGCGTCCCATCTCCCAGCCAAAGCTGAAATTGTTGTCCGAGGTCTTGAACTTGTAGGTGTGACCGACAACGATCCAGCCGACGCGCAGGAGCAAAGCGATGGTGACGATCCAAAACGGCGACGTGCGAATCCGCGCCCAAGTCGCCACCAGCAATTGGGAACTGACCGCGCGGGCCGCACCTGCCGTTGGTCGGGAGTTCCTGAGGATCAATTTGGAGCTGAGTGATGGCCCGTGGTCAACTCCGGCCGCTTTAGTGTGCAGTCGTTTTGTTGCAATCGTCTCGAAAGCGCACGCCTTCCCGCCGCTCGATAAATCCCGCCGAATCAGCGCCGGCTCAGATCGAGAACCGCCGGCGATTCGCTCGCGACAATTCCGATAGAATGGAGGTTTCCCGAAGCCGCTTGCTGAACTCCAATTTCATCCTGATCGCGCCCTTCGCACTATGGACCGCCCCCAAAGGCATCGGGCCCTACATCCGCCAGCATTTTCTCGACACAACGTTTCGCGGCCTTTACCAGGCCAACGCGTTCGACATCGCGCTCCTGGTTCCATATTTCATTGTGTTGATTCTGCTGGCCGGTTATGGAATGCACCGTTACATCCTCGTCTATCTGTATTACAAGCACCAAAAGAATCGCACGACCGAACCTGCCGCGCATTTTGAAAACCTGCCGCGAGTCACGGTCCAACTGCCGATTTTCAACGAGCAATATGTTATCGAGCGGTTGCTGGAGTCGATCTGCAGGCTCGACTATCCACGCGAAGAGCTCGACATTCAGGTGCTCGACGATTCCACTGACGAGACCGACGCGGTCGCCCGCGGCCTGGTTGAGCGTTACGCCGCCCTCGGCCATCCCATCTCCTATCACCATCGCACCAATCGGGAGGGCTACAAGGCGGGGGCTTTAGCCGAGGGAATGAAAACGGCGAAGGGAGAATTCATCGCGATTTTCGACGCCGACTTCACCCCGCCCGAAGATTTTCTCCTGCGCACCGTCCATCACTTCACCGACCCAAAGATCGGCATGGTGCAGACGCGTTGGACGCACCTGAACCGCCATTATTCCTTGCTGACCGAAGTCGAGGCGATCCTGCTCGACGGCCACTTTGTGCTGGAGCACTCTGGGCGGGCGCGAACCGGACTGTTCTTCAACTTCAACGGGACGGCCGGAATGTGGCGGCGCACCGCGATCGAAGAGGCCGGCGGCTGGCAGCATGACACCCTCACCGAAGATACCGACCTCTCCTATCGCGCCCAGCTTAAAGGGTGGAAGTTCGTTTACTTGCAGGATGTGGAGTGTCCTGCGGAACTGCCGGTCGAGATGACCGCATTCAAAACCCAGCAGGCGCGCTGGGCCAAGGGCCTGATCCAGACCGGAAAAAAGATTCTGCCGCGTGTGCTGCGCAGCGACGCGCCTCTGCACACCAAGATCGAAGCCTGGTATCACCTGACCGCGAATCTGAGTTATCCGCTGATGATTATGCTTTCGGTCCTGCTGCTGCCGGCCATGATCATTCGCTTCTATCAGGGTTGGTTTCAGATGCTCTACATCGACCTGCCGCTGTTCATGGCTTCAACCTTTTCGATTTCCAACTTCTATCTGGTCTCCCAGCGCGAGCTGTTTCCGCGACGCTGGCCGCGCGCGCTCCTGTATCTGCCGTTCCTGATGGCGCTGGGCATCGGCCTGACCATCACCAACACTAAGGCTGTCATCGAAGCTCTGATCGGCAAGCAAAGCGCCTTCGCGCGCACTCCCAAGTACCGTGTGGTATCGAAGGGAGACAAGGTGGGCGCCAGCAAATACCGCAAGCGCCTGGGTTGGGTGCCGTGGATCGAATTGCTCATCGGAACTTATTTCGCGGCGACGATTTACTACGCTGTCGACAACGAGAACTACATCACCGTGCCGTTCCTGCTGCTCTTCGTGGTGGGTTATTGGTACACCGGATTGATGTCGCTGCTGCAAGGAAGGTTCGGCGGAGCTGCGCACCGAACCAGCACGCATACCAAGCCGTTTCCAGTGGGGGTGTAAGCGCCGTAACTCAGAGAGGAGGGTCGAAATTATGGTTGCCGTGATGGGGGTCGTAGTCGAACTTGATCAGGCCGTCCCGGTAGTCGATGGATACCGTCAGCTCGCGCAGCACAGTGTGGCCGAGAATGCCAGAAACCTCCACTCCCGCGGATCTGCTTAGGCCCGAGGTGTCAAAGGAAATCAGATCGTTGTTTCGCTGCTGGATGCCAGCGAAAGTCAAAATAATCTTGTCGCTGGTCGAGACCTTCTTGACCTCGCCGCTGATGCCTTGCACGCCCACCGGAGAGCCACCGTGGACCTTGGTGATGGTTCGTGCTACTTCGGGCGAAATGGTGGAGGTGAAAGCCCCGCTGTCGACCATGAACAGGCGCTGGGTTGTACCGTTGAGAACCGTTGGGATGATCAGTAGATGGCCTGAGCGGAATACCGGAGTGTAGTCTTTCATCGTGGGGCTCAGGTAGCGGTCCTGCGGGCCCGTAGACGCTGTATTTGAGGCCGGAGGAGCGCTGGACGGCGGTTCGCCGCCTTCCGTGTTGAGGGTCACCGGCCCGGTGGCGTCGGATGGGCGCGGCGGAAGTTGCGAAAGCAGAAACTTGCGCATTGGATAGTCAAGAGTGACAAGAAAGTTGCTGAATACGTCGGTACCGATGAGGCCATCGACATCGACAATGTCCTGGCGATCGCTGACCCGCACCATGCAGTCGTGAAATTCGAGGGAACCGATGCGGATGGAATCGACATGAGCCACATATCCCCCCTGCGCTCCCTGGTCGCCGACTCCGCCAATCTGGATTCGGGCAGCCGGCTTGAGCCCGGCCCGTTGCGCAATGGCACGGCCGATGAGCAATCCCGAAGCGCCGGTGTCGACTTCCAGGCCGGCTTCGTGGTTGTTCAAAGAAACATGGAGTCCCCAGCCACGAATGTGACGCCCGCTGCCATCTGTCATCAGCGGAACCAAGGGAAGTTCAGCCGAAGTGGCAGTCGAGGTCACCTGTCAGGTTTTGTCCGGCGGATTGGCTGCCCAGTTTTCCAGAGTGTTGAGGCCTTTTTCGAAGCGGGAGCGTTCTTCCGGGTCCAGACCGTTTGCCGACGCCAGAAATTGCTTTTGCTGATCGATGCGCTGTGCGATGGGCAGCGTTCCCACCCAGGTCATGCGAATATCCATGTCGGTGGGATCGAGAGCGTGGGCAGTGGCGATGGCGCGGCGCTCGGAAGCGTACATGGAATTCAAGCGGTAGATGCGGGCGCGGACGAGATAGAGCCGCGGATTGCAGGGATCGACGTGATAGGCCTGGTCGGCCGTACCGGCAGCTTCGCCGATCTTGCCCTCGCGGTATTCGACCTCGGCCAAGGCGGTGAGCAGAGCAGGTGAATTGGGCGCGGACCCGAGCTCCGCCGTGATAGTGGCGTCGGCGTCGGAGACCTTCTGTTCGCGCAGCAGCGTGCGCACCAGGGCGGCGGCGAGCGCCGGGTCGTGCGGCGCTTTAGCCAGCGCCTCGCGATAGAGAGTCTCGGCCTGGCTGGCGTTGCCCGCGAGATACGCCTTCTCGGGCGCGGAAGGCTCGTGGGGCGCGCTCACGTGGCACTTAAGGCCTTCATTCCCGGTGGCCGCCATGACCAGGGCAGGGGCGGCGGCGGCCGTGGCCAAAACAGCAATCACTGCGAAGAGAGTCAGCGCGGACCATCGATGGCGAAAGGACATGCCGATACTCCGAATGTAATCCCTTGGCTTGCAGCGGCTCACGTACCGCGGGCCGCCTGTACAGGCGCAATCAATGTACCTCCCGTATCGAGGAATGACAATGCGGAAGTGTTGATGCAGGCGGGGAAGAGATTGACTTCGACAGATTAAGGGACAAACTGCTCTAAAGAAACACGAATGCCGGTGCAACCATGGAAGGGCGGCGCTTCTGCGGCGCGTTAGCGCTAAGAGTGCGTGCGGGTTTCAGCCCCCGGGCCGTCTTTGTCAGGTCTTTCAATTTACCAATTACTCAATTGTTCTCAGGAAATATATTCCCGGATATACTCGTCGCGCGACCGCGCCAACTGCCGGACGTCGCCATCGAAAATTACCTTGCCATCGCGCAGTATCAGAAAGCTCATGGGGACGTCGCAATACTGTCCGCGGGGCAGGCGCCGCATCTGACTCGTTTTCGGATCGAACTGATGCGTGGCCATGGTGAAGGCGTCTTGCAGGCGATGCGTCACCCGCAGGGAGCTGGTCTTGTAAACGTCGCGTTGCTTCATGATCAGCTCGACGATCGTGTTCGAAGTAACCGGATCGAGGCCGCCGGTCGGCGAATCGTAGAGCAGCAATTCCGGCTGGGTGATGATAGCGCGGGCAATGGCTACGCGGCGGCGCATGCCTCCCGACAGTTCTGAAGGGAAAAGATCGAGCGTGTGTTCCAGTTCGACGAAACGCAGGGCCTCGCGCACCCGGCGGTCGATGTCTTCGCTATAAATGCCGTGCTCCTCAGTGAGCCGGTAGGCGACATTCTCGCGCACCGTGAGCGAGTCGAACAGCGCGCTCTCCTGCAAAACCATGCCCAGCCTGCCGCGCATGGGAAACAAATCCTCTTCCGGCATGAGAGTCACTTCGTTGCCCAGCACCGTGATGCGTCCGGAATCGGGGCGCATCAGGCCCAGCGCAAGTTTCAGGATTGTGCTCTTGCCCGCGCCGGCGACCCCGAACAGGGCTTTGGTCTCGCCGAACGGCAGCTGAAACGAAACTCCGCGCAGCACCGCGTTTTCCTCGAACGAAAGATGCACGTCTTCGAAGGCGATGACCGCGTTGGCGGGCCGTTCGACGCAGGCCGCGAGGTCGGCGGGTTGGGGGGGAGTCGACATGAAACTCTCTGAAACTATTTATACGACAGCACAGAAATCAACAATTTAGTGACAAAGAAATCGGTCACCAGGATAAACACGGACGCGGCCACCACCGCCTGCGTGGTGGCGCGGCCTACGCCCTGGGTGCCTCCGCGCGCGGTCATGCCGTAATAGCATCCCACGGTCGCGATGATGAAACCGAACAAAGTCGGCTTCAGCAACCCCATGAAAACGTCCTGCAGCACCAGCACCTGCCAGGCATTGCTCCAGTACTGGCGGGCGTCGAGGCTGAGGAATAATTTCGCCACCATCAGGCCGCCCGCCAGTCCGACCAGATCGGAAATGATGCTGAGAAAGAACAGCATGAAAACCGTCGCCGTCACCCGCGGTGTAACCAGCTTTTTGATGGGATCGGTGCCCAGGGCGCGCATGGCGTCAATCTGCTCGGTCACCACCATCGAGCCCAGTTCGCTGGCCATGCCGGAAGAGTTTCGTCCCGCGACCATCAGTCCGGTGAGCACCGGACCCAGTTCTCGCACCATGGAAGTGGAAACCAACTGGCCGATCAGGGTGATGGAGCCGAAGCGCTGCAGCGTGTTCGCCGTCTGCAGCGCCAGAACTGCGCCGGTGAAGAAGCCAGTCCTCCCCACGAGGCGCAGCGAGCCTACGCCGATCAGGTCGGCTTGCTGCACCATGTCCGCGAAATAGAGCGGTTTGCGAAACAGATTCCCAACGGCCTGCGCCGCCAGCAAGGTGTATTCCTGAACCGACAGGATTTTCTGCTTGGCGAACTCCGTAGGCGAGGTGAAGTCCATGCGATTTGGAAGGCCGGAGCCGCGCGCTGGCGGAGCACCGGCTTGACCGAATATAACAGAGAAGGCTGCGGGGGATCAGCGGTCGGCTCTGGGCGTGGGTAGCGCGTGGCTCTCTGGTCAATGAGTGTAAACCGCCTGGTTGCAACAACTGGAAGAAACCGCGCGAGGGGCTCGCACGGAGCAACGCTGAAGAGAGGACGGAACAGCGATCACTTGGCACAGATACGCGGCACTGACGGTGCAGGATTCTCCATCGCACTCAGGCCAGAGTCTAAAGCCCGTTTTTCTTTCAACTCGCGCTCTAGCATCATCTTCGCCATCCGGTCCACATTTCCCGGATCATCCCTCCGCGCCTGCATCAGGTTGTCGACCACAACCGCCAACGGGAACTCAATGATTATGTCCCGCTCTGCGTCAACCTCCATGACATGCAACCCCTCTTCGCGCGACCTTCCCTGGTCCACATAGCGGTTCGCATCCCAACCCTCTTTCAGGCCTGACTGGAGCAGGTCGATGGCATGTTGGTGATACAACGACGACAATCGCCGGCGCGCAATCACCTTCTGGATCGACTCCTGCGAACCATAGGTGAGACCGTCCTCCCACACCACTGCGGCAATGGCCGGCTGTGCGTCCTCCCGACCTAGATTGCGCGAAACATACTGCATCGTGCTCAGATTTTCAGGGATCGGCGATAGAAGTTCTCCATTGGGGGTTAGCGCGTCAACCACATGAAACCTGTGCTCGATTTCACTTTGCGGTCCATCCGGCACAGGCGTGATCTCCTCTACGTAAGCGGTAAGTGGCACTTGATACTGATTTGTCAGAATGAAGCGCGTCCCGTATTCTCGATCGCGCTCAACTTCAACGTGAAACGGCGGATGGCTAAAGACTCCCATGTTCCGGGGAGGCGAATGAGGCGTGACCTTTGCGGCTTCGCAGGTCCTGGTCTGGCCCGTTGCGTATGACCAAAGCGAAAAACTCATGGCCACGATCAGGGCACGGTAGAAGGAACGCATATTCACCTTAGTGAGAATGTTTCACTCCGCAAGGGCATGTCAATCGTTGCGAAATCGCCATTACACTCATTGACCGGCTCGAGAGCACCCTGCCGGGCGGGGCCGAGCCCTGCTCCTACCCTCGCCCTTTCTTCTTAATCTCAATATTCAGCCGGCGGATTTTCTGGTTCAGCGTTGACAGCGGCACGTGAAACCGCTCCGCGGCTTCGGTCTGGTTCCAGTTGCAGCGTTCGAGCATGTCGGCGATGACCCGGCGCTCCAGGTCTTCCACGATTTCGAATAATGACGCGTCCGAGGGGGTATCGTGCAGCGTAAGCGAAGAGCCCCGTCCCATCATGGAGTCGGGCAGCAAGTCCATGCTGATCTCCATGCCCGACGAGAGCACGACGGCGCGTTCGATCACGTTTTCCAGTTCGCGCACATTGCCCGGCCAGGAGTAGCCCATCAGCGGACGCAGCGCCTCCGGAGTGATGTGCGGCGTGGCCCGGCCATTTTCTTCGGCGTATTTCTTCAGGAAGAATTCCACCAGCAGCGGAATGTCTTCCTTGCGCTGGCGCAGCGGCGGCAGTTCGACGGTGATGACGTTGAGCCGATAGAACAGATCTTCGCGGAATCTTCCTTCGCGCACCATCTGCCGCAAATCGATGTTGGTGGCCGCGATGATGCGCACGTCCACCTGCACTTCCTGAATTCCGCCCAGATGCATGAAACGGCGGTCCTGCAGCACGCGCAAAATCTTGGCCTGGGTGTCCAGCCCCATGGTGGCGATTTCGTCGAGAAAGAGCGTGCCCTTGTCCGCGACCTCGAACAGTCCTTTTTTTGAGGCGATGGCGCTGGTGAACGCTCCCTTCACATGGCCGAACAGCGTGGACTCGAGCAGGTCGGTGGGCATCGACCCGGTATTAACCGGAACGAAAGGTTTATCGCGCCGCGGAGAGTTAAGATGAACCGCCTTGGCGATAACTTCTTTCCCGGTGCCGCTCTCGCCTTGCAGCAGCACCGTCGAGCGGCTGTTCGCCACCTGCGCCACCAGATCAAAAATCTTCAGCATGGGCTCGCTCTTGCCCACGATGTTTTCGAAGTTGTAGCGCTGCTTCAGGGCGCGCTTGAGTTGAACGTTCTCTTCTTCCGCCCGTCGCCAACCCACCGCGGCGCGCACGTCGGCCAACAGTTTCTCGTTGTCCCACGGTTTCTGGATGAAGTTAGTGGCGCCCGACTGCATGGCCCGCACCGCATTTTCCACCGTGCCGTAGGCCGTGATCATGATCACCGGCAGGCGCGAATCCTGGGAACGGATTTCCGCCAGAATATCCATCCCATCGCGTCCGGGGAGCGCGAGATCGAGCAACACCAGGTCAAAAGGACGATCTCCGACCTGAGACAGACCGTCCTCCCCAGTAACCGCGGTCTCGACTTCGAAGCCTTCCATTTCGAGCAGCGTCTGCAGCGATTCGCGAATCTCGGCCTCATCGTCGATGATGAGCACCGCCCCCCCCGGCGCTGGGTTGGGCTGTACCGGGCTCCGCGAAATAACTGCCGCCTCAGACATGGAGAGCCTTCCTGCTCAGGGGAAAATCGAGCGCGAAAGTTGTCCCCGATCCGGGAGCGCTTTCAACGCGAATCTTGCCCGCATGTTCCTGGATGATGCCGTAAGTAACGGATAGACCGAGGCCCGTTCCCCGGCTCTGGCCTTCCTTGGGCGCGTGCTTGGTAGTGAAGAACGGATCGTAAATGCGATGCACATTTTCCGGGGCGATGCCGGAACCGGTGTCGGAGACGCGCACGCTGACCAGGTCTCCATTGCTGGTGGCCACGCTCAGAGTGCCGCCGCCGGGCATGGCATCCTTCGCATTGAGAAACAGATTCAGGAAAACTTGCTGCAATTTTCCCGGGTTGCCCTGAATCGGAGAGATGGACGGAGTCAAATCCGATCGCACTTCAATCTTTGCGGTCTTGAACTGATGTTGCAGCAGGGCGAGCGTATCCAGGATCACCTTGTTGACGTCGACCTCGGCAAACTCCGTGCCGCTGGTGCGGGAAAAATTCAACAGGTTATTTACGATCTCCGAAGCGCGGAACGTTTGCCGCGTGATCTTATCCAGCAGTCCAGATTTCTGCGGATCGCCTTGCAGTTGTTTGGCCAGCATCTGCGTATAGGACGAAATCACCGCCAGCGGCGTATTCACCTCGTGCGCCACACCCGCCGCCAGCAGGCCGATCGACGATAGCTTGTCCGCCTGCGAAAGCTGGCCTTCCAGTTCGACCCGATCCGTAATATCGTCCATGATCACCAGCCGGCCAATCACCTGGAACTTCCGCGTCACCAGCGGAGCGATGGCGACGTTGACGGTCCGGGTCTCGCCCGCGGGCGTTTTGAGCCGGAATTTGTACAGGTTGTTGATGCCGGCGTTTTCACGTACACGGTAAAACTCCTCCACAAACTCCGCGGGAAAAATGCCGGGCACAGGCTGGTTCAGAGTCTGCCAGCGCGGCATGGCATACATCACTTCCATCTGCGCGTTCCAGCTGTCAATGCGGTCTTCCCTGTCGAGCGACATCACCCCCACGTTGATGGACTCGACGATATTTTCGTTGAAATCTTTCAGGCGTTCGTATTCCGCCGCCTTCTGCTGCAAAGAGGCGTAGAGCCGCCCGTTCTGGATGGCGATGCCGAGGTATCCACCCAGCGTCTCCAGTAGTTCGACATCCTCGCTGGACAGAAAGTCGCCGTTGGCCGTTTTGCCTAACCCCAGCACGGCGATGGTTTTCTGTTGCGCCCGGCAGGGGATGTAATAGTTCAGGTCAAGCCTGGCGATCGCATATTGCGATCCCGGAGTTTCGCGTGGAACCTGATGCGTATTCTCGAAGAACATGTGCCCCGCCGGTTCCGGACGCGGAGCGCTCAGAAAAGTCAGATCGAGCGGCCCGGAGGGATTCATCCCAATGGATTTCGCCAGCGTGAACTGATCCGCTTCGTCGCCATCCCGCAGGAAGATCGCGATGTGGTCCACCGCCAGGGTGCGCGACAGGCGATCGATAACCGACGCAAGCAACGCGTTCAAATCGGGTTCCGAACTGAGTTCGCGGCCAAATTCGATCAAGGTTCGCCGGTAGTCGTAGCGCGTTCGGTAGAAGAACTGGTCCACCCGATCCTGAATCCACTTGCGCACCGGATCGAACAGCAGGGCGGTGACCACCATGGCCAGAATGAGCCCCAGAGCCCCGCTGCCCGGCTTCTGGGTGTGCACGAACTCGGCCACGCCCGCCACCAGCGCGAAATACAATCCCCCCACGGTCGCAGCGGCCAGGGTGTAAACCACGCCCCGCTTGAAGATCAAGTCCACGTCCATCAGGCGGTAGCGGAAGATGGCATAGCCGAAAGTCAGCGGCAACAGCCCAAGCGACAACACCGACAGCTTCATCCATGTGCCGGGCAGCGAGCCCATGAGATAGGGGATCACATAGAACAGCGTGTAAGGAGCAATGGCCAGAACGGTGCCCCGCGTCACCCACTTCAATTGCTGACGAAGGATGGTCGTGCCGGCCAGCCGGTAGCTATACCACAGCACCGCCGATGCGGCGATGAACAGGAGTGCGCCGTAAGCCATTTCCTGACGATCCATGTCCCAGCGCAGAACCCCGGTGGCCTGCGCCAGCCGCAGCGCCAGAATGTGCCGCGCCAACAGCGCCGCTCCCGGCAGATAGGCGAAAACCAGGAGCCACGGGCGCCGCCGGACGAACTCCCGCTTCTCGGGAAAGACGGAGACGAAGTGCAGAAACAGGGCGGGCTGTAATACCCAGGCGACGATGTTGCTCCAGTAGATAATCCAGTCGAAATCGCTCAGGTTGCCGACGTAGTGGAACGAGAACGCGATGAAGGAAACTAAGCAGAAAATGTAAAAGTGGGTCGAGCCCGGCGCGGTCCAGCGGCGCAGCAAAACGTAGACGCCAATGCCCAGGTAGATCAGCGCAATCAACCGCAGCGCGACATGCAGGAGTGGATTCGGGGGAGCCAGGATGACGTTGGGCTCCAGCATCACCGATCTGCGCATCAGAGAGTAAGTCGCCTTGGACCAGGCTCCGCTCTGATACAGCGCCCGCTCCAGCCCCGGAGTGCCTCGGATTTCCTGACCGTTGACTGAGATCAGCTGATCGTTTGGTTTAATTCCTGCTCTGGCGCCAGGGCCATCGGGATCGACTCGGTTTGCCACCAGCCGTCCGCCGTGCTCCACCCACCAGACTCCGTCGTCCGGACTGGCGTATTCCCGCTCCTTTTGCAGATTGAAGCCGGCAAGAATAACCGCCGTTACCGTCAGCACGAACAATAAGACCGCGACAAAGCGAGCTTGGCTTTCTCGATTCATTGGCTTCGTCACCGGCCCCAGCCCGTTCAGGGTTTGGGGTGGCTGAGTGGCGACAAGGTGCCGACCGACATTCCGCCTGCCCTCATTGAGCAACTTCGCTGCCATGTCCAGTCCCATTTGGGGACGCCTAAGTCCCACAGATCAAGGTACTTCCGCGAGTATAAATGGATTTTCGAACACTACCTACATCTTTATGGATGTTTCTGTGGGATTCCGTATTCGATTTCCTTTGAAAATGTTCATCTTACGAGATTGCTTCAGAGGAATCTGGCGCTCCCGCCAGCCATAGGATGAAAAATCGGATTTATGAGATGTTGGAGTCCAAAGCCGCCAGGCCTGAGCGCTGGCGAATTCAGGGGCGGACGCCCGCGCAAAATCGCTCGCCCTGCGAAAGCGCACCCCCCCGGTGCTCGACGGATGCGGCCAGATTTCTCCGTTTCAGGTTCGCGGGGGTTCCAGCATCGGAAAAGTAGGGAGGGGGCAGTTCGAGTTGGTTTTTGAAAGGGTGCGACTTGACAGGCTGCTGAAAAAGTCGCCCGCACCGCTAAGCGAACCTCAGGCGCTGAAGCGCTGTCCGTTCTAAAGAACTTAACGGCACGACTGAAGTCGTGCCCTTCCCTGAACCGCGTCGGAGCGGAGTTTTTCAGCAGCCTGTTCAGCCGCGTCGCAGGCAACGCAGAATCAATACACCTCTAGCCGCTGGACGCGATTTGTTCTTCAAACTGCCCCACTACAAAAATAGCTTCCTGAGGCGGCAGCAACCTCCCGGGCTTCCGGCTGGGCTGCCTTGGATCGCCAGCGAGTTGCGGACGCTCTCGTCCGCAACTCACCGGCTCTCCGATCTCGTCCAGGCCACATCAACTTCAATCAAGGCAACAGGTTCAAGGTGTTGCTGGCATCGTCGACATAGTAGATGCCGCTGCCCGGCACCTGGATTAACCCAAACAGCGCTCCCGCTCCCGGCGGATTACCGGTGCTGTCGAGCAGTATTTTCGCCGTTTGCTCACCGTTGGGCGAAATCACCACCAGAAAACCGTTAACTCCGTTGACAGCCAGGACATTGCCGGCAGCCCCAACCGTAAGCCCGAGAGGATCGTTAAGGAAGCCGCCCTCTGTGACGGTGGCGCCGGTTCCGGCGGAAGTATCGCGGAACAATGGGTCCGGAATCGCCGCCACACGATTGCTGAGGCTGTCGGCTACGTAAAGAATGCTCCCCTTAGCGTTCAGGCTTAGACCCGTCGGCCCAATCACCAGTGCTGCCGGGTCGGTGCGCTCAGGAAAGCCCGAGCCAATCACGGTGATCGATTGCAGCGCGGGCGCAGAGCCGGGCGTCATGCTTAACTCCAGTCGCGTGACCGTGCCGCCCGGCACGACCTTGCCGCCGCCCGCCACAGTTCCGTTCAGAACATTGGTGACGAATAGATCAGCGGTGCTGCCTCCATCCCACGCCGTCATATCCCACGGACCGTTAATCAGCGAACCGTAGAATGTCTCCCAAACGTTGCCATGGTTGTCGAGCACGAGCAGGCATCCGGCCTGCGCCGTAGCCGCTGTGCCGTCCGTAGTCGGCAAGCTACCGACAATAACCCATCCGCTGCGCAATACCACCAGCGCCGTGGTCAAACCGATGCCCCCAGGGCACGGACTGGCCAACTTGCTGGCGTCGATCTGGGCGAAGAGGCTGGTTACGCCCCCAGGTGAAATCTGCACGATAGTCGTTCCCGTTCCCTGCAGGTTGGCGCTGCCGTTGAAATTGCTGATCAGGATGTTGCCTTCGAGAAGATCACCGGAACTCCGTGGAATGCGGGCGATGCCATATGGATTGACGTCGCCATTGGCCGGAACCGTGGATGCGACGACTGCGATGCTGGCGGATTTTTCCTCGGCGCGGATGCAAAGAGTGCTGCCGGCGGCCAGCGCGGCTGCACACGCCCAGGTCCTGAGTTGTAACAAGTTCATGACAATCCTCCTCTGATGGTTGACCATTCGATTGAACCCGATTTCTGCGCCTCACCAACGGCAAGAATGCAGTGCGCTTGCGGGCACTCCCGGTTGTTAGACGTCCCGCCGAAAAGTGGCCGGGAGTCAGTGTGTGGGCGGGACGCGGAGGGATTGTCAGCGGGATGTCAAAAGTGTGTTACTTCTTCATGGAACCCAATTCTGGGTTTCGGCTCGTCGGATGCGCAACGTCGGGATGCACCCTTTGGCAAGGAATAGCGACGAGTCAGGCAATCGCTTTGCGCAACTCGCGGCGCAGAATTTTTCCCGAGGCCGTCTTCGGGACGACGCTGACGAAGCGGACTTCTCGCGGCTGTTTGTAATGGGTGAGGCGATCAGCGACGAAAGCGCAGAGTTCGTCCGCCATCCTCGTTCCTTCGGCGAATCCGTCGCGCAGAGCCACGAAAGCGACTGGGATTTCTCCTGCCTGGGCATCCGGACGGCCCACCACCCCGCACTCCTTCACCGCCGGGTGTTCGAGCAGGACGGCTTCCACTTCCGCGGGCGCCACCGGGAATCCTTTGTACTTGATCATCTCCTTGCGGCGGTCGACCACACGATAGAAACCCTCGCGATCGCGGGTAACAATGTCGCCCGACCAAAACCATCCATCGCGCAACACGGCGGCGGTGGCCTGCGGCTCATGCCAATAGCCGAGCATGAATTGCGGCCCGCGCATGACCAGTTCACCGGGCTGCCCGGAGGCGGCCTCGGTGAGGTCTTCCGGCGTTTCGCCGGCATCGATGTCGGCTTGCAACAGCACCCGGCAATCCGTTTTGGCCACCGGATGGCCGATGGAATCGGGACGATAAAACTCAGGCTCCAGAAATCCAATATGCGTCACCGGAGAGGCTTCGGTCATGCCGTATCCCTGGCACACGGGAATCCCGGTGAGAGCCGTGAAGCGGCGCGGCAGATCGGGCGCCAGCGGCGCGGCCCCGGACTTGACCCACTGTAATTTGTGATCGCGCGGAAATTCTCCGGCTTCGGCGGCCTGGCAGAGAGCGTTCAAGCAAGGCGGGACAAGAGGCATGGTGGTGATGGCCTCGCCAACCAGCAGCTTTGCGACCGCCGGGACATTGAAGCGCGGAACCAGTACGAGCGTCGCTCCCAGAATCAGCGCGGGGTTGAGGATCACATTCAACCCGTAGATGTGGTAGAGCGGCAGGATGCAGAGAATCGTGTCGGCGGAATTGAGCCGGGAGGCATTCGGTCCCAGAAGCTGGTAGACATTCGCAACCAGGTTGTAGTGCGAGAGCATGACCCCCTTGGGCAGCCCGGTAGTGCCGCTAGAGTAGGGAAGCGCGGCCAGCGTCTCCGTTGAAGACTGGGCGGGTTCGCTATAACACGCCGTCGCCGGCCGCAAAAGATTCGAAAACGGCTCGGTCGAAGAAACCTGCTGCCGCGTGCTGTACACGCGGCGCAGGCTGGGCAGGTCGCCGAGGCCAATACCGTCGACGTAGGCGCCATCGGTAATGAGTACGACGGCACCGGAATTCCCCAGTTGATAGCGGACTTCACGTTCCCGGTAGCTGGGGTTCAGAAGCGTGGGGATGGCTCCCGCCAGCGTAGCCGCGTGGTAGGCAACGCAGAACTCCCAGCAGTTGGCGAGAAAGATCGCGATCACCTCGCCGGGCATGACGCCGGCCGCGATCAAGCTGCGGGCTGCGGATTCGACGCTCTCCCCATATTCGGCATAGCTCAGGCGGCGGCCGCACGAAGTGTCAACCAGCACGGTCTTGGACGCATTGCGGCGGCAGGAGTCGAGCACCACATCATGCAGAAACCGCCCGTGGGGATCGGCGTAGAGTTGGGTGCGCAACATGCCGGGAGCGATTGTAGCGGAAAAGCGGCGATCATCGGATCGAAGAAACGCGAGGGCTTACTCTAACTGGCGAGTTTGCGCAGGAATTCCTGTTCGTCCATGCGATACTTAAAGGCTTTGCGCCCGTCGATAAACACCACCGGGACTTCGTCATTGTACCGGCGGCGAAGTTCGGAGTCGGAGTCCACGTCGATTTCGTGCCAGGTGAAGCCGCCACGCCGCGAGAGCTTGGAGAGGCTCTCCTTGACCACTTCGCAGAGATGACAGCCCTTGCGCGAATAGACGACGACGCTGCGGGGCTCTGGCATGCGGGAAGATTTTAGCGCGGAGCATTGCGGCTTTCCAGTAAATCGATTTTCTCCGCGTTCTGAACTGCCCCAAGCCGTCACGGAAGTGGTTGCGCGGT
>VFSW01007708.1_pt1 | contig 15570 bp, 8 predicted proteins | sample 5358111 | NCBI WGS metagenome assembly VFSW01 (sample SAMN11554181, study PRJNA540505) | mine drainage metagenome | isolation source: sediment from site ElyBrook_90M | place: USA: Ely Copper Mine, Vershire, VT | collected 2017
GTGTTCGATGACGCCGCCGGTCCAGGCTACTGGGACTTCGCCGGCCATGGCGTGTTTGCGGCGCAGCTTGGCGCGGACCAGCAGGACAAACTCCACCAGATCGGACGCGGCCTGGCGAAGAACCTCGACGGCAACCGGGTCACCCGCTTGCGCCAGTTCGCCGATGGCCGGGGCCAGGGCGGCAAAGTCCGGTCCGGGGGTGCTGTCGCCCAGGTTCACCAGAGCTTCCAGGCTGGGGGTCTGCCAGATTTCGCCGACTTGCTCCAGAATTTTTGTCGTTTCGCCGCGATCAAAGGCCTTGAGGGCGCGGCGCACGGCGTTGACGCCGATCCAGTAGCCGGAGCCTTCGTCGCCCAGCCGCGAGCTCCAGCCGCCGGCGCACTCCCGGCTGCCGTCGGCGGCGCGACCGATGGTGGTGGAGCCGGTGCCGGCAATCTGCAGGATGCCGGGGCCGCCGCGAAAGGCGGCGTCGAGAGCAATGACCTCGTCGCCGACGACCTCCGAGCGTGCCACCCGGAAATCGTGCAAGACGGCGGTGACCCACTCGGATGTGCCGGGCATGGTGGCCGAGGCGATGCCCACCGAGGCGGCGCGCACGCCGGTCACGCCTGCCTGGGAATAAATCTCCTGGAGCAGCGAGCGCAGGTTGGCTTCCGCGGCTTGCTCGCCGACACGCAGCCGTTTGATGGATCCGTTCTCCGCAAAAGCCAGAGTCCGTTCGCCTTCCACGATGGAGGCGCGGGTGCGCGTTCCTCCCCCGTCAATTCCCAGGACAACGTTCATCGTGCACTCGCTCCCTCATGTACAGGTATCGTTATCATTATCGCCTAAAACTTCGCTTTGGGCATTCCGTATCTCGACGGCCGGGGCGCGGTTCATTCTTCGCGGGCGGGCGATCTGTGGCAGGCTGGAAAGTCGTGCCCCCGCAAAGCGTTGACCGCTGTGGAGGCTTCCGCGGGAACGCAGCCAAAACGGTAATGTGATTCTCAGATTGAACCGGGACGGGATTTCCTTTGCCCATTTCCTGCTTTTTCCCACGCGCGCCACGGGATTGGGACTTATGTTGGGGCAATGCTCCCATTTTGAGGGGATGGCTTGTTCCGTCGAACAGTCCGCCTGCCTGCCGGGAGACGAGGAAGCGCATGACCGAGACAGCACATCCACATCCGGCGCACCAGGGGCCGCATCCTATTTCCGCACCGCAGCAGGGACCGCATCAACAGGTACCGCACCGGGGAGAGAGAACCGCGCCGGGGGTTGAGGCGCTGGCGCAGTCCTTTCTGGACAACCTGTTCTTCGGACAGGGCCGCGCCGTTGAGCGGGCGACGGTCAACGATCTCTACCGGGCGCTGGCGCACACGGTGCGCGACCGGCTGGTGGAGCGCTGGATTCAGACGGTGAAAAACTACCAGGCGCAGGATGTGCGCGTGGTCTGCTATCTGTCGGCGGAGTTTTTGACCGGGCCGCACCTGGGCAACAATCTGATCAACCTGGGCATCTACGACGACGCCGAGCAGGCGATGCGGCAGTTGGGCATCGACCTGAGCGTGCTGATCGAGCAGGAGGAGGAGCCCGGCCTCGGCAACGGCGGGCTGGGGCGGCTGGCGGCCTGCTTCATGGATTCTCTGGCTACGCTGGACATCCCGGCGATCGGCTACGGCATCCGCTACGAGTACGGCATCTTCGACCAGCAGATTCGCGACGGCTGGCAGGTGGAGCTGACCGACAAATGGCTGCGGCTGGGCAATCCCTGGGCGCTGGAGCGGCCTGAAGATGCGTTTGAAGTGAAGTTGGGGGGGCGCACCGAGCGGCACATCGACGCCCAGGGGCGGCAGCGGGTGGAATGGATTCCGCAGAAGCTGGTGCGCGGGGTGCCGCACGATACGCCCATCCTGGGCTACCGGACCAACACCGCCAACACCATGCGCCTGTGGGCGGCGCAGGCTGTCGAGAGCTTCGACTTTGAAACTTTCAACCACGGCGACTTTTTCGGCGCGGTGCATGACAAGGTGGCCAGCGAAAATATCTCCAAGATCCTTTACCCCAACGACGAGGGCATCCAGGGCAAGCAGTTGCGGCTGGAGCAGCAGTTCTTTTTTGTCTCCTGCAGCTTGCAGCACATCATGAAGATTCAGCTTGCGCAGAACCGCCCGCTGGCCGAGCTGCACCGCAGCTTCGCGATCCAGATGAACGATACGCATCCGGCGATCGCCGTGGCGGAGTTGATGCGGCTGCTGATCGACGAGCACGTCATGGACTGGGACACGGCCTGGTACGTGACCCAGCACGCCATGTCTTACACCAACCACACGCTGCTGCCGGAGGCGCTGGAACAGTGGCCGCGCACCCTGTTCGGCGCGCTGTTGCCGCGCCATCTGGAGATCATCGACGAGATCAACCACCGCCATCTGGACAATGTGCGGGTGAAGTTTCCCGGCGACGAGGAGCGCGTTCAGCGGCTTTCGCTGATCAATGAACAGGGAGAGTACGGGGATAAATTTGTGCGCATGGCGCACTTGGCGGCGCTCGGCAGCCATGCCATCAACGGCGTGGCCGCGCTGCATACGGAGCTGCTGAAGACCCACGTGCTGAGTGATTTCTATGCGCTCTCGCCGGAGAAATTCAGCAACAAGACCAATGGGGTGACGCCGCGCCGCTGGATGCGGCTGAGCAATCCGCGGCTGGCGCAACTGCTGACCGAGCGGGTGGGGCCGGACTGGGTGCGCGACCTCGAAAAGCTGCGCAAGCTGGAGCCGCTGGTCGAGGATGCGGAGTTCTGCGAGGAGTGGCGCGCCATCAAGCGGCAAAACAAGCTGCAACTGGCCGCTTTCATTCACGACCGGCTGGGCATCTCCGCCGATCCGGCTTCCATCTTCGACGTACTGGTGAAGCGGCTGCATGAGTACAAGCGCCAGCACTTGCAGGTGCTGCACATCCTGACGCTGTACAAGCGCATCCAGCGTGATCCCGGCATCGAGATGGCGCCGCGGACATTTCTCTTCGGAGGCAAGGCCGCGCCCGGCTACCGGATGGCCAAACTGATCATCAAACTGATCCATTCCGTGGGCGAGGCGATCAACTCCGATCCCCTGGTGCGGGGCAGGTTGAAGGTGATCTTCCTGCCCGATTACAGCGTGAAGCTGGGGCAGAGGGTGTATCCGGCGGCCGATCTGAGCGAGCAGATTTCACTGGCCGGCAAGGAGGCCTCGGGCACCGGCAACATGAAATTCGCGATGAACGGCGCGGTGACCATCGGGACGCTGGACGGGGCCAATGTGGAGATTCGCGAGGAGGTGGGAGCGGAGAACTTTTTTCTTTTCGGCATGACCACTCCCGAGGTGGAGAAGCGCAAGCAGGAGGGCTATTCTCCGCGCGCCATCTTCGAAGCCAACCCCGATCTGCATGAGATTCTGGTCTCGCTGGCGGACGGCGAGTTCTCGCGTGGCGACCGGACACTCTTTGAGCCGCTGCTGAACTCTCTGCTGACCGTGGACGAGTACATGCTGCTGGCCGATTACCAGTCCTACATCGATTGCCAGGACCGGGTCAGCCTGGCCTACCAGGACCAGGAGGCGTGGACGCGGATGTCTATTCTGAATGTGGCGCGAAGCGGAAAATTCTCCTCCGACCGCTCTATTCGCGACTACTGCGCCGAGATATGGAAGACCTGGCCGGTGAAGATTCAGTTGTAAGGGCGCGGCAAGCGGTCGCACTCCGCGCGGGAAGCTCAGTAGGCAGCGATGCCGGTGAGGTGCTGGCCCAGAATCAGGGTGTGAATGTCGTGCGTGCCTTCGTAGGTGATGACCGATTCCAGGTTCATCATGTGGCGCATGATGGGGTAATCCTCGGTAATGCCGTTGGCTCCCAGAATGCCGCGCGCGGTGCGGGCGCACTCCAGGGCCATCCATACATTGTTGCGCTTGGCCATGGAGATCTGCTGGTGGCCCACCGTGCCCGCGTCTTTCAGGCGGCCGACGTGCAGCGAGAGCAGTTGCGCCTTGGAGATTTCGCTGGCCATCCAGACCAGCTTTTCCTGCACCATCTGGTGGCTGGCGAGGGGCGCGCCGTGAAACTGCTTGCGGGCTTTGGCGTATTGCAGGGCCGTGTCATAGCATTCCATGGCCGCGCCGATGGCTCCCCAACTGATGCCATAGCGGGCCTGGTTGAGGCACATGAAGGGACTCTTCAGGCCGCTGGTTCCGGGCAATAGATTGGCCACGGGAATATGCACGTCCTGGAGCGAGAGGCCGCTGGTGACCGAGGCGCGCAGGCTCCATTTGCCGTGAATCTCAGAGGCCGTGAAGCCGGGACGGCCAGTCTCGACGAGGAAGCCGCGAATTGTTTCCCTGGGAGCAAGGCCGTCTTCCTGCTCCGCGACTTTGGCCCAGATGATGGCCACATCGGCGATGCTGCCGGAGGTGATCCAGAGCTTTTCGCCGTTGAGGATGTACTCGTCGCCGTGCCTGCGGGCGGTGGTGGTCATGCTGCCGGGGTTGGAGCCTGCGCCCGGCTCGGTGAGGCCGAAGCAGCCGATTCTTTCGCCCGTGGCGAGGGCGGGCAGCCAGGTGTTCTTCTGTTCTTCAGAGCCGAAGGTGTAAATGGGATACATGACCAGCGCCGACTGCACGCTGACAAAGCTGCGCAGGCCGGAGTCGCCGCGCTCCAGTTCCTGCATCACCAGACCGTACTCCACGTTGGACATGCCGGCGCAGCCGTAGCCTTCCAGATTGGCGCCGAAGAAGCCCAACTCGCCCATCAGCGGCGTCAGATCACCGGGAAAGCGCCCGGCGCGGAAGCACTCCTCGATGATGGGGATGAGGTGGTCGTCGACAAAGGCGCGGGCTGTTTTGCGGACCAGCAATTCGTCTTCGTTGAAGCTGGAGTCGAGATGGAGAAAATCAAAGCCCTGAAATTTGAAGCCCATGGGAGCACCCGCCGATCTTCGCGATCCAGGGCCTGTTCACACTACCCGGACGGTGGCGACGGGAGCCAATTTTCCGAGTTCGAGGAGTGAGGAGCGACGCAGACCGGGGTCTGCTAGTGACGATTGACACAGAGATGGGGAAAATTGGCCCCGTCCCTTCGGGTTGCGGCGAAAATCCGTCCATACTTCATTCTCGCCCTCGACGGTGGACCCGCCACAGCCTTCGGGCTCGGCTTCGTCTGGCCGGATTTTCACAAGCAACGCCATCCGCTCGAGTAGTGTGAACAGGCCCTGAACAGGCAATTCTAGCAGAAGGAGAGGGAAATGAATCGCCGGGATGCAGCCAGGCGTAAAAGCAATCCCAGGCGTAAAAGTAATCATGGAGAAGACGGACAATGAGTCTTGTTGCGCTTTACCTGCATGAAGTTACCACGGAGCGATTTGGCAGGGTACTAGAAGTTTGTGTGCCAGCTCACAATAAAAGATCGAAAAAACGGGAATCATTGTAGAATCAGATAACCCCGTTCTGTTATATTTCTGGTTTTTTTAATTGACTAACGAATGAACGAGATTTGGAAGCGTGTGGCGTTGGTTGCTCGGCCGCATTTGATATGTCATTGCCAGAGGGTTTCCCACCCATAGGATGTGAAATGATCCACCAACGTGCATTCGCCAGAAGTGTCTTTGTTGTTGCATTTTGCGGTTTTGCCGGTTGCCTTGCAAGTCATGCGGATTCAGCGCCTTTCGGGGTGGCCAGCGCCTACAATCTGGTGGCGCTGGGTACGGTCAATTCCAGCGGCGGCACGGTTATCGCCGGCAACGTTGGGACCTCGGCGGACGTTGAGGGGCGCATTGCCGCGGCCAACGATGTAACCCAGGCCACCGGCGTAGGCTCCACCCTGGGCAGCGACCCCTACAAGTCGCTGGCCGACGGCTATGCCATCGTGGCCGGCACGGCAATCACCGCGGCGAATTACTTCAATATTGACGGCGGCGGCAACGTGTACGCCCCGACGAACCACGCCAGTTACAACTGGAATGAGAACCCGCGCGGGGTGGTGGTGACCAGCGGCGCGGACCCCATCAACTTCACCAGCCTGCGCACCACACTGGACGCCCTGACGCTGCAACTGGGGGCGCTGACGGCGAATGGAGCAGTGGGCGCGCCGACGCCTGCCGGGGGGAATCCCTCGTGGCTGGTTCTGCAGGGCGCCAGCTCGACGCTCAATGTCTTTACAGTGACGGCGGCTCAGTTTGCCAACGGCAACCATCCACTGGACATTGTGGTTCCGGCCGGTTCCACGGTGATTATCAATGTGGAAGGCACGAATGTGTCTCTGGGCACCGGCATCTACGTGAATGGCCGGCAGGAAGGCGATGGCAATAACGACAACGGCGACATCCTGTTCAACTTCGCCGATGCGACGGCGGTGACCATCGACGGGCAACTGGACGGCGCGCTGCTGGCTCCGTTTGCGGCGTACACCAGCGACAGCCAGGTGGGCGGTACGGTCATGGCAGCTTCGATCGGCCAGACGGGCGAGGCGCATAACATCGAGTTCGAAGGCGCACTGCCGCCGCCGACTAGCCAGACTCCTCCGCAGGACCATGCGCCGGAGCCGGGTACGCTCACACTGATGGGAACCGGGCTTTTGTTGCTGGCTGGGTTGCTTGTCAGGCGGAGGCGCGCGCTGGCGCACGAGTCCGCGCTGGCGCACGAGTCCGCGCTGGCGCACGAGTCCGCGCTGGCACGCGAGTCATTGACCTGTCGATAAAAAGCGTCACATAGTGAAAGAACGGCGGCGCGGCTAGTCGGAGCGCCGTTCAGGCCATGGCTTGCGGGGCGGCGGCTTCCTCGGCTTCCAGCTTGCTGCCCACTTCGGCGGCGGCCTGGGCCAGCACGCGGTGGTGGATGGTGAACAGGGCCAGTTCCAGCCGGTCGCTGACGCCGGTCTTGTCGTAGACCGAGCGCAGATAGTTTTTGATCACCTGCTCGGTGGTCTTGAGGCGGCTGGCGATCTCGCGGTTCTTGCAACCCTGCACGATGAGCGCGACGATGCGCATCTCCTTGGGGGTGAGCCGGTCGCGGACCCTGGTGCCCACCATATCTTCCTCGAAGGTCTCAACCACCATCAACTGCTGGGGCAGCCAGGTGTCTCCGGAGGCCACGGCGCGCACGCACTCCATCAGGGACGGCCCGGTGACGCTGCGGAAGACCACGCCGCGAAATCCCTGCTGCAGGTAGGCGCCGGCGGTGTCGTTGTTCTCGGCAATCACGATGCCGCGGCTGCCGGTGGTCTCCAGCAGCGAGCGCAGCCGGGGCATATCCGGGCGCAGGGAGGCGGCAAACAGAACGATGGAGCCGGGGAATGTGGTGATGGCGTGTTGCATACGATCCAGGTCGGTGCACTGCGCGATGATGCGCACGTCTTCGTCCATGGCCAGCACCTTGGCGGTGCCTGCCCGAAAAATCGCCTGCGAATCAGCCAGAATGATTTTGTTCATGATGCGCGCCTCACCGTCGCATAGCCCTGAAGCCCTGTTGGCGCCTGCCTGTCGGCAACCCCGGATACAACGAATTCGGACTCAGGCGATGGCCTCTTCTCTTTTGATTACTATCGGCAGGTTGCCGCAAAACCCTTGAACTGTCTCAAACTGCAACGCTGAGAATCTGGACGAATTCCTTGGATGAGCCACTCCAATGAATACCAGATGCAGCCTGGATTTTTCCTGGGAATGAGATTACAGCCTGTTGACACCGCAAGTCACGAAAAAATTCGACAGGCAAGCGTGGAGATGTTAACTCCCCAGGAGCGCGGCGGGTAGGCAAATCGACGGCAAGTTCCGATTTGAGTGTTTCTCTGCCCGGTGGCAGATTTCCTGTCTCTATCCGGACGCAACCGGGCTTCTCCGCCGGCAAAAGGATGAAGTTGGCGCGCTGTGAGCCGATGTAGGAGACGGAGAGGCATGTATGCCTGATCGCGCAGAACTGCTCGAAGCCGCACTGGATTGCCTACCGGAAGGCATCGCTCTGTTTGGCGTCGAAGATCAGGTTTTGTTCTGGAATCGGGCAGCGGAGGCCATCTGCGGGTACGCCAGCATGGAAGTTTTGGGGCGTCCGGCGTCGGCGGCGCTGCAGCCGCTGCTGGGCGGCGCTCACCTTGGAGAGCACGACCCGTCTGCGAGCCAGGGCGCGGGTTCGCAGACCAGGCACGGCGCGGTGGTTCACCTGGAGCACAAGCTGGGCCACAGCGTGGCGGCGATGCGGCGGACACTGGTGCTGCGCGACGGAATGGGCGGGCTCATCGGACAGGCGGCGGTCTTTCATCCCTCCGAGAGCCTGGACGCGCTGCCGCACGGAGAGTGCGGCAAGGGTTCCAGCGTCAAAGCCAGCCAGGCGGATTTTCAAGACCGGCTGGAGTCGGTCTTTGCGGACTTCCGGCAGGGCGGGGAGCAGTTCGGGGTGTTGTGGATAACGGTGGATCAGGCTCAGGAGCTGCGCAAGACGCACGGGGCCGGGGCCTGCGAGGCGATGATCGGCAAAGTCGAACGCGCCTTGGCGGGCGGGCTGCGGCCGGCCGAAGAGATGGGCCGCTGGGGCGACGATGAGTTTCTGGTGCTGTCACATGAGCGCACCCAGGAGATGATGGCCGCGCATGCGCAGATGCTGGCCGGTCTGGCGCGCACGGCGGACTTCCGCTGGTGGGGCGACCGGGTATCGATCACCGTGAGCATCGGCGCGGCGCAGGCGGAGACGGAGGGAAGTTTGGTCATTTTGCTGGAAAAGGCAAAGGCCGCAATGATTACCAGTTTGCATGCGGGCGGAAACCACATCACCACCGCGCCGGGGGGGCAACCATGTTCGCCATCATAGGGATCGTTGTGGTTTTCGGATCGATCATCGCCGGCTTCCTGATGGAGAAAGGGCACATGCTGGTGCTGGTGCAGCCGGCCGAGCTGCTGATTATTGCCGGCGCGGCCGGGGGCACGCTGCTGGTGGCCAATCCCACCCATGTCATCAAAGCCATCGTGGCCGGCTTGCTGGGGGTGTTGAAGGGGTCGCCGTTCGGCAAGGAACGCTATCTGGCCACGCTCAAGATGATGTACCAGTTTCTGAACAAGGTGCGCAAGGAAGGGCTGTTGAGCGTGGAGATGGACGTGGAGAAGCCGGAAGAAAGTTCCATCTTCAAGAACTATCCGGATTTTCTGGCCGACCATCACGCCAAGGACTTTGTCTGCGACACGCTGCGCATGGCCATCACCGGCGGCGTGGACCCGTTCGACATGGACCAGATGATGGAGCTGGACATGGAGGTGCATCACCACGAGGAGACCATGCCGGTCAGCTCGCTGACCACCGTGGCGGACTCACTGCCGGGGTTGGGCATTGTGGCGGCGGTGCTGGGCGTGGTGATCACCATGGGTTCACTGGGCGGGCCGCCGGAGCAGATCGGCGAGAAGGTGGCGGCGGCGCTGGTGGGCACCTTCCTGGGCATCCTGTTGTGCTACGGCGTGGCCGGGCCGCTGAGCTCGAACATGGCCAAGATGGCGGACGCGAAAAATGAGTACCTGCATGTGCTGCGGGTGCTGATGCTCTCTTTTCTCAAAGGCTCGGCTCCGATGATCGCCATCGAGATGGGGCGGCGCGCGATTCCCGCGCATGTGCGACCCAGCTTCGACGAGATGGAAAAGAACTGCAAGAACCAGACCGCCAGCGCGGAACCGGCCGCGGCGGCGTAGAGCATTTTCGGGAATTGTGCAGGCCGGACGTGTGCAGGCATCCCACCCATTCCGCGGAAAAACGCGGAATGAATGGGACACGGAAGTCTACAGTAAATCTGAAAATGCTCGAAGGCGCGCCAACCGCACCGGGAAGGATAGGGCACCATGGCTGCCAAAGGCCAACCGATCATCGTCATCAAGAAGAAGGGCGGGCATGGCGGCCACCACGGCGGCGCGTGGAAGGTGGCCTATGCCGACTTTGTCACGGCCATGATGTCGCTGTTCATCGTGTTGTGGCTGATGGGTTCCAGCGAGAAGGTCAAACGGGCCGTGGCCGGCTACTTCAACGATCCCAAGGGCGTGAGCACCCTGGTGGGAACCACCATGACCAACTCCGGCAACGCCATCTCTCAGGCCAAATCCGACAACGCCCTGCAAAAATTCAAGGAAAAGATCGAACAGGAGATCAAGGCGCAGAAGGATCTGGACAAGGTTTCCAAACAGATTGAGATCACCACTACCCCGGAGGGGGTGCGCATCGAGCTGATTGAAGGCAAGGACGGCACCTTTTACGAGCTGGGAAGCGCCAAGCTGAGCCCCAGCGGCCAGGAGCTGCTGGGGCTGCTGGCCAAGGAGCTGAAAACCCTTCCCAATTCACTGCTGATCGAGGGCTACACCGATGCCGCGAAGTACTCCAACGACGCCAGCTACGGGAACTGGGAGCTTTCCGCCGATCGCGCCAACTCCGCGCGGCGGCTGATGCAGCAGGATGGAGTGCGCGAAGATCAGGTGACCCAGGTGCGCGGCTACGGCGACATGAATCTGCGCGTGCCCGGCAATCCCTTCGACGCGTCCAACCGGCGCGTTTCCATTTTGGTGAAGAACGATACCGGGCAGGGCGCGACGCTCTCGGCGGGCGATGTGGTCAAGGGGCTTGCGCCTATTCTGAACGCTGAAAAGGGAACGGCTCCGGCCGCGAACGGCTCCCAGCAACAGGGCGCGCCTGGCGCCGCAAAACCGGCTGCCCCCGCGGCAACCGCGGGCAAGCCCGCAGCGGGAACTCCAGCGGCCAAGCCGAGCCTGCCAGCGGCCAAGCCAAGCCTGATGGACAGGCTCAAAGCAATGCTGCCGGGAAAGAAGAAGTAACGCAGGCAGAGACCCTCCGCATGTGGTGAGTCTGACGCAGATGGCGGCTATCTGACTTGCAGGATACGAGCTTCAGCCCGTACACAACGGCTGCTAAACTGACACTTCATACCGCTCCGAAAGAGTTTATTCCGCAGCCTGCAAAGCCCTGATTTCAGTTTGACCGTCAGGGGCGGGGCCGAAGCCGCGCCCCTTCAAAACTAACTGGCCTGCCCACCGATTACTGCTGCAGGATCTCGACGCTGGGCGAAGGATCGGTCTGCGGCGTGCAGACAAACCTGGTGGCGCTGATGACCGCGCAACTGGCTTCTCCCTCCGTGCCATTGGCAATCTGGAAGGTCCCCGTGCCGGGGGCCGTCTGATCCCAGGAGTAAGTCGTGCTGACGGCCTGATTCCAGGAGAAGTATTCTTCGCCTGCGGTGGAGAGGCCGGCGCTGATGACGCCGCTGGCGGTCAGGCTGAACTCTCCCACACTGCCGTTGGCGGCGGGCGTCAACAGCGGCGCTTCACCGAAGAGGTAATTGCCGGCCAGGGCCGGATCGGTGAAGGAAGCCTGGGCCTGCGCTTCCAGCCAGCCCGAGTCCACCGAGCCATTGCCGTTCACGCTCATCGCAAAGCCGCTGTTGGCGTCAAACAGGTAAAAGTAAGTGGTTCCGCCGGCGGTTGCAAATGTGGCCCGGCCGGGATTGGCGGCGTCGAAGACCAGCGCCGTTGGACCGCCATTGGAGTTACCGGCCGAGTAACTTCCATCATCGTCCGTATAACTCTGATTGATGGTCAAGTTGCCGGCTCCGTCGCCCGCGCCCTGGAGCACATTGGCGTAAAAGCCCGAAGGCGTGCTGCCGCTGTTATTGAATTCCGCACCGCGATCATAAAGGACGAAGGGGCCGCTGAGGCTTGCGCCGGAGTAGGAGGTCTGCTGCTGGGTGCGGATATTGCCGGCCTGCTCGCCGTCGTTGTTGGTGTTGTCGAGGACGAACATGCGGTTGGCGTCAATGATGTAAACGGTGTAGCCGGTGGAGGCGCCGGCGCCCTTGAGAGTCATGGTGAAGCGGCCCGTGGCGGGATCGGGCGCGGTGTAGGCGGCGGTGAAGGCGCTGCTCTGGACAGTTGCGCTTCCGCCCTGTGCCGTGTCGATTGTGCCGTTGGCGGTGTTTCCGGCGGCGCTGAAGCGCCCCACTGTCTCCCGGAGTATGCCCTGGTTGTCTTCGCCCTCGAGGCCGAAGGCGAAGCTCGCGCCATTCATGGTGCTGGCGGCAAAGGCGCTCGGCGTAGCCAGATAGCAGTTGGCGGTATTTTGCTGGCCGGAGGGAAGCGTGCCCAGATCGTCGGCCTCCACCATGCGGAATTGCTGCGCCGGCTGAGCCGCGCCGCCGAGCGCGATGACCCACTGCGTGGTCTGGATTCCGGCGATGTTTTCTGTCAGCATGGTATGCACCGACGCCATGCCGTTATTGTCGGCGCCGACGCTGTAGGCGCCGGTCAGGGTGCCGGAGCCGGAGCCTATCTCATGGCTGTTGGTGTCGAAGACGCCGCTCGAGAAGTTTCCCTGGCCGTCGGCCTGGAAGCTGGCCACCGCGGCCCAGCGCGAGCCGTCTCCGTCATACATTCCCTGCATCAGACAGACATAACTGCCCTGGAGGCTGGCGTTGTTGACGCTGCTGGGACCGGCGGCAACATTGACGGTGTAGGAGACCGGGCCGGCGACGGCGCCTGCCATGTCGGTGACCGAAACCTGGAAGGTGATCGGTCCGGCCGTGGCTGGCGTTCCGGTGATGGTCAGCCTGTTGTCATAGGTGTTGTTGTAGGTCAAGCTATCCGGCAGGCCGACCACGGTCCAGTTGTATCCGGGCGAGCCGCCGGTGACGTTGATGGGGGCGGAGTAGGCGCTGCCGGCGGTCGCGGCAGGCACCGTGGCGGTGTTGATTTGTAGTGCCGGGTTGATGGTGATGGCGTAGGCTCCCGATGTTCCCGCTGCCGAGCTGACCGAAACAGTGGTTGCGCCGGGACTGGCCACCAGCTCGGCGGGAACGGTGGCGGTCAACTCGGTCGCGCTGACAAAGGTGGTGGTCAGAGCGGTCGATCCCAGCTTGGCGCTCGCTCCTGCTGTAAAGTACTGCCCGTTGATGATGATGGTGTAAGCGGACATGCCGGCCGTGGCCATGCTGGGACTGAAAGAACTGATGCTCGGCGGCGCCGGGTTGACGGTGAGAGAGGCCGGGGCCGATGCGCCTTGCGCGTTGCTGACGGTGACGCTGGCAGTGCCGGAGTTCTGCAGCAGAGTGCCAGGGACAGATGCGATCAATTGCGTGGGGCTGATGTAATTTGTGGCCAGCGGCGTGGAGCCCCAGGTGGCGATTGTGCCCAAGGTAAAGGCTGTGCCGTTGATGGTCAGAGTGAATCCGGGAATGCCGGCAGTCACCGATGTGGGGCTCAGGCTGGCAATGGCCGGCGGCGCCGGGGTGACTGTGAAGTAGACCGCACGTGACCAGTTACTGCCGGGGGTGTAGACCGAGACGCCAGCCTGTCCGGCCGAGGCGATCAGGCTGGCCGGGACCACGGCCGTCATCTGCGTGGTGCTGACAAAGGTGGTCTTCAGGCGCGGAGCTCCCAGTGAGGAAAACGAACTGGTGGTGAAGCCGGTTCCGTTGATAGTCAGTGTGAATTGCGGGCTTCCGGCCGCGACTGAATACTGGCTCAAGCTGGTGATGTCGGGCGGCGGCAGTGCAATGGTGAAGGAGACCGGATTCGAGGTTCCTCCCGCGGTAGTGATGGTCAGTTTGACCGTGCTGGCGGTGGTCATCAGGCTGGCGGGAATATTCGCGGTGTAGGCGTCCCCAGCCGCATGGGTTGTGGGTAATTGTGTGGCGCCCCAATTGAGTGTCGCTGTGCCAGCATAGCCGGACCCATAGACGGTCAGGATGAAAGCGCCAAAGCCAGCCGTGAGCCTGGACGGAGAAATGACCGAAATGACCGGAACCGGCGGGCTGATGGTGAAAGAAACGTTGGCTGAGGTTCCTCCCGCGGTGACCACGCCGACCAAGGCTGTGCCGGTGGCGCTCACCAGGTTGGCGGGAACAGCGGCCGTAACCTGGGTGGAACTGACGTAGGTTGTTGTCAGAGAAATGCTGCTGTTCCAGCGCACCGCAGTCCCCTGGTTGCCAGGAAGAAAATTCGTGCCGTTGACGATCAGTGTGAAGGCGGAGGCCCCGGCCACAACCGAATTGGGGCTCAGGCTGGTCACCGTGGGCGGCAGATTGATGGTGGCCGCGGAACCATACCAGATGGCGCCGACAAAATTTACCTTCATCGTCGAAGAGGTTTGATTCGAAGTCGCGATTGCGGCCTGCGTCGCCGCCGGGGCGGATGTCGAGCCGCCAACAGGCTGCGGAAAAGTGGCGCGCAGCGCGGCGGACGAACCCGCAGAGGCGGAAGACTGGACCGGCGTGGCCGGCAAAGCGGATGAATCGACCGACGATGCTGCTGCCTGCGCTGCCGCCGGGGCTGAAACTGGGCGTGCGGCCAAAGCTGCGGACAACACTGGTGCGGGCAGATTGCCAGAGAGCGAAGCGCCGACGGGGAGCGTAACGTTAGCGTTGGTGGCCACCGCCGGACTCCAATTGGCGACAGCCGCCGACTGCTGGATGATTGGCGATTCCGGAACTGGCGCTCCTGGAGCCACACCGGCCGATGGGTGGACAGTGAATGCCGCCTGCTCGGATTTGCCGCTGGCGGTGGTGACCGTGACCAGGGCCGATCCGGCGCTGGCGATCAGGCCGGCAGGAACCTCCGCGGTCAGCGTGGTTGCGCTGACGCAGCTTGTGGTTAACGTGGTTTCACTCCACTTTGCCGTCGAGGCTGGGGTAAAGTTCGTTCCATGGATGGTCAACGTAAAGGCTGCACCCCCGGCAGTCGCTGCATCCGGACTCAGGCGGAGGATGATGCGCTGCGCATCGGCTGCAGCCGGTACCGATGCCCATGTTGCGGTTACCAGAACGGTTACAGTCAACCAAGACAAGAACGAACGAAAGGTTTGCATTCTGCTCCACCCGGAAGGCGTACTGCCTTCTTGCTCTTGCCATCGCCAGCCGGTGCGTGTGCTTGTGGCTTCCAAGCTGGGCGATTGCAGAGCGGCGGTGTTTGCCGCCTACTTAAGAGATCGTCAAGAGTAACCGGGACGAAAGATTACTTTTGTCAAATATCTAGTGAATTCAAATGAGTTATTTCTAATTCTTGGGTCAAAATGGGAAGTCTTTGTCTGCGGGAGGGTTTTGCAAGAAGCCAGCGATCAGGTCTTGCTATTTTCTGGGTTGCAGCTTGGAGGCTGTTTTGCCGGAACGATTCCGCATTCCGGCAGGGATTTCAACACAGACAACTGCCGCGACCGCGTGGATTTGTGGTTTCCCTGGTCTCAAGCAACTTCTTTTAAGTTGTTTAGAATATGGACCTGCCGAAGCCGGTTTCCGGCTCAAAAGCAAGATACTTCGACTTCGCTCAGTGCCAGCTCCGGGGCGCCCGAATTCACAGGAACGATTACAAAATCTCTAGAACCCATCTCATAATCATTTTGGGGCTGGAATTCTGCGGAACTGCAGTTGCTCGAGACGTCTCTGCGGATTGCCATACTCCACGCGGCCACGCCAAGAAACAAAGGCCGATTCTTGGGACCCCGGTGAAACGTGGGGCTAACAGCCACTGCGCGTACGGGGCGGGCGATGGGCTGGCAGTTGTGTTCTTATCCGCGCTCTTCCATGGGATTGTAGGGCGAGGGGTAGGGC
>VFSW01007709.1_pt1 | contig 15570 bp, 9 predicted proteins | sample 5358111 | NCBI WGS metagenome assembly VFSW01 (sample SAMN11554181, study PRJNA540505) | mine drainage metagenome | isolation source: sediment from site ElyBrook_90M | place: USA: Ely Copper Mine, Vershire, VT | collected 2017
GGTCTTACGGTTAATGAACTGGCTAAAAATATGGGTGAGGATCACCAAAAAGTAGGTCGTATTGAGCGGGGGAAGAGAAGCCTAACCATTGATTATTTAATGAAAGTGTCAAAGGCATTGGACACTCCTTTAGAAAAATTTATTAGCGAGGACCAGGGCAAGAAGACAAACCCCACTGAGCCCGCAAATTTACTGAACAAAATTATCCTTCTGGTCGAAGAAAACAATGCTCATTTAGCAAAGCCCTTAGATGCGAAGAGTAAGGCAAACCTTATTTCAAAAGCCTACGAGCTCGCTTTAAAGTTTCCTCCTGCTCAGCAACAGCTATTTTTAGACTCTTTCTTTGAGGGATTTTTTTCCATGAACGTTTCGTCATGAATTTAGGGGAGTTTCATGAAAATCCCAACCTATGCCGTTATCGTCGGGGTTTCTCAGTATCAATCAGAGCTCTTTGAACCTTTACCTGCGGCACATGCAGATGCCCTCCATTTTGCTCGAGCACTCGTTAATTGGGGCATTCCTGAATCTCATATCATATTGATGTGCGGCTCCTTGGCAAAAAAGGAGGCCCTTGAAGGGCATCTTAAGGAGTTGTCCGCCCTAAAAGACCCTTTTCAACTCGTATTTTATTTTGCGGGCCATGGCTATCGCACCTCGGGTCCCGATCCGCAATCCTATCTCATTTTTTCAGATACTCAGGTTGAGGCAAACACCTGTGAAAATGGTATCCAACTAGAAGCGCTTCTGCATGCATTGGGTCTTTTCAGGACAACGAATACTTATCTTTTCATTGATGCCTGTGGATTGAGGCTTAACGCTGTCATCAATCCTAAGTTAAAAGAAGAAATCGAGGGGGTAAAAGACTCCAAGAGAAACCTATTTTGTGTGCTTTCTTCAGGGGTTTTTCCGTCGTTTGAGAGTATTGATCATCAATATGGATATTTTACCGAAGCCCTTGTCAAAGCCTTATGCAATATTCGAAAGACAGATAGATCTCCTACCGCTCTTTTTGAATCGATTTCCAAAGAATTAGAAGTCCAAGGGCTCCCACAACCTGAAATGTATAACATTGGGACCCAAGTTATTGATTTTTTACCGGCTCTTTGTTCCTACGTCCAGGATGGAGTACTTATTCGTCAGGCGGTTATCGCAGACTTACAAGATTTGCTGGTTAAAAACCGGAATAAGGTCGTTGGCATCACAGGTCCATCTGGAAGTGGAAAAACAATCTTAGCCCAGCAACTCTCTTCCCCCCTTTTAAAGCAGTATTTCATCGAAGATCCACAATCACTTAAGGATATTGAGCCACATTCTGTTCTTATTTTGGATAGTATTGACCAGAAGGACATGCCAGAAATGTTCGATCGCTCTTTAACGCTCTTGCTTCTGATGGAAGATTCTTCTGCAGTAGCTTCATGGATCGAATTCTCTATGCCGCCGCTGACTTATCAAGAGACGGAACTTTTGGTTCAAGCCTCTCATCCTACCGATCTAGAGCTGCCCGCAGAGTTCTATTATCTCATCTCAAAAGGCAATCCGCAAAAAGTGCAACAAGCCCTTCATAACTTCGATGATATCCAGCCTAATGCGTCTCAAATTGAAAATGTTAAGAAAGCGGTCGCAGCCATTTATTCTTGCGGCCTTTTTATTAACGAAGAACTCTTTAGGAAAATTTTCGGCATTGAAATTTCAACCCTCCATTTTCTTGAAAAGATCGGATTTATTTTTCCTAAGGAGGGTTGCTGGTATCCCCACGATTTTCTCATCGAAATGGCAGAATCGGAAAGGCTGGAACTCGACAGAGAAGCGACTTTATCCTATTGGCTCTTTCAATTTGACGAACTTCCCCACCATTTTGAAGCGGCTCTCAATGTTGTGCTGGCGATTCAATGTTTTGACTATGAGCCTAAGTTTGACCCCGTCCTGAAAAGGGCCTTTCAGGTGTTATACAAACAAGGTTCTAGAGGTGTTAGCGGCCTTAGAGAAGGGGTGTCCATTTTTTCTAAAATCACTCCCAGCTCTCTTTTTCTTGCGGAGATATTATTAGAATGGGGGGAGCTGAACATGGTCAACAAGCTTCTCAGCCTTCCAGCCTCCTCTGCAGTACTTAGCACACAAGCGGGTGTCATTCAATCTCATTTATTCTGGAGAATGGGCTTGTTTTCTAAATGTATTCAGAAAGCCCATCGGCTCATCGAGACTCTTTCTGCTTCAGCCGAAAAAGACTGGTGCTATTTAAACCGCGGGGCCTCGCATTTTATTTTGGGGAATTGGGAAGAAGCCAAATTCGACTTTTCCCACATCGAAAAAAATGCTAAAGATATGAAACACATCGGATGGGCGAGATGTGTTTTAGGCACCATCAACGGTATTCGTGGGATTGATGTTACAGCTAGTCGGGATTTGATCGAATCGGGGGTCCGCATATTGATTATGCATGGAGACCTCCTTGGAGCTTGGATTGGCTGGAATAATTTGGGTGAAATTATGTGGAAAGCCGGCGAATGGCGAACTTCCGCCTATTATCTTCAAAAGGCGCTCGAAATATCGAAGGAAACGACAAATAATGGCGCTTTATTAGAAACCCAAAGAAACTTACTGCAACTAGAACTTAGAACACCCCACCCCAACAAATCCAAAATACAGAACCTTTTGGAATTCATTGAGAAGGGGCTTGATAACATGGAAATTTTAGAATCGATGCAGGTCTACAATACTCTTTGTACTGCCTATTTTTATCTGAAGAATAATGAGAGGGCTCACGACTATTTGAAAAAAGCAATTCTTGTGACAGCCCCTAGCAAAGAATATCACATTTATACTTTGGCAAATCGATCGATCTTCTTCAAATTGTGTAACATGGAAAGCAAATCAGCTACCTATCTTCATCAGGCTAAAGTGCTAGCAAAAAGAGGAAATAATCATTTTGCCCTCAAACAAATCGAATCGGATTATGTTCTTCTTGGCCTATAGATTTTCTCTCGCTAGCTGGTTTTTAGGATCCAGATCAACAGCCCGTTGAAAAGCGGCTTTTGCTTTTGCCCCATCGCCAATTGCTTTGTAGCAATAACCGAGGAGGTTGTAGTCAAAAGATTTTCCAGTTTTAGAGAGCTCTTGTTCAAACTGTCCACAGAGGTCTTTACCTTTAGGATTTGCATGGATGAGTAAAAAATAAGCAAAATAACGAGCAGAAAGTTGGATCGTTCCCCTAAATTTCACTTCGTTTTGCAGGGGTCCTGGCAGGGAAGGGATCTCTATCACCCCATACACTAATCCATGACCGTCATCGGGCGCATTAATGACTTTTAATAGGAACTCCACAGCTTCATTTGACCGTTTGTTGAGGCAGAGGAAGTTCGCGTGCTCTACGAAGGTTCCAGAATGGGGCTTCATATTGAGAGCTCGCTTAAAGTACACTTCTGCTTGCGCTGCGTTTCCTTTCAGTTGATGCAGACATCCTAAATTGTGAAACGAGTTTTGATCGTCTTTTTCTTTAATAACAGCTTCGTAGGATTCAATGGCTTGGTCAAGTTTTCCCAAGTCGTAATAGATTCCGGCTAATTCCAAGAGCATAGAGGTATCTTTAGCTCCATGCTTTAGCTGGGAGTAGTGAATCGCCTGCTGAAATTTTTTGTCGGCTTCAATGAAATTTTGCTTTTTTAAGGCAAGTTGTCCTAGGGCTTTCAAACAACCCATCACCCGCTGATGAATGCTATTCGGGTTGTCAGTTTGAATAATCGAAAGATATACATTCAAAGCGGAGTTGAGGCATTTTTCTTGATTTTCCGGGTCGTGCAGTTCTCCATAGGCTTGAGCTAAGAGATAATCAACTTCCGAGGTGAAAGTATTTTCTGTGGAGTATATTTCCCGGAACATTTGTCTCGACTTCAGTAAATAAACCAGGGCTTGGTTGGGATCATTCTTTTTTAATAGGACTGTGGCTAAATGTTTTAAAACAAACCCTTTATAATATTTTACATTGGTTGTTCCGATAGGGTCGACTTTTTTATCCAAGATCGCTAAGTCGGCGCGAAGCATTTTTTCGGCTTCGTCAAGTTTCCCATGTTGAATTAACAGGAGAATAAAGCCATCGTGGTCATTGCATTTTTCATACCACATTTTGGCTTCGTCAAGTCTACCTAAGCTGAGGCATACGTTTCCTAAGTTTTTGTGAGCTCCAGCTGTCTCTCTAATGGTGAGGGACCGTTTTAACATGTTTTCAGCTAGCTGGAAATTTCCCTGATGGTAGGAAAAGCAACCGATTGTTAGTAGCAATTCAACAGCTTCATCCTTTAGGCCTACAGATTCAGCATGGGCAGCTAGAGATAATCCGTGGGCCTGAAGCCAATATAATTGATTCACGGTAGCTGGCGTTGAATCCCAATAAGCAAAAATGGGAGCACGTCCTTCAGATTGATGCTTATGAAACACTTTGTACATTTCACCTACGACTTTCCGGAGTTCTTCTGGAGAAAGAGTATCTTGAACCACCAGCTGAACGAGGCTATGCATATGGATGCGCTGCTGGGTTAGTTCGATGATGGAGTAGCGGTTGAGCAAGCCTAGAGCTTCATTTAACTCGGAATCGCCCATCGCAGTCCCAAAAGTCGATTTAAGCCAGTTTTGGAATACGAGCTGTCTAGGAACTTCTCTTGTTCCTAAAAGACTGCAAGCTCGTAGAAGGGGAAGAACGATATCTGATTCTATATTCTCTTGTTTTCCCTTTTCGAGGATTCGTTGTATGGCAAGACTTAAAGTTATGCTGACCGTAAATCTATATAGGTCTTTAGGGGGATTCTCAACTTTCCAAAGGGTTTTTCGTTGTTGCTTAAACATGTCGATATATTCTGCGATCAACATAGGTTTAGTTTTATTGACTTCTGCGATATACCGAGCCGCTTGTGCTACAGCCAGAGGCAAATTTTCTAGAAGAACGCCTAACTCTGCAGCTTCTTTTTCCTGCCCATAGAGCTGAGTGATTTTCATAAGCAGATCGGCGGATTCCTCGGTTTTAAATACTCCGATCTTGAAAACAGTCGCAAACTCTTCCCACTCCGTGCTTCTAGACGTAATGAGAGCATGCACACCCGATTTAGGAATTACTTTTCGAACAATAGGGTCATTGGCATCATCAAAAATAAGCAAGCAGCCGGGATGTTCCTGGAGATAGTGGTTTACTTTGCTAAATAGAGCATCTGGGGTCAATTTTTCTTCTTCAGAAAGAGAAATGCCTAAGCGACCTGCAAGAGATATATAAGATAAAACAAGGGTGGTTTCATTTTCGCAGTTGATCCACCAAACCAATCGATAGTTCTGCGCTAATCTAAGGGCCAATTCAGAAGCGATCAGGGACTTCCCAATTCCCCCAAGTCCTACCTCGGCAGCTATGACGAGAGGTTTTCCTTGATCCAACGTTTCTTCTAGCCCCACCAGCTGAGCTTCTCTCCCTACGAATGTTTCATGAGGAGGAGGTAGATTGCTTTTTTCTTTCAGAGACTTTGCTGCGCTTTTGAACTCTTCCTTTCGCTTATCTAAATAACTTTCGGGTTTGATGTCCCAGTCTTGGATTTGTTGGACGGCTTTTTGAAGAGACGTGGGAACATAACCCAAAGTGGCGGCTATTTCTTGGGCAACTTCGCTCGAGCAGTTCTTCAGTTGTTGGGAAAGATATAATACAGCCTCTTCGAGGGAAAAAACGTCAACGGGTATGATGCTCGCTTCTTTGTGTTCTTGCCAGTCTCTTTGCCGGGTTGTTAATAAAATGTGACCATTTTTTTGAAGGTTGGCTAAATCAATCTCTTTAAGCTTTCTTTTGTCGGTAACGTTATTTAAGACGAGTAACCAATTTTTGTGCTCCTTAAGCCATAGGAGAAGCTGAGGATCGATGGGCTGATCCATTTCTACCCAGATGACTTTTTCATACTGCTTTCGATAAGTAAGTGCATAATCCTTAGCTAATTCTGTTTTACCTGTTTTGCAATTGACCCCTTCTTCAGAAGTTAAAATGGCTAGTCGGTTATTGGAGGTATTCAAAGCATGATGCATCGCATTTTTATGATTTTTCCGGTCTACAAAATGGGGGTTTGGAGGGGGCGGTTCTGTAGAGCTAAGTTCAAAGCCATTCACATTGTTACTCGAGGAACTAGCGAAGATTAAGATCTTTTTTTGTTCTTGAGGAGAGTAAAGAGCCCTCACACCTTTTTTTTGGATGAGATCGATAATTTGGCCGTGCGATAATTCGCCTTGAAAACCTCCTCCGATTTGCGAGGCTTTGATTTTTTCATAGTGTCCTTCCTTCGTAAGCAGAAGGCCTTTGATTTTTGTCTGATTTTTTACAAAAAGATAGATCTTTTCATCCGCTGTTCCATGCGTAAAACAGCCCAGATAGAGGGCGCGTGAAGGCTGAGAATACGGTGGGATTTTTTGGGTCATTTAATTTCCTTTTCCATATCTAGAATTATGGAATCGTTTGTTTGTTTGATCGGGAAAAAGTCTTCAAGAATCGCAATGATGGCCTGGCAGATGATTTCCTTCCCCTCGAATGGAACGCCAAAGTTCTTATGGAGATGGGTGCATGCTAATTGTAGAGAGATTCTTCGGCAGGCGAAAAGCAGCTCAAAAAAGGGAATAACAGCTTGCTTATAGAAAAGAGTGCGTTTTTCAGTTTCTTGTTTGATGAGGGGGTAGATATGCTCCTCCCATTTGCGTTTCCCTAGCTTCAGGCAATCTAAGGCTGCCTTTTCAGATACTCCTTGTTTGAGCCATCGTCCTACGAGCGCAATGTGGGAAAGGTTCCCTTTTACATAGGGAATAAGAGAGGGACAATCTTTTTCTGCTAGGTAGGTAAGAAGAGCGGCTGAGGCTTTCTCGTGTATAGCATTGAGACGTAGATGTGTTTCTGGTGGAGTAGCAGTAATGATTATCAGCTTGGCTCTTATTTGGGGAATTTGATCCATTTGCATCACATTATCAAAGATGAGAAGCCCTTCTTCTTTTTCTAATAAGCGATGCACAAATTGGATGGGGTCTCCTTCCTTCCAGCCAAATTTTTTTGCTAGTTCTTGGTAATCGGGGACTAGATTTTCATATGAGATATAACCTAAGATTTTGTAATCGCGGGCATGGAGTAAAGCATAAAATTGTGCAAAGGTCGTCTTTCCCGTCTTATCCTCACCGGAAAGAAAGAAGGGCCCCTTATTTTCTTGGAACCATTTATCGCAGAAATCGATTTCATCAGCGCGTCCAAAGCAAATGTTGGCAATGGGAACGTTTCCTCGCAATTTCAGGAGTTTTATCTCCTTCTCTCTCTTCATGATTTGATCGAAAGCAGTGCCAAAAGAGATCTTTTGTTCATTGATGAGCGTGGCTGTTTTGCGAATGAAGGCAGGGACACCTTCGAATGTTTCAATGAGTTTGGAGGATGCTTCATCGGGCTCGAAACGCCCGGTCATTTCTTGGAGCATCGTGAGGGCTTCCTCATTTGAAAAGGGGTGCGCTTCTATAGTTGCCGCTCCTTCCCAATCGCGTTTTCTAGATGTAATCAAGATATGACCCAGCAAATTTTGTCTTAAATGAGGAAAATACCGCTCGACCGTTTCCCAGCTAGTGGCTTGATCAAGCACTAAGAGAAATCCTGGTCGAGATAGCTCCTCTTTTAACGATGCGGATTCTTTTTGCAGGCAAGCGGGATCGGAGGCATCTATCCAGAAAATTCGGTCGTATCGCGAGGTATTGCGAGCATAATGGATGGCCGTCGCCGTCTTGCCCGTGCGGCATATTGTAAAGAGTGGAGGGACAAGGGCTACAACATTGCTGAAACAAAAAGCATTGTCTAGGTCGATACCCTCTCTTTGAAAATAATGGCGATTAGGGAGAGGCAAGGAAGGGCTCATGCGGGGCATTTTTTGCCACTCGTCCAAAGATCGGACTGCCTGGGCAGGTAGTGGAGGTAAAGAGGGGGTAGTGATGGGTATCACAGGCCGGTTGCGTGAAAAGTATAATTGATTTCCTTTCTCAACAAAGACATCGATTGCTTTCGTTGCTTCGCTGCGGTTTAATCCGTGGAAGGCAAAATAAACTTCTAGGATTTTATAATAATCATAGGGTGTTGCTGTTACGCCCCACTTCTCCGAAAAAGAAGATGGGCAGGATTGGCTGTGAGAACCTTTGAACAAAATAGGCCATATCTTTCCCTCTTGCAAACGTTGATTGATATGATTTTGTATTTCTCGATAGACCCCTGAGGTAGAGACCTCGGTCGCTTTTCTTTTAAGTTCAGGAGTGCAGATGACGATCACATAATCGGAGGATCCGGCGCGGGCTTCGAACTCCAAAACATCTTTTCCGGCCGTCAATTTTTCTAGTGAACACCAAGGGTCGATACCTGCGGCTTTTAAATCAGGGATCAGCACGTAGTTGAGCCATTGCCTTACATCCATTTCCTCTGCATTAAAACAAATGAAACAGGTGGGCTTGCGCTGCGAGGATGGCGGGCAGATTTCTTTAACTTTTTCATTAAAGGGTATTCGCAGCTCATCTTTGAGTCGTGCAACCGAATATAGGGACAGCGACTTTAATAGTGTGACTTCGAGCCTTTCGAAAAAATTGCAAATACCTGCCTGCGAGCGCACCTTATTGGCGAGTTCTTCCGCCTTTTGGAGAAGCTTCAAACAGATGCTCTGTTTGCCACTTCTCCCATATACTTCAGCCACCGAAATGTAATGGTGCATGGCCAAGGAATAGTCTCCTTTCTTTTCGGCTTCGTAGGCTTGAAGAAAAAAGCGAAGACTTGGGCTCACTATTCTCGAATCAATCGTCTGTGCGGTTGTTCTAAAGTCCGATGTCTCTAATTCTTTCTGATCTTCTGGTGCAAGAAAATCAGAAGCTAACGTGTTGAAAATCGATGAAGTTCGAAGAGAAGCAGGATTCGCCATTCCCAATCTCCTTAGGTGTCAAAATTTTATCTCAGATGTTTATTTTTGACATTAAAAAACTCCAGTTTTTGGCATCATGAGAATCCTAAAAATGCCTGGAATCTTTTTTTCTACCATCCGCAAAGGAGAAAAGGGCGAAAGTCCTCAGTCAGCCTTTGATGAAGGTAGTGTAGTTGTTTCCAAGCAGGATAAAATTAAGTTCCGTCCTTCGCTAGCGCAAGTCAGTTTGTTAGTTGCCCTCGTATTATTTTTTGTCCTTTTTAAAGGCTGGCATGGGGCTCCTACAACCATTTTGGATGTTCCGACAAAGCATGCAGATTTCGTTGGACGGGAACCCGAGCAGGCCTATTTAAAGCGCGAGCTCCTAAAAAAGGGAAAGCAGCGCGCAATCAACTTCATCACTATTTATGGGGAAGGGGGAATCGGTAAAACAGAACTAGCGGCTGCTTTTGTTCGCAATCATATCGATGATTTTTCTTTTATTTCTTGGATAGATGGAAGCACTGAAGCGGCTGTCTTGCGCTCTTATGAAAATATTGGGGATGTGTGGGGGGTCAAGGACGACGACCCTATCCGACTCAAGGAAAAAATTCATCGAAAATTAGAAAATTTTACGGGAAAGCCTTGGCTACTTGTTTTTGATGATTTACGCAATGCCCCGGCTCATCTTCCCAAATCTGGAGGCTGCATCCTCGTAACATGCCGTGATAAAAGCGTGTGTCCTTCCCAAGCCGTGCTAGAATTAACCAAAAATCCTCAGCAGGCAGTCCTTCTTCTTTCTAAATTGACAGGTGAAAAACAATCCGAACTATTAGAGCGCTTGGTTAAGAAACTCGATTATCTGCCTTTAATGATTAATATTGCCGGGCATTATATCGCTGAAACGCCAGGGATTAATCTAACCAATTATTCAGAAATGATTTCCTCCATTATGAAGACGGAGCATAGTCCCTTAATAGCCCACGAATTTAGCGGGCGTTATCCTAGGAGTTTGTTTGCAACTTATTCGATTACGATTGAGCTTCTTCAAAAAAAACATCCCTTAAGTCTGGAGTTCTTAAAGCAGGTTATTTTTCTTCACCCCAAAAATATTCCTGTGGAATTTTTGACCGGATGGCTCAAAGCCAAAAATAAATATGCTCCTGCCGAAATCGTTTTTTTGAAAGGAGATGTTTTACGTGAACTGCAAAATCATTCTCTTATTCGATACGACTCTCTAAGCGAGACTTTCACCATCCACGACCTGCTCCACGAAGCTTTGAGTCTAGAGCTTAAAAAAGAAGATCAAAGTATTGAGGTGTTGAAAGTCCTTAGCACCTTGGACTCCATCCATCGCTATAATCCCACGCGTAAAGAAACCATTCGTCCGTTCCAGAAAATTATGCCGCATTGTACGGCTCTCTTGGAGCAAATTGAAAATCCTAATCGCTTAGCTATAAACCTTGCCCTGACGGTTAGCAGGTATTTTATCGATACAGCGCGCAATTTGGATAAGGGAGAAACCTATCTTTCTTTAGCAAAAAAATGGACACAAAATACTCATCATCCGGTCAAAGGGCGCGTTGCATTTTTATATGGAGTTTTACGATTTCGGCAAGCGGCCAAATTGCAGGAAAAACAGGAAAAATATTTACAAGCGCTAGCATTTTTTAAGGAGGCGGAGCTTGTTTTTCAGAAGTATGACGACAATCAACTTTATAGAGAAATCGAGCAAAATCCATCTAAATGCACAAAAGAATATCAGCGAGCCATTTGTATTCAGTATCAAGGAGAAATGATGAGATTGCTGGGTCATTTGGACGAGGCAGAAGCAAAGCTGCAACAAGCGTTAGTAGCCTTCCAAACTCTTGCTAAAGGGAAAGACCATTTTGATATCGCGCGTATTGTCCGCGAGCAAGGAATCCTTCTAGGAGAAAAGGGAGAATATCAAGCTGGCATAAAAAAGATTGAGGAGGCGATTGCCATGCAACAGCGCATATATGGAAGAGTATATTCTTCGCAGCCGACCGTCGCGGCTACTTACCGGACGCTGGGAGATTTTCTTCTTAAAGTCGGTGAATTTTCAAAATCAGATCAAGCGTATCAAAAAGCAATTGAAGTCAACCTCGAAGCTTATCAGACCGATGTTCATCCCTATCTTTCCGATCTTTACCATAGACGGTCAGTCGCTTTACTTGCTGAAGGCAAAAAGCGTGAAGCCGAGAAAATGGAAAAAAAATCTCAGTCTATCCAAGCACTTCTTAATTAGAGAATCTCTCTAGAGAAACTTACATTCTTTTGTGCGCAGCGATTCTGAATGTGTCAGCGTGATCAAAAAAAGACATCTTGATCAAAATCAGACAACAAATATATAACTTAAATCATTCGCAACGACTGGATGAGGAAAAAATGCAAAACCTAAAACTCACCGAAGATCAAAACGAGTTCCTCACGATGGCTTGCGATGGTTTTATTAATAAATATTCGTTGAGGGGAAAAATATGAACGAAATTTCAATGGCTCTTAAAGGAATTAACGTTTTTTGCGACTTAGTGTGTGTGGTGGGAGAAGGTGTTAAGCAAATAGATCGACCTGCGCCGCACAACGACGATCAAGAATTTTTAGACCAGCTTTCTTTGGGTAATCGCGTCGTTAACGTGACGTTTTCCATTGCTGACGTCGCTTTCACCATTGCTGGGGCTGATAACGCCACCATGGAGCAGCTCAAGCAACTCGAGACCTATAGTCGTACCAGCAACGTGTTTGTTCAGATTGCTAAACAGTACAATCAAATGGAACCTGGCTTTCAAGGGAAGCTTGTATTTATTGAGCGGGGTATTGTCGCACCCACTGTGGATGTGGCTCGTTCGATCTTCGAGAGCGATGCTTATCGAGAAAAAGGACTCTTAGGTAGGTTGTCGAAAGAAAAAAACCCGATTCAATATGAAGAATGTAAAAAACGATTGGACGATAGCGTTACGGGTGTTAGAAACTCCACTTTCATAAGAGCGGGTGCCGAGTTTTCTGTGGTAAGTTCAGCCGCAAAAACTATTTATCAGCGCCTTGCAGATCGATTTATTCCGTTAAGACATGCAGCAGGAGCAAATCAAGCTAATGCAGCGAATAATGTCTTTTCTTTAGTCGCTCTCAATAGAATTCCAGATGAGTTTGCCAACGATGTTATTTTGAGTCGCTATATTTGCCCTATTTCGCAAGCGCCTATTCGCTTCCCCGTCGGAGATCCTGATGGCACGCATGTTTATGAAAGAGAGGAAATCATAGCTTGGATTAGGTTGCGGCATACATCGCCGATGACGCGGCGGGCACTCAATGAACAAGATCTTGTGCCGAAACCCGCCCTGCAAGCGCTCATCAATCACCGCTTAAGATTTCATGAGCAACATCTCATGGCATATGTTGCGCAAAGTCCCTTGTATCAACTGAATGAGACGCTTCCCGCAGATCCAAATCTGCAAGGAAACGCTAATCAAGAAAACCCCAACTTATAGGAGAAATTATGACTTTAATGACGAGTGTCGTGGCATCAACAGTTGCTTACGGTTTACCCAAAATTGCAGGTTATCTGTGTAAGCGTCCTGAAGATTTGTCTCATACCAGATTAGAAAAAATAAGGGAGCATTTAGCTTCCTTGCAAGAAAAGACAGAACTCGTTGTAGGCCAAAAAATGTGGTTTGTCCTTACCGAAGTGATTTCTGATAACGCATGGGTTTCGTTGCTTGTGTTGAACTACTTATGATCGACAGTCGTGGGCCCGTTAGATGTTGAGCAAGTCTTGGCTTGTGCGACCGGCTTTGTAGCATTTGGCGGCCTCTCCTGGATGACCCGTTATGGGATGACAAAAGCATGTCCAGTCGTTGGAAAGTACATAGGAACAAGAAGTTTACATCAATAAGGAATAGATATGGCAACAGTTGATAATTTACTTAAAGTATTAGACACGAGTTTTCGTATATTTAGAATTGGATCAGCAGTTAATGATATACACACGACAGTTACCGATGACTCTCTTACGACTTCGCAAAAAGTCTTTAGAGTGGTCACTGATGGGGGTGTGATTGTCGGAGAGAGTGCCTCGATCGGAGTCACTTTTACAAAAGACGTTAAACCCAATGTCAAATTTGGCGTAAAGGCTTTCACAAATATTTCTGATGTAGCTGCCGAAGGGAGCAAGTTGTATTGCAAAAAGGAGATAGAAACATCCGATATTGCAAATTTCGTGCTGGTTCTTTCCGCAAGGTCGCTGGATACGATGGAGGCCGCTACTCAAACTTCAAAGTTTGAATCTATTATTAAAGATAAGAAAAAGATTGAAAAAATCCAAAAGGGATGTGCCCTTTTAAAAAGGGGTGTTGAGTTTGCGCATATCGCGCCTAAAACATACGACGCTGTCAATAGTATCTATGATAAAATCAACAATCCTAAAGCCCAACAAAAGCCGGCAGCAAATCAAGCAAATGTTCAACAACAAAACAATGAAGAAGAAGATGAGCTAAGATATGTTCAGCAACTGAATGAGGTTTTGAATATCAATGATATTAATGATCTCATTCGAATTCCTGAAATTTTGGAAGATGCTTGTGCGGCATTCCCCAGATGCCCTATTACAAGAAGACCTATTAGACTTCTTGTTGAAGCGCATGCAGAAGAGCCATTTCCTCAGCCGCTTTTCTATGAAAGACGAGCGATCAATGCTTATCTTGATCAGCACCCGAATCAGCCACCGATCGGCTGGCCGGCGAACATTCCCTATCGATATCCAGATTTAATTCATCCTCGACAAAGGCAGCATGAAATGGATGCTTTTTTGAGGAATTTAGTTAATGAATTAAAGCGCGCTCATAATCTGAATGAAATTTAGTTAAATTTTAAAAAATAGGAGTTTAAAAATGACTGGTTATATTTCTCTTGGTATTCAAGCCATCGCTTATGTGAAACAGTGATATGATACATATAAAGCCTGCAAAGAAACATATGAAGAAGTTCAACATTTAAGAAATCAAAACACCCCTTGTTCTTATCAACAAATGGGGAACTGTGCCTTAAAGGCTGGGGTGGCTCTTGTCGATGTTGCCATCCTAACAAACATGACATATGTAGCTGCTAAAAAATGGGAGACGCATCAGGCGGCAAAATGTGTTGATGAGGAAGAAAAAAAGTTCGCGCCGCTCTTTGATAAAAACAACCCAAGAGAATCATGGAAAGAGGCGGAGCTAGATGGTGATATGAGAGATCTTTTAGGGATTTCTCCAGAAGAAAAAGTTTTTGAGCCTACTGAATCGAGAACTTTGTACGAAACGCCAGAATATCGCCAAGCGCGGGCAAAAGCTTTTGCAAGCGGTATCGAGTGTGCGCAATCAGAGATATTACTTAACAAAGCGTGTATTGGCGCGCAAATTCTCAAGCAAGCCGTCAAACTAACGTTGGGTTAAATAAATTGGATTATCCTCAAAGATGCGATGAAAAAATAATAAAGGAGTTTATATGGCAATTCCTAATTTAAGAAATTTTATGTCATTGAAATCTACGCATAATTTTCAAGCGAACCTCATTTTTTCTTATCCTCTAAAAAAATATTCAACACACATTCTTTCAAAAATTAAAGCTCCTTTAACTGTTGATTTCAACGTCAACGGAGCCTGTAACCTCAATTGTACATGGTGCTGGGGTCCAGACCATAAAGCGAAGGAGGAGCTTTCTAATGAGCATTGGAAGGATATAGCCCTGAAATTAAAGAATTTAGGGACAAAGAATATCACCTTTACTGGGGGTGAGCCCTTAATGAAAGAAGGTTTGGGTGATATTTTAAAATATGTGCATGACGAGTTGAAAATAAGAACGACTTTATCCACCAATGGAATCCTTTTAAAAAGAAAGGCAAAAGAGATTCTCCCCTTTGTCGATGATATTGGGTTGCCTTTAGATGGTCATACAAGGGAGGTCAATAATATTATGAGAGCTGGCACCCCTAAGCATTTCGATAGAGTGTTGGATTCTATTAAATTGGTTCAGTTTGATTATCCCAAAATTGATCTAACAGTTCGAACTGTTCTATCGCGTAAAAATATCAATTCCGTTCCTTTTATCGGATCGGTGTTAATTCAAAATGGCATTATTCCCGCAAAACTGCGCTGGAAAATCTATCAAGTGACTCCTTTAGGGATTAGGAAAGAAGATGTGTTGAATCAAGATTGGTTGATTTCTTTGGAAGAGTTTAAAGACAATCTTCTAAAGATAACCAAAATGAACTTAAAATTTCCTCATATTTCTTCTTTATCTAATGAGCAACATGTGGGTAGATATTTTCATATTTATCCAGATGGAAAATCCCATGTTTTTATACAGGGAGAAGATGGGTATCCAGCTCAACTTCCTTTAGGAAATATTATGAGGGATTTTGACGCCGTCCTTAAAAGTTTACACGATTGTAATCTAACAAATAATGACATTCGATGAGTTTATTGGCAGCTTCCGAGGCTGATTTGATCTGCTGTAAGAATAAATTGGGATCTATTCCGGTGGGTCGATTTTCCAGCGCTTGCCGTCGATGATCGCTGTGCGATAGACCCAATTATCTCCATTCTCCCGCATTAAGCGGTCACATCCCATCATATATCCTTTAAGAAAGCCGTGTTTTTGG
>VFSW01007710.1_pt1 | contig 15570 bp, 12 predicted proteins | sample 5358111 | NCBI WGS metagenome assembly VFSW01 (sample SAMN11554181, study PRJNA540505) | mine drainage metagenome | isolation source: sediment from site ElyBrook_90M | place: USA: Ely Copper Mine, Vershire, VT | collected 2017
GTCCTATGGGGCGGGGCGGAATGATCCGGGCGGTTCCACGGATCTTTGGAAAAAGAAGTGGCGAAGGTTCGGTGATCATTCGGCGTTGAAGGTTATGGTTTCTTGCAAGGAGTCGGAATGAGTAGATATGGTACATCCCTGTTAGCCGGTGTGATCGCGTGCCTTCTCTTGGTTGCGGCGCCGGCGGCCTTTTGCGCAGAGGAATATTCCCTTGACGATCTCACCCGGATCGCCTTGAGCCAGTCCGAGAAGCTCAAGGTGGCCGAGGAAAACCTCACGATCGCGGAGATCGGAACGGACAGGGCCCGTTCCTACCTGTTGCCCCGCCTGACCGCCATCGGTGGGGCCTTACAATATTCGCAAAAGAAGTTTTCCGATGCGGGGAGTGTCATACAGCCGGAAAGCACCTACTCCTGGGGTGGGCGCATTGATCAGACGTTCTCCCTGAGCGGCCGGGAAATCACAGCGCTGGGGATCTCCAAACAAAACGTAACGAGAACCCGATACGATCTCACGGCGATCCGCGAAAACTACATCCTCCAATTCGTCTCGGCGGCCTATTACAATGTTTTGCTGGCGCGGAAGAACCTCGAGATTGCCGATGCGAACCTGGAGCGGCTGACGAAGTATCGCGAGGCCGCAGAAAAGAGGCTCAAAGTGGGTGAGGTAACAAGAACCGTTCTCCTCCGCGCCGAAGGGGAGCTCTCCGGGGCGAAGTCGGACCAGCTCCAGGCGAAAAACGGTCTCGAACTGGCGATGGCTGTCCTGGCGCGCAACGTCGGGATCAGGAATGCCTTTTCGCTCCGTGAGACTCCTCTGGTGGAGAGCGATGTCCCGCCGCTCACCTTTTTCCGGGATGAGGCCTTCGCCGCGCGGCCGGATCTCAAAAGCCTGGAAGTCCAGAAGAAAATCGCCACGAATCAGATTCGCTATACTGAGGGTGCCTACTGGCCCACCGTTTCCCTCTCCGGCGTCTATGCCGGGGCCGATCAATATCCGCCCCCGGGAAACATGGTCCGGGACAGCTATTACGCGGGCATCAACCTGAATTTCCTGGTGTTCGAGGGGGGACTGAGAAAAGCCGATGTTTCGGAGGCGAGGGCCCGGGAGCGCCAAGCCATTCTGCAGTACGAGGATTTGAAGAAGGGAATCGAGATCGAGGTCCGAAGCACGTACCTGGATCTGGTCACTCAGAAAGGAATTCTCAAATTCCTGAACGACGAGTTGGTCTATGCGCGCGAGAATTACCGCGGCGTGGCTCGGCAGTTCGAATTTGGATTGTCGAACAGCCTCGACGTCATGGACGCCAACACCCTTTTAGTTTCGGCCGAAAGGAAGGCCGCGTCGGCAGCGTACAATTATCAGTACGCACTCCTTGCGATGAAAAAAGCGACGGGAACACTGCTGAAACAATGAACGATGGACAAAAAACGATGAGCGGCCTTTAAGATCATCGATAATCGGCAATGGAAGATTGATTCTGAGGAAGGAGTTACTTTGCATGGTCAAAGGATGGTCAACCGGGGGGGGAAGGTGGGGTCGTGTGGCGCGCAGTCGCAGTTCCATGGCGCTGGGGGTGATCCTCTGCGTTTCGGCTTTCGCGGTGTGCGGATGCCAGAAGCAGGAACGGAAGGTGCAAAAGGAGCAGGCTGTCAACGTCCGGGTCTGGACGGCGGAGAATCGTCAACTACGGCCTTTCGTGGAGTCGATCGGGACCCTCAATCCCTACGAAATCGTCAATGTCAGCTCCGAACTGGACGGGATCCTCAGGACGATCACTGTCGACGAAGGATCTCCCGTAACCCCCGGACAAGTCATTGCCGAGATCAAGGAGACCGATTACCGGCTTGCCGTCGAGCAGGCGACGGCCATCGTGAAGCAGGCCGAGGCGGCCCTGGCCAACGCAAGACAGGAACATCTGCGAAAGGAGGCCCTCTACCGGGAGGAACTCGTCACGAAGCAGCAGTTTGACGATATCGTCGCGCGTCTTGCCGTTGCCCAGGGCGATGTGGAACGGGCCAAGACGGGACTCGATCTGGCGAAGGAGAAATTGACCAAGACGAAGATCCATGCTCCCATGGCCGGCAGCATCAAGGAAAAGAAGGTCACCGCGGGGGACTATATCCGCAACGGCACGTTTCTCGTCTCGATCATCCGCACCGATCTTCTCAAACTTTCCTTCAGTATTTCCGAGAAGGATGTGGGAAGCCTCCGGGCCGGTCAGGATGTCTCCTTCGTAGTGGATGCCTTTCCCGGGCGCGAATTTCGCGGCCGGGTGAAAACGATCTATCCCAGCCTGGAGGAGAAGACCCGCTCCCTCCAGGTCGATGCCGCCGTGCCGAATGCGGACAAGATTCTCAAGCCGGGTCTCTTTGCCCGCGTGACGCTCTACACCGGGCCGACGCGCGACACGGTCGTCGTTCCGATCACCGCGCTTCTCTACGATAACTCCACTACCAAGCTTTTTGTCGTGGAGGGGGATCGGGCAAAGGAGCGGAAGGTCCGGATCGGCCGGAAGTACGGGGAGCTGATGGAAATAACCGAAGGCCTCAAGGCGAAGGAGACCGTCGTGACCGTGGGACAGAACAATCTGATGGAAGGGGTGCTCGTCAATGTGGCTCGCTGATACCTCGGTCAAACGGCCGGTTTTTGCCACCATGGTCATCCTGGCCCTGGTGGTCCTCGGCGCGGTCAGCTATCCGGAGATCGGCGTGGACCTCTTCCCCAAGGTGGATTTCCCCATCGTCACTGTCTCCACGCACCTGATGGGGGCGAGTCCCGAGGTGATCGACGTCGACGTAACCGATAAGATCGAAGGGTCGGTCAATACGATCAATGGCGTAAAGACGATCACCTCGAGCAGCACCGAGGGGGATTCCCGGGTCACCATCGAGTTTGTCCTCGAACGGGACATCGATCTTGCCGTCCAGGACGTCCGGGAGAAGGTCGCCCTGATCCGGAACAAGCTCCCCGTGGACATCGAAGAACCCCGGATCGCCAAGGTAGACCCGGACGCAACGGCGGTCATGTGGCTGAATCTGTCGGGGCAGAAAACGGTCCGGGAGCTTTCCACCTATGTCGACGAGGTCCTCAGGGAGAAGCTCCAGCGGATCAACGGCGTGGGGGACATCCAGTTATTTGGCCTCCAACTGCGCCAGGTCCGCGTCTGGCTCGACTCCGGCAAGCTGCAGGCCTACGGGATTTCCGCGAACGACGTCATGAGCGCCCTCCAGCGGCAGAACATCGAACTCCCCGGCGGACGGATCGAGAGCCTCTCCAAGGAGTACACGATCAAGGTGAAGGGAGAGTTCCTCAACGTCCCCGATTTCAACGACCTGGTCATCGCCTACGACAAGGGCACCCCCATCCGCCTCCGGGACGTCGGGAAGGCGGAGGACGGGATGGAGGAGAAGCGCACCATCGCCCGCTTCAACGGCATCCCGGCCGTGACGATGGGCGTTCAGAAGCAGTCCGGGACGAACACCGTGGCCGTCGTCGACGCGGTCAAGAAGGAGATCGAGAAGATCAACAAGACCCTCCCGCCGGGGATGACCCTGGACATCGCCATCGACCAGTCCGTCTTCATCCGGCGCTCCATCGCCGAGGTGCAGAAGCACCTGATCCTGGGCTCGCTCTTCGCGGTCCTCGCCGTCTTCATCTTCCTGGGCAACGTCCGGACGACCTTGATCAGCGCGGTGGCCCTGCCCGTCTCGATCATCGCCACCTTCGCCCTGATCCGGGCCTTCGGGTTCACCTTCAACAATATGACGATGCTGGCCTTGACCCTCTCCGTCGGGCTCCTGATTGACGACGCCATCATCGTCATCGAGAACATCTACCGTCATGTCGAGGAGGGGATGGCGCCGCGCGAAGCGGCGACCTTCGCCACCTCCGAGATCGGCCTGGCGGTTATGGCGACCACCTTTGCCATCGTGGCGATCTTCCTCCCTGTCGCGTTCATGAAGGGGATGATCGGCCGCTTCTTTCTCCAGTTCGCCCTGACGGTGGTCTTTTCGATCCTCGTCTCGCTCCTGGTATCCTTCACCCTGACGCCGATGCTTGCCTCGATCTTCCTGAAACCTGCCGTGCTCAAGCGGGAAAGCGCGGCCGGCGCGCCGGTTGCCATCAGGCCGCATCGCCGCCTGGCTGAGTGGTTTGACCGGGGCTACAAAAAACTGGAGGCAGGCTACCGCCATGTCCTGGCCTTCTCCCTGAATCACCGGGTGATGATGCTGGTTGGTGCCCTTCTCCTGTTCGCCGGCAGCCTCTACATGACGAAGTACCTGGGGAAGGAATTCGTCCCGCCGGAAGACCAGGGGCAGTTCATCGTTCGTCTGGAGGCGCCCATCGACTATTCGGTGGACAAGGCCGACGAGCTCTTCCGGCCGGCGGAGGAGATCCTGCGGAAGATGCCGGAGGTCCGGGCGGTGCTATACCGGCTGGGCATCGGCGGCTCGATTAACCGGGCGATCATGATGACCAGCCTCATCCCGAAGAGCGAGCGGAAGAAGTCCCAGATGGATCTGAAGAAAGAGATCCGTGAGAAGCTGCGGAGGTTTCCTGGCCTTAAGGTGTCGGCGGAGGACTTCTCCATGATCGGCGGCGGCCAACGGCAGGTACCGATCCAGTACAGTGTACGGGGCCTGGATCTCAGCGCGGTTCAGACTTACACCAAACAGATCGCGGCCGAGTTTTCAAAACTGCCGGGGATTGTGGACGTCGACACCTCCCTCGAACTGGGTAAACCGGAACTCAAGGTCTATATCGACCGGGACAAGGCCGCCGACCTCGGGGTGGACGTAGCGACCGTCGCCACGGCGATCAACCTCCTCATGAGCGGGGAGACCGAGGTGACCAAATACAAGGACGAGACCCGGGGGAAGCGCTACGACCTGCGGATCCGCCTCAATCCCGAAGAGCGGCGGGATCCGGATGACCTTGGCAGACTCTATGTCCGATCGCGCGACGGGCGGCTGGTCGAACTCCGCAATCTCGTCCGCATCCAGGAGGGGGGCGGGCCGAGCGTAATCAACCGCGAGGATCGCCAGCGGGCGGTTACCCTCTTTGCGAGCCTCGAGGGGGTGCCACTCGGGGCGGCGATGGAGGGCCTCAATGGCATCGCGGCCAAGATCCTCCCTCCCGATTATTTCCCGAAATACCGGGGGCAGGCTGATACAATGGCGGAATCATTCGGTTTCCTGCTGTTTGCGATCATCCTCGGGGTGGTGATGGCCTACATGGTCCTTGCCGCCCAGTTTGAGAGCTTCGTCCATCCCTTCACGGTGCTTCTGGCCATGCCGCTCTCGTTCATCGGGGCCTTCGGCGCGCTGCTCCTGACGGGAAACACGATCAGCATCTTCAGTTTCATCGGCCTCATCCTCCTGATGGGGCTCGTGAAGAAAAACGCGATCCTCCTGGTCGACTACACAAACGTTCTCAGGGAACGGGGACTCTCCCGGAGGGAGGCGATCCTCGAGGCCGGACCGGTCCGGCTCAGGCCGATCCTGATGACGACCTTTGCGATGGTCTTCGGGATGATTCCGGTTGCCTTCGGCATGGGAGAGGGAGCGGAAACTCGCGCTCCCATGGGGATCGCGGTCATCGGCGGCCTCCTTACGTCGCTCTTTCTGACGTTGGTGGTCGTGCCGGCCGCCTACGATCTCTTCGACGACTTCCAGGGGTTCTTCAAGAAACGGAAGAAAAAGGACGATGGGTCGGGTGAAACGTCCCCCGATGAGAAGGGAGGTTCGAAACCATGAAGATGTTCCTGCTCATCTATTGCGAGGCGGCGGACGAAGACGTGGTCGCCGCCCTGAAGGAGGCGGGGATCCATGGCTACACCAAGATGGTGGAGGCCCGGGGGGAGGGGACGGAGACCGAGCCGAAGCTCGGAACGCACTGCTGGCCGGGAAAGAACAACATCCTCTTCATGGCCCTGCCCGATGACGAGGTTCCCCGTATCAAGGAACGGGTCCGCGACATCAAGCGGAAGCATCCCCGCGCCGGCGTCCGGAGCTTCCTCCTGCCGATGGAGGAGAACGATTAAGGCATTATGGCAAAAGGACAGTCAACGCGCAGACAGAAGGATATCTCACGGCTGCTCCGGGAAAAGAAGCGGATCCCGCCGCCGGAGAAGGGCAGGAAAGGGAGGAAGGACGGGAAGAAGTGAACGAGCGCTCCGGGACATGGTCCGTAGGGGACCGGAAGCGGATAGCGGCGGAGGGGTTGACCGTCGAGGAGGCGGACAGGCAACTGGCGCTTTTCCGACGGGGCATCTCGCCGGTCCGCCTGAACAGGCCCTGCCGTGCGGGAGACGGGATCGTTGTTTTCACCCCGACACAGCAGGAAGAGCTCCTCGCGGCGTACGAAGAGTCTCTCCGGACAAAAGGGATCATGAAATTTGTCCCGGCCTCCGGCGCGGCGAGCCGGATGTTCAAGGAATTGTACCAGGGGCTCCGTGAAGGGGGATTTGCAGCGGGGGCCGACCGGGATCGCTTTTTCCGGCATCTGGAAGGGTATGCCTTCTTCCCCGATCTGAAGGCTTCCGTTGCCGCGAAGGGGCTCGACCTCGACGATCTGCTCGCGAAGCGGGCGGAGGTGCCCATCCTGAGGTTCATACTGACGGAGGAGGGGCTCAACTACGGGCAGCTTCCCAAGGCGCTGTTGAAATTTCATACCTATTCCGGGGGGTGCCGCACCGCCCTGGAAGAGCACCTCGTCGAAGCGGCGCTCTATGCCAGGGATGCGTTGGGATGCGCCCGGGTCCATTTCACCGTCTCCCGCGAACATGAGCGGGGAGTCCGGGAACATCTTTTGCGGGTGATCGGGGATTACGAAGCCCTCTGCGGGACGGTCTTTGATGTTGGAATCTCCGCGCAGGAATCGGCGACAAACACCCTGGCGGTGGACCCAAAGAACCGGCCGTTTCGCGACGACAAGGGAGAACTGGTCTTCCGCCCCGGCGGGCACGGGGCGCTCCTTGCGAATCTGGATGCGCTCACGGCGGATGTTATATTCCTGAAGAACATCGACAACGTGGTACCGGACCGCCTGAAGCCGGAAACAGTCCGCTGGAAGAAGATCCTCGGCGGCGCCCTCATCTCGCTCCAGGACGGCATATTCAGACGGCTCGGCCTTCTGGAGTGCGGCGATACGGGAGAAGAAGACCTCTGGGAGATCGCGCAGTTTTGCCGGGAGAAGCTCCTGCTCGATCTGCCGCCGGCATTCGAGCGGCAACTCCTCGCGGAGCGGCGGTCATTCCTTTTCGGGAGGCTCAACCGGCCGCTCAGGGTCTGCGGGATGGTGAAAAATGAGGGTGAGCCGGGAGGGGGGCCGTTCTGGGTAGATGATCCGGAAGGAAAGGATGTCCCGTCCCTCCAGATCATCGAAGAGTCCCAGATCGACCGCAACGACGCCCGTCAGCGGGAGATCTGGATCTCCGCCACCCATTTCAACCCCGTCGACCTCGTCTGCGGTGTTCGCGACTTCCATGGGCAAAAGTTCGCTCTCACGCGGTTCGCCGATCCGGCGCTCTCGATCATTGCCCGCAAATCCGAACAGGGGAGGGAACTCCTAGCGCTCGAGCGGCCGGGGCTCTGGAACGGTTCGATGGCCTTCTGGAACACGCTCTTCGTCGAGGTACCGCTGGCGACCTTCAACCCGGTGAAAACCGTTTCGGATCTCCTGCGGCCCCAGCACCTCCCCTCCTGACCGGGAGCGCAACCCGCAAGCCCCGACCTGTGGGCGGCGGGGAGCTTCAATCTCCTGCGAGCACATGTCCGGCGCTGCTACAAAAACCTCAGATGATCCGGTGCACCGTCTCTTCGGGCGTTAGAGCCAGGACCGTGAAGGACGCCGTGACGCCGTTCAGGAGACAGGCAACAGCGATTGGTCGGTCGCGAGGGGCATCACTGTAGCGCGCGCAGATGCATGCAGCCAGGCGCCGTGTCTCCTCATCGCCGCCGCCGGGAACCAGGACGGTCGGTCCGGGGAACGCCACGACGCGGATGAGGGCGTCGCCCGGTTCGGAAAGGCGTTCGATGGCGTCGTTATCCGATGCGTTCCGGCCGACCACCGCTTTCGTCGTTTCGCCGAGGCGGAGGTGCCGTCCCACCTTCAAAAGTTCGATGTCCTTGATTCCTTGGCCAGGATGATGGTCAAAGAGGTCGCGGAGACGCCGGGAGAAAAGGGGGTCGGTCAGGAGGCAACCGCCAGCCGGCGGGGGGTAGGAGGTAATGCCGTACCGCACGGCCAGCTCCATCTGCCGTTTCCTGCCCCGCCCCTGGATATCCAACAGACGGCTGCGGTCCACCTGTCCCTCCCGCTCCGGAGCCGTCTCCGGCAGCAGTTTCGCGCTCAGGGGCCGCAGCAGCCTCTCGGGATATCCCGCGTTCTTGGCCACCACGCTGAGCGACTGTTTTCCCTGGGACATGGGACGTTGACCGAGAACCTCTCCGGTTAAGACAAAATCGGCCCCCTCCGCTTCCATCCGCTGTCCGGCAAGCCGGATCATCAGCGTGTGGCAGTCGATGCAGGGGTTCATGTTCTTCCCGTATCCGTACCGGGGCGCGCGAAGCATCCGCAGGTGTTCCTCCGTGATGTCGAGAACGGTGAGAGGCAGGCCGATTCGTTCGGCGGTCAACCTGGCCTTTGCGGCGCTGAAAAAAGGGGTCTCGAACGTGACCCCCCGGACTTCAATACCCTGTTCCTGGAGGACCTTGAATGCCAGGATGCTGTCCAGCCCCCCGGAAAAAAGCGCAATTCCTTTAGCAGTTGCCATCGATAATCCTCGTTCGTGCGTTGTCTTTTGAGGGAAAATCGGAAATCGCCGATCGATCAATATAGGACGACGGGTCCCCCCAGGCGGCCCTGGAGGAGAGACAGGGTGTCGGGTGAAACGTCAAAATCGAACAGATAGAGCGATTTACCGCCAGCCGTTAAACGAAGGGCGGGAAACGTGGTGATGAGCCGGGGCCGTCCCTCTTCCGGAATCCGGAAGGAGAAGTGGCCGAAAGCGACGGGAATGTTGAGCTGCTGAAGCAGATCCTCGATCACGGATCGTCGCGGGGCATTTTCTCTGAGAAGGATCACCTCGGCGCCCTGGTCCTTCAGGATGCGGACAAACTGATCGGGGAGCCGCTTGGTGTTGATGAGGTATCGTTTCTCTCCTCTCCGAAGGAGGAGGTCGGCCGTTACGGAGAGGTTGAAACCGTCACGCGCCTGTTCGAAGATGACGACGCCGGCGTTGCGGACCGGCGCCTCGTCGAGGATCTTGAGGAGCCCCTCCGCAAGGTCGATTCCCTTGAGTCCTCTCAGGTCTTGAATCACCGGTGTGTGGACCGGCGCAACCGACACTGCAGGTGCAACGCCTTCCGTGATCTCCGTTACGACAAGGCCGTTTTTCCCCAGGACGGAACCTGCCCCTGCCGGGAGGGGTCGTTCGCTGTCGCCGAGGAGGAAGAGCCCTTGGCGGTAGAGCATCCCGCCGACGGCTTTTTTCGCGGCGATGATCCAGTCCGGAAAGACCAGGATCTCCGGCTTCGCCGTCAGGGCCAGCGGCGTGTTGACACGGGACATGGTATAGTTTCGGGAACGGCGGATGATTCCCTGGAGCGCTGCGAGGTCGTCGCGGAGCTCTTCTGCGGACAGAAAGCTGTAGTTCGCCCAGGATTGACTGATCAGGGCCTTAAGGTTGTCAGAGAGACGGTTTCCGAAATCGAGCAGAACCGTCGATCCGTCGTCCAGTTCGACAACGGGGATCAGGGAACAGTCGATCGTCACCTGGGCGGTATCCTTGAGGGGGATGAAGTAATTTCCGGTGGCGGTGAGTGCACCGTTCATCCGACTGATGACCGGCGTGATGATCCCCAGCTGCCGTTCCGCGATCGACGCAACCTTCGCGGACGGCTCCACCGAGGACGTCTCCGGCGGCAGCGCGACTGTTTGAGCGGGTTCGGCCACAGGACCGGTCTCCTGCGGGAGTACGACCGTTTGAGTGGATTCCGCCGCCGGACGATCTGCGCGGACGAGGTTCTGGGGCAGGTTGAGGATCTGGCCCGCCGGGAGCTGATTCAGGTCCGCGATGTCGGGATTCAACTGGCGCAGGAGCCGATAGGTGGAGATGGCCTTCTCCGGAGCGACATCCAATTCGGCGAGGATGATCAGGCTGATGGAATCACCCTCGCGGATGACGTACCGCCTTGGCGGAGCTTTGCTCTCTCTGAGGTCGATGGGTAAGGATTCGGGCAGGTCGGTCGTTTCCCGCACCGGGAGCACGATCCGCTGACCGGGGTAAATCCTGTTGAGATCCTTGATTTCCGGATTGAGCTGACGGATCAGGGCAAAGGGGACCGGTTCATCCCCCCGTTGGTTCCGGAAAATACCGGTGATGAATTCCCCTTTTTTTACCACGTAGAGGCGCGTCTTGCGGGGACCGGCGCTCTTTTGAAACGCGAGGCGGGCGCTGTCCTCGCGGGCTGAAAGGGCCTGGGGAAGAAGGACCGGCAGGAGAAGGGCGGCGAGGGCGATGATGGCGGTCCTCCATACGGAAGCGAAGTTACCTGCCTTCTTTTCATTGTACCGCCTGTTCCCGACACCGGGAAGGGGCGTGCGGATTGCGATCCATCTCATGGCTGCTTCCTCGTTTTTTCCCCCCGCGCGATCGTTTCCCGGGATGGGTGGCAAGCGGCGGGCAGGCTGTCGATTCAATGGGCGCAAGAATACCGGACATACTGGTAAAAGTCAAAGGGAGGTGCATCTGGGCCGCATGGGCGTATCGTTCCTCAGCGACCGCTCTGGAAGTTGTCCCGAAGGAGCTCCCGGGCAATGATCATCCTGCGGACTTCCGCCGTGCCGGCGCCGATGTCCCAAAGCTTCTGATCGAGGTAATGCCGGGAAACGGCGTATTCCGGGCAGTAGCCGTAACCGCCATGGATCTGGACGGCGTCGGCCGCCACCTTCGTTCCCATCTCGCCGCAGAAGAGGAGGGCGGCCGCAGCCTTGCGGTCGAGGTCGGTCCCCTTCCCGCCGACCTTGTTTGCCAGCGAGTCGCAATAGGAGGCGGCGCTGTAGGCCATCCATTTGGAGGCCATGTAGCCGGTGTACATGTCGGCCAGTTTCCCCTGGATAAATTGGAACGAGGCGATCGGCTTTCCGAATTGCACCCGCTCCCGGGCGTACCGGAGGCTTAGATCCAGGCAGGCCCGTTGCGAACCGAGGCAGCAGCCGCTCAGGGTGATCCGCTCAGTGCAGAGGCCGTTGGTCAGGATCGCCCCGCCCTTGTTCAGGCCGCCGATAAGATTTTCTTCGGGGAGCTCCATATCCTCGAAGGTGATCAGGGCGGTGGGGGAGGAGCGCATGCCCCATTTATTGATCTTTTCCCGGGTGAGCCCTTTGATCCCGTCGGTCAGGAAATAGAAGGCGGAGATCCCGTGCGCCCCGCGGGCCCGGTCGGTCTTGGCATAGAAGAGCATGACATCGGCGATGGTTCCGTTGGTGATGAACGTCTTGCTGCCGTTTATCACGTACTTCTCGCCCAGCTTCACGGCCCGGGTCGACATCCCCATTGCATCCGAGCCGGCGTTGGGCTCGGTGATCCCCAGGCAACCGATGTACTCGCCGCTGCAGGCCTTAGGAAGGATCGCCCGCTTTTGCTCCTCCGTGGCATTCCGGCGGAAATTGTCGAAGCAGAGGGTCTGGCTGGCACCCACGGTCATGGCCAGAGCGTTACTCACCCGCCCGAGGGTTTCGTACACGAGAAGGGTCTCCACATAGCCGAGGCCTGCCCCGCCGTACTCCTCCTCGAAGGCGATGCCGTTGACGCCGATTTTCCCTAACTCCCTGAAGAGTTGGAGGGGCATCTCGTCTTTTTCATAGAGGCCTTCCATCTGGGGTTCCAGCCATGATGATGCCCACCGCCAGACGACCTCTTCGATCATCTTCTGTTCCGGTGTGAATTCGAAACCCAACGACATAGCCACTCCCCTCTCTCTATTCCGCTGCATCTATACGACTACTTGGCGAAAATGTCCAGCGGGGAATCATGGCGCTGATATCGGAGGTGGCGGTATTTTCCTGGTTGCACAATCGGCTTTCCGTGATATATATAGCGCGGCGACCGCTCCAGGGGAGCGGCCATGAACAGCGGGAGGGTGTATGGCGGAGAAGGATCAGCAGGCGGCGCTGCTCAAAGAGATCCAGACGCGGTTCGATCGCAAAATGAAAGAATCGGAGATCGCCCTCCTGGAATACTGGAAGGAACAGGTGGATCGGGTGGCGCTGATGAAGCCGGAGGGGATCGCCGCACTCCAGCAGCAGATAAAAAAGATTTCCGAGATGATGGCCAACCGCATCCGGATGCTGAAACGGGAGCCCTGATTGACGAAGCGCAAGCTCCACCTCAAAACAAATAAACGCTTCCTTGACGGAAACACCGCCCTGTGGCGGAGAGCTTCATGATTGATGACTGGTAATTAAACCTATGCGGGATATAGCGGACTTTCTCTTTGAAGTTGGAATGTTGAAAAAAACCCCCCGGAGCGGTTTCCAATTTTTGGGTTCGGGGTGCGAATCGGTGGCTGAGCATGTCCTGCAGACGCTTTACATCGGGTACGTGTTGTGCAAGTTGGACCCGACAGCGGACGAGCTGAAGGTCTTGCGTCTCTGTCTGGTCCATGATCTACCCGAGGCCCGTACGGGCGATATGAATTATATGAACAAGAAATATGTCCAGGTTGATGAGAAAAAAGCAGTCCGGGAGCTTGCGGAACCGCTCTCCTTCGGGGGGGAGATCGAAGCGAGCCTGGAGGAATTCAATGGAAGAGAGACAAGAGAAGCGCTGATTGCGCGTGACGCCGATCAGCTTTCACTGATCCTCCAGTTGAAGGAGTGCGGCGATCTGGGCAACAAATACAGCCAGGAATGGATCCGCTTCGCCGTGCGGCGTCTCGCCACGGATAATGCCCGAAAACTGGCGGAAAGCATCCTCGAAACTGACTCCACCAACTGGTGGTTCAAGGATAAGAGCGACTGGTGGGTAAATGGCAATCATGGGTCATCGGAGTAATATGGATCGAGCGGTACCGGGACGGTATATCCTTTTGTTGTTGGTTCTCCTGCTGAGCTCTCTTGCAGCCTGCGCCAATACGGCCCGGCTCAAGGAACAGGCCGGTGGCCACATCAATATCGGTTCCGCCTACCTCGGCTCAGGTCAGTATAACGCGGCGATGAAGGAATTTCTGGAGGCCGAGCGGCTGACGCCGGAGGATCCGAAGGTGCACTTTCTTCTCGGCATCGCTTATCACGGCAGGGGCCTCGACGAGAGGGCTATCGGAGCATTTCAGCGGGCGATCGACCTCGATACGGGTGACTCCGCAGCGCACAATTTTTTAGGAGTGATCTATCTCGGACAAGGCCGGCTGGATGATGCCATCGCCTCTTTCAACAGGGCTCTCAGCAATCCCCTCTACGATACGCCGGCTACGGCGCTTTACAATCTGGGGCGGGCCTATTATGAAAAAGGTCAGTACGATCCTGCGTTGAAGCATTATCGGGATGCAGCAGCCAGAGAGCCGGATACGGTGCTGATGCCGCTCATCGAAAGGGATCTGGGCAGGGTCTGGCTTGCCAAGGGTGATCCGGAGGAGGCCATCCGCCATTTCCTGAAATCCATCGAGCTTGCCCCTTCGCTCGCCGAATCCCACTACTGGCTCGGTGTGTGCTATCAGAAGCAACATCGGGCGGGTGACGCCGCCGCAGCGTTTCAGGCCGCCGCCAAACTGGCCCCGGAGTCGGAATTCGGGCGAAAGGCAAAACAGCAGCTTAAGACCGCGACTCCGTAAAACGGGTCAGACCGGGGTTCCCTTCGGTTTCTGCCCGATTACATCTTCCTACGGTTCGTTCTCTTCTTGACACTGCCGCGAAAATACCCTAAATTGCCGCAGCTCTGAAGCGGGAAGGTTTTTATCATGGCCACGAAAAAACAACGTCGGACTGACGAGGTAAAGCAGAAAAGAACAAGAAAGAAACGGCGGTTTTTGCTGCTCTCCGTGATCGTTGTTGTGTCCGTCGTGTTTCTGGCTCTCTTTTTTATCACCCTGTTCGATTATATCTATCCCCCGGCTACGGGGAAACACACGGCGGCAAAAAAGCGGGACAGACAGGAAGTAACCCTGTTCTTTTCCGATGCGAATGAACGTTTTCTCATTCCGGAGAAGCGGTTTATCGCCAAGGAGAAGGAGCCGGAGGCCCAAGCGCAGGAGCTGGTGAAAGCCCTTCTGGCCGGTTCGAAGACGGGACTGGTCAACACGTTCCCCGAAAAGGCGGAATTGCAGGACGTCAGGATGGAAGGCAGTGACATGCTCGTGGTGAATTTCCGGGAGAGTCTCACGGCGCATCATCCCGGCGGAAGCGCAGCAGAGATGGCCACGCTCTATTCCCTGACCAATACCCTGATCGTCAACATACCGGCGGTGAAAAAGGTACAGGTTCTGATCGGAGGGAAGGAACGGGAGTCACTCAAAGGACATATCGGTCTGCAGCACCCCTTTACCATGAATCGGGAACTGATCGTGCCGGCGGCACCGCCGAAGGAGGGGTGAGGGGCGTTATCCCGCGTTCAACAGCTATGGCCTCCAGAACGAAACTTTCACGCACGCGAAATATCGGAATCGTCGCCCACATCGACGCCGGCAAGACGACGGTTTCGGAGCGGATCCTCTTCTACACCGGGAAATCCTACAAGATGGGCGAGGTGCACGACGGCGAGGCCGTCATGGACTGGATGCCGCAGGAGCAGGAGCGAGGGATCACCATAACGTCGGCGGTGACAACCTGTCTCTGGGGAAGCCATGAGATCCACATCATCGACACGCCGGGTCATGTCGATTTTACCATCGAGGTTGAGCGAAGTCTTCGGGTCCTGGACGGGGCGGTCGTCGTTTTCGACGCCGTGGCAGGGGTAGAACCCCAGTCGGAGACCGTCTGGCACCAGGCCGACAAGTATGGCGTTCCCAAAGTGGCGTTCATAAACAAGATGGACCGGGTCGGGGCGAATTACGCAGGGACGATCCTGATGATGAAGGAGCGGTTCAATTCCCTGCCGCTGCCGATCCAGATCCCCTTCGGGGAGGGGGAGGTCTTCCGGGGGGTCGTGGACCTTATCCGGATGCAGCTCATGACCTGGGACGAGGCGAGCAAGGGGCTCGCCGTTCGATACGGCGATATCCCGCCGGAGATCCTCCCGCAGGCGAGGGAGCAACGGGACCGAATGATCGCCTCGCTTGCCGACACCGATGACGCGATCGCCGAGAAGTACCTCGACGGGGCGGAGGTTTCCGCGGAGGAGATCATCGCGGCCATCCGGAAGGCGACGAGCGCTCTCAAGGTGGTCCCCGTCATGTGCGGATCGGCCCTCAAGAACAAGGGGGTGCAGCCGGTTCTCGACGCCGTTGTCAATTTTCTCCCCTCTCCGGAAGAGATCCCCCCGGTGAAGGGTATCAACCCGGTGACGAAGCAGGAGGAGACCCGGGCAAGCAGCGACCGGGAACCCCTGGCTGCCCTGGCCTTCAAGAT
>VFSW01007711.1_pt1 | contig 15569 bp, 13 predicted proteins | sample 5358111 | NCBI WGS metagenome assembly VFSW01 (sample SAMN11554181, study PRJNA540505) | mine drainage metagenome | isolation source: sediment from site ElyBrook_90M | place: USA: Ely Copper Mine, Vershire, VT | collected 2017
ATTTGAGAGGGCCTGTCCTTAGTACGAGAGGACCGGGATGGACGAACCTCTTGTGTTCCAGCTGTCGTGCCAACGGCATGGCTGGGTAGCGAAGTTCGGTTGTGATAACCGCTGAATGCATATAAGCGGGAAGCACTCCTCAAGATTAGATCTCCCAATCCAAAAGGATAAAGAAGGGCACAGGAAGACCACCTGTTTGATAGGCTGGATGTGCAGGCGCAGTGATGCGTATAGCTTACCAGTACTAATCGCCCGTTCGGCTTGACCATAAAATTTACTCTGCGCATGGAGCGAATCTGCTCCCGCCTTGAGTTACCCAATGCTATTTAGTTGTGAGACATCGATCTCACGCTCTTTTAAAGTTTCCGGTGATCATACCGCAAGGGAAACACCCGTTCCCATCCCGAACACGGAAGTTAAGCCTTGCTGGGCCGATTGTACTGCACGCGAAAGTGTGTGGGAGAGTAGGTCGTTGCCGGATTAAATAAAGGCCTCACGCCTCAAGCGTGGGGCCTTTTCCGTTGGTGTGCCGAGCATGTTCAACAGCTTGAAGGTGTAGATCCTTTTCACATCCTGATAGAGGAGAAGTGATAGTAAAGCGCAAGGGCGAAAATAACCACTTGTCGCGAGGCGAAGCCCGAAAGAAGCGTGGAGGCACAAGACGCGAACTGATGAACAAGAACTGGATACGAGGCACAGTGAGGGGCGAGCGGGCCAATGACTGCGAAGGTCACATCTATCTGACCGTGCCGCAGAAGTCAGCAGAGGGCGTAATACTGGGGAATCCGGTCGAAGATGAACGCGATTCCGGTCTGAAGCCGAACACCATTTCGTTGTGAATCCGAACAGCATTCCGGTCTGAAAGTGAACGCCGATTCCGGTGGGAAGACGAACAGGTTGTGCTGTTCACCGGAATGGCTTCGGCTTGGATCTAAATGTTTTCCACAGACGAACCGTAGACGTCTGCGACGGTGCTGGACAATAACCGGCATTGAAACTCCACGAATGAGGCGATCAGGGTGCCGGCCAGGAGATCGTCGATGCGGAAGACAAAGGAAGTCCTGCGGTTAAGGTTTGAATTAGGGTTCGGGCAGCGCAGCAGTTTTATGCACAAAATTCCTGAGATCAACTAACTCGCTACGTGTCACAGATGCAAAACTAGCGCCCGAGCGAACACCTCAAGCGCTTAATGTTTTGCAGATCCAGCGTGCCTTGTTGGCGGCAATGCAATGCTGCCAGGCAGTGCAAAGAAATACTGCCGGATGGAAGAGTGAGCGCAGTGCAAACCTGCCATGGAAGCAAACCAAATCTGCCGCACTGTCTCAGCTTGAGATAGTGAGGCGAATTATTCGTCCAAAATTCTTCGTTAAAACCGGATTCCAGCCCAAGTTACGACACTTCTGAGACCTGGAAGGTACAACATCGGACTGACCCCCTAGGAGCACCTGTGCGACGTTTGACATTGGTTGTTTTGTTCTCGATCTACGCGAGCATCCTGGCCTGCGCACAAGAACCCTGTCAATTCGCATCTGACGATGCTTTTGACCAATTGGCAAATTCCCTGTCCCACGCGAAGTCATGCGACGAGGCAGCAAAGAAAATGTGGGATTGCGCCTGGGGATCAAGCGCCGACACTCAATTCGCTCCCATTGTTATAGGGAAATGCGAGAAGACGTTCTTCGACAAGCTATCCCCGACTGCAAAGAAGCGCTATGAAGACGAGATGCAGTTATGCGCATACGAGTACGCCCGGCAAGGCGGGACGATGTTTATGTCCGAGGCCGCCTTATGCCAGGTTGATGTTGCCAAAGAGTTCGCCGCTCACCCCGCGGCCGCTCGCAAGCTGCCCTCACGCGCCAGCTTTGATTGTCACAAGGCGAAAAAGCCACTCGAAAAGGCGATCTGCTCCGACATAAGGCTTGGCCATGCCGATATTGTTTTATCGCGGGTCTACGCAGGGTGCTGAATGGACTTGCTGATGCAGGCAGGCCCGCGCTGATCCAAAACGAGAAGTTGTGGCTGCAAAGCGTTCCGGCTAAGTGTAGCCTGACGGCTGCGCCATTCTCGCGAAAGTCGCTGAACTGCGTCCGGAACGAGTTCGAGCTTCGGTTTACGGGGCTCGACTCCTGCTTCCTTGAGGGTCCTACCCCCAGCTTCAACAATGAGACTGCCAGCTGTCTGCAATCGCCACTCGACGATAACGATCAGGCGTCCGCGGCCGCACCGGGCCCGACCCCGCGAGCCAGCTTCGACTGTGAGGCGCCGTCAACCGCCTTGGAAATTGTGATTTGCGCCGACGCCGAACTCGGACAGACTGACATCAAATTGGCGAAAGCCTACCACGATGCCGCCACCGCCACGCCTGCGGCGCAACACAAGGAGTTGGTAGCCAGCCAGCGCCAATGGCTTCGCTTCGTCAACGAGAGCTGCCCAATGGGGGCAATCGGCGGCATTCCGCCCATATTGACCCGCTCATGTGTTCGTGCCGCGTATGAAACGCGCATTGCGCAATTGCAGACGTGCCCGCAAAAGGAACCTCAAGAACGAATGCCGTGTTTGAATGACTTTCGACTTCGGTAGAAGCAGGAAGCCAACGAGGTGCTCGTTCCACCTATCTCACTGTCCGCTTTCCGGAAATTTCTGGGGCCGCAGCACCTGTCAAGTCGCTTATACCCATCCGGCAGCATTGTTTTGCACCCACTGGCAGCATAACTTTGCACAGGGCGGCAGAATTGATTGCCCTCAGCGTGCCTGGCGAATTACCATGCGGTGGCTCCGCACAGCCGCTCCGCATGGCGCTGGGGCACCTATGGCATTGCGCTGCTCTCAAGAGCGAACGCCGGCCTTGCTCATGGCCGCATGGGCCACGATTTTACCGCTCTCAATACGAGGATTTTGCGGCAGAACTGAAGCCAAGTTGGCTCGCACCCAGCCCACGGCGGTTTGATTCCCGTCGATCGCGTTCGGAAGGGTATCGAAAACACTGATGGAAAGCATCACGCCCTGCCCAAGGTCAATCCATTTGTACTCGAGGAATCCGGGCAGTCCTGAGATGAAAGGAACGAAACTTTCCTTCACTCGCTTCGCCGCTTCTTGTGGGTTGGATACACCTTCGTACCGTCGCACCGTTATGTACATCCCATTCTCCTTATGGCGCATTCACGAATCGCTGGAATCGCTCAAGACTCGATTCCAGCGTCATTGTTATCTATCGGCTGTCTTTTCTGTTTCCCGCATTCTGCAAGCTTGACGGGGACAATGCAATCCTTATTTCGCCGCTCATTCGGTGACTAAAGTAATGGCTGAAGTAACGCAGTGTATCAGAGCCGCCCTTCAGAGTCGATCAAAGGCGAGCTGTCCGGAATCGTACGTTTTTCTTAGTTTGTCTCATATTCCGCCGTCGCCCGCTCTGGGAATCGGCGTATGATTGTTGATCTTGCAGTAACCGTTGCTCTTGAGGTGACGCTAATGCAGCTTTCCGAATCGATTCGTTTCATCCTGAAGCACAAGGGTGGGGTCGTCTATTCTGTTGCTCCAACCGACACTGTGTACCAGGCCGTTGCGATGATGGCCGAGAAACAGGTCGGCGCGCTGTTGGTAATCTCCGGTGGCAAGGTTGCCGGTATCGTCTCCGAACGTGACTATGCGCGAAAGGTGATCCTGAAGGGGCGCGCTTCCAAGGAAACCATGGTGTCGGAAATCATGAGCTCTCCGGTGATCGCCGTCTCACCCGATCACACCGTCGGCGAATGCATGAAGATCATGTCGGACCATCGTATTCGCCACCTTCCAGTCATGGAAGAAGAGCGGCTCGTCGCCATGATTTCCATCGGCGATCTGGTGAACTGGACCATCTCCGAGCAAAAAGAAACCATCCGCCATCTGGAGGCCTACATTACCGGGACGCCAACCTAACCTGGATTCGGCGGGTTGGACTCGGCCCTTACACTTTACTGGCTCAGGAGAGCAGGTCGAGAACATCGCGGAGCTGCTGCCGGAGCTGGCGCAGTTCCTCTTTTCCGTGGACGCCGCTTTCAGTCGCAAGAAACGTCAGAGCGGCTTGCGGTTCATGCACCGGTTCTTTCAGAACCTGAGCTGGCAGGCGGTTCGACCGCAGCTCTTCGCGCAGCTTTTCGCGCGCTCCGGCGATGGTAAATCCGTCCTCATAAAGCAGCTTGCGAATCTGCATCACGTATTCCACGTCCTTGCGGCGATACATCCGCTGGCCCGTGCTGCTCTTCGTCGGCTTCAGTTGCGAAAACTCCGTCTCCCAGAAACGCAGAACATACGTCGGCAGCTTTGCTAACTCGCTCACCTCGCCGATCCGGAAATAAATCTTCTCCGGAATGACGACTTCGGTTTGAGCCTTGGGGTGTTTGCGTTTTGCTGTTGGCATCGGAATTCCCACTACCTGTCTTGTAACACGTGCGCCGGACTGCTTCAACGCGGCGCACCTGAATCGGCGCAAATGAAAAAGTCTCCGCGAGCAGCGCGGAGACCAGGAGCGATGGAAAAATCGAGGTCTAGCCACCTCGAATGGAACTGTTGGTCAGCCCCGCAGCGCTTGATTGGAACCTTCTCCCTTGAAGGCATTGCAACAAGGATCTGTAATCCATGCCTACATCTTGGATGCAATCAAGCCCTAGTCCAAGATTTTGTGGCGAGTTGCTCGAATTGTCAATAGTTTTTCGTCTTTTTTGCTTGACGAATGTTCTGGCGTGCCCCTTCTTGTGCCGCGGAATTTTCCCTGCGGATTGCGATGCTAGAATGTGTGGTTCCGAATGCTGCATCTCAGGACGCGATGCGGCGGTCGGGGAAGCGTTGCTCCAGGTTTTGAAGCAGCCAGCGAGCATTCAGAGCACCTTCAGGGGTCTCCTCATGCTTGAGGAATGCATAGACGTCGCATTCTTCGGCTACCTTGGCCAGGCGACTCTCGAGTTGATTGAGTGCGGCTTCAGAGTATTCGGACTTTCGGAATCGGTAATAGGCGAAATTGGCAGTGGTCACTTCAGGCACCTGCAACTCATCACTCTCCGCAATGCAGAGAGCGATGTCGTGCTCGCGCATAAGATTGAAGACACTGTCAGTAAACCAACTGCCATTGCGAAACTCAATGGCGGCCCGCGTATCTCTGGGAATGCATTCAAAGAGCGCCCGCAGACGCCCTTCGTCGTTCTTCAAGAACGGAGGAAGCTGGAAGAGTATAGGCCCAAGCTTGTCCGCAGAAGCCAAGGGTTGAAGTGAGTCGTAGAAGCTGGAGATGTCGGCGGCTACATCTTTCAGTCGTTTTATATGCGTGATTCGCTGATGCGCTTTGACGGCAAAGCTGAAATGTCTTGGAGTGGCTTCGCACCAATTCTCCAGAGTCTTGAGTGCGGGGCGGGTGCGAAAGGTGTAGTTCACTTCAACGGAGTTGAGCTGGGTCGCGTAGAAATTCAGAAACTTGGCTGACGGTGTCTTTTTCGGATAGAAGTCCGGCTTCCATGAGGAGTAGGCCCAGCCAGAAGTGCCTATGCGTATTCTGTTCATATTCACGTGCTCCGAACCTTGCACGGCGAATGGAAATATTTGGCTTAGATGCTGCCTTGAAGCGTGAGGTCAGACAAAGACTATAGAACAGCGCATTGCAGCAACCTGCGTTATGTTCACAACTTTGTGTTTACAAAAGGGTCACATCCAGGCCGTCTAAAAAAGGGGACATCATGTCCGCAACCCGCACAAACCCGCTCTCATTCCTCACGGATGAACTCAACGCGCTGAAGCAGAAAGGCACGTATTTCAAGCTGCGCGTGCTCGACGACGAGCAGGCTGCGGTCTGCCACTTTGACGGGCGCAAGGTCATCAATCTCGCCTCCAATAACTACCTCGGACTCACCACCCATCCCAAGCATCGCGAAGCCGCGCTGGAGGCCACGCGCAAGTATGGCGTAGGCTCGGGCGCCGTGCGCACCATCGCCGGAACCATGAAGATTCACATGCAACTGGAGGAGAAGATTGCGCGCTTCAAGGGCACCGAGGCCTGTGTCGTCTTTCAGTCCGGCTTCACCGCCAACGCCGGCACCGTGTCATCAATCCTCACCAAGGACGACTACATCATTAGCGATGAGTTGAACCACGCCTCGATCATCGACGGCTGCCGTCTCTCGGGCGCAAAAATTCTTGTCTTCCGCCACAAGGATGTGGCGCACGCCGAAGAGCAACTCGCCAGCGTCGCCGGCCTTCCCGGCAAAAAGCTGCTCATCACCGACGGCGTCTTCTCGATGGATGGAGACATCGGGCCGCTGCCGGGGCTGTGCGAGGCGGCTGAAAAATACGGCGCCATCATGATGGTCGATGACGCACACGCCTCCGGCGTCCTGGGGCGCAACGGGCGCGGCACCATCGACCACTTCGGCGTACACGGCCGCGTAGATATTCAGGTGGGCACGCTCTCCAAAGCCATCGGAGCGCTCGGTGGCTACGTTTGCGGCACGCGCGACTTAATCGAATATCTCTACCATCGCGCGCGTCCGTTCCTCTTCTCCACCTCGCATCCTCCGGCGGTCGCGGCCACCTGCATTGCCGCCTTTGACGTGCTGGAGAACGAACCGGAGCTGATCGAGCGTCTCTGGTCGAACACGCGCTTCTTCAAGAAAGAGCTCGGGCGGCTCGGCTTCAACATCGGCGGCGTCACCACGCCCGCCAGTGAAACTCCCATCACCCCCATCATCATCGGCGATGGACGCGCCACTATGGAGTTCAGCCAAGCAATCTTTGACTCAGGAGTCATGGGCACCGGCATCGCCTTTCCAACGGTCCCGGAGGGCAAGGCGCGCGTACGAACCATCGTCACCGCGACCCACACGGAAGACGAACTCAGCCAGGCTTTAGAGGTGCTTGGCCGGGTCGGCACGCGCATGGGCTTGATCGGATAGAAAAAGTTTGCGGCAAACCTAAAGAGCAGCCGCGGCTGCCCTCTGTCATATCTCGCGCAAACGCGCGGAACTACTGTTCCTTTGCCAGCTCTGCCAGCAGTTCTTTGCCGTACTTCTCCGCGCGCTTCGGCCCCATGCCCTTGATCTCCAGCAGCTCGCGCATCGTGCGAGGCCGCAAGCGGGCGATCTCCAGCAGCGTTGCATCCTGGAGCACACAATACGCCGGCCAACTGTTTTTGCGCGCCAACTCAAGGCGCAGCGTGCGCAGCCGTTCAAATCGAATTTCCACCGCGCGCCCATGCAGAACACCCACCTTGCCGCCCGCAACCTCTTTGGCCGCCGCGACCTTTGCTCGTGGTGTGTGATCTTCGTGTTTTCGCGAAGCCTTGCGCACAACAGGGGTCCCCACGTGGGGCAGTCTCTCTTCCAAAGGCGGTGCCGCTATCGCATTCAGCGTGCAAATAATTCTGTTTCCGAAGTTCTCAATGATCTTGTTGTGAACCTCGAAATCATCACGCAACTCCAAAACGGTCTTCGGCGGACTCGCAACCAATCTCCGCAGCAACTCGTCCGGCAGATGCTGGAAAAACATCGTTCCCAGTGCGCGCACAACGTCGCGGCGAACATCCTTCATCCTCGCAAAGCGAGCATCTTCGGAAGCCATCGCCACCGGCCCCATCGCGCGCTCCAGAGCCGCGGCCCGAGCCGCCTGCGGCGCGCCGCGGGATGGCGTATGTTCCGACGCCACGGTTGCTGCCCGTCCGGTAAGTTTCAGCTTTGGCTTGGCCGCACGGCACACGTCGCAATCGCAGTTCTCCGGTTTTTTGTCTTCGCCGAAATATTCCAGAATCTGGCGCCGACGGCAGCGCTCCCAGCGTGCGTAGTTCTGCATGGCGTCCAGTTGCTTGCTGGCGCGCTTCTGCAGCACCGCAATATCCTTGGCTGTCAGTTGATTGTTGGTGTCGCCGATCTTGTCGACGAAAAACCTCTGCGTCATGACGTCGGCCACGGCAAAGTACAAGATGCACTCTGCGGGCAAGCCATCGCGCCCGGCGCGTCCCGCCTCCTGGTAGTAGGCTTCCAGGCTCCCCGGCAGGTTGTAGTGAATCACGTAGCGCAGGTTGGGCTTGTTGATGCCCATGCCGAACGCATTGGTCGCCACCACGATTGCATCGTCGTAATCGATAAAGCGGCTTTGATTGCTGCCGCGCGCCTCCTGGTCCATGCCCGCGTGATAGGCCACCACCGTCCGTCCGCGCAGCTTGCTTCCCAGCAGCGACGTGACTTCGTCCACATGCTTGCGCGTGGAGCAGTACACAATGCCGCCCGCCTTCTGCTGCGCAAGATAGTCGATCAGCTCTTCCTGCTTGTTTTTCGCCTTGGCAAAGACAAGCGACTGGTAGCTGAGGTTCGGGCGGTCGAAGCCGGTCACGTGGATCGCGGGATCTTTCAACTCCAGATTGCGCACGATGTCGGCACGCACTCCCGGCGTTGCCGTCGCGGTCAGCGCGATGGTCAGCGGCGCGCCCAGTTGCTTACGCACCTCGCCAAGGCGCAGATACTCCGGGCGGAAATCGTGCCCCCACTGGCTGATGCAGTGCGCCTCGTCGATGGCCAGCAGCGACAACTTGCGCTGGGTGATGATCGATAGAAATCCCAGCGCGCTGAATCTCTCCGGCGCAACGTAAAGCAGTCCGCGGAATCCGTCGCGCAGTTTTGCCATCACCTCGCGCTGCTCATCCCAGCTCTGTCCGCTGCACAGCATCATCGCTGGAATCCGCAGTGTGCGCAGTTGCCGTACCTGGTCGGTCATCAACGAAATCAGCGGCGAAACAATCAGCGTCAGTCCGCGCAGCGAGACCGCCGGCAGTTGATAGCAGAGGCTCTTGCCCGCGCCGGTCGGCATCACCACCAGCGCGTCGCGGCCCGCGAGCACATCGTTTACAATCTCGCGCTGCTGAAGACGGAAGTGTTCGAGTCCGAAGATAGAGGTCAGGATGGAGTCAACATCGCGCATGGCTGGAAATCCAACTCTAACAGCAAAAGGCCCGCGCGATGCGGGCCTCCTGTGAACTCTTCGCCCGCCGCATCCAGCGCGGCGAGAATGCTGCGTTTACAGCTCGCTGAACACAACCTTGCCGGCCACAATCGTCGCCCGCGCTTTGCCGTAGAACTGCATTCCGCCGTACGGGCAATTGCGCGAACGCGAGCGCGTCTTCTCCACATCGTAGGTCCAGCGTTTTTTCGGATCGAAGATGGTTACGTCGGCGACCGAGCCTTCGGCCAGCGTGCCACGGCCATTCAGCCCCACGATCTTCGCCGGATTCGTCGAGAGCAACTCCACCACGCGCTTCAATGAAATCTTGCCGGTGCGTTGCAACTCCGTAATCGTCGCCGCCAGTGCAATCTCCAGCCCGGTGATGCCGAACGCCGCTTTGTCGAACTCCACTTCCTTTTCAAACAGAGCGTGCGGTGCATGGTCGGTGGCGATGGCGTCGATGGTTCCGTCGATCAGCGCGGCCAGAATGGCCTGGCGGTCTGCCGCCGAGCGCAGCGGTGGATTCATCTTGTAACGCGTGTCGTAGGTTGAGCAGCTTTCTTCAGTGAACAGGAAGTGATGCGGCGTGACCTCGGCCGTCACCTGCACCTGCGAGGCGCGTCCCAGCCGCACCATGTCCAGCGACTTCGCGGTGGAGACGTGGGCCACGTGCAGGCGGCCGCCCTCCTGGCTCGCCAGCCGAATGTCGCGCTCCACCATCTGCCATTCCGATGCAGGGGGCTGGCCGCGCAGGCCCAGCTTGAAGGACGTGATTCCCTCGTTCATCGGATTGCCGTGCGAGATCTTGGTGTCTTCCGCGTGCTGTATCACCGGAAGCCCGACCTTGGCGGCCAGCGCAAGCGCTTCGCGCATGATGTGGTCGTCCAGGATCGCCTTGCCGTCATCGCTCAGAGCGACCGCTCCGGCTTCTTTCAGGCTCCGGTAATCGCTGAGCTTTTCGCCCAGGCTTCCCAGGGTTGCCGCGGCGATAGGGAAGACGTTCACCACCGCGCCGCGCTCCTCGTCCTGCATCCATCGCGTCACCGCCGGCGAATCGTTGATGGGGCGCGTATTCGGCATCGCGCAAACCGAGGTGAATCCCCCTGTCGCCGCCGCCGCGGTTCCGCTGGCAATGTTTTCCTTGTGCGTCTGTCCCGGCTCGCGCAGGTGTACGTGAAGATCGATGAAGCCGGGAGCGACGATCAGGCCTTTTACGTTCAGCGTCTCGTCGGCGGCGCTTTTCGCCTGGCCCGGTTCCGCAATCTCTTCGACGCGGCCATCGCGGAGCACCACATCGGCCGGGGCATCGAAGCCAGTGGATGGGTCGATCAGGTGTCCGCCTTGCAGCAGGATCGTGCTCATCGCTTTCCTCCCAGCTTTTCTCCCAACAGCGTCGCCAGGATTGCCATGCGCACCTTTACGCCGTTCAGTACTTGTTCCAGCACCACGGATTGCCCGCAATCGGCAACCTCGTCGGTCATCTCCATGCCCCGAATCATCGGCCCGGGATGCATCACGATCGCGTCCTTCTTCGCCAGCTTTAGCTTGGCCGGGGTCAGTTGATAGCGGCGGACATATTCATCCACGTTGATCTGCATTCCGGAAAGCCGCTCCTGCTGTACGCGCAGCATCATCACCACGTCGGCGCCGCGAATCGCCTCATCCATCTCGCGCACGATCTCCACCCCCGGCGCCAGTTCGCGCGCCGTCTCGGGCAGCAGAACATCGGGGCCGCAGAACACCACGCGCGCGCCCAATTTACTGAAAAGATGAGCGTCGCTGCGTGCCACGCGGCTGTGGAAGATGTCGCCAATGGTGACGATCTTCAGCCCTTTCAGGCTCTTCTTGTGGTTCAGGATGGTAAATGCGTCCAGTAGCGCCTGCGAGGGATGCGCGTGCATTCCGTCGCCGGCGTTGATGATCGGAATATCGATCAGCCGCGAGAGCAATACCGGAGCGCCCGAGCTGGGATGCCGCATCACAATCGCGTCCACAATCGACTGCAGTGTCCGTCCCGTGTCCTTCAGCGACTCGCCTTTTTCAATGCTGGCGTTGGTGGCATGAATGACCACGGTCGATGCGCCCAGCGCCTTGGCTGCGATCTCAAAGCTGGTACGGGTGCGGGTTGAGTTTTCGTAAAAAAGAAGGGCGATCCGGCGGCCACGAAGAGTCAGGCGGGGCCGTGCCGGGTTCATACGCTTCGCCAGTGTGAGAATTTCGAGGATCTGCCGCGAATCCAGCGGCTCGATCCCGAGCAGCGACCGGAGCTTGGCTTTCATGTCGTCCTTCGCTCAGCCTTCAGATTCTTGCACGCGCTCCACCAACAGAACCTTTTCCATCTGGTCCGTCTCGGTGAGTTTAACTTCGATGATTTCCTGATCGGTGGTCTGCACCCGGCGTCCCACAAAGCTCGCCTCAATCGGCAGCTCGCGGTGTCCACGGTCGATCAGGGTCGGCAGCTTCACGCTCCGGGGACGGCCCTGGTCGAATAATGCATCCAGCGCGGCGCGCACCGTGCGCCCCGTGTAGAGCACGTCGTCGCAGAGCACAACGTCTTTCCCGGTGATATTGAAGCCGATCGGGCGAGGCTCGACCACCGGCTTGGGGCCAACCGTCGAAAGATCGTCGCGATAGAGCGTGATGTCCAGCGTGCCTACCGGCACGGCAGACTTCTCAATCCGCTCGATGTGCTTCGCCAGGCGCTCCGCAATCGTAATGCCCCTGCGGCGAATCCCGATCAGGCCAAGGGTTTTGATTCCATTGTTTTTTTCGACGATCTCGTGCGCCAGGCGAACCAGTGTGCGCTCGATTTCGGAGGCAGACATGATCTGCCGTTTTTCACGAAGGTGAGGCGGCCGTGAGATGACGTTCATAACTGCCCGATGATACGCGACCTTGCAAGCTCGCCGCAAGGCCAGTCTTTTCCAATGCATCGCCCTCGCACGCACCCACCCTGATCCGGCTCATGCCGCTGCGGGTTGGAAATAGGGACGCGTGCCATGCGAACACCCGTTCTGCCGTCAGCGGTTGTTCATAGTTGCGCGTCCGTCCAGCATCATTTCAACCACCCCCTCCACATTTCTATCCCCACCGCAATTTGTTATCCTCAGAGAGTGAATAAGATGGTTTTCTCCAACCTGGTGCACCGGCCGTTGCGCACCATGATCAGCGTGTTTGCGATTTCGATTGAGGTCACGCTGATTCTGCTCATTGTAGGCCTGTGCCTGAACATGCTCAACGATGCCGCCGACCGGCAAAAAGGGATCGGTTTCGACGTAATGGTGTTGCCGCCGGGCTCCAGTTTTTTCACCGGCATAACCGGCGCTCCGGTCTCGATCAAAGTCGCGGACAAACTGCGGACGCTTCCGCATGTGCGTGCCGTGGCCCCGGTTGTGACGCACTTTATCACGACGCCGACCCTGGAAATTATCGACGGCATCGACCTGAACCGGGACTCGCCGAACGACTATAACAAAATGGGTCATCCATTCCGCTACCTTGCGGGAGGGCCGTTCCAAGGGCCGTACGACATGATCGTTGACGATCTGTTTGCGGGACAGAACAACGCCAAGGTCGGCGATCATTTTGAGGTGCTCAACCATGAGTTCCGCATCAGCGGCATTGTGGAGCACGGCAAGGGGGCGCGGCGCTACCTGCCGATTGCGACCTTGCAGGACCTGCTCGGCTCCGTGGGTAAGGCGAGCACGTTCTTTGTAGAGACGGACAAGCCCGAGGACGCAGGCATCGTGGTGGCGGAGATCAAGCAGGTTCCGGGGATGGAAGGGTACGTTGCGCGCTCCCTGGCTGAATACGCTTCGCTGATGACGGTAGGGAATATTCCGGGCTTGAACGCGTTCTTCAATATCGTGATTGGAATCTCGGTGACCATCGGCTTGATCGTGATCTTCCAGTCGATGTACACGGCAGTGATGGAGCGCACGCGAGAGATTGGAATTCTCAAGTCGCTGGGCGCGTCACAGTACTACATCCTGAACGTGGTGCTGCGCGAATCGTTTGCGCTGGCGTTGGGAGGAGTTCTGCTGGGGCTGGCGATCACGGGCATTGCAAGCGCGGCAATCAATTACAAGTTTCCGTTGCATCGCATCGTGTGGGACAACCACTGGGTGCTGCGTGCGGCGACTCTGGCCATCGTTAGCGCGCTGCTGGGCGGGCTCTATCCGGCGTTGAAGGCGGCACGGAAAGATCCGATCGAGGCTCTGGCATACGAATAGCCAACCCTGATGAATAGTGCCCCGGACGCGATCCGGGGCATTTTTGCGTAAAGCGAATGTGAGTTGAGCACTCGCACGAATGTTTCGACATGGATAATCGCGGGAGAGCGCGCCAGAGAGCACAACCCTGACGCCCCTGCCTTCGTCCTATGAAAGTGCTCACTGTCGCTCAACCTTCCGCGCTCGGCGCCACCGTCCGTGGCGACCTGGTGGACCTTAATCTCTGGGCACCGCGGCTCCCGGCAGTCACTCTCCGCCTGCAGCAGCGTGAGGGCGAAGCATTGGGCGCAGCGTTTCGTCCACCACAGGAGTTCCCCATGCTAGCCCTCGGCGAGGGGTACTGGGGACTCACTCTGGCGGCTTCGCCTGGCGATCGCTACCAATACGTGACCGGCTCGCTGGCGCTCCCCGATCCGGTCTCGCGTTTGCTCCCCGAAGGCATCCACGGCCCGAGCGAAATTGTCGATCCCGACTACCCCTGGGCCGACGGTCAGTGGCGCGGCCTTCCGCTCACAGAGTATGTGCTCTACGAACTCCACGTCGGAACCTTTACTCCCGGCTCTACGCTGGATTCGGCCATCGAGCGCCTCGACTACCTGCGCGCGCTCGGGGTCACCGCCATCGAACTGATGCCGGTGAACGCCGTCCCCGGCCCTCGTAACTGGGGCTATGACGGCGTTGGCCTCTATGCCGTGCAGTCCAACTACGGCGGCCACGCGGCGCTTCGCCGCTTTGTTGCCGCCGCTCACCAGCGCGGCCTTGCTGTGGTCCTCGATGTCGTTTACAACCACCTGGGCAACGAGGGAAGTTACCTCGCACAATTCGGCCCTTACTTCACCTCGCGGCACAAAACCCCGTGGGGCGATGCCATCAATTACGATGACGAAGGTAGCCTGCCCGTCCGCCGCTTCATCGTCGAAAACGCTCTCTACTGGCTGCGCGAGTATCACCTCGACGGCCTTCGCCTTGATGCCGTGCAGACGATTTGCGACGATTCCCGGCAGCACATCGTCGCCGAGATCGCCGCCCGCGCCCACCAGTTCGGCGCAGCCGAGGGCCGCACCATCATTGTCGCCGTGGAGAGTGACGAGAACCTTCCGCGCTACGTCCTTCCCGTGGAGCAGGGAGGCTACGCCGCCGACGCGCTCTGGAGCGACGACTTTCACCACGCGATCCACGCCCTGCTGACCGGCGAGCGCAAGGGCTACTATCAGGATTTTGCCGACCCCGCGCTGCTCCCGCGCGCGCTCTCCGAGCCCTATGTCTTTCAAGGCGAGGCCTTCCAGTTTTGGCAGGGGCGTGCCCGCGGAGCTTACGCCGATGGGCTCCCGCTGCCCTCGCAGATCATCTGCATCCAGAACCACGATCAGGTGGGCAACCGCGCCTACGGTGAGCGACTTACTACGCTCGTGCCGACGGGCGCGCGCAAACTCGCCGCCGCGCTGCTGCTGCTCTCGCCGCACACCCCGCTGCTATTCATGGGGCAGGAGTACGACGAGTCCGCGCCGTTCCAGTTCTTCACCAGCTTCGGCGACCCCTCGATCCAGAAAGCGGTCTCAGAAGGCCGCCTCCGCGAGTTTGCAGAGTTCGGCTGGAGCGATGTCCCCGCCCCGCAGGACCCCGCCACCTTTGAACGCTCGCGCCTGCAGTGGCTGCAAGGCGCGGCGAACCTCGAAATGCTCGACTGGTACCGCAGCCTGCTCCACCTCCGCCGCGAGTTCGTTCTGTTGGCTCCGCGCACTGCCTGCGCAGCCTGGAGCGCCGATCATCTGCTCACTGTTCAGGTCCCTGCCCAGTCTCCCCGGCTGAGGATCACCGCCAGCTTTCCTGGTGCCAGCCTTCTTAGTGAAGGACACGCCGCAACCGGTAACGGCAGGCAATCCTTACCGCCTGGCGGAGATTGGATTTTAAGGCTGGAAAACAAACAGGATGGCTACTGGACGAAGATCCATGTGCGCGCATAGTAGGACGGTGCTGCGGCGAAAAGCTGACGAAAAAACGGCCACCGAACGCCCGGCGGCCAAGTCGCTGAGTTCAGCGCTTACGGTTGATTCTTTCAGCGTAGCGCCTGCTCGAGTTGCCGCGCCGAGGCCAGCGCCAGCCAGTCCTTGCCCCAGGCCGCGCTTACCTGTACCCCCACCATCGGCGCACACGGAAGCGTCACTGCCGGCCATCCGAGCACGTTGAAGGGTCTGGTATTGCGCAGCATCTTCAACTCCAGCGTGCGCGCCTCAGGGCCTGCAAGCTCCTCCAGCGTCGGGGGCAGAATGGGAGAGGTTGGAGTCAGTACCACGTCCACTTCCGGCACGCCTGCCCGGCAGCGCTCGCGCAGCAACTCCAGCCCGCGCCGCGCCTCCACGTAGGCCTCAACCCCAACTTTTTTCC
>VFSW01007712.1_pt1 | contig 15568 bp, 12 predicted proteins | sample 5358111 | NCBI WGS metagenome assembly VFSW01 (sample SAMN11554181, study PRJNA540505) | mine drainage metagenome | isolation source: sediment from site ElyBrook_90M | place: USA: Ely Copper Mine, Vershire, VT | collected 2017
CGTTGATGAGGGCCTGTGCCTCGAACTATTCCAGCACAAACCCTATACCGTTTAGTAGCGATCCTATGAATGCTTTGCCCTCGTTGGCTTGCAACTTTCTAGGGGTCCAATCCTCCTGTGCGGACAGAAATGCTGAGATGTGAGTTACGGTGCTGCCAACTAATGTTCGAGGTCCCTGCCATACGCCCCTAAAGACGTGTACACGGCTTGTAATGACAGCTGCCGCACCTGGCCAAGGTTCATTGGGCCATGCAGCGTAAATGGTCGCTCCATGTTGCAGCATCCATTCTAACCCCCCTTGCCGGGTATCGCCCTCGGCAATCGTGTTGGTGGCAAGCAATCCGAAGCAACCATTCATACGAAGCAAATCGTAAGCACGGCGAAAAAAATGCGCCACCAAATCTGTGTTTTTGCTCGCGCCTGGATGGGAGCCCGCAAGATACGCATTGAACGAAGTTCCCATGACGGTACTGATGCGTTTCCCACCAAGGAACGGCGGGTTTCCAACGATGGCGTCAAACCCAGCGTTCTGACGGGAGAGGACCTCCGGGAACGCCAAAGGCCAATGGAAGGTTCGACGTGCAGATCTCTCGGTCGGCAAGTCCACTGACAACTTACACTTTGCCAAATCTCGAATGGCATTAAGCGCTTCTCCGTGGCCCTCAACAGCCTGACCAGCCCGTACAGAAAGAGAAGAAAGTGCTGTTTCCAAGTCAGTGCCACTTCCGGATCTACTGAACACCTCACCGATGAAAGCGTCAGCGATGCGTTCCGGCACTTCGAGTCGATGTCTAGCATTCACATCCAGACGCGCCATGGCTTCGACATCATGAATATCTCTGATCGGCATCTCGCGTAATTGCTTGCGTAGTTCAATCGCCTCGTGAATCGCCTGCTCAATGTTCCTGCCGAACAAGCGCTGTTGCCCTTTGCCACTCGGACTCACGCTCAACTCGGTTAATTGGTCCAACCGATAGATACCGAGCAAACTATCACCACAGCGCAGGTTATGATCCAAGAAGCCAAATGGCCGACCCTTGGCCATTGTCACAAGCCAGATGGCGAGCTTGGCGAGTTCTACTGCTAGTGGATTCAAGTCCACGCCGTAGAGGCACCGCTCTGCGATGAGGCGACGTGCGATCACCGTGCGTGCTTCCGCATCGCGAGGCAGTGGTTCATTATTGGACGCTTCGTCCAAGACTTCGCCATCCACAGTCACCGTCTTGCCCGAGCTCTCGGCTTGCGACCAGGCTTCCACGAGGCGATCGGACAACCAGCGGCATACCTGCACTAGGAAAGCTCCTGAGCCCATAGCCGGATCACATATCTTGAGGTCGAGCAACTCGGCAGGCGATTTCAGCACCCATTCCTCTCGTGGCTTGCCAATGGCAGGTCCGACGTAGACAACCGGGGTGAGCGTCTCGGTGACAATGGCCTCGGTCAATGACTTTGGTGTGTAGTGTGTACCGGTCTCCCGTCGATCAGATCCAGTAATGACGATGAAGGCACCCTTCGGATAAACAAGTGGGTAGCCCCAGGGATCAATGCGCAGCAGGTGTGCATAGGGACTGATGCGATCCCTTAAAGCCAAGTCACCTTGACATGCCGCCAGCAGATGATCGGCAAGGGTGTCATCGACGGGCTTGGCCAGATCATTACGGATGCGGCTAGCGGAACTACCAGAGCGTTCGATCAGTAGTTCCGCGAGTCGGCCAACACCGTCCAGCTTAGCCGATTCCAGCTCCCCCAATTTCACCCAAGGAGCCTTGGCATTTCTGGTTGCATCCAGTTCCAGAGTGACTTCATCGGTTCGTTTGACGGTACGCTCCAAAAGGCCCTCATATACGTAACCGATTTGTTCGACGTCCAGTGCGCGGTAGGACAACGTGCGCCCCTGGAATTGTTGGATGGCTTCCAACAGCAACAGAACGGTGCGGTTGTCGATGGGCAGTGGCTTCGCAATGTCGGTGCGCCACTTCGATCCTTTGGCTCGCCCCTCGAGAAACGGGAAGCGATCAGGATCGAATAGTGAGCCACCAAGCGCAGGTAGCCGAAGATTCTCATGTTCGATGCCACCGAACACGGCACGAAAGATCGCCAATAGACGGGACCAGGCATCCCAGCGCCGCTCAAGGATTTCATCGGATTCAGTGCGTAGTTGCATACGCAACGTGGAAAGTGCGTAATTTGCCTCGTAGCATTCGTCACCCATCAACAAGAGTCCACGTTCCTCGGCGGAGAGGAGGAACACGAGGCGCATCATGACTGTCAGTCCGGATTCATACAGTTCGGTGGGTGTAACATCGCGCAGGAGTTCACGGTTGCGATCTTGGTCGGCCTTATCGAGTGATTGAATCAACACCTCGACCGCACGCCGAACTTGCTCACCGAGGGCTTCGGTGACTTCGTCTTGATATTTGAGTGAGCAATCGAATAGCGCCGGGAGTTGTTCCGATTTATCGATGAAGAAACGGCGGATGCCCAACAGATGAACGAACGCTTGTAGCGTGATCGGTTCCTGGCTCCAGATGCGTGCATACCAGCTTGCAAAGGTGGTGACAGCTCCGATTGGCGCATCGACAAGCATCCAGCGCTCGCCATTGGTGATGAGTCCGATACGACATCCTGTCATGCGGCAGAGCTGTACCATACGTTCGGATGGGCTCGCAACCCAGCCGTCTTGCTTGATGCTCCCCTCCAGGTCGAGGCCAGCCGCATACGTACAGATGAGCATCAAGGGGTTGTCACCTTGGCTTGGGTCGACGACTGCGAGATCGGGTGCAAGCGTCACCCCATGTTCAGGCAGCGTTACACGCAGGCTCTCAGGGACTTGATCACCTCTTTTGAGAATATCACCAGTGCCGCTTTCGTCGAGTTCCAATCCATGTGAGAGAACCTCATTGATCCATGCCGAATGTAGTTCCAAGAACTGAGGATCATCCGTCTCCAGTGCTTCACGCCATTCCTCGTAGGCTTGGCGCAAACGCTTTCGCTTCAAAGCATCGAGTTCTTCCAACCCTTGCGGGAAGACTTCTTTCAAGACAGGGACGGCGAGGAATGGCCCGGAGATCTCAATGAGCGACAACCATTCGTCATGCACGCTGTATGTACTCATGCCCGGTCTCCCGTTGCAGCAGATTCTGGGATCAGAAAAACGACGGCGACCGGGAACGTGCGGTCGATGAAGTTGGCATAGCGGGTTTCGATTGCTTGAGCTTCCTGTTCGCGTTCGTCCGGGATACGTGCCAGACGAGCTTCGAGTGCGGCGGTATCTCGCCTGAGTTGAGTTCGCTCGTCCTCAGAGAACAGTGAGAATTGCTCGGGTTGCTGATCTTTTTTTAGCTCGGCCTGGATGACCTTCTCTAACTCGTCCAACACTGCGGTGATGTTCTTGATCTCTTGCTGCTTTCTACTCTGCAGCGTATTGGCAAGAAACTTGAGTCTGTCCTTCGATCGCGTGTCCACCGTTTGCATAATGGCGTTCTGCGAGCGCTCGAAGCGTGTCCTTAGTGCGTCGAAGATCGAAACGTTTGCCTTTGTCGACCTAGCCTCATCAAGCCATTGCTGAACACGGGTGACACTCTCTTCGCGACGGAAGTTTTGATCGCGTAGATAGCCACCAGAGACGGTGAGCTCTTCATGAAGTCGATGATGGTTCCCACCTGTAATGACCAAGCGCGAAATGACGACGACTGCCATGCCATCAATGAGGTTGTCAGGCACTGTTTTGACGGTAATGCGGTGGAGTTTCTTGACGTCGTCCTGCGCCCACACCTCTGCTCGCAGGAGGCGGAGGCACATCTGCACCAAGCGATGGTTGAGGTGGACCAAGACCACGTCATCGCGACCTTTGGCAACCGCGTGATCGAAGGTGATCGGCCGGATCTGTTGTGTATGCGGATGCCGCAACCCTTCGAGACATCTTGCCCAAGAGCCGGACAAAGCTGGCATCCTGAACACACTGCCCGTGGGTGCCTCTGTTAGCTCAGTAGATTCGAGCGGCGGTTTCTCCGCCAGTTGGAGTCCAGTTTTGACAGCCATCAAGACGTGTTCTGGAGTGAGATGGAAATCGTGTTGCGTTTCAAGTAATCGTTCGTGGAGTTTTGCGACGCGCTCTTTGAGGTTTTGTTCTGCTCGTACGAAACGCCTCGCCTTGGCGATCTTGGCTTCTGCGAGTCGAGTGTCGAGTTCCTTGCGTGTGCCTTCGATCATTCCCGACATCTGCGGTGCGATGACCGGATTGACGCTACCCATGTCTGCTCGCATCGACTCCAGTTTGCGCAGCGCACGGATGATGTCATCACCATGTCCGCCGACTGTCGCATGACTCTGGTCGCCACCATCGACCGGATGCCAAATGAGCATCTCTTTTTGGCGCTGGCCGTGCCGATCGATACGACCATTGCGCTGCTCCATCACGTTGGGGTTGTATGGGATCTCGAGATGGATGAGGCAATTACAGTGATTCTGTAGGTCGATACCTTCTGAAGCTGCGTCTGTCGCCAGCAAGATACGGACGGCAGAGTCTTTCGGCGAGGTTTGGAAAGCGGCTTTGATGTCCTCGCGATCCTTCATGTCGATCCCACCATGGAGGATGGCTAACCGTTCACCACCAAATCCATGGCTGGCAAGGATTTCGTGCATCCACTGATGAGTGGTGCGGTACTCGGTAAACAAAATCACGCGTCGCTCGTTCCACTGACCATTTGACTTGAGATTGGCATGCAGCCAATCAATGATGGCCTGAGCTTTGGAGTCGAGTTGATTCTTGGCGCGCTGCGCCCATTGGCGCAGATCATTCAGTGTTCGCTGCTGCTCCTGCGTCAGCGGCTGGCCACGACGTGTAGCCTCCTCGACGGCCTCTGCCTGTGCATTCTCGACTTCCTGATCATTGGCGTAGTCTTCTTCGACACGGAGGATAGCCTTGCGCAAAATACGTTCGGACATGGAGTCCTTCTCTTTGCGTTGAACACCTCCAGACAGGCTGTTGATGTGCTTCTCCAGCGTGGAAGCAAACGCGGCGGGTGAAGAGAAGAGGCGCTTCTTGAGGAGTTGGTTTACGAAGGTGGTGCCGAAGGAGCCGGTACCCTTTTCGGCATCGTGCTCACGACTCTTACAGTAGTCATCGAGCTTCTGGTGGATCTCGCGCTCTTCCGTGGTGTATGGCACGGCCAGCGCCTGTAGCTTACGCTGTGCGTAGAGGGGTTTGCCATCTGCATCGACGAGGTCGCTCTTCAGGCGTCGGATCATCACCTGACTCAATTGCTTCTCATCTGGGAGGATGTTGCGTGCAAAGCGCTGGTCGTCCAGCAGTTCGAGGAGCGAGGTGAATGATTCAGTGTAGCCATTGTGCGGTGTCGCCGTCAGGAACAGACGATGCTGAAAATGCGGACTGATCAAGCGAAGGAACCGCGTGCGTTGACTCTCGAGTGCGTATAGCGCACCAGCCGCTGGCGCAACGTTGTGTGCTTCGTCGACGACGAGCATATCGAACTTGCGCGGATAGCTCACATGGGGAGGGAGCACATCACGCATAGCGCATAGCCCCTCGCCGCTTTTCACCCAGTCCATTGATGCGATGAGGCGTGGATGCGAAGTCCACGGGTTGGCGTGGATGCCTCGCTCGCGGCGCAGTTGCTTGATGTAGTCCGTATCGACCACACGGAACTCGAGGCCAAATTTTTCCAGCATCTCGATCCGCCACTTCTCTTGGAGAGATGCTGGGCAGATGATCAGGACGGTGCGAGCTCGATGCCTGAGCAGTAATTCCTGAATGACGAGGCCCGCCTCAATAGTCTTGCCCAAGCCGACGTCGTCGGCAATGAGCAGGTTGACGCGAGCCATGTCGATGGCTCGCACCAGAGGATCGAGTTGAAAATCCTCGATGCTGACGCCGCTGCGAAACGGGGCCTGCAAGAAACCACGATCGGCATTGGTCGCCGCTCCCCAACGGACTGCATCGAGAAACGCCTCCAATTCTTCCGAATTATCTTGTCCAGAAATGGATGGCAAGCCAGCCCGCTCGATGACTTGAGCACCCGGCTCGATCTCCCAGATGACTTCCAATTCTTCGCCGAGTCCATCCTCGTCGATCGAAGAGAGGGACACGGCATTCTGCGTGGTCGACGTCGATGACAGCTTGGAGGAAACCACGTCGGCGACGACCCATTGACGTCGGCGGACTTCTACCAACTGCCCAGGTTCGGGCCGAGCACGATACGTTTCGGTATTGTGATCATTAGAGATTTCCATGCGGTCGATCGTTTCCCTGGTCAATCTTGTTGATGCGTACTGGATGGCGATTTGGATCGCATCGCTTTGGTCTTGGCTACCAGCCTCGATATGGATTCTGCTGCCGTCACTGGTGATTCGTGCTCCCATACGCGAACCACTTGCCAACCGATCGCTTCGAGCTTCCCATTGGTATCCGCGTCACGCGATCGGTTCGTCTCGATCTTTTGTCGCCAGAATTCGGCGTTCTGTTTCGGCCAGGTGGCATGTTTCGGGCACCCGTGCCAGAAACACCCATCCACGAATATGGCGATCTTGATCCCAGGGAAGGCAACGTCTGCGACTCTGCGTGGTCGTTGCAGTACCACGTAGCTGACTCGATATCGCAAGCCACTCCGATACAGCTCGTGCCGTAGCTTGATTTCGGCCTCGGTTCCTTTTTGCCGAACCTTGGCCATGCGGCGGCTGGCTTCGGGTGACGAGGGCTGTATGCGCGGCATAGAGGCAGCCCCCATCTCTCTGTTCACCGATCCATCACCGAGGACAGGTGCGAGTCGATGCTCTTAGCAATGGCACGTCCCAATTCGACCGGCACGGCATTGCCGATGAGTCTGCCCATCACCTTGAAGCCGATTTCGCCATCTTCAGGAATGAAAGCGTAATCGCGCGGAAAACTCTGAAGGATTGCAGCCTCGCGCAACGAAATGGCACGGTCTTGCTCAGGGTGACCAAAACGCCCATTGCCGAATCCGAAGCACTGCGTCGTCATGGTCGGGGCTGGCTTGTCCCATTCCATACGGCCATAGACGCCCGGGTAGGTACGACCGCTCTCGGCGCGATGGCAGTCCGCGACTAGATGCTTGGGCCAGTCGCGCCATGTTCCCCCCGGTTTGGAGGCCCTGATACGCTTAAGATTTTTTTCGGTCAACGTCGATGCCACGTGTAGCTTGTCGCGGGGTGCCGCTTCTCCTGCTTGCAAGGGCCTCAACCGGCCTATGGCCTCACGTACCGTTTTGGGTTTTTCGCGAGTGGGCGGGATGATTTCGATCTTCCCGTATCGAGAGGCCAACAACACCATACGTCGCCGAGCTTGTGGCACACCGTACCGAGAGCTGTCCACGACGTCGTACCAGACGTGATACTTTAGCTTTTCGAGCGTATCGACGAAGTCATGGAACACCGCGTGCTTCGCCACGGTCGGGACATTCTCCATGGTAATGATGTCAGGTCTGGCCCCCTTGGCAAGTCTAGCAAATTCATACAGAAGACCCCACTTTCCATCGCCGTCGAGGGAATACCGCTGGGCATAGGTCGAGAAGGGCTGGCACGGGGCGCATCCAGCAAGAATTTTCACATCGGCTTCGCCAAAGAGAGCCAGAAGCTCAGTCCCTGTGACCGTGCTGATGTCACGTTCAATGAATCGAGCTTGGTTATTGGCCTCATAAGGAAAACGGCATGCCGGGTCCATGTCGATGCCGGCCACGACGGGAAGCCCTTCCAGTACGAAGCCGTGCGTCAGTCCTCCCGCACCACAAAAAAGATCAACACAAGATATTTTCAATATAAACCCTCATTGCATATTCGGCTCGTGAGGTTAGCATGGCAGCAAAATTTTTGCATATGTCGTTTGGCCTAAATAATTTTGGAGACAACCCTTTGCATACGCTCAATTTGTGTGATGTGATGCCACACAAATGAAGTGCATGCCAGGTCTCACGTAAGCACGCCCAACAATCCCGATCCGTAACTTTCCGTTTAATGCTTGTTGTACGGAAAGTCGGCGGTTTCAGGCCAAGCAACGACGCGGTTTCGGCGTAGCCAATACGAGACACGCCAACCACCGTAAAACGGAAAGATTTTTCCCCTGTACAATCACGCTTGAGAAAAACCGGCCTCCACAAGCACGGGCTTCCTACCGTTCGGGACGGTCACGTCCCAGCGCCGGAATTGTTGCGTCCGCCTCTCATATCTCCCCCGCTCTATCGAACTTTTAAAAAGCCACGGCAATGGCTTTAAATCGGAGGTCGGCAGAGATACGCGCAACAATCTACACGCAACATAATTTCCCTGACATACGAAATTGAAAAGCCATTAAATTGAGCTGGTACCCTGTTTCGGCCGGAGTTTTCACACAGCCTGGGTCGGAAGCAGACTATTAACTTTCCCAGAAGCCGCAATTTAACGACCAAGCTAAGAGTCGCGGCAAGTGAAGCTAAATTACAACCTTGGGTAAAGCTAAAGGCACTATTGATGTGCTTGCAACAATTTGTGGTTATTTGACGAGGAGGTTTTTTCAATGAGTGCAGCATCACGTGCGCGGTGGATTAGACCCGTCCATTCAGCATCGTTTCTGATATTTGCACCATACACTTTTTCATCAAATGGATTATCACTGAATATCCAGTCTAGAAAATCGCGCTTGCTTATGTTGACTTTGCCACCTTCTTTGCCACGCGAGAATACGCCATCTCTACCTGGATAGCTGATGATTTTATCGCCATCCATGTTAAGTTGAGACTCGTTCCAATTAAACAGGATTTCGCCAATGTCATTGCGACCAATCCCCTTGACGACAGCATTGAATGCTTTGCCAACATCAGCATTACTCATCAAGGATACATTGCTACTTGACATAATGGAATCGCCTACACAATCGTGTTATGTTTCATCTTTATGGTTTGCTCCACAAATTTGTCTGTCAATATGTTCATAATAGTACAGACAGATGAAGTTTGCTTCTTTCGTCTGATTGATTCAAACAGTTCCTTTGATCCTTGTTTGTCTGCTATTGGCACGTCAGCGCCCATCCAGCCAAGAGGCAAATCCCGACCCCATAGTCATTTGAGGCCCGAAGGTAATTGGCTCGCCGGTTCAGTTCACCCCAGCCGTTCCTTCTCCTGCCTGCTGGCATGTTCTTCAGCCTTCACAAGCGCATCGCGCAGCAGAACGACGTGCCGCTTAGCGCGCTCGAAGTCCGCCTCGACTTCTGCCCTGTCGAACTTCTTCATCCGTCCAAAAAAGCCCTTGTTACTGTCCTCGGACAAACGTTGCTCGATTGCCGCCATCGCCACCTGCCGCGCAGCAATGGCCAGTGTCACACGAGCAGGGTCAAGGATGGTGTGGCCGTCAAGGCCGGCGGCGGACAACATGGCGGAATGCTCTTGCCATGCGAGTTGTTCTTCGGGGGTAGCGGCCAGCCAAGCGGGCTCGCCATCAATCGCACCTGGCTCACCATCTACAATTGGAATTGCGCCTTCCGGGGCAACGCCAGAAGCCCATGTATGTTTGATTACATTTGGATCGTAAGCTGCCTTGATGCGATACTTGTCAGCGAGAGTATCTACTACTTCGCGCGAGGCCAAGGGGTGACCAGGATTCTCGGCCTTCAAGGCCGCGATCAGCTCATCTTCGGCCATGATGCGGCCTTCGATGCGCGAGCGGAATAGGTGGATCTGCGACTTGGCGGCGAAGACGAGCCGGTTCTTTTCGGCGATAGCGGCATCGCGTCCTTCCCATGCCTCGTCAAGTTTCTGATTCGCGTCATCGATTACACGCCTGGACTTATTCTCCGCCCGGCTGATTTCGCCCAAGGCTAAGAGTCCTACTCCTCCTACGTTACTGCTCATGGTTTAGCTCCTGTGGTGAATTAGACTTTTGAGGTAGTACCCTGCGCCCCGCCACCGGTGCCGTGCGCCCCACTTCCGCCTGTCGGTTTGGGATCGGCGCTTTGACCGGACTTTGCTTTCGGCATTCCGCCTGTACCGCTACGCACTATGGCGGCATTGCCCAAAAAGGTCTGCGCGGCATTGCCTGCCGTATCCCTGCCGAACTGCGTACCCACTGCGCGCACGCCCATGAATTCGAAGATGGCGTCGGGCAGCTTGTACATCAGGCTGCAACTGGTGTTGACCAGCCCTACGGCCAGCACCATGTACAGCGCGCAATAGCCAAATATAGCGAAGATGCCGGTGATGCTGTGTACCTGCGCATCGGCCACGGCAAAGCCGTAGGTTGCGGTCAAAAAGTAGATCGATACTTCGATCATTGCCGATGCCAGTACGAATGCCAAAATCAGCATAACCGGACGCATGAAGGATTGCAACATGAAGGAATAACCGTGCGATGTACGCTGACCCAACCCCTCGCCATCGGTGTCGAAATGGGCGAAGGCCAGGAAGGGAGCGGCGGCCACGCCTTCCATGACAGATACCAACCACTCCATCACCTGCCCCATGAAAACGATGTAGGGCACGAGCGGCAGATAGATGGAACACATCAGGAAAAAGCCCAACGCTATTTCCATGACGAACTTTGCCATTTCCAGCCATGGGGCGATGGCACCCTCTGCTCCGGCACCCAAAGGGGTTAGGCCAGCCACCAACCCGACAACGCTCTTATTCATCAAGCCCTCGATCGCACCGATCGCCGTCACACCCACTCCGGCAAACGTCACGACATTGTCTGCGGTGTTCTTGATGTTGACCAGCGCAGGCGCGGTATTGTCGTGGCGGATGAAGATGTTGATCAGGTTGTCGCTGCCAAAGCCCATCTTGTCCTTGAGCAGTCTGAACGCACCCTGCTCTGAATCGGAATCGCCGGGCTTGGAACCGGCCACGGATGTCTTGGTTCTCGCCGCCTCATAATAATTCATCGTCGAGGTATAGACCGTGTCCGTATGGTTATCCTTGTTGACCGTCACGTCCACCATGCCGTCGCTGTCGCCGGCACCCTTGATGGCATAGGACGAGTTCGCGTAAGCGGTATAGAACGAGCCAGCGGAGACGAAGCCGTAATTTTTGGCGGCGGCCATGATAATGCCGGACATCTTGTCCTGTTTCGCCGCACTGTTCAGAATGTCGGAAACGGCCACGCTGATTTGGGCTTGATACGTTGCCCCGATGAGTTTTTCATCGGCGATGTATTTGGCAAGATCCGGCTTCGGAACATCAAGGTTGTTTGCCGGGTCGCGGGCGGCGGCGAGATTCTTGACTACCTCGGCAACCGCGTCATGCGCCTTGGATCGCATATCGCCTATCATGCTCAACGTGATACCTTTGGTAGCGGCCTCTACCTGCTGGGCAAGCGTGTCCCCTATTCCGATTTTGTTAAAGGGGGTGTCCTCCCTGGTTAGGGAGTCAGGCTTAATCGTTCCTTGCCCGGCTACCGATACTGATCCGCACTCGACACCGGTACTATTGAAAATGGCAATCTTGGAGGAATCGATGCCGTCTGTACCATTTCCACTGCCCTCGCTATAATAAACAGCCGATTGCCGGTAGGCTTCATCGCACAGCAGCGCCTCGAAGACCTTGTCGGCAATGAGACTGCTGTTCCCGAACCGGATAGTAGCGGCAACATTGGTCTTTTTTCCGGAATGAACTGGGGCGCCGCCGTTTACTTGCTGCACCACCCCGGTGTTCATCCAGTTGCCCACGACATCCTGCCACGCCATGTTGCCAAGCCCCGCACCCATCACGCCGATCCACAGCATGACGACCTGCAAGGCGTTCCATCCGCCCGCGATCGGCACGAGAGACAGTACGCCGGTCGTAACCCTGATCGGCACCCATACCGTATGGAATGCCTTGCCGATGAAGTCGCCGTCGTGCGCGGTTTGAGTGACCGCCGCCAGTGTCTTGTAGGTCAGGTAAACCGATCCCAGCGTCAGCAATCCGACATTGATGTACATGAAGATGAGCGACAATACGGTGCCGCCTGAATCAAGACTGGTCAGCATGCTTAACGGATCTCCGGCGACATCACCGAAAATCATCTTCAGCATCATCTCGGCTGATACCCCGGCAGCACCGCCGGGGTCAAAGCCGGATGCCTGGTTGGCTGCGCCGACAAGGCCGCCGGTTGTAATTTGCGATGCGTCCATGGCCTTACTCCGCCGAGTGCTGGCGCAATCCGGGTGGTGCCGCTGGTGCGATCCCCAGGTCTTCCATGAAATCCTTCGCGTCATCCATCAGCTTTTTCGACTCAGCCTTGAATTCGTCGGCAAAGCGCTTGAGTGCTGCCCCCGCACTCTTTAATTCTTCTGTCGCTCCGCCATTGTTGATCGCGTGATTGGTGATGCCGACCGTCTCGCGGAATGCCTTGATCCCGGCCATGAAGGTCCCGAACGCATAGGCGAACGAGACGGGCGCGACTTTCTTTTCTTTCATCAACCCGATGTGATCGGCGAAGTTCGCCATGATCCGCTTCATCTGCACAATGGCTGCTATTGCGTGCTTCGTGCGCAACTTTTCCAGCCGGACGGATGCCTGTTGGTCGACGATGTCCAGGTGAGCGAGCCTTGGATAAAACACGCCGACAGGATGCTTTGCCGGCGCTACAAAACTTCTTGGGTTATCGCTCATCTTATTGTCTCCGTTAGCCGGTTAGTTGTTGGAAAGTCCGTGAGCGGCAGCGTTGATCCTGGGAATCATGTTCGCCTTGGCGCTTTCGGCGGAGGCCACCGCCTGCAACGCCACCTGTACTTCCTGGTTGCGCAACTGCATGTACTGGATGCGCAGCAGCAGCGAGGTCATGATCGCCTGTTCCTTGGCGACCTGATCACGCTCGGCGTTGTTGATGTAGGTCATCCATCCCGCGTTGTCGGAGCGCATCTTGACCTGGATGTCCAAAAGTTCCATCGGCGAAATCGGCGTCGTGTCATTGAACGACGGTGAATACTTCTGCATTTTCTTGACCCGGTCATCCAGATAATCCTTCATGCCGTAGTCGTTCGCGGGGATGGTGTCCTGCATCGCCTTGACCAGGTTGTCGGAATCCGCGATATGTGTGCGCGCTGCAAGGATGTTTGCCATCGCCATGCGCGACATATCGATGCGCGACTCGTAAGCCAGCTTTAATCCCTGATAGATCTGGCCTTCGCTGGTCACGGCTTCAGCAGGAGATAGCGCGCGCGGCGTATCGCCGCTGTCGATCATGTTGTTGATAAACGCATTCGCCGCTTCCTCCTGACCTTGCGTGAAAGTCAGGTTGGCAAGATGCTTGTCATCGCCGGCACCATCGAATAGGGATTTAGCGGAGGTGTCCCCATCCGGCATGGGCATATCGCCGTCCGTCGTCTTGACGGTCTTGCCGGGCTGCTTTTGGCCGTTGCATTGCAGCGGATCGGTCCTTTTGTCGCAGTAATAAATCTCGTGGTTCTTGGCGATCGAATAAAGTTGCTCTCTGGCATCCGGCGCTTTGGATGCGCGCACACGCATTGCGTTTCCGTATCGGGCTGACTGGTAAGCAACAGTCTGGTCGGTCACGCTGCCCGTCGCTGCGGCAGTACGATCCGCGCAAGTGTTCCCTGCGGGCAGGTAAGCGCCATCCATCGAGCGCTGCGTGATCACCTTCTGTCGCTCGATCTCAAGCTGGTTCGATCTGTCGGCCTCGTGTATCTTCTCGATGTGTGCCATTTGCGCCTTGCCGGTCGCCTCAACGGTCATGGAAAGGTTTCTTACCGCGGTCTGGATGCTGGTCGACAGCAAACTGATCGCGGTCGTTACCGGCTGTGTCACGCTCATGTAGAAATCCGGCGTGGTCATCGTGCCATCGATACCGATATTGCTGCCGCTACCGTTTGCCAGCATGGCCGGCGAATCAACGGAATAGACCAGCGAAAGCAAGATAACCGCTATGCGGATTTTGATGTTCTTGATGTTCATGTCGATATCCTCATTTCCAAAGAGGCGGAACGGTATAACCTGATCCACCTTGATTGAGCACGCTGCCGCCCGTGCCGCTCACGCCGCCACCGCCGACAGAGACACCCGCGCCGCTCGCGGTGCTGCCGAATACCGCTCCAGTGTTCACGCGCCCTATGCCGCCCGGCAACGGCAACCCTTGAGTGATCGGCGCGGTGGCGCCGGCTATTTTCATGTCAGCAGCAGAACACACCTGGCCTAACGCCTGTTGCAGCAAATCCCACGGATTCGGGTAACCCAGCGTCATGCCCATGCTGAATTTCTTGTACTTATCGAGACAGGAGAGATTCACATGCGAGGTCAGTCCGCTGTTGACCTCGTTATTGTCGGCAGCTTTTTTGGCTTCAGCCTCTTTCTGGGGGTCGCAATTCGGATCGATGCTGGCCGCGCTAGGTGGTTTGGTATTGGCTTGTGCCTTGCCCAGATCCGGCGATCCCCAATCGATCAGTTTTTGTCCAAGTTTGACTCCGGCATCGGCGACAACACCGGCTGCCGCCTGCTGTGCTACCAGTAGCAACAGCAACATCGTCGCTGCAACGGCAAATTTACGCATGCAAAACCTCCTGGCTTGTCTTGATGGAACTGTTACCTGTGACGGGTTGGTCAGTGTGGTTGGTGTCGCTGGTGGCGCGATTCCCTGCCATCGACAGGGCGAGCCGGTTGGCAATGCCGTCAAGGATGGTGAAGTTGGACGATACCTTGCTCAGGATGTCGCGCTGTATCTCGCCGGATGTCGCCTTCTTGAACCACGACGCCTTCTCCCTGGTGATGACGTTCTCGTCGGATGTCTCGCTCGCAACCGCATCGACGTTGTCGTTCGCCATCATGGCAATACGGCGGTATTCCTCGACCGCAAAAGCGAATGCCCGATGCAGATTGCCTTGCCAGAAAGAGATGCGATCCTCCGGCTTCATGGCGTACTGATCGGCCAGCTGGTTGGAATGGCGCGCGGCAAACTTGCCAAGTTCGTCCACCATGCTCTCGATGAATTGCGCACGCTTCTCGGCGTTCTGCCAGAACGCGAAGCGATTGATCTCCATGACCATCGTTGACCCCGCCTTCATCAGGCTCATGCGCAGACGGGTGGCGGCATCGGAATGGTCGATGATGGTCGGGTGGCTGCCTACCTTGTCCATCCAGGAAAGCGCGTTGGTGTCCGACCCGATGACGGATGACTGCATCTGGTTGAACAGTTCTTCATCGAGAATTGACGAGGCAAGCTGGATGTTCTTCGATGCCTTCCATTCATCGGCGATGATGCTGGCGCAGAATGAGAACGCATCCGACCTCGCCCACCCCTTGTCTTCCAGGTCGGGCGCAAGAATACTGATCATGCGCGCCGCAGCGGCATGTGACGCTTTGACCATTTCCGAGATCGCCGTTGCACGCAGCGCTGCGTCGGCGTTGCTGCCGGGATCAACGATCATCGCCTGGATGATCGGGGTTGCGGCCTTCATGGCCGACATGACACGGCGATGATCGTTGATGACTACCGGTGTGGTCGCTGCCGGCGGAATGAATTTTCTTGCTGCGGTCATGGTAAAAACCTCCTGAAATTATAGGCACTGAAATTTATAGGCTTGCATGCGTTTTATATTTTTAAACGCGGCGCAGCATTGCTACTGCTGCTATCG
>VFSW01007713.1_pt1 | contig 15567 bp, 16 predicted proteins | sample 5358111 | NCBI WGS metagenome assembly VFSW01 (sample SAMN11554181, study PRJNA540505) | mine drainage metagenome | isolation source: sediment from site ElyBrook_90M | place: USA: Ely Copper Mine, Vershire, VT | collected 2017
CCCTGCTCCACCGGCATTTCCCCCCGGTTGCCGTCGAGGGATGCCTGCAAGGGATGTCGGTATTGCAGCTCCGCCGCCGGCGCGTCGGCGGCGCTCAAGGTGATGTGTCCCGGCTGCGTCGCCTCCAGCGGCATCGCGCTCGCGCCTTGTTCGTGCGACAGCACCGCGGCGAAATCGATGTCCCGAGCCTTGAAGCCCGGGGTGTCGACGTTTGCGAGATTCGCCGCAAGCACGCCCATGCGTTGGCCATGAAGCATCAGCGCTTGTTCATGAATTCCGAATATGTTTTCGAACATCGGTACATCTCCTCGGGGAACACATGAGCAAGAGCTGTGCCAACGTCTCGCCGGGGCGGGCTCGGCGCATTCGATGAGCCTTCCGGCGCGCCAATCGTGAGATTGGTCGCACTCGCAGCGGCCGCCCGGGCGGGGCACGGCCCGCGGCGCGCGCCCGTTGCGGCGAAGGCGGCGCACCGGCGGATGCAGCGGCGGCAAGGACTTGCCGCCGGGCGGCCGCCAACGGCAGGCAGCGGAGCCGCTCGCCCTTGGCACGTCCCTTGCTAGAGCTGGGGGGTATGCGAATTCCGCCAAAATCCCGTCGACGGCTCGCGGCTGCCCTGATCGCCGCCACGGCTGCGGGGGCGCCGCTTGCCGGGATCGCCTCGGGCGCCCCCGCGCCGGCGCCCGAGCCGCAGGACTCATCCCAACTCGAGGCCCTGGCAAAGTCGGAGGCCGTATTGCACTTGCCGGCGTTGACGCCGCACGAGCGCCTCATCGCCGGCCCCGTGAACGCGAGTGTCCGGCTGGGCCGCTGCAGCCTGCCCATCAAGGCGTCGGTCCGCCCCGGCGGCCAGATGCGCGACCGGATCCTGGTCGAGCTTCGCTGTCCAGGCGCCCCCGCCTGGCATCTATATGTCCCTGTGCGCGTGGCCGGCACCTCGCAGGTCACCATCGCCGCGCACGCCATCGTCGCCGGCAGCGTTTTGACGGCGGCAGACCTGCGTGCCGAGCAACGGGACGTCTCCGAGCTCCCCGGCGGCTACATGGACGACCCGGCGGGCGCCGTGGGCCTGACCGCCGCGCGGCCGATCTCCGGCGGAGCGGTCATCACCAATCAGCTGCTGCTCGGCGCCAAAGCCGTCCAGCGCGGCCAAACGGTTACCCTGATCGCGGACGCCGGCGGCATGAGCGTCAGCATGCAAGGCCGCGCGCTGAACGATGGCATGATCAATCAACGAGTTAAGGTCGAGAATCTGTCATCCGGGAAGATTGTCGAGGGAATTGCGCGTTCTCAGCAGGTAGTTGAAATTATTTTGCAATAGCTCTTAAGTGAACCGCGTCACAGCCGATAAAGGTTCCAGACGGTGGTTTTGATCGAGACGGCTAAAGATCATCCATTCCCTGACGATAACCAGGCAAGGGCTAACGCTCGCCCAGGAGAGACTTCGGTGCCAGCTAAGATCGGTGGATATTCAACGTCGGAGCCACTCGCCGCCCCCAAGGGCTCGAGCACCGGCGGCGTTGTGGCGGACAAGACGCAAACCGATGCGGCTGCGGCTGCGGCTGCGTCGGCCTCTCAGACAGGCGATCACGTGACCCTGACGACGTCGGCCCGATCGCTCCAGAAGCTCGCGGACGCCGTCGCACAGGCCCCGGCTGTCGACACGGCGAAGGTCGCCTCGGTCAAGCAGGCCCTTGCCAACGGCACCTACCAGATCGACTCCTCGAGCATCGCCGGCAAGATGCTGCAATTCGAGCACGGGTTGAAATAGTTCATGAACGAAGATGCGCGCCGCAGTCTCGAAGATTTACTCGATCGCGAGATCGAGGCCGCGCGCCATCTTGCGATAGCCCTGGACGCCGAACGGACCGCGCTGACCGGCAGCTCCGCCGAGGCCGTCGAGAGGCAAGCCGCGGAGAAGACCCGCCTTCTGGGATCGATCGAGCAGCTCGAGGATGAGCGGCGCGCCCTGTCGGCCGCCGCGGAACAGAGCCTTCCAGGCACCCGCCTCCCTCGCGCAACGAGCATCGCCGCGACCGTCGCCGCGCGCTGGGGCACGTTGATGGAACTGATGGCGGGCTGCCGAAGCGCGAATGAAGTCAACGGCTACATCATCAATCTGCGCCTGGGGCAGATCAAACAGCTCCTCGGAATCGTGCGCGGCGCATCTCCGCTCACCTACACGCCGCAGGGCAAAACCTTCGCCAAGGCGCTGCGCGCGCTGGCCAAGGCCTGAGCCATGTTGGTCCTCAGCCGCCGAGCCGATGAGTCCATCGTCATCCAACCCGCCGACGGCGTGGATGCGAGCATGACGCTCGCGCAACTGTTCGCGAACGGCCCCATATTGATCACGCTGCTGGGCGGTACCGGCCGGCGGGTGAAGATGGGGATCGAAGCTCCCGAACAGCTCGCGATTCGACGCAAGGACGTAGCCTAGGAGCTGTCGGACTTGAGCCGCACCGGCTGCGCCGGCGGGAGTCCGGTCCGGACTGCCGCGAACGCTCGATTGGTCGAGATCCATGCTGCCCCGCATCGACGTCCGCGGGTGCAGGCGGGCCGCCGAGCGTCTGCGCGCTAGCGAGCCGGTCAGCGCCGACCTACCGCCGATCGGCCGAATCGCACGCTTGCCTAGGACGTAATGCCACCGTATTTTACTTATCGGATACGAGTGTAACGGGCGCTTCGCGAACGGCGAGCGGGTGTGCATAATGGTCACTTCATCACACGATCAACAAAGGTTCCCCCGGATGGAGCGCCGCCTGCATACGCGTCATCGCGCCCGCACTACCGTCTATGTAGTCCTGTCGGGCCGCAAGAGCCGGATCTGCAAGGCGAAGAATCTGAGCGCGAACGGCGTGTTCGTCGAGACCGAGAATCTCGGGCTGCGCAAGGGACAGCAAGTGCAGCTGGCGTTCGCCATCAATCTTGGGCTGATCACGAAAATACATCGGCGCACCGCCATCGTCGCGCACGTCACCCGCGGCGGCACCGGTCTCATGATGGAGCAATTCGCCGGGCGCTAGCACGGGATCCCGCACCGGCTCGGCATGCGGCCCGATCCGACGTTGGCGGTGGCCGGATTGCCGGACCCTTGGCCGTCAGGCACACTGCCGGCATAGGACAACAGGGATGTGCATGGGATGCCAATAGCCAAACACCTGGCCGCGCCGGCCATTCGCACGGGTTTTCTGCTGACCACGATCGCCGTGGCCGGGGCCGCTCAACCGCCTCCGCCCGCGCCGGCGGCCGCGCTCGAGAGTCTGGCGGGACACGTTCACCGATTCGCACAGCCGCGGCTGGATGCCGGCGCTGCGCCGTGCGCGCTGCGCATGAACGGCCTGGAACTCATCGTCGCCTGGAAGACGGCGCAGCAGCAGGCGCTCGACGATCTCGTCACCGCACAGCAGGACCCGAAATCGCCCGAATACCATCGGTGGTTGACGCCTGCGGACTACGGGGCCCGATTCGGCGCGAGCGACGCCGCCCTGGCGGCGCTGTCGAGCTGGCTCAGATCGAATGGGTTGCAGGTGGGCAACGTGCCGGCCGGCCGCGCGCACATCCCGTTCACGGGAACCAAGGCGCAGGTCGAGGCGGCGTTTCACACGCAAATCCATCTGTTCAACGTGAACGGCGAGCGCCACTACGCCAACGTGTCCGACCCGATGCTGCCGGCAGCATTGCTGCGGTCGGTCGCCGCGGTGCGCGGGTTGAACGATTTCTACCCGCAGGCGGGCGTCAAGCCGACGAATCCAGCTCCCGACACGTTCTACAGCGGCTCGGGTCAATACCCAGGCTACGTGGGACCCGCCGACTTCGCGGCGATCTACAATCTCACGCCGGCCTATCGGCAAGGCCTCAGCGGAGCGGGAGTGACGGTCGCCATCGCCGGCCAGAGCGATGTCAGCGCCGGCGTCATCACCACCTTCTGGCAGGCGTTCGGAGTATCGGGCCCGAGCTTGGGTCTGCCGGCCCAACAATTCACCTCGATTCCCGTTCCCGCCGCGGATGGCGGATCGGACCCGGGTGAAACCTCGGACGGGAACGAGGATGAGGCCTACCTCGATACCGAGATCGTCGGCGCGCTGGCTCCCGGCGCGCACATCGTACTCGTACGCGACAAGAACGCCGGAATCGCCGCGCAGTATGCGGTGGATCAGAATCTGGCCGCGATACTCAATGTCTCCTTCGGCGGCTGCGAAGCTGCCGAGAGCGCCGCCAACACCACGATCAGCGCGCTGTGGCAGCAGGCCGTGGCGCAGGGCATCACGGTTATCGTCTCCTCCGCCGATGCCGGAGGCGCCACCTGCACCGCGGATGCGGACATCGCGAAGACGGGCGACGTGCGACGTGAATTCCAACGGCTTCGCGGTCAATGGACTCGCATCGACGCCGTATGATCTGGCGGTGGGAGGCACCGACTTCGACCCCACCACGGAGTCGCAGTACTGGACCTCGGCGAATCAGGCCGGGACGCTGGCGAGCGCCACCACGCACATACCGGAGATCGTGTGGAACGACTCCTGCGCGAACCCGGTGCTGGCGGCCGCGTTCCAGATCCCCGACCCGATTCAATTCTGCAATACCGCCAAATTGCCGGGCCAAACCACGGCGAATCCGTTCATCGAGATCTCGGGCGGCGGCGGCGGCTTGAGCAGCTGCACGATCACCGACAGCCAGGGCAACTGCACCGGCGGCTACGCGCAGCCCGGCTGGCAAACCGGCTACAGCGTCGGCACTCTTGGAGCGCGCGCGCTCCCGGATGTCTCGATGATCGCCACCCGTTGGCTGGTGTGTTCCTACGACACCAATCCCTGCGATCCCACCCGGCCACCCACGTTCCCGCCGGCCGCCACGGGAACGATCAAAGTGGTCGGCGGCACCTCCGCAGCCGCGCCGGCGGTGGCGGCCATCCTCGCGATGCTCGATCAGTCGCAGATCACGCCCACCGCGCAGGATGGCCGTCAGGGCCTCGTGAACCCGCTCCTCTATGGGCTGGCGACGGCCGAATTCCAGAATTCGGGCGTTGCCGGCGGCCAATGCAGCGCCTCTCAGGGCCCCGTGGGCTCGTCGCTCTGCGTATTCTACGACGTGACCAATGGCTCGAATTCGCAGCCCTGCAGCGTCTCGAATTACGCCTCGAAAGCCGCCGGCAGCCTGCCCGCCAGCACCTGCGCCACCGAATCCGGGGACGCCACCGGCATCATGGAAGTCAACGGAGTCCAGAGTTATGTGGCCTCCGCGGGATTCGACATCGCCAGCGGCCTCGGCAGTCTCAACGCCTCGGGTTTGATTGCCGCCGTTCAAGCATCCAACGCGCCGACTGGCCTGGCGGCGAGTGCATCCGGCCAGACCGTCACATTGACATGGACGGCGGATGCGAGCGCGACCCAGGGGTACGACGTGTATCAAGCGCCGGCGCCGGGTCCGGTTTCCAGCACTCCGGTGCAGCGGAATGTCGTCGCCACCACGGCGACCATTACCGGACTGCAGCTTGGCGCGAGCTACGTATTCGCAGTCGCCGCCGTCTCGGCCACCGGCGTCTCGCCGGCCTCGCCTCCGGCGCAAGCCACTCTCGTGCCCCCGGCTCCGACCGGCTTGCGCGCAACCGTCGCCGGCCCAGGCTCGCTCCTGCTTACCTGGGCGGCGAGCACCGGTGCGAGTGCCTACGATGTGTATGAGGGCACAAGCCCCGGCGGCGAGGGGACCAGTCCCGCGGCAATCGTCAACGGGAGCCTCTCGCTCCCGCTCGCCGGTTTGACCGCCGGGCAGCCATACTACTTCACCGTGTCCGCCGTCGATGCCGGCGGAACCTCGGTGCCCTCCGCGCAGGCGAGCGCAACTGTCGTGCCCGCCGCACCGACCGGCCTGGCCGCGACGCCGGGCAACGGCACAGTGTCACTCACCTGGTCGGCGGCCGCGGGCGCCGCGAGCTACGACGTGTATGAGGGCAACCCCTCGAACGCGCAGAAGGCGACGCCGATTCAGACCGGACTCACCGGTCCGAGTGCGAGCGTGGGCGGCCTGAGCAACGGGACGATCTACTATTTCTTCGTCGCGGCGGTCGACGCGGGCGGCGTCTCGGGGCCATCCAATCAGGCAAGCGCGACTCCGACGGCGCCGGCGGGCGGCGGGGGAGGCTCCATGGGCTGGCTCGAGATCGCCGCGCTGGGCGCCCTCGCGGCTGCGCGGAAAGGAGCGATCCGGCTGCGACGCAGCCGGTAATGGCACGTCAAGCCTCTCTCATCCGACGGCAAAGTCGAGGGCCGTCGCCAATCACCGGGATCTTCGGACGCGGAACGCTCCCTCTGATCTGCAATGCCCTCCGGCCACGGCCATTGAACAGCATGTGCTAGGCTTGATCGGTGAGAGTCCTCGCACTGATTGCCCTGGCATGCTTATCCGCCTGCAGCTGGTTCGGCTCGCGCAAAGCGCCGCCGGTGCCGGAACCCACCGAGATCATCGTTACCGGTGCTCCGGCGGGCTCCCTGGTCTTCGTGGATGGCTTGCAGGTCGGACCAGCGGTCGCGCATAACGATCAATCGCAGATTCTGCAGGTCAGGCCCGGTGCCCACAAGGTGGAAATACACCTGAACGAGGCGACCGTCTATCGAGAGGATACGGTTGCGGCCCCCGGCGAGCACCGGGTGGTCAGCGTTCTGTCGGGCCTGACTCGCTGAAGGAAGCGCGAAGTCCGAGGACGCCCGGTTCTCGAAGAGATCGCCGGGGGAGAGCTCTAGAGCACTCCCACGGCGCGCTCCAGCCGGTACTCCGCGACGAGAACATCGAACGCGGCGTCATCGCGGTTGGTCAGCGCCGCGACCCTGAGAGTCTCGGCGTCGAGCACCTGGTTGTTGGTGTCCAATCCATTCAGATACAGCTCCTTGGCAATTCTCACATTCTCTTCCGCCTGCGCCACCGCGGCGGACGCGGCGTGCACGCGCGCTGCGGCGTCCTCTCGATTGAAAAACGCCGTTTCGACGTCAAGTTTCACGGTCGAGCGCAGATCCGCCAGACGTTGCTCCGCGGCGTGGGCGCGGCCCTGCAACGCGCGGGTTCTCGCCTGCAACTGACCGCTGTCGAACAGACGCCATTGGAACCCAATGCCCACGGTGGCGAAATTTTGGCGGTCGAGAATCTCGTTATCGACATGGTTGTACCCGGCGTGCAGCATGACCTGGGGCAACCCTTGCGCGCGCTCCGAGCGCGCTGCTTGCTCAAATCCTTCCTGCTGCGCCTTGACCGCTTCGAGTTCCGGTCTTTGCTCGAGGGCTTGAGAAATCAGCTCCTCGAGCGCCCCCAACAATTCCGTCGGCCGCGCCGCGGAAGGCTCATCCAGGTCCAGCGACCGATCGAACGGCTGACCGACCCAGCGGTTGTAGGCCGCGGAAGCCAACCGCAATGCATTGGCGGCCCGCAATCGTTGTTGAGTCGCATTGGCGAGGGCCACTTGAGCAGCCAACACATCGGATTGGGCGACGGCCTGTTTGTTGTACATCGTCTGCACATCGTCGGCATGGGCGTTCAGGCTGGCCACATTGGACTCCGCGACGGTGAGCGCGCGGCGTGCACGGAAGACCGCGACGTAGGATTCCGCCACGGCGAGCTTGAGGTCTGCCGTGCTGCGTATCTCGATGGCGCTGGCGCCGCGCGCCCCGGCCGTCGCGGCACCGATCGCCCCGGCGACCTTCCCCGACGTCCAGATCGGCACGGAGACATCCGCCCCCGCCATCGCATAGCCGTTACGGGCCCAGATTGGCGCTTGCAGCTGGCCGCCGGGCATCGCGATATCCAGGGTCGGCGCGCGATCGAACTGCGTATAGGTTCCATTGAGATCCAGTGCCGGCCAGCGCTGGCGTATCGCGGCCGTCTGGTCCGCGTCGGCGGCCTCGCGATCGCTGCGCGCAGCGGCAACCCGGCCGTCGGTCTGCAAGGCCATCGCCCAGGCTTCTGCGAGAGACTCCGCACGGACAGCCGCGGGGATGCCCCATAACCCCAGGAGCAGTACGCCCGCTTGACTGCAGGCGGCCAGGGGGCCGGTGAGTTTTCGGGGGTTCATCGGCGATCTCCGGTCATCAGGAGTCCCCCGGTTAATGAACGCCCTCGCGGGAGCGTCGGATGTAGCCAAAGTAGAGCAGCGGTATCAACAGCAAGGTGAGTGCGGTCGATACCAAAATGCCGAAGATCAACGAGATGGCGAGACCATTGAAAATGGGATCATCGAGTATGAAGAATGCCCCGATCATTGCTGCGAGGCCGGTCAGAACGATCGGGCGCGCTCGGATGCTGGCGGCACGGATCACGGCATCCGCGAGCGGCTGACCCGCGGCGAGTTCCTGATTGATGAAATCTACCAGCAGGATGGAGTTGCGGACGATGATCCCGGCGAGCGCAATCATCCCGATCATGGAGGTCGCGGTGAAATTGGCGCCGAGCAAAGCGTGTCCCGGCATCACACCGATGATGGTGAGCGGGATGGGCGCCATGATGATGAGGGGCACCGCATAGGAACGGAACTGTGCGACGACGAGCAGGTAAATGAATACCAGACCGACCGCATAGGCGATGCCCATATCGCGGAAGGTTTCATAGGTGATCGTCCATTCCCCGTCCCACTTGATGGTGAAGTCGCTCAGCCGATCAGGGGGGCTGATGAATCGCTGTGTGAGCGCCTGACCCGCCGGCGGGGTCTTGCCGATCTGGGAGACCAGGCTGAACATGCCGTATAGAGGGCTGTCGAGGCGGCCCGCCATGTCGCCGGTGACGAACACGACCGGCAGCAGATCCTTGTGGTAAATGGTCGAGTCCCACGGCGCCTCCGAGACCATGACGACTTCGGATAGCGGCACCAGCGCTCCGCTCGCCGCGCGCACCGGGAGGGCCAGCGCCTGCTCGAGGCCCCGCTTGTCGGAGGATGCCAATTCGAGCCGTACTGCAATGGGGTCGCGTTCTCGGCCCGAATGGATGAAGGTGGCGCCCTGGCCGGCGAGGCCGGTGGCGAGTGCGTCCACCACCTGCGCCTGGGCGACGCCGATGAGAGCCGCCTTGACCCGGTCGAGAGCGACGATCAGGCGGGGTGCCGGCGCGCTCAGGGTATCGTCGGTGTCGACGATATCTTTGGTCGTGTCGAACATCGTCCGCAGGGCGCGTCCGATCTTCTCCTGCCCGGCGTAGGTCGGTCCATATATTTCAGCGACCAGCGGGGCTTGCACGGGAGGACCGGGCGGCACCTCGACGACCTGCACGGAAGCGGCGCCCAGTCGCTTGCCCTCGGCGGCAAGAGCAGCTCGAACCGCACGAGCGATCTCGTGGCTCTTGCGGCTGCGATCGCGCTTGTCGACCAGATTCACCTGCAGATCGCCCTGGTTGGCGTCGCTGCGCAGGTAGTACTGGCGCACCAGACCGTTGAAATTGATCGGAGCCGCCGTTCCCGCATAGGCTTGATAGTTGGTGACCTCCGGGATGCGGCGCACGACATCGGCCAACCCGGAGAGCACCCGGGCAGTGCCTTCGACAGGGGTGCCCTCCGGCATGTTGACGACGACCTGGAACTCCGACTTGTTGTCGAAGGGCAGCATCTTCAACACGACCAGGTGCACAACCGCCAGGAGCACCGCAACGAGGATCGCACCGGCCGTTCCGAGATAGAGGCGGTGGCGCAACGAGCGCGCCCCGTCGCCGATCAAAAACGGGGTCATGAGGCGCACGAACAAGCGGTGCACCTTGCCTTCGACATGCGCTTCGCCCTGCGCGTCGCGCTTCTCGCTCGCGAACAGCTTGCGGCACATCCAGGGGGTAAAAATCAGCGCGATGGTGAGCGAGATCAGCATTCCCATGCTCGCGTTGATGGGGATGGGGCCCATGTAGGGGCCCATGAGGCCCGAAACGAACGCCATCGGCAGCAGCGCCGCGATGACCGTGAACGTGGCCAAAATGGTGGGGCCGCCCACTTCGTCGACGGCCATCGGGATGATCTCCGCGAGCGAACCGTTGTCGATGGCAAGATGCCGGTGCACGTTCTCGACGATCACGATGGCGTCATCCACGAGAATGCCGATGGAGAAGATCAAGGCGAACAGCGACACGCGATTGATCGTGAATCCCCAGGCCCATGACGCGAACAGCGTTGCGGCGAGCGTGACGATCACCGCGGTCCCAACCACGACCGCTTCGCGGCGGCCGACGGCGAGCAGCACGAGGAGGACTACCGAGGTGGTCGCAAACAGGAGTTTCTCGATCAGTTTGACCGCCTTGTCGTTCGCCGTGACTCCATAGTTGCGCGTCACCGTGACTTCGACGCCCGCAGGGATCGTGATCCCCTTCAGTTGATCGACGCGATTGATGACGGCGGTGGCGACGTCGATCGCGTTCGCTCCCGGCTTCTTGGCGATCGCCAGCGTCACGGCCGCAGCTTGAGTCACCGGCGCCAAGCCCTCATGGATGGCGGCCGGACCGGTGCCGAACCAGGCATAGTGAGGGGGCAGTCCGGGCGAGTCGGTAACCGTTGCGACATCGTCCAGATAGATGGGCTTGCCGTCGCGTGCCGATACGATCAGGCCGCCTACGTCGTCGCGGTTCGCAAGGAACCGTCCTGCCTGTACCGGCGACAAGACCCCTCCGTCCATGACGCCGTCCGCTTGCCGGACGAGATTGGCCGCCTGCAGTGCGGCGGTCAGGTCGGCGGCAGTCAGGCCGGACGAGGTCAGCCGCTCCGGATCCAACTCGACCCGGATCAATGGTTCATTGTCGCCGACGGCATAGACATTCCTCGTATTGGGCACCCGCTTGATCTCGCTCTCGACCGCGCGGGCAACCTTCCCAAGTTCTTGCGCCCCGAGAGCCGGATCGCGGCTCCACAGGGTGAGCGTGACGATGGGGACGTCATCGATGCCCTTGGGCTTGATCAGCGGCTGCAGGATTCCCACGCCCGCCGGGCGCCAATCCTGATTGGAATAGACGGCGTTATAGAGCCGGACGATGGCGTCATTCCGATGAATGCCGACCTCGTATTGAACGGTGAGGACCGACAAGCCCGGGCGCGACACCGAATAGATATGCTTGACGCCGGAAATCTCGCCGAGCACCTTTTCCATGGGTGTCGACACCAGGTTTTCGACTTGCTCCGAGCTCGCGCCGGGGAACGGAATCAAGATATTTGCGAAGGTGACGTCGATCTGAGGCTCTTCTTCCCGCGGTGTCACGAGAACTGCGAAGACGCCCATCAGCAGCGCGGTGAGGGCGAGCAGCGGCGTGAGCTGATTCTCGAGAAAGGCCCGCGCGAGCCGCCCGCTGATGCCGAGCGGGCGGGTCACTTCGCCGGCTCCGGCGCTGCGAGACGCGCGCTCGCCGCGTTCGGATCGAGCGCAATGCGTTCGCCGCTCGAGAGCCCGGCCAGGATCTCGAGCTTGTCGCCGAAGCGGTGGCCGGGACGCACGTACCGGAGCGACGCCTGGCCTTTCGGGTCAATCACGTAAACGCCGGTCACTTCGCCGCGCTCGATCACCGCGGCCGCCGGCACGAGGAGCCTGTCTGCGTCGCCGATGACGAAGCCCACCTTGACGTACATGCCGGGCGCCAGATCGAGGGCTCCGGCGGTCAGATCGAGGCGCGCGCGAAAGGTGCTCGACGGCGTGGCGGCCTCCGGAAAGATCGTGATCTTGGTCGCCTCGATTCGACGGCCGTCCACATAGACCGCCGCCTGATTGAGCTTGCGCACCTGCATCACGACGCTCTGCGGAATCGTCGTGTTGACCCGCAGATCCCGCAGCGAAAGACCGGTCATCAGCGGCTTCCCCGGGCTCACCACCTCTCCCACCTCCACCAGCCTCTTGGTGACCACGCCGCTGTAAGGGGAGCGAATCTCCGTGTAGCCCACGCCTTCGCGCGCGGCGGTCAGTCCCGCCTCCGCGGCGGACAGGCGGCCTGCAGCCGCATCACGGTTCGCCGTGGCTTGATCGAATTGGGCTTTGGAGACCACGCGACGCTGGAACAGATCGGATATCCGCTGGTAGTTGACCGCCGCTTCTTCGTTGCGGGCACGCGCTTCCGCGAGCACCGCCTCCGCGGCCTGGAGGCTTGCACGCTGCTCGGTTCCCTTGATCCGCATGATGACGGCACCGGCCGGCACGACGTCGTTGACATCATAGAGAATCTCCACGACCCGGCCGCTCGTCTGAGCAGACACCGTGGCCTGGTTGACGGCTTCGATCGTCCCATCCACGTCGCGCTCGAGCGGCGTGCGTACCGGTTCGACGACCGCGCTCAGCAGCGGTGGAGGCGGCGCCGGCGACGATGGCGTGCGCTTTTCACAACCCGCGGCCCCCAGGCAAAGAGCGGCGAGGAGGACCAGCGGGGAAACACGCGGCGGATATTGCTTGCGCACGCGTGCCTCAAGAAAACGCATGGCCTGGACGCATACCCAGCCTCTTCAGCACGATCGCCAGGGGGCAGAATCCGGTGAATGACGATTGCAGCAGATTGGCGCCGACGAAGGCGGTGAGCCACAGCCAATTGAGGCTGAAAAAATGGGCGAGCAGCAGGCTCCCCAGCACGACGGTGCCTGCAAACCTCAACACCCAGCGCTCGATACTCATGACGATTCTCCGGACGGACAGTGGCATCGTTGCCACCTGATGGTTTATTATATCAGTATCTGCTAAATTAGCAATGAACGATATTGCAAGCCATCGATCGAACGAGGAGCGATATGACGGTCGAACCAGCAACCACCAGGAAGCCCGAACGACGCACACCGGCGATGACGGAGATTCGGGAACACGCGACCGAGGCGGCTGCGTTTCTGAAGGCGCTTGCGAACAACCAGCGCCTCCTGGTTCTTTGTGCACTCCTGGAGGGTCCCCTGTCCGTCGGCGACATCAATGAGCGGGTGCCGCTCAGCCAGTCGGCGCTATCTCAACATTTGAGCGTCCTGCGCGATGCGCGATTGGTAACAACCCACCGGCAGTCGCAAACGATTCGTTACGCACTGGCGCGCGGCCCTGCTCTGCAAGTCATGAACGTGCTGTATGCAGAATTCTGCGACCCCCGGGGGCGCGCCGCCCATGCGAACAGGACGAGGTGCCGACCCGCGCGGACTGACGCGGACTGAGGCGACGCATGACCAGCGTATTTCCTGAGTGTAAATCGGCATCGGGCGCCGGCCGGTTGTCTGCGCCGACCATTGACCATCGCAAGGCGCCCACTTTCTGGATTGTCGTCGAGAACTGCCTCGAATGCCGATCGACCCTCGACACCGACTTAGAGCGACATCCTCGCCGATGCAGCCCCTTCCTGTCCCGCGTCGAACCACAAGCACGTAATGATCTTGCTCACTGGCGTTGTGCGGACTGACGCAGGTCGGTTGGCGGCCGGTCGGCAAACGCGGCCAGATGATCTGCCATGGCTTTTTGGTGTGCGGGCCGGGCCTCTCCACGGGCCACGTAGGCGGCAAGACTGGGGTGCGTATCGAGCACGCCGGTGCCGCGCAGGCCGCCGAGCACCGAGACCATCATTAAGTCACCGAAGGTGAACGCGCCGCCATCGAGCGTCGGCTTCCCGCCGAGCGCATCGGACAAATCCTTGAGACGCGTGTGAAGATCGTCGAGCACCTTCGGCCGGCGGGATCTGGACCACTCGCGATCGGCTTCGAACACATCGACAACGGCGAGTTGCATGACCCAGGGTTCCACGGAATTGAGCGCCGAGATCAACCACTGCATCGCCCGGATGCGCGCGGCCGGGTCGGCGGGAACCAGCACGCCGTTCGTTTCGCAGATGTGCAGCACGATCGCGCCCGATTCGAAGATCTCCGTCTTGTCGTCACGATAGGTCGGAATTTGTCCGAAGGGCTGGAAGTGACGGTGAGCCTGGCTCTTCACGTAGCTACCGTCGACGAGGTTGACCGCATAGGCCTGCCCGGCCTCTTCAAACGCCCATCGGGCGCGGATGTCGCGGACGAAGCCGCGCGCGAATTCCGGCACCCATTTGAATGCCGTGATGGTCGGGGTCATCATGATCCTCCTGCGTTAGCGCCCACGCATCCCCACGAGCGCAAAAATGCCGCCCTGCGGGTCTTGGGCGTTGACGATCCAGGCGCCGCCGGGAACCTCCTGCGGCCCCGACAGCACCGTGCCGCCATGGGCCTTCACGCGCGCCAACCCGGTGTCGATGTCATCGACAACGAAATAATAGAGCCAGTAGGGATGCGGCGAGGACCGGCTATCCGTCATCATGCCGCCGATCGGCGAGCCGGTCGCCCTGAACAATTGATACTTGCCCATCGGCCCCATGTCATGCGTGGTGTCCTTGGTCCAGCCGAACATTCGCTCGTAGAAGGACCAGCCCTTTTCCCAATCGCCCGCGTGAAGCTCGTGCCAGCCAACCGACCCGGTCTGCATCATGGGCGGCGGCGGCGGAGGCTCGCCCGCCCCCTTGAACAGCATGAAGACGGCGCCTTGCGGATCGGATACGACGGCAAATCGGCCGATCGATGGGATGTCCGCCGGGGGCTTGTGGATGCCGCCGCCGGCCGCGATGATTTCCTTGGCCTTGGCGTCGACATCGTCCACGGCGATGTAGCCGAACCAGACCGGGCGGGGCGGCATCTGTGCGGGCGGCAGCGTCATGATCCCGGCGATCTGCCGGTCACCCAGACAAGCGAGGCTGTATTCGATGCCCGGCAGGCCGGAGGGCCGGATCTTCCAGCCAACAACCTGAGCGTAGAAATCCGCTGCAGCAATCGGATCGGTGGTGCACAGCTCGTACCAGACAAAATCACCCTGCTTCATTGTTCATTCCTCTCGAGCGAGCGCCGCATAGGCCATTGTGAAAGGATTCCGTCCATTTTTTTCTCTGCTCTTGACTATTAGGTTAATATCAACATAAATGCTGCATGTCAAACTTGGTGCCCTTCGAGACCACGCTGCGGGTTCGCGACGCCTGCCTTTGCCTGCACGCCCAACGCGCCGCGCGCGCTGTGGCGCGCCATTTTGACGAGGCGCTGAGGCCGGCCGGTCTCACCAACCAGCAATTCTCGCTGCTGATGGCGCTGAATCGCCCTGAACCGCCGCCGATGGGTCCGGTCGCCAAGCTCCTGGGGATGGATCGCACGACGCTGACCGCCGCACTCAAGCCGCTCGTACGGCGCAGGTTGGTGCGGGTTGAGCGCTCGCCCGCCGACAGCCGCACCCGGCTGCTCGCCCTCACCGGCGCCGGCGAACAGACGCTCGCTGCCGCCGTTCCAATCTGGCGAAAGACCCACGCGGCAATCGAAAGCAAGCTCGATGGTTTCAATCCCGATGCGCTGCGCGGCGCACTTGCCGTCGTGTCGAACGTTTGACGGGTCGGATCGAACGGCCGGACAGACGCACGCCGAGGCGCAGTGCGGCGACGGCGCCTCGGCGGTCCCCACGAAAAACCCCTCGGCCCACGCTGCAGTCTCGCCCTGATCGCCGCGTTCGGCTACGCCTTCTTGCGCAGCCTTCCCATGAAATCCCGCTTGCCGATTGGAACGCCCTTCCAGCGCAAAATGTCGTAAGTCGTCGTGGCGTGGAAGTAGAAATTGGGTTGGGA
>VFSW01007714.1_pt1 | contig 15566 bp, 20 predicted proteins | sample 5358111 | NCBI WGS metagenome assembly VFSW01 (sample SAMN11554181, study PRJNA540505) | mine drainage metagenome | isolation source: sediment from site ElyBrook_90M | place: USA: Ely Copper Mine, Vershire, VT | collected 2017
GTGATCGTGCCCGTGCCCGTGGTAGCCGTCGTTTCCTGGACGCGATCGGCGATCAGGAGGGGCACGGCTCAGAACAGTTCTTCAAACGTCATGGTGCCGCTCATCGTCATCGCCGCGCCCGGCGCCGTGTCCAGCGACAGTACCAGCGCGCTCGACAGGCCGACCACAGGCCGATCCTCCGGTGGCGGCATGAACAGCCAGCCGTTGATGGTATTGAACACGTCCGCCACCAGCACCGCGACAGTCCCCGTGGTGGTGGCCTGCGTCGTGTCATTGGCGCGTGCTGTCACGGTGGCAGCGGCATCGCCGGGATTGAGCAGTTGCGGCGTTGGCGCGGTGCCCCCGCTACCACTGGTCACGGTCGGCGGCAACCGCTTGAGGCTGACGCGCAGGTTGGCGACGGTGGTGCCGGTGATCTGACCGAGCACCATCGAATGCAGCCGGGCCGCCTTGCTCGCCCCGGTGTAGATCGCCAGCAGGTCCTGCACCGCGGACACCGCGACGCCTGCGAACTCGATGCTATAGACACGCGACATAGCCTGTTCTCCTTCGGTTCAGCGACGCCAACCGGCGGCGGTTAGGGCGAGATAGAGCAACCCGACGAGGGCCGCCGACGCCACCCCCGCCATAGTCCAACGGCCGACGCGTTCGAACTGGTCCGCCAGCCACTCCTTCGCGGCTTCCTTCACTGCGTCCTTGATGAGATCATTCGACAATTCGGGCATCGCACGACCTACAGGCTGATGTGGGATGACGGCTGCATGATCGCCACGCTGCACAGGACTTCCATTACGACCTGCGAGGCGCGGACGTTGGCACTCTGGTTGCCGAGCGACTCCAGCACCACCTGCGATGCGCGGGCATGGCTCAGGCCGTACCCGGACGCTGCGCGCCGCGCTGGCGGGAACCACTCGCGTTCCCGAAACAGCCATGCCGGCGGACGCACGGACATCCTAGCTCACCAGATTATAGCCGGCCGGCGCGGCATTGACGGCCGCGGCCGACCATGCGCCGCCACCGCTCGGATTGGTCGGAAAGATGCCCTTGATGTAGCCGTAGCCGCTGGCGACCGGCAGCGCGGAGCCAAGCGCAACGGTGCTCCCGGACTTGCAGACCGGCGCCAGCGTGTGGCCGGTGGCGTCGTCAATGCGCGCGGCCACCGTGACCTGAGCCGCGAAAATGTCGATCGGCACGCCGAGCAGCGCCTGATGCGCAAAAGTGTCCTGACTGCCCAGCACGTTCGAGAAGTTGTAGCTGGTGTCGCCATCCATTGCGACCTCGCTGACTTCCTGCCAGTTCGCGCCCGTCAACGGTGTCCACTGCACCGCGTCGTTCGCGGTCGGAAACAGCGTTTGCACGCGCACGTCGCCGAGAAAGCCGTTCGCCGGCGCGCTCCCCGTCGTATCGGTAACGTAGAGGTCGTCTATATCGATTTCCCAACCGCCACCACCGAGTTCGGCCTCAACGACCACCGCATTGAACCAGGGATTCGTTGAGCACTGACTGTCGATACCGGTCAGCGTGAAGATGGGTGCGCCGTTCAAACGGAAGCTGATGCTGCCGGCCGTCCCGCTCCCGATGTTCGCGGTGAACTCAAGATAGTTCCAATCCGTGAGTGATATCGGATTACTGCCGGTCCACAAGACCACAGGCATCGGGTGTACACCGTCATTGAACAGAATCAAACTGCCTCGATAGATCACCGGCATATTGCCGCTGGTAAAGCCTATCCCGATCTGAGTGTTGCCGCTGGTCTGATCGAACAGACCGAAACCCATCAGGTCATTGGTGGTGCCGGCCGGTATTCCCTTGAAAGCAATACCCACAGTCCCGGCCCCCAAATTCTGGTACAACGGAAACACACAGCGCCCGGCCTGGAACGCCCCTCCGGAAGCACCCCCTGGATTGAGCTGCAGCATATTGCCGGCGCCCCACCGCGTGCCGACGCTGTTCAGCGGTTGCCCGTTGGGCCAACCGGTGCAAACGCTGATGATTGGTTGCTGGCCGCCCTGCAGATCGGCCATGCCGTTTTCATGGTCGAACCCCTCGATCAGGATGACCGCCATCGTCAGATTCCCGCTACTGTGCCGGAGAACGTCCAGGACGGCGACGCGAACACCGTGTCCTGCGGCGACGGCGGATCAAGCTCCAGCACGTCCCCGGCCGCCAGCACCACCTGAGAAGCAAACGTGAATGTCCCCACCGTCGCGCCGATCGCGAAGTTGACGCTGCCGACCCCCGTCCCGTTGTGCAGGATCGGCATCGTCACCGCTGCGGCCGGCGCGGTCACGCAGATCGCCGCCGAGCCGGTCAGGCCGGCTGGCAGTGTCACCGACCGCACCATCACCGTCCGCTGCAGCGGCACACCGCCCGCGAGCGGCCGACCGGCGAAATACCCCGCGATGTCATAGGGCAGCACCAGTGGTGCGGCGCCAGGAACCAGCGCGATCAGGGACGCCACCGTGAACTCGGCCGTCTCGCCGGTGCCGCTGCCCGAATAGCCCGACGTGCCGATCACCACATCGGTTGTGAGTGGCGTCTGGACCGGGAAGCTGGAGGCGCCCGCAACCCCGCTCATACTCAGACCCCCGTGAAGATGATGTAGTTCGGGCAGATCACCGGCTGCACGTTCTGCGCCGCACCGCCGCCGTCCGATGCCACCGTGACACTGATGCCGGTCGTCGCCGTTTCAGTGTCCGGCTGGTAATAAGGCCCCGAGGTGGGCTGCCCGGCCGCCGCCAACACATTAACCGCGGCTCCCGGATTGCTGTTGTCGTAAGACCAGCCCTCGTTCACCGGATGGACATGGCCAGGATCGGTGACGGATGCCGTGTGCGCGTGCGCCGTCAGAAGCTCGGAACCGCCACTGGCACCCAGCGATGCCGCCACGCCGAGCGAGGCCGTGGTGAGCCGCCCGGCGCCCACGCCGCCCATGTTGTCGGCGGCGGCCGACACGCGCCCCCGCTTGTCCGGTAACGCGAACGTCGAGACGCCATCGCCGGCGCCCCAGGTCGTGCCGATCGCCGCGAACAGCGCCGCGTAGGTGCTGCGCGAGACGGTCTGGCCGACGCACAACAACCAGCCCGCCGGCACCAGCGCCTCGATACCCCACCAGTCCATCCCCATACCCGGCTGCACCGTGCCGCCGACGGCGGCAACCGCCGCGGCTGGCGACGGGATGTTGTCCACCGTCCACACCGGGAACTGCGGCGGATCGGTATCGGTGGGGGACGCCAGCACGAACTTGTATGCCTGGCCAGGCGTCAACCAGATGCCTGTGCTCGTACCCGAAGCGGTCTGCGGTTCGCCGCGCGTGTTGAGCACGATCGGGTTGCTCAGTGCCGTCGCACCGGTCGAGTCGGTGTAGGCCGCCTGCTTCGACGTGGTGGCCGCGGCATAGGTGTACAGCTTGAAACCGCTGGCGAGGTTGCCATTGTTGTCGGTGAAGTGCTGCACCCCGAGCGGGGCGATATTCAGCGGCGTGGCCATGATAGCTCCGTCCGTGGGATCACTGGCGCCATCCCGGCGCTAGTCGAACCGCATGTCAGCATAGTAGCCGAAGCGGTGGAAAACCGGCAGGCTTTCCTTCAGCGAACAGCCGATATCGTTGCGGTAGAGCTGATCGGCCCACGACACGCGCTTCACCGTCGCATAGGCCCGCTTGCGCGCCGCCTCGACGGTGGCACCCGTGCCCGTCGCCACCGCCACGTACTCGCCCGACACCAGACAGGTCGGCGCGTCCACCACCTTGCCGTCGCGCATCACCGGGGCGTTGCCGCGCATCACCTGGCACAGATGCAGGTCGTCGATGGCCGCCTCGACGCCTTCGATCGGCAGCCCCTCGATGGCGTCCGGCGGGGTGGCATTGTGCGGGAAGCGCCCGGCCCCCATGACCACCGACACGCACACGTCGTAGGAGACGCGCAGCGTATCGCGGCCGGCGAGCAGGTCTTTCATCCACTCCACCGGGTCGCCCTTGTGGCAGGCGGTTTGGTTAAACCATGCGGGATAGCCGAACCGGGCCGTGACCTCGAAGGGCCAAAACTTGCCCTTGCTGTCCATACCGCCGGAGATGCAGAAATCGCCGCGATGGCCGGCCACACGCAGGATCGGCGCCAGCGGTTCCAGTGCCTCGGCCGCCAGCTTGTCGGCGCGCATGTACTGCGTCACGGACCCCATTTCGCCCGTCGTGCAGCCCACGTCACCGGCAGCGAGCTTCTTGAACTCGGCGCAGACATTCCACTTGTCCGGCAGGAAGCCTTCCGGCCCGAACCAACCGGAGACGGACATTTCGCCCACCATGTCCAGCTTGTCCTGGAGCATGAACGGCCCCTTGCCGATGCCGCCGCGCGCCTTCTTGCGCCGCAGCCAGCCCACCATATCGGCCGGGTCTTTCGCCACATAGGTTGCCGACTTGTCCTCGGTCGATCCGGCCGGCTTGAACACCAGCGGCCGGTCGGTTTCTCGCGCCACCCGCTCGGCTTCGTCCAGCGTGGCGACCAGCCGATAGGGCACCAGGTCAATGCCGACCGCCTTGAACGCCTCCATGCCGGCGCCGCGGTCAATCTCCAGCCGCGCGCTGGCAACCGATGGGCCGAAAAGGCTCAGACCGAAACCCGGCAGATCTCGATACCGATCAAGCTCATGCAGCAGCGCGGCGTTGCCGGTGTTGACGATCAGCCCCTCGCGCGCCCAGACCATGTGCGGGCGCCAGTCCGCGACCAGGGTGAAACCGCGGAAGCCCTGCCCGTCGCGGATCGGCTTGCGCGGCGAATGCCGATACCAGCGCACCTCATGCCCGGCAGCCGCCGCACGCAGCACGAAATCCAGCGCGAGGTTCTCGGTATCGATGACGAGCACCCTCATGCCAGCGCGTCCAGAGCAGCCTCATAGGTGCCCCATTCCACCCCCAGCGCCGACGCCATCACCCGCTCGACGGCGGACGCGATCAAGTGCTGGCCGTGGTAAGGCGCGTCGGGACAGTCGCCCGGATCGGTCAGCCCGGCGCCGGCGCCCATATCGAAGGCGTCCACCGCATCTGCTGTCACGCCGTCATGCAGGCAGAGCACCGCCTCGACAAGCTCATGGATCGCGACCAGCGTCTGGTGCCGGGGATCGGCGGTGCGGCTGACGCGCACGACCAGCGTGTCGCCGGCCGGGAACCAATCGCCCGCGGTCGGGTACCGCTGCGTCTGATGCGCGACGAAGCTGATGCGGATTGCCGCGACGGACTCAGCCATGCCGCCGCTCCCGCAGCCCATCCTCGATCGCCACCGCCATCCCCTCCATTGCGGCCACCTCGCGTTGCGCTCCGACGAACACCTGCGGCCAGAGCGCGCCGAGCCGGGTTGTCGCCTCGCGCAGACTGCCGACGCTGAATTCTATGCTGGCCTCGCCGAGGCGGATCGTGATGCGCACGGCGTCATCCGATCGTTGTGCGTCGCGCGTGCCGGGAATAAGCTCCACGAATGCCTCACGATCTGCCCGGTTCTGCCGGTGGAATGCTGGTGTTACTGCTGTGGGGCCTGGACGGCTGCTACCGGCTGCGGCGCCGCTGGAACCGTTGGCGACAGGCTGCGCGCGACCGTCGGGGCAGCAAACTGGGAGAACACTGGTGGCCTGCCACCGCCCATATTGAACCCCTGCAGGAGCCGGAGAGCACTGGTGTCCGGACCATTGAGGGGGTCTGTCAGGAGCTTCGCGATGGCAGCGTGTAGGGTCGGGCTGGGCCGCGCCAGCAGGTTCCGGATGCCGCCCATCAGGTTCAGAATCCCGTGCAGATGGTTACCGGAAGCCGCCTGACCCACCCCGCGCCCAAGCTGCGCATAGGCGTCCAGGTCCGGCGACCGATCTTCCGCCATGCGCGCCGCGGTCTGCGATCCCTGAAGCACCGAATAGCGCGAGCCGAACATGCGCGCTTCGGCCTTCACCGAATTGATGAAGCTGTCGTACTGTTCTTGCGTGTCGAACAGCGGACGAAGCTGACTGCGCTTGTAATCGCTGCCGATGATCGCCTTCGCCTCATCGGCCGCTGCCCCCTTCTTGGCCAGATCGAGACGCAGATGATCGGCCACACCGAGCTTGAAGAACTCCTTGTCCGCATCACCGAGAGCGGCGAATTCATCGCGCACCTGTTCGGGACGCATCAGGTGGAATTTCTGGCCGAGGCGCAGCGACTCCATAGACCGCGACGGCCCGGACCACGCATCGAGTGCCGCAGCGTATTTCGGAAACCGCTCGCGCAGATCACGTACATACGCAGCCCGCGAACCGTTCAGCGCCCGTCCGTATTCGTCCAGGTGCACGCGGTTCGTCAGACTGTCCCGGTATTCGTCAATCAGATGGTCATAGCCGCGCTTGACCGCATCCAGCATCCGCATCGACGGCGCAACCTTGCCGTCAAGGATGTCCGGATTGATGACCCACTGCCCCGGCTGGGCGCGCAGCGCGTTGACCGGCGCACCGGGCGCAATGCCGCCGTTCGCCTTCGCCGCCACCTGCGCATAGAACTGCTCGCGCGTCAGGCCGGCCGGGTCGATGCCGTGCCCGGCCGCCAGCCGGTCGATTTCCTTGTTGCGCTCGACGGCGGATGTGTATCGCTCGACGGCCATGTCCTGATCGGCCGAGTAGCGCGGCTTGCCCTTCAGGTCGTCTTCCAGCACCACCAGCAAGTCGTTGATCGACGGCCGCACCTCGCCATGCTCGGGAAAATAGCCGTGCTCCCATGCCGTGAGCGCTGCGTCGTCCAGACTCAGGCCGGCACCATGCACCAGACCGGGCGGGTATTTCGCGCCGCCGAGGATGTGCCGCACGTCGCCCCCAGTGTCCTTCACGCCGCCCTTGCTGTGGAGGAAGTCAGCCAGCCCGAGCGGTTCGTCCGGCACCGTCTCAAACGGCGTTGCCCGCGCGCCAGCAGTCCTGGCCGCCGCGGCGACCGCACCCGTCTGCACCATACCATACGTCGCCGGGTCGAACGGGGTGCCGTCCGCAAGATGCTCTTCCGCGATCGTGACCAGCGCCTTTTCCAGCGCCTTCTGCCCGGTCGGCGACACAATGAACCGATGCACCGGCCGCACGTCCGCCAGCGACACCGGTTCAGCGAAAGCGATCTGATACTTCGGCGCCGATGCGACCGCGCGTGCCGCGCTCATCGACTTGCCCATGTCATAGGCGCTACCGCTGCCGAGGGCCTGATCGACATCCCCAGAGAGCCGCGTGCCGGCGCCTTCGTCGCGCGCGTTCAGGAAGTTCGTCATCGTTTGCCGCGCCGCACCCGGCGAGCGGGCCATCTTGCCGCCGAGCGCCAGCACGTTCTCATCGCCCAGGTCCACCAGCGCGAGCGGCTTGCTCGGCGTCAGGTTGTGCAGGTCCAGCATGTCCTGCGCGGTCGGACCGCCTCCCTTGGCACTCTGCGCGATCTTCCGCAGCACCACCTGGACGGCCTTGTCTTGCAGCGTCGCCGCTTGCGCGGCGCGGACCTCGGCCGCCGACGCACCCCCGAGCGAGAGCTTCACGCGATTGGCCACGAACGGCGCCACCTCGGCCGCCACCATACCGCCGAGACCACCGCCGACCATACCGGCAACGAACTGCCCCGGCGCACCCACCCCAAGCTCCGCCGCCGTCTGCTGCGCTGCACCGGCGCCGGCCCCGCTGACCGCCGCCGTTCCGGGCGAGGCCGCAAGCTTGGCAGCCGCGCCCCGCAGCGCCGGGCTGGCGAGCGAGTTCGCCACCGCTTCGGCGCCTTTGGCCAGCCCCAGACCGCCAGCCAAGCCCCCCGCCGTCGTCTCGGCAACCCGCTCCAGCCCGGTCTGCGGTCGCGCCACACCGAGCGCATCAAGGCCGCGCCCCACCAGTTCGGAGGCGCCCGGAAACACCGGCGTTCCGAACGCCGCATGCGCACCGCGCGAGGCCAGCGATGCGAGATCGGTGGCGAACGCGGCGCCAGCGGCGGCTGCCGCGCCGGCAGGGCCACCGGCCAGGAAACCCAGGCCGCCGGCAGTGGCGTAAGGCGCGGCTCCGCGCTCCACCGCACCGAGCACTCCGCGCCATGTGGTATGCGGGCCTTGATCGTTCATGAACCTCTGGAGATGGGAAGGCCCCGTCACCTCACCGAGCGGGACGAACCCAGGATCATGCGTCTCCGCCGGAGGAGGCGTGATGACCTGATCGATCGGGACGAAATCGGCCATCAGTTCTGCACCACACTGAAACCCATCCGCTTCTCATCGAACTTCGCGCGGCGACCGTCCGGCAGCGTGTAGGTGTCGCCGTCCTTCAACTTCGACGCATCGGGCACCTGCCGGCCGTCCTGCATCACCATCGGCAGCGGTTGCGGCGCGGGGCCGCCCGATGTCGCTGCGGGCTTGTCGCCGGGGGCGACCGCGCTTCCCTCCAGCGCGGCTTTCGCTTCGGGCGTCAACCGCGTATCGAAGTTCTTCAGTCCCGTGGTGTCCTCGTACTGCTTGCGCAGCGACCGCATCTGACCGCCGAGCAGCGCTTTCACGGTGGAGATCGCGCCGACCAGGGCTTCCGGGCTGTTCGCCTTGTCGAAGGCGTTCTGCGCCGCCTGCCGGTCCGACTCCGCGGCGCTGCTGCCGGTGATCGCCTTCACGACTTCCTGACCAACGATGTTCTTGGCCGCCTCGAAATTGGTCGGCGCGGCAACCCCGAACTCCCGCTGAAACGCATTGGTCAGGCTGTTGACCGCGCGCACGTTGCCGGTGGCAAGGGCCTCGGCCGCCTGTTGCAAGGTGTCCAGGTGGGAAATCGACGTGTTGAGAAACCGCACCTGATTGCCCTGCGGCCCGGCGCCGAACGCCGACACCGCCTTGTTGCGAGAGTTGTATTGCGGCGCCTGATAGTCCGGATTGAGTGCCGCGACTTTCCCCATCACGTACTGCCCATAGGGAGACCTTATGGCGTAGCCGGCGAGTGGAGGCGCGCGGTATTCCGCGATCATCGCCGCCATTTCGTCGCCGTGCTGCTTGTCCTCCGGCGTCAACGTCTGACCCTTCGGTGTTTCCACTACACCCGGATAGAACTTCGGTTCGCCTTGACCGTTGCCGGACAATCTCCATGTTCCCGGCACCTGCTTGCCGGCATCGTCCAGCCCCACGCCCGGCTGCCAGGAATACTTGGCGTTTTCCGCGTCGTGCCTGAGCTTCTCGATTTCGGCCGCGGTGCGTTCGCGATTGAGCGCGAGGTTGTCGCCCTCGATGCCGAGCCGTTGCCCGGCCTGCGCCTCTTCCACCTTGTCGCGCCGCATGGCTTCCTGATGCTGTAGCCACTGCATGTTCGATCCGATGCGCTGCGGATCGAATGTCGTGTGCATGCGCGCCACTTCGTCCGGCGAGAACATCCCCGAAGCGGTCAGGTCGCGCATGCCTTCCGTGTAGCGCGCCTGCGCGTTCAGCCGGGCCTGAGCGGGCGGGATGCCGGCGGCGATCTGCTGGTCGTAGAGCAGTTTCGCCGGCTCACCGACCATCTGCAGTGCGGACCCCATCTTCCGCATCGCCATCTCAGACGCGATGTTTGCGGTCCCCGCGCGGGTCTGCTGCATCTTGAGCAGGTCGTCCTGCATCGCCATGCCGGTTGCCGGGTCGATCTGCATGATCCGCGACAGCGTGTTCGCGGTCGGCATCCCGTTGGCGTCCATCGCGCCCGGCTGCCCGGCCATCTGCCGCAGCGCATTCTGCGCCTGTTGGGCGCGGTGCATCTGCATCAACCGCAGCCCGTTGGCCTGGTTCGCCTGCATCACGGCCGGATCGGGACCGGGCACTCCGGCCGCCAGCGGGATCGCCGCAAGGCCGTTCATCTGCATGGCCATATCAGTAGCCCCACGGCGGCATGCCATCGGTGCCGTTATTGGTGCCGTTGCCCCACGGCATGCTGCCGACCGTATTGAGCGCGCCCGTGATGCCTCCGGCGAGCGCGTTGGAACTGCCCACCGTCCCGGCCGCCCGCGCTGCCCCGATGCCGGACAGCAGTTGCGCCATCGTGCTGGACGCGTTGCCCGAGAGGGCGCCGAGCGTCCCGGTCGCGCTCAGGCCCGCGTTCGACATATTGCCAAGCTGGTTGACGTAGTTGCCGTACGTGGTGCCGGCAAGGCCCTGGCCGAACTGCTGTAGCGCGCGCAGCGTGTTGCCGGACTGCACCATGCCCTGCGCCGAGGCCCCGTCGTTGATCGCCGACATGCCCTGCCCGAGTGTGAACTGGTAGCCCGGCATCGACGCCAGCGTGGCAGCCGCGCCAGGACCACCCGGCGTCAACCCGAGCAGCGATTGCAGGCCGCCGAGGGCGTTGGTTCCGGCCGCCATGTAGGGCTGGAAATTTCCCTGCGTCGTGCCGTACATGTTCTGCACGGTGCCAAGGCCCTGCTGCAACGCGCCCACTTCCTGCCCGGAGGCGGTGCCGGCTGCATTCGATCCCATGATGCCCGTGAGCAAATTGCCGCCGATACCAGCGGCAGCAAGCCAGGATGCCGGCATTAGACACGCTCCTTCAACATCTGCATCACGTCCGCGCCGAACAGCGCCGCCACGTCGTCCACCCGTCGTTGCGCCCGCGCCATCGCGTACGCCATGTCGGCGCGCACGTTCATGTGCAGCAGTTCCCCGACCTTCGCCCGATCGACGACCGCGCCCGGCAGCAGATGCTCCAGGCACAGCAGCACGGCATCGGGGTCGTGCAGCGCATCGAACGACACATGCAGCACGCCCGGCAACCCGCGCGCCTCGCGCAGCCGTTCCTCCAGCGCATCCAGGAACTCGCGCGCCTGCGCCGATGGCGCGATCACCCGCAGCGCCCGCTCGACAGCCGCCACGTCGCGCTCGATGACGAGCACCCGCGGTGCAATCTCACGCACGATTTCCGGCAGGTAGAAGCCGAGCAACGGGTCGGAAATGCCAACGCACGGATGCGTCCCCGCACGCCATGCACCGAAGCAGTCCCGCCACATCTCCCATTCCATGCTTGGCTCATGCCGGCAGAACGCCACCGGCACCGTGTTGCACACCGTCGCCATCCAGGCGGTGCGGCTGCGCGGCAGTCCCGTGATTAGAAATGGTTGGATCATGCGCTGGTGCTCGCTCGCGTGCCGGAAAGCGTGACGGACAGATCACCAAAGGCCCAATCCCCGCCGTCATAGGTCAGGGTCAATACGTCGCCGGCCAGCAACGTGACCGCGACGGGTGCCACGAAACTGCCCGACGAGGCCCCGGCCGCGAACGCGATGGTGCCGATCGCCGCGCCGTTGCGCGCCAGCGTGAGCGTCACGGGATTGGTTGCCAGCAGGCCGCAGGTCGCGAGCGAGCCGGCGAGGCCGACCGGGAGCACCACGGACCGGACCATTTCCAGCCGGAACACCGTGAGCGGTGAGGCGCCCAGCGCGCCATCGAGAAACGTCGCGATGTCATACGGCTGCTGCCGCGACAGTGCGGCGACGTTGCCGTTGATGACCGTGATCTGCGCCGGGATCGCCTCGCGCACTTGCTGGTCGGTGTTCTGGAAGAACCGCCACCACGTCCGCGACATCCCGCCGGGTCCGGTCAGGGCCTCTTGCGGGGGCGGCACGGTGCTGATGCCGGCCATCAGTCCGCCTCCAACTCGGCGCCGACCAGCGCCACCGGGAAGGCGTCCGCCGAGGCCAGTTCGAAGATGCGATCCAGACCGCTGTTGCGGCGCGTGCTGCCCAGCGCGTTGAACTTCACCCGCTGTGCGGTCGCACCGGGACCGCCGATCTGCGCCACCCGCGGCGCCGACCATGTGTGACCACCGTCATCCGACCAGCGCAGCGTCACGGCCGGGTCGGTGCCGTCCGGGATGCCGACGCCGGTCTGCATGTCGATGCGCAGGCTCCGGAACGTGATCGGCTGGTCCGTCGGCTTCGGCAGCGCGCGCCACGACCGCAGCCACTTCCGCGCGGTGCCATTGTCCGTAGCCGCGTCCAGGTCAAGCCGGTAGAGGTTGCCGGAGAGACCGTCGCCGACCACCGTCTCGCCGCCGAACTGCACCGCGCAGTTCGGCCACCAGCGATTCCACTGGCCATTCAGCAGCGCCGCCCGCTTGTGCCACATCGGTTGCCTCGCCTGCGCGCTGGTCGTGGCATCGAACACCCACGTCGCATTCCCGCTGGGGAACGTCAGCACGTAGAAGGTGTGGCCCTCTTGCTGATAGGCGAACCCGATCGCGTCGCCGATCATCGGGTACTGCGCAATCTCATGCTCCATCGCATGCGTCGAGATGCGCTGCGGCGCGTAACCGGACACCATGACCACGCTGCCCTGGCCCTGTTCGTTTTGGCTCAGCCAGACCATCGACTGGCCCAGGATCGCCGGCGACCACGGCGCGGCGCAGCCGGCTTCGATGAACACGCTGGAGAGCTTCTGAAACGCGAAATAGGGGGTCCCGGCGTTGATCCATATCTCAGTGGTGCGATGCCCGAGCAACCAGACCTCATCGTAGAGGGTCTGCATTGACGCGATCGGATCGGGCTGACTTTCCTTGGTGGCGAAGTTCAACGCGCCCCACACGGACAGGTCGAACAGGTCCGATTGGAACCATTCGCCGCTGTTGGCCGCGTTCACCAGTCCGAAGCCGTCCTGATAGGTTGCCGTGAGCGGCCCGCTGAACGGCAGCGCCAGGATGAACAGTTCGGCCGTCGCGCCATAGCTCGCCGAGACCAGCGTGAACCCGGCGCCCGATCCCGTGGTGCTGCCCTGCGTAAACGTCGAGACCTGCGTATAGGCGAACGATCCCCAGGAGACAAACTCGAACCCGGTCACAGATCCGCCGGCGCCGATGCCGGTCACCTGGACCGTCGCCGTGGCGATCTGGCCGCCCCCGGTCGGCGCCAGCGTGATCACGTCGCCGACGGTGTAGTTCAGGCCGGCCGCGCCGATGCTGCCGCCGGTGAGCGGGTAAGCCTGCGGTCCGAGCACGCCCACCTGGCCGTCGAACACCACGACCTGCGTGCCGTTGGCGATCCACTGCACGGGACCGCTCGAACTTGGCAACGTGCCGATCTGCGTGCCGGAATAGTCCGGTGCGACCTGCCAGATTTGGTTGCCGCTCACCAGCCAGAGATAGCCGAGCGACACGATGGCGCCGCGGATAGGACCGGGACCGAAGCTCGCCAGCCGCACCAGTCCGGGCGTCATGTAGAACGCGCCCACATCTTTCGCCGATCCCTCGGCCAGTTCGGGATACAGGTTGATGAGCCGTTCGTCCGCGAGGTTCTTGCTGCGCGCGACGTAGGCCGGGCCGAAGAACGGCGTACGCATCAGATGCGCAGCGAGTCGCTGTAGATGTTGTAGCGCCCCTCGGAGTCACCGCCCATGCCGCCGTCGATCAGCGCGCGCAGCGGACGCATGTTGGTGCGCTTGACCGCCGCGAGGCTTTTCATGGCGGCACGCTGCGTCGGCGGCGGCACGTCCCCCGCCTTGAAGAACGGCCACAACTCGGCCGCCAGATTGGTCTTGAGCGCCATCGCGTAGCCGGCGGGCAGGTTCATCTGCTGCGCCAGCGACGCGAACTCCTGTAGCGGCAGGTAACTGTCCCAGAACATCTGGTAGCCCACGGTCGGTATCGGAAAGACGTTGATGATACCGAGCGGGTATTGCGGGTCATAGAACAGCGTGTCGGGAATGTCGGCCTGGATATTCCGCGTGCCGATCAGGTTCCATTGGTCGCGCTCGACGACCTGCAGCGGATAGTTGTTCTGGTTCGCGTCCTGCAAATAGGCGCGCCCCGGTGCATCGAGGATGCGCAGCGGGCGCGTCAGCGTCCACGTCACCGCGCCAGCCGGGGCATAGTTGCCCATCGCCGAGTCGGTGATATAGTTGCCGGTGCTGGCGACGATGTAGTTGCCAGCATTCCCGGCGAGCACGGGCTGCGTGCCGATCAGGTATTGCGACACGCCCGGCGTCAGCGTCGCGGTCTGTTCGCTCACCGCGTAGCAAATCAGCGATTCGTTGGACCACGAGTCCAACAGGTCGTTGAGCACCGCCAGCGCCCGCGCGGCATCGGCGGATGCCACGGTTTCGCCCGCGGCATAGACGCCGATGCGCTCGAACGAGTCCTGGATGATATCCAGCGCCGTGGTCATTTGACCGGCGCCGCCCGCACGATCTTGCCGAGCGCATCACGCTGCTGCGCGGCATGAACGCGGACCTTGGCCATCATCCTGGCGTCCTTCCTGATCTTGTCCGCCGCCGTGAGCGTGTGCAGCGCATCCCGCACCTGCCAGTCGTCGTTCACCTTGGGCGCGCGCGCCCGCGGCCCTGCCACCCTCTTGCCAGCCATGTGCCCTCCTATGCGGCTGCGACCGTCGCGGCGTCCGTTGCCGGCGCGGCTGCGGTCTTCGGTGCCCGACGTGCCGGCGCGGTCCAACGGTCGAGCGCGGCGCGCTCTTCTTCCGCGCTGGCCACCACGATCTGATCCGCCCCGTCCGGTGGCGACAGCGCCTTCGGGTATTCCTGGAATGTAGCCGGCTGGGGGCGCGGGTCCACCAGCTTGCCGTCGATCCACTTCGGCCATTCCTCGGCCACGAAGTTGGGCCGGAACGGCGCCGCCTGCGCGCGCTCGAATGCCGCCGCGTCGCTCGCCGGCCCGACGAACCCCTGTTCGGCAAGACTCGCTTCGTGCGTCGCATCGCGCGCGGTCGCGTCCACCCCGGTTTCGGGGTGGCGCACCATCTTGGGGTATTCCTGATACGGCTGCATCGGATCAGACCACGATCAGGCCGAGTTCTTTGAGCACCTGCACCACGTCGCCGATCGTATAGGCCGTGGTGCCGATGCCCCCCGTAAATGTCGTGTTGACGTAAACCGCCGTGGTGCTGCCGGCGGCGCTGGTCACGGTACTGCCGGTAGCACCCGGCTGCGTCACCGCGGCGCCGTTGTAGCCGCCGAAGAAGCCGATCTTATCGTGGGCGCCGCCGGGCAGCGTGGTGCCCCAGCCGAGGATCGTTCCCTCGGTGTTGCCATCAGAAAGTTGGTTGGGACCATTGGTGGGGCTGGGAACGTCACTCGCGACGGGCATGCGAAGTCTCCATCAGAAGGAAGGAATGCCTTGCCGAAGGGCGGTCAGGCCGTGATCTGCTGCCGCTGGCCGGCGAACACCGGGACCACCATCGGCACCGCCCAGTCGCGCTCGCGGCCGAGCACGATCATGTCGCGGATCGCCTCGGCGAACCGGCTGGCCGCGTCTTCCGACCAGGCCGGGCCGACCGCAAGCGGCAACCCCGTGCTGCGCTGCTGCACCATCACCTGGTACAGCAGCGCGGGGGGTTTGGGCGTCGTCATGCGCGCGGCAATGTCGCGTGGGATAATGTCGTCCAGCGTGGCACCGTTCGCGCGCGCCACCCGCTCACTGTCGATCTGCGCCGCAAGCTGCTGGCGCAGGTGGCGTTTCTGCCGAGAGGTCATCGGCGGCGCTCAGTTCGTCAGCCGGCAGGCCAGTTCCGGATAGAACGTCGCGGTGCCGTACAAAAGATCGGCCCGCGTAGGGATGGCGTCCGAATCGATGTCATAGTCTCGGATCACCCGCAGAGAGACGTTGCGGTA
>VFSW01007715.1_pt1 | contig 15566 bp, 13 predicted proteins | sample 5358111 | NCBI WGS metagenome assembly VFSW01 (sample SAMN11554181, study PRJNA540505) | mine drainage metagenome | isolation source: sediment from site ElyBrook_90M | place: USA: Ely Copper Mine, Vershire, VT | collected 2017
GGTTATGGTGGGGCCGATTTTGGGGCCGACCATGGGTGGCTACCTGACCTACTATTATAACTGGCGCTTCGTGTTTTTCGTGAATTTGCCATTTGGTATCATTGCTGTGTTGGGCTTGTTGTTTTTAATGCCACGGGTGAAGCAGGCAGCCACCGGAGGGTTTGATTGGCTGGGGTTTGGCGTGCTCGCTTTGGGGCTGGCAGCGCTGCAGATCATGCTCGACCGTGGCGAGGAGCTTGACTGGTTTAGTAACCCTGAAATTGTTGTTGCCGCGATCCTGGCTGGCTTGGGATTTTATTTGTTCATCGTGCATATAATGACCGCAAAGGACCCGTTTATTCCGCGTGCCGCCTTCCGTGACATGAACCTGAATGCCGGGTTGATTACGATGTTTTCGGTGGGGATGATTCTCCTCGCCTCCTCGGCTTTGCTGGCACCATACCTCGAAAATCTCGGCAATTATCCGGTGGCAACTGCTGGTTTGATCATGGCGCCGCGCGGCATCGGCACCATGGGCGCGATGATGGTTGCAGGCAGGCTCACCAATAAGGTGGACCCAAGGGTGATTATGCTGGTGGGCTATGGGATGCTGGGCCTCTCGATTTACATGCTGGAAGGTTGGACCCCGGATGTTTCGGTCGGATACATGACAACCACCATCATCATCCAGGGGGCCGGCCTGGGCTTTGTGTTCGTGCCGTTGCAGGTGGTGGCGTTCTACACACTCTCACCGGCGTTGCGCACCCAGGGTACGGGTTTGCTCAGCCTAGTGCGTAATGTGGGCAGTGCCATAGGTATTTCCATCACCTCAGCCTTGCTGGACCGCCAGAGCCAGGTTGAGCACTCGGTTCTTGCGCAATATATCACGCCCTTTGCGCGGCCTTTGCAGAGTGGCGGTGCGGTGAGCAGGATGCTGAACCCGGCCTCGCCGGCCGGTGCCTCGTTGCTGAATAGTCTGATCAATACCCAGGCGCAGATTATTGCCTATGTCGATGATTATAAATTGATGCTGCTCACCACCGTTCCAGCGGTGGCCTGCCTGTTGCTGATGCGAAAGCCACCCGCCGCCGTTGCGGCTCCCGCCAGCCCGGCGCACGCGGTTATGGATTAGACGGCACCCGCACATTCCGGCATGATACGAGTGTCCACGCAGGAATGATGATGTCGATTTCAGAGCAGTATATGCAGGCCGAAATGGCTTATATCCACGCAAGTGGGCTGTTTTTGGCAGATTGGTATGTTGAACGGCATCCTGAATTGGCGAAACCCGGAGCTAACCCGTTAGGATATTTTTGCCAAATAGGCTGGCGGCAGGGGGATTTGCCGAACCCTTATTTCGACCCTAGTTATTATCTGGCGGTCAACCCGGATGTCGCCCGCGCGGGGCTCAACCCGCTGCTGCATTACGTCACCCATGGCGACAAGGAAGGCCGTGACCCTTGTGCATTTTTTCATGTGGCTTGGTATCGTGAGCGGTATCAGGTTCCGCTTGGTGAAAACGCCCTGAAGCATTTTCTGGACCGCCGTTTTACGGGTCAGGTTTCGCCTGTGCCGATGTTCGACCCGGTGTATTATTTTGAAAATAACCAGGATGTAGCGACCGCGGGCTCAGACCCATTTGAGCATTTTCTGGTGTTTGGTGCGGCCGAGGCGCGCAACCCTTCGGCAGAATTTGACATGCAGTTTTATATCGCGCGCTACGGTGCGGTGCTGAATGGGTTGAACCCATTGTTGCATTACTTGGCTAACCGGCAGGGCGGAGCATTTGCGCCGGCCCGGCCTGAGCATGAAAAATTGATCCCAGGCGCTGTGAGATATGCCACCCGGGCTTCGGCACTGTTTGAAGCGTTCCGCCCTGTGCCCGCGCAGGCAAAGCGGCGGGCCAAGTTATTGGCGTTCTATTTGCCGCAATTTCATCAGGTGCCGGAGAACGATGCCTGGTGGGGCAAAGGCTTTACTGATTGGACCAACCTAGCCCGCGGGCTGCCCCGCTTTGCAGGTCATTTACAGCCCCGCATACCGCGTGACTTAGGATTTTACGCGCTTGATAATCCGCAGACTCTGCGCCAGCAGATCGAGATGGCTCAAGGTGCCGGTGTTAGCGGGTTTGTGTTTCATTTTTATTGGTTCAATTGTCAGCGTCTTCTTGAGACACCGCTGAATATATTGCTGGCGGATGAACAAATGGAATTTCCATTTTGTGTAAGCTGGGCCAACGAAAATTGGACGCGCCGCTGGGATGGCTTGGAGCGTGAAGTATTATTGGCGCAAGAATACCGGGAGTCGGATGACGAGGCGCTGATCGCCTGCTTTGCCGGATTCTTCGCTGACCGGCGTTATATTCGCATTGATGGCCGGCCGTTACTGATGATTTACCGGGCCGCATTGATTCCAGACGCGGCTGCGCGGATTGCAACGTGGCGTACGTTGTTTGAGAAAAATCATTCTGAAAGCCCTATCATTGTCATGGTGCAGAGCATTGATGATAGCGACCCTACACCGTACGGGCTGGATGGCGCGGTTGAATTTCCGCCACATAAAGTGACCGATCATCTGACACCGATCAACCAGCGATTGGATTTGTTTGACCCCGAATTTAGCGCCAAAGTTTACGAATATGAGGATGTGGCCAACGCCTCACTTGCGGTGCCTGAGCCGGGTTATCCGCTGATTAAAACCATCGCTCCAGGCTGGGATAATGACCCGCGGCGCGAGGGTAAGGGGCTGGTGCTGCATGGCGCTACGCCAGCGAAGTATCAAGCCTGGCTTGAGGCATTGGTAATGCAAGCAAACAAAAAGCCATTTTATGGCGAGCCGCTGATATGTGTGAATGCCTGGAATGAGTGGGCGGAAGGCGCGTTTTTAGAGCCCGATGTACATTTCGGTGCGGCATTTTTGAATGCAACGAACCGGGCGATTTGCGGGATCCTACCTGAGAACAAAGCAAGTTTATTGCTGGTGGGGCATGACGCGCAACCGCATGGTGCTCAGATGATATTGTTGAATTTGGCGCGCCATTATAAGCGTGTCTGCGGTATCGACATTCATGTGCTATTGCTTGGACCTGGGTCCTTGGTACCGGAGTTTCAAAAAACGTCGAACCTTGCACTGACTAGTGATAAAGCCGAGATCGCCAGACTGATTGGCCGTTACGCTGAACTGGGGATTCGAACGGCTATTGTGAACAGTGCTGCATCGGCCTGGTTAGTGCCAGCATTGTCTGAGCAGGGCATGGCGGTAACTTTGTTGATCCATGAAATGCCAAACCTGCTAAGCGAATATAATCTGCATATGCAGGCGAAGCTTGGTGCGAAAGCGGCACGGAACGTGGTGTTTCCAGCGGCATATCCATGCCAGCGTTTTTGTGAGGCGCTACATATTGATTTAGATTCAACAACGATTTTACCACAGGGTAATTATAAGGGCATCAAATTTTCAGCGACATTGCGTGCCGAGGTCAGGGCAGGGCTTGCTATACCCGATTCAGCATTCCTCGTAATAGGCGTAGGATTTGCAGATATTCGCAAGGGTTTCGATTTGTTCATTCAGATTGCGAATTATTTTATAAAATCACGAGATGATGTGTATTTTTTATGGGTTGGAGAAATCCAGCCGGTATTACGGGCCCACCTGGGTACTGACATAGAAGCTGCTCAGGCAACGGGCCGGTTTTTCCGGGTTAGCTTTAACGACGACGTGGGGAAATATTATGCGGCGTCCGACGTTTATGCCCTGACATCGCGTGAAGACCCATACCCGACGGTTGCGATGGAAGCAATTGCTTGTGGCGTGCCGGTGATAGCGTTTGATAAATCAGGCGGTACTCCCGATATGCTGCGCAAATATGCTGCAGGACGTGTCGCTGAATATGGCAATATCGAGGATTTTCGGGATCAGTTATCGTCAGTTTTATACCATGAAACCTTGGAGCAAAATCGCCCGAGACTGATCACTTTGGCCGACGAACTATTTTCACCGGCGCGATATGCGCAGGATTTATTATACTTGGCGCAACCTGCCTGGAGCGCGGTTAGTGTATGCGTCATAAATTATAATTATGCCAAGTATTTGCAGCAACGCCTGAGTTCGGTCTTTGCGCAATCGTATCCGGTGGCGGAAGTTTTATTTTTTGACGATGGGTCAGACGATGAGTCGCGGACACGTGCAGCTTCAATTGCCGCAGCCGAGGGGCGGGAATTGCAAATCATGGCGAATTTGCAAAATGCTGGTCAGATATTCGCGCAATGGGAAAATGCGGTTGCCGCGGCCAGCGGCGCGTACATTTGGATTGCCGAGGCTGACGATGATTGTGATCCGAAGTTTTTGAGCCGGGTTATGGAAGCGATACTAAGCGCGGACGATGTCGTTATTGGTTTCTCGGATAGCCAGATGATTGACGGTGCCGGAAACTTAATCGCCCCCCATTATCAGAGCCATTACCGTGAAGCGGGAGCCTTCAAGCTCGGTAATTCAGGTATTTGGACGGCGGCGGCGTTTGCCAGGCAATGCCTGTCGGTGCAGAATCTCATTTATAATGTCAGCGCGGTTGTGTGGCGGCGGGACGCGTTGCTGGCGGCCTTGCGCCGCTGCGGCGAGTCGTTGCGGGATTGGAAGGTCGCCGGTGACTGGCGGCTTTATCTTGAGTTATTGACTCACGAGAAGGGCAGGGTGGCTTACGTTGCTGAAGCCCTTAATCGTCATCGTCGGCACGGTGGCAGTGCCACTCAAAGTGCCGATGTGAAACGGCATGTCGATGAAATTCGTAAAATGCACGAAATATCAGCAGAAAAATGCCATCTGGATGCGGCAGGCAGGGCGAATCAACAAAATTATCTGCGTGACGTTCAAAACTTATTATCTGTATCAAAAACTGAAAATACATCCAGTCCGCGTCCGTCGCGTGGGGCCAAGCCCGTTGTTGCGCGTAAACCTAAGGTCTGATTAAACCAATTCATTGATCGAACGGCTGGAAAGTGGCGTATCTCGGATGAGACTATTTGTAACAGGAGGTTGTGGGTTTATTGGCTCGGCTGTTATTCGCCACGTGCTAAAATCTACGCAACATCAGGTTCTTAATTACGATAAAATGACTTATGCCGCCTCAGAGTTAGCTTTGGAGGCAGGCGGTCATCATCCCCGGCATCGACTGGTGGTTGCAGATATTACTGATGCCACAGCGGTACGCCGGGCTTTTGATGAATTTCAACCGGAAGCTGTAATGCATTTGGCGGCCGAAAGTCATGTTGATCGTTCAATCGATGGCCCGGCAGATTTTGTCTCCACGAATGTTGTGGGCACGTTTACTTTGTTGGAGGCAGCGCGAGATTACGTTGCGGGTTTGCCTGAGGAAGGGCGCGCGGCGTTCAGATTTCATCATATCTCCACCGATGAGGTTTTTGGCGCCCTTGAAACGGGCGATCCGGCATTTCACGAGGCAACGCCGTACGACCCCCGTAGTCCGTATTCGGCGACCAAAGCGGCGTCCGACCATTTGGTGCGGGCTTGGTATCATACCTACGGCTTACCGGTGATCGTTTCGAATACCACCAATAATTACGGCCCCTGGCAGTTTCCCGAAAAATTGATTCCACTCATGATCATAAATGCGATTGAAGAGAGACCATTGCCGGTTTACGGCGACGGAGCCAATATGCGCGATTGGTTGTTTGTCGATGATCATGCCGAGGCGTTGGTGAAGCTCGTGGAAACGGGCCAGCCTGGTGAAACTTATTGCATCGGCGCTCGCCAACCGCGCAATAATCTCGATGTTGTCAAAGCCATTTGCAATATACTGGACCGCAAATTGCCAAGCCCGCTTGGCGCACATGAGAGATTGATCACCTTTGTTCGCGACCGGCCAGGCCATGATTTCCGTTATGAAATTGACCCCTCCCGTGCCGAGACCTACTTGAACTGGAACGCGGCGCATGATTTTGAATCTGGCCTTGAAGCGACGATTGATTGGTACTTGGCGCATCAGGATTGGTGGCGGGCGATCCGCGCCAAAAAATACCAGGGTGAACGGTTGGGAACTGCAGCATGATTCGTAAAGGTATTTTGCTGGCCGGCGGCTCCGGCACCAGGCTGCACCCCACCACTCAGGCAACATCCAAACAATTACTACCGGTTTACGACAAGCCGATGGTATATTATCCGCTCTCGACGCTGCTGCTGGCGGGAATTCGGGAAGTGCTGGTGATTTCAACACCAGCAGATTTGCCGCAATTTCAGAGGCTCTTCCATGATGGTTCGCATCTGGGTATCCGTATTTCATATGCTGAGCAGGAAAAGCCTGAGGGTATAGCGCAGGCATTTTTAATCGGCGAGGAGTGGATTGCGGGTGAAGCCTGCGCTCTGGCGCTCGGTGATAATCTGATACATGGTGATCATCTCTCAACTTTGTTGCGCGCGGCAAGCGCACGGCCAGAGGGTGCTACGGTATTTGCGTACCAAGTGCGCGACCCAGAACGCTACGGTGTTGTTTCATTTGGCGCTGATGGCAAGGCTATTGATATTGTTGAGAAGCCGAAACAGCCAGAGTCCAATTGGGCGGTGACGGGCTTATATTTTTACGACAAACGTATCACGGATATTGCTAAAAAAATTAAACCATCCGCGCGTGGCGAGTTGGAAATTACAGATATCAATCATTGGTATCTCAACGAGGGGTCGTTGCATGTTGAGCGTTTAGGCCGAGGTACGGCTTGGCTTGATGCTGGCACGCCGGATTCATTGTTGCAGGCGGCAACTTTCGTGCAGACAATCCAACTAAGGCAAGGAAACCTCGTTGGCAGCCCTGAGGAAATTGCATTCAGGATGAAATATCTGGCCGCCGATGCATTGCGCTCATGCGCGATGTTGATTGGCAAGACGGAATTGGGCAGGATTTTAAATGATATTGCTGACGGGACTCATTTATAATGAAAATTGAGCGCCTTAATATCCCTGATATATTATTGATAACCCCGCCGAAGTTTGAAGATAGCCGTGGGTTTTTTTCCGAGACTTGGAATGAAGCAAAGCTAGTTGCTTTAGGTTTTGATCAGCATTTTGTGCAGGATAATCAAAGCCTGTCGCGTGCGGCTGGTACGGTGCGTGGTTTACACTGCCAGGTTGCGCCGGCCGTTCAGGGTAAGCTGGTGCGGGTGATCCGCGGTGCGATCTGGGATGTTGCGGTGGATGTGCGGCATGGTTCGCCGACGTTCGGACAATTTGCCGCAGCCGTATTGAGCGCTGCAAATTGGCAGCAGCTTTGGATTCCAGGCGGGTTTTTGCACGGTTTTTGCACGATCGAGCCAGATACCGAGGTGATTTACAAAGTCACCGCCGGGTATAACCGGGAAGCTGAAAGAGCCGTTATTTGGAACGACCCGGACCTCGCCTTACCTTGGCCTGTGGCTCCTGGTGCCGCAATATTATCGGATAAAGATAAAATACTTCCGCGTCTTGCCGATTGTGACGGGTGGTTCGCCACGTGAGCGGTGAAATACTGATTACCGGTGGAACAGGGCAGCTTGGCAACGCCTTGCAAGCTCTTGCCCGCACGCGCGGCTTGAAGGTCTCCGTCGTTAGCCGGCCAGAATTTGACTTTGAAGATTTGCAAACACTTGAGAATTGCTTCGCAACATTCCGGCCCTCGCTGGTCATCAACGCGGCCGCCTATACAGCAGTTGATGCGGCGGAGAGTCACATTGAGGCTGCAAAAGCTGGTAATTATATTGGTCCCGCAAAGCTTGCAGGCTTATGTGCAACAGCAGATATTCCGTTGATCCATGTTTCCACAGATTATGTGTTTGATGGTAATAAAGGCAGCCCTTATTTAGAGGACGATGTAACGGCCCCAACCGGCGTTTACGGGTTGACAAAACGCGATGGCGAAACCGCCATTTTAGCGACGGCGGCAAAAGCAATAATTCTGCGCACAGCTTGGGTTTATGCCGCGCATGGTAAGAACTTTGCGCGCACCATGCTGAACGCTGCCCGCAAAACAAACACGTTGCGGGTGGTCGCGGACCAACGCGGCACACCGACAAGCGCCCTCGATTTAGCCGCCGCGATTTTGGATATCGTAAATATTCTACAGACGCGCGGATGGCACCCCGCTTATCGTGGTATTTACCATGCAACCGGCCGCGGTGAGACAACGTGGTTTGGGTTCGCCGAGGCCATATTTGCGGCGACACCGATGGCGTTTCCTCGCCCGGTACTCACTCCCATCACGACACTTGACTGGCCAACGCCTGCGAAACGGCCTGCTGATTCTCGACTTAATTGTGATAAAATTGAACGGACGTTCGGTATAAAATTACCAGTTTGGCAAGTCTCACTGCCATCTGTTATCGCCGCGTTGCTGGCACAGGACGTAACAGCAATATGAGCGATATTGTTACGATTTTACTCTCAACGTTTAATGGTGAGGCATATCTTCCGGAACAACTCGCCAGTTTTTTGACGCAGAGTTTTACTGACTGGCGTTTGTTATGGCGCGACGATGGCTCTTCGGATAACAGTGTCGCGATCATGCACAGGTTTGCTGTTTCAGTCGGTGCGGAGCGCTGTCGTGAACTAACGGATTCCGGCACACATTATGGTGCAGCCGCAAGCTTTTTACGTCTGTTGGCTGCAGGTTCATCCACAGCGATGGTGGCGTTTGCTGACCAGGATGACGTTTGGCTGCCTGATAAATTGTCAAACGCCGTTCGCCATGTCCGTGCAGCAGGTGATGTGCCGGTCCTCTATTGTGCGCGGCAGTTTTTGGTTGATGAGCAATTGCGTGGTCATCGGCTTTCGGTTTTGCATTCGGATAAAGGTTTCCCAGCGTGCCTGACCCAGAATATCGCGAACGGAAACACCTTGGTGATGAACCAGCAGGCGGCCCTGCTTGTCACCGCGGCATCGGCTCCCGAGGCTTCGTTGCATGATTGGTGGAGTTATATTGTTATTTCGGCGCATGGCGGGCGCGTTATTTTTGATCCTGAACCACAGGTTTTATACCGGCTACATGAAAAAAATATGATCGGCCGCGCACAACCCTGGCCTGAACGCGCCATGGCTGCGCTGCGGCGCGGTCCTCACGTATTTATGACCACGATGCGCCGGCACGCTGGCGCGTTGAAGGGGGCACAGTTAGCGATGCCGCCGGAAGCGCTGGCGGATTTAACAAAAGTTGATGCGGCGTTGTCTGGCGGTTTTTCAAGCCGTGTCGGTGCGCTGCGCTGTCCGCGCTTTCGCCGTGAATCGTGGCTGGAAAATATCCTGTTCAGCTATTGGTTTATTAAGGGCTGAGGGCACTATGCAGTACCGGGATCGCGCCGGACAGCACAATCTGAACACCGATCCCCAGCAATAAAAACGCAGCCATGCGCGAGACCACCTGGCGCCCTGAACGTCCGAGCACGCCGGCGACGCGGTCTGAGGTGGTATATGAAATCCAGATGATGATCGCCATCGCCAGCACGGCGAAGGACGCGCCGGTAAAAAACACCAGGGCGTTCAGCCATCCGTCAGGCCGTTCGGTCCCGAGCGATACGGCAACGGCGATGGTGCCAGGGCCCGTTGTGAATGGCATGGTGAGCGGGAAAAACGCATAACCCGACAAATCACCACCTGAACGTTCAACAGAGGCCGCTTGCTCCTCCTTGCGTTGTACCGGTGCCTCGGGGGCTGAGAGCATCTCATAGGCGCGCACGGAGACGACAATTCCGCCGGCAATGCGCAGTGCATTGAGGGAGATACCAAAAAAACTGAGAATATAACTACCGGCCCACAATGCCACCAGCATAACCATCGTTGAATACACCGCTACGTTGCGGGCCAGGGCTGCGCGGTCTTGGTGCGTCTGGGTAAGCGTTACTTCGTTAAAAATTATGGCGCCTGCCAGCGGGTTAACAATAGAAAACAGAGCTGGGAAAGCGAGCAACAGGGCTTGAATACCGGCGCTTAATATCATGCGGGCGATATACCAGGATGGCCCGGTGTGGGTAAGCCACAAGTCTTCAAGGTTGGCTGAACAGAGAGTTGAACTGAGAATTGAACGGAGAATTGATGTTCCGGCCACTTCACGCCGTGTGTCAATCTGGTAATAGTCGTTGAAGTTTGGGGAATTACAGTCCGCCAGGAAAGGTCTTCTGGCGCGCGCATTAGGGTTAACACGTTATGAAACTGATAAATGCCATCCGGATGGGCGGCACTGAGGTTCTGCCATTGGTTGAGGGCGGCAAAGGGGTGGCCGTTTCGAACGGCATCACGTCCGGCCATTGGGCTGCCGGTGGCGGCGTTGGCACGTTCAGTGCAGTGAACGCGGATAGCTACGATGTGCATGGTGTCGCCATTCCACAGGAATACCATGGTACAACCCGCCGGTTGCGCCATGAGGAGCTGGTTGCCTACGCCATTGAGGGTGGGGTGACGCAGGCGCGCCGCTCGTATGACATCTCGGGCGGCAAGGGACGCATTCACGCCAATATCCTTTGGGAAATGGGCGGGGCGGAGCGAGTGATCACCGGCATTCTGGAGCGCACCAAGGGTATCGTGAATGGCATTACCTGCGGCGCCGGTATGCCGTACCGCCTCTCCGAGATCGCCGCTAAATTCAACGTGCATTATTACCCCATTGTTTCGTCGGGCCGGGCTTTTTCAGCTTTGTGGAAGAGGGCTTACTCTAAGGTCGCTGACCTGATGGGGGGCGTGGTTTATGAAGACCCATGGCTGGCAGGCGGCCATAATGGTCTCTCCAACAGCGAGAACCCGCAAAAACCCGAAGATCCCTATCCCCGCGTGCTGGCTCTGCGCAAAATCATGCGCGAGTTTGGCCTGGGCGAGACCCCAATTATCATGGCTGGCGGCGTCTGGGCGTTGGAAGAATGGGAAAACTGGATCGACAACCCTGAACTGGGGCCAATTGCCTTTCAGTTCGGCACTCGGCCCTTATTGACCAAGGAAAGCCCGATCAGTGATGGCTGGAAGCAGCGTTTGCTAAAGCTGAAGCCTGGTGACGTATTCCTCAATAAATTTTCGCCAACCGGTTTTTACTCGTCGGCCGTGAATAATAAATTCATCCAGGAACTACGTGGCCGCTCTGAGCGTCAGGTGGCCTTCACCACCGAACCGGTGGGCGAACATCTGGTTGAATATGGTGTAGGGGCCCGCAAGCGCGCGGTTTATCTCACCGCTCCGGATTACGCGCGGGTGAAGGATTGGGAAGATGCAGGGTTTGTTGAAGCCCTGCGCACGCCCGACTCCACGCTGATTTTTGTGGAGCCCGCGAAAGCCGAGGAAATTCATCGTGACCAGGTTAACTGCATGGGTTGCTTGAGCCAATGCCGGTTTTCAAACTGGTCGCAGGAGGGCCCGGATTACGATAACGGTAAAAAAGCCGATCCGCGCAGCTTCTGCATTCAAAAAACCCTTCAGGATATTGCCCATGCTGACCCCCATGATGAGGTGGCGCTGGAAAATAATCTGATGTTCGCAGGTCATAACGCCTACCGGTTTGGCTCGGACCCGTATTACTCAAACGGTTTCATACCAACGGTGCGCGAACTGGTGGACCGGATTCTCACGGGTAAATAATTATCCTCCCGGCGTTACGCGGCATCGGCTAAACTCAGGCAAAACCCGAGTCGGAGTTCCGTGAATGGCGACCATCACCGCTGAAACCAAGCCGACCGTCATTGTGCTTGGCAATGAAAAGGGCGGGTCAGGTAAGTCCACCACTGCCATCCATATTATTGTTGGGTTATTGCGCGAGGGTTACCGCGTTGGTGCCATGGATCTGGACGCAAGGCAGGGCACGCTGGCCGGTACGCTGGCGGGCCGGAAGCATTTTGTTGAAAGTAAAAATATACCGCTGCCGCTACCGCAATTCCGCTCTGTGCATCGCAGCACACTTGATAACCGGTTGGAGGCCGAAGCCGAGGAGCGTAGCCGGTTTAATACCGCGTTCGATGAACTGGCCGCTGATTGCGAGATCATCGTGGTCGATTGTCCGGGGGCTGATACGTATCTCTCGCGCTACGGACACGCGCATGCTGACACCTTGATCACCCCGATCAATGATAGCTTCGTGGATTTCTCGATGCTGGCAAAAGTTGATCCGGATAACCACGATATCGTAAAGCCCAGCATTTATTCCGAGATGGTTTGGGAAGCCCGCAAAAATCGATTTGGTATCGACCGTGGCAAGATCGACTGGATTGTAATGCGTAACCGGCTGGCTGGCTCGGAGGCGCGTAACAAGCGCGATGTGGGGGAAACTCTCGACGCGTTGGCCAAGCGAATTGGGTTTCGTACCCTCAAGGGCTTTGGTGAGCGGGTGATTTTCCGCGAACTTTACTTGCAGGGACTCACCCTTATGGATGTTCGGGAAGCCAATATCGGGATTGCGATGGGGCTCTCGCATGTGGCGGCGCGAACCGAAGTGCGGGCACTTTTGGCGGCGATTAAAAAGCCGGTTCCGCGCCTGCAATTGGTTGCCTGACACGTTGTTGGCGCTGGATTTCGGCGTTTAAAAAGTTTAAGTTTTTCGAATTTAGTGGTAACATAAACGCCATAAAACGAGCCTTGGGGGGACAACATGATCAGATGGCTGTTAGTCGTCATTTTTTTGCTGGCGTTGCCGGTGCCTTTTTTTAACCAGGCAAGCCCAACCATGTTTGGTTTCCCATTTTTTTATTGGTACCAGATGGCGGTGATTCTGGTCTCAGCGGTCCTCACCTTCATTGTGTTTCTCGTCGAAGATAAAAAGGGAGGCGCACAATGATCTATCCCATCGCAACGGTTATTTTTTTAGCACTCATTGCTTTTGTTATTTTGCTCGGTTTCAGCGCTGCGCGCTGGAAAGCCGGGGATATGAGCCATATTGAGGAATGGGGTCTCGGTGGCCGCCGTTTCGGGACGTTGATTTCATGGTTCCTAATCGGCGGTGATATCTATACGGCTTATACCTTCATTGCGATCCCGGCTTTAATGTTCGGTGCCGGTGCAATTGGTTTTTTTGCTGTTCCTTACACGGTTGTTTGTTACCCTATCCTCTACATCGTATTTCCGAAACTATGGAAGGTGGCGCATAAATACGGCTATATTACAGGGCCGGAGTTTGTGCGTGGCCGCTATGGCAACAAATATCTCGGCCTGGCGATCGGCGTCACCGGTATTTTCGCCACCATGCCCTATATCGCCTTGCAACTTATCGGTATGCAGACCGTCATTGGTGCCTTGGGCATTCCAGGTCATTTGCCCCTGATCATCGCTTTTGGTGTTTTGGCAGCTTTTACCTACACCTCTGGCTTGCGGGCGCCCGCGATGATTGCGATTGTGAAAGACCTGTTGATTTATATAACGGTGATCGCGGCGGTTATTGTGATACCCTCTGAACTTGGCGGATTTAGCGCCATATTCGCCAAAATTACGCCGGCCAAACTCCTATTGGCTGTACCGCCAGCGGGCAGCACTGGTGCCTACACCGGCTATGCCACCCTCGCTTTGGGCTCGGCTATGGCGTTGTTTTTATATCCGCACAGCACCACGGCCATCCTCAGTGCCTCCGGCCCCCGGGTGATCCGCCGTAATGCGGTGTTCCTGCCCGCCTACTCGTTCCTGCTGGGTCTGTTGGCGCTGATGGGCTTTATGGCGGTCGCCTCGGGTGTCAGCAGTATGCCGCAGTTTGCGGCCGGGTTTAAGCAGTATGGTCCCAGCTTTGCCGTACCCGCTCTGGTGCTGAATTCATTCCCGGCATGGTTTGCCGGCGTTGCGTTTGCTGCGATCGCCATTGGTGCCTTGGTGCCAGCCGCGATCATGGCGATTGCATCGGCTAATATTTTTACCCGGGATATTTATTCACAGTTCGGTGCCTCAAGCCGGCCGCAGACCGATACGTTGGTGGCGGAATTATTTTCAATCGTCATGGTGGTCGGGGCGCTGGTTTTCATTCTGGTCATTCCCAATACCTACGCGGTGCAACTGCAATTGCTGGGCGGCATGTGGATTATCCAAACCTTTCCCGCCATCGTGTTCTCGTTGTTCACCCGGTTCTTCAATGGCTGGGCCTTGCTGGTTGGTTGGGCCGTTGGGATCGTCAGCGCCACCTGGCTGGTAACACTTAATCATTTTGCGGGCGCGATTTGGGCTTTCCATGTGTTTGGCATCACAGTTCCAAGCTACATCGCTCTGGCTACGGTGGTTGTTAACGCCGGTGTGGCGGCACTGCTCAGCCTGCCATTAAATGCCATGGCCTCTGACCGTGCCGGTGATGAAACAATCGCGGCTGATTACACCTGACGATGTTGCAATTGGGTGCGGCAACCGGCGGGTTAAAAAAAGCTGTATAAGTCTTCGGGGTATCACAATATGTAAGAGGCTATTCGCCTGAGATTTTCATGCAAACCATCAAGTATCGTTTCTTCGAACCACGTTTGTCGCCACGCCGTATCAAGGTTGAGGTTCCTGGCTGGGCCGGTGAGAAAGAACCACGCAAGGATGGCTCACATGAGCATGCTTGGCACTGCTTACCCTTCATTGAAGGGGCGCAATCTGGGATTGAATTGTTTTATCCATATGACAATGAATTCAGTGTCACGAAACGCGACGGTAAGCTGACCTTTGAAGGTGATTTTGGCCCTGATCCGCAAACCGGCATTCAATGGCCGCCGTTTCGGACATTTGGGGAAAATTATTATACCTATCAATTACTGGTCGACTTAAAGGTTGCCCATGACATGGCGGTTCTGACCGGACCACATCCACGGTTTTATACGAGCATGGCTGACGATGTGCCCCTTGCGGTGCCTGCTTTGATCCGCACGAGCTGGTGGCCGATGATTTCATTTGTCGTGTTCAAGGCACCACCCGCCGGGTGCCGACATGTTTTCCGGCCCGGTGAAGCCTTTATGCAAATGTCGTTTGTACCGACTGATAATCAATTTGAATTAGTGCCGATGGATGAGGCTGAAGCAGCCGAGCGTGAAATGCAAAGCCGCCGCATCCATGCCAGCCGTGACATATTGGCCAAGGACACCACCTGGCGTTCATCCACAAATACCATATTTGACGGGACATACCGCCATATCCTCGGCGCAGCACGCGCCAAGGATAGGCTTAAGGACGACTAGATTTGCCAACGCCCCTGCACGGCAAGGCTTAGTTTGTCCTGATAATACCGAGACCCGGAACCACAATCACGGCACCTTGATGGTGATGATGGTGGTGGTGGTGGGGAGGAGGATAATACGGCGGCGGTGGTGGCACGTATTCCTGGTGGTGATGGTGATGATGGTGGTGATGATGATCATTTTGCTGGTTGTAGTAGTCCTGCGCCAACTGAACCCCGGCGGCTTTGCGCTCGTTAGCTTGCTTTAACAGCAAAGCATCGCTGGCTTTTAACAACGCCACTGCATTGGGAATCGGCGTGAGAAGCTCGGCATATGACGACACCCGCAGGGCCTCTGCCGCATTTGGTTCGTAGTTCGTGGCCGCCTGCGCTGAGCCCATTGTCGCCAATCCGGCTAACGCGCCTAACAATCCCGCTGTTTTCTTTTCCATGTCGTCTCCAAAATTTTCGGACCGAGTCT